>WLWD01003177.1_pt1 | contig 88815 bp, 71 predicted proteins | sample 6712731 | NCBI WGS metagenome assembly WLWD01 (sample SAMN12718690, study PRJNA576275) | sponge metagenome | isolation source: marine sponge | host: Mycale hentscheli | place: New Zealand: South Island, Marlborough, Capsize Point | collected 2014-11-01
AGAAAACCTATCAGACCGGCCAACGTTTAACCCACAAAGCTATGGCGGCGTTGGAACGGCGATGGGTCCGGTGTCCGGCCTTACCCAAGTGGTTTGTCCACATGGAACCCACGCCGACTTGATGCGGAGTGCTTATTTTTCTGGAAACGCCTAAAACCTATCAATAGCGCCTGCCGCGTCCTGCCTCAACGCCAAACGAGATGGACCTCTTCCTGCAATGGCTGTGCTTGGCCCACCCATTGAGCCGCCGCCACGCCTGCATCCCGCAAAGCCTGCAATAGGGCCTCACCCTGGTCGCCCGGCACGGCCAGCAACAACCCGCCGCTGGTCTGCGGGTCGACCAAAATCTCCCGGTGCCAGGCTGGCAGGTCCCGCTCAAAACGCCAGTGGTCTTCCACCTGTTGCCGATTGACCCCGTTGACCCCGGTGCTCATACCCTTCTCGTACATGGCCAGGGCTTGGTCCATCACCGGCACCTGGTCAATCTCAATTTCCAGCGTCACCCCCGACCCTTCGGCCATTTCCAGGGCATGCCCGGCCAGGCCAAAACCAGTAATATCGGTGGCGGCATGCACGTCAAAACGCGCCGCCACTTCGGCCGCCGTCTTATTTAAGGTCGTAATGGTATCGACACAGGCCTGCAACGCCGAGGACGAGACCCAGCCACTCAAATTGGCATTAAAGATCACCCCACTGCCAATGGGCTTGGTCAAAATCAAGGCGTCGCCCACCTGCACTCCCGCATTGCGCCAATAGCGCTGCGGATGCACCACACCCGTTACCGACAAGCCAAATTTGGGCTCGTCGTCGTCGGTGGTATGACCACCGGCCAGCACCGCCCCGGACTCGGTGATCTTGCTCAGGGCGCCCTCGACAATGCCGTGCAAGATCTCGGGTCCCAGGTCATTGGCCGGGAAGCCGATCAAATTCAGGCATGTGATGGGCCGCCCACCCATAGCGTAGATATCGCTGATAGAATTGGCCGCACCGATCTGGCCGAATAGATAGGGATCGTCCAGAGGCGGCGTAATAAAATCGGCCGTCACTACCAGCGCCGTATCGTCGCTGAGGCGGTATATGCCGGCATCGTCGCTGGTTTCAAAACCGACCAGCAAATTGGGGTCGACATTTTTTGGCAGGCGCGCTAAAAGTTGGCTCAGTCCGACCGGACTGACTTTAGCCGCTCAGCCGCAGGTCTTGGCCAGGCTGGTCAGGGTTTTACCCCGGCCCTCTTCCGCTGCCATTGTATATGCTCCGCAATAAAATAAATAGTTTATACAGACCACAAAGGAAAAATGGGCCAATAGAAATCGAATCCCATTGGCCACAAATGCGATTCCAATAGATAACCGATAAAAGGCCCAGGCGCAACCAACGCAGGAAATTTACCCAGCTGGGCCAATTTCCTTGTTGGGGTATAGAGAATCGGGTATTATCAATTAGTGCTTTTCCGAAACACTTATCCGACGACCCCGCCCCACCCAAATAAAGCGACGACTATGCCCTCTTCCCTGCAATCCGCCTTCCCTCCAGCGACCCTGGCCGCCTGGGCCCAAGACGCCCGCCAATGCACCTTTGAACTAATCGCCGATCTAGGCGACCACCAGCTCATGGGGCCGCAGCTCTCCATCGTCAATCCCGGCCTGTGGGAAATTGGCCACCTGGCCTGGTTTCAATCCTTTTGGGCCCTGCGCCAGGCCGCCGGCCAGGCCCCGGTCTGGCCCGACGAGGACGCCCTCTACGACTCCATAGCCATCGCCCACGATATCCGCTGGGACCTGCCTTTGCCCCCCAGAGACCAGACCCTGGCTTATTTGCGCCAAGTCCGCGACCGGGTGCTGGCGCGCCTACAACGCGACACCGTCAGCGACGAACAGATCTACCACGCCCTCTATGCCACCCTGCACGAAGATATGCACACCGAGGCTCTGACCTATACCCGGCAAACCCTGGGCTGGCCGGCGCCCAAACTCTCACTACCTTTGCAAACACCGCCTGCTGGGGGCCCACTGGAGGGCGACGTCGAAATACCCGGCGGTACCTTCCTATTGGGCTCCACCCCGGACGCCGCCTTCGTCTTCGACAACGAAAAGTGGGCGCATCCCGTCGATATCGCCCCCTTTGCCATGGCCCGGGCCGCCGTCACCCAGGCCCAATACGCCGCCTTCGTCGACGACGGCGGCTATACCAACCGCGCCCTGTGGGATGCAGAAGGCTGGCAGTGGCGCCAGCACAACGACGCCCAGCACCCCATGCACTGGCGCCGCCACGACGGTGGCTGGGAACGCCGCCACTTTGACCAGTGGAACCTCCTCGAAGCCCATCTGCCCGTCATCCACGTCAACTGGCACGAAGCCCAGGCTTATTGCCGCTGGGCCGGTCGCCGCCTGCCCAGCGAAGCCGAGTGGGAACTGGCCGCCAGCGCGACGCCCAGCACCGATGGCCGCGGCTTCACCACGGTCAAACGGCACTTCCCCTGGGGCGACACCCCCCCCACGCCCCAGCGGGCCAATCTAGACTGGCGCCATATGGGTTGTGTTGAAGTAGGGGCCCTGCCCGAGGGCGACAGTCCTTTTGGCTGTCGCCAGATGATCGGCAATCTGTGGGAATGGACCGCTACGCCCTTCGGGCCCTTTCCCGGCTTTGTCGCCGACCCTTACAAAGAATACTCCGAGCCCTGGTTTGACGGCCGCCGCGTCATGCGCGGGGGCTGCTGGACCACCCGCTCCCGCCTTATCCGCACCAATTACCGCAATTTCCAGACCCCGGACCGGCGCGATGTCTGGGCCGGCTTCCGCACCTGCCGGCAAGACGCGTGAAAATTGTCCTGGCCACCCCGGCCCCACCCCGGTCCCGCAAAGGCAACCGCATTACCGCCCTGCGGTGGGCCAAATTTCTGCGTCAACTGGACCACCGCGTCGACGTAGTGGAAGAGTACCGGACCCAGCGCTGCGACCTGCTGGTTGCCCTGCACGCCCGCCGCAGTTTTCCCTCCATTGAGCGCTACCGCCGCCAATATCCCGACAGCCCCCTGGTGCTGGCCCTGACCGGCACCGATCTCTACGGCGATATCCACACCGACGCCCAGGCCCAGCAGGCCCTGACATTGGCCGACCGCTTTGTCGTGCTGCAAACCGAGGGCATAGCCCAATTGCCTGAACCATTGCGCCCCAAAGCCCGCGTCATCTACCAATCACTGCGGCCGCCGGCGGGTACGTTCAAGCCGCGACAAGATCAATTTGAAGTCTGCGTCCTGGGCCATATGCGCCCCGTCAAAGATCCTTTTCGCACCGCCGAAGCCGCCCATTTGCTTCCGGCCTCCTCGCGTCTGCATATCACCCATATAGGCGGCGCCTTAAGCGCCGCTATGGCGACCCGTGCCCGAACCGAAGAACAGTCCAACCCGCGCTACCGCTGGCTGGGCGAATTGCCGCGCTGGCAAGCTCTGCGACGCCTGGCCCAAAGCCGCCTGTTGGTCCTCACCTCCATTATGGAAGGCGGGGCCAACGCCGTCTCCGAAGCCCTGGCCTGCAATATCCCGGTCATTTCCACCCACATATCGGGCTCTATCGGCTTGCTCGGCTCCGGCTACCCGGGTTATTTTCCCGTCGGCGACGTCCCTGTCCTGGCCCGCCTATTGACACGGGCCGAAACCGATGCAGCATTCTATAATACCTTGAAGACTCATTGCCGGCACCGGGCGCCCCTGGTCGATCCAGCCCGCGAACGGGCCAGTTGGGCCGAATTATTGGAAGAGTTTTCGGCCTCTTGAAAAAGACTGCTGCCATGCTTATTGTGGACGATAACTGGATCGATCTGCTAAAGCGCGCCTGGCCGTAAAACACCCATTATAAAGAAAGCAAGCCATGACTAAACTGCTTTTCTCCTTACTGGCCACCGTCTTCCTCTGCACCACCACCCCGGCCCAAACCTGGCGCGAATTGACACCCTCGGATGGCCCCATCCCCAGGGCTCGCTTCAACGCCTCGGCCACCTACGACCCGGTGGCACACCGCATGGTGGTCTTTGGCGGCCGCACCTCCAACGCCGACCAGAACGACGTCTGGGCCTTTGATCTCAACGAAAATAGCTGGACGGAAATCACCCCGGATAACGACGGCCCGACTCCTATACCCCGAGCCACCCACAACGCCGTCTACGATCCGGACAACTACCAAATGCTCATCTGGTCGGGGCAGAAACTGGACGGTGGCCGCCAATTCCTCAACGACGTCTGGGCCTTCGACCTGGCAACCCATACTTGGACGCCCTTTGCGCCGGAGGGCCCCGTGCCCCTCAACCGCTACGGTACGGCCGCCATTTTCGACCCATTAGCCCAGACCTTAGTGACCTTCGCCGGTTTCACCGACGACGGCCGCTTTGACGACACCTGGACTTTCAACCCCAATGCCAATGCCTGGACCGATATCACCCCATCCACCGACCGACCGCGCAAACGCTGCCTGCACCACGCCGTCTACGACCGCCGCGACCACCAGATGGTCATCTACGGCGGCCAGGGCGCGGGCGCCCAAAAAGATATTTGGTCCTTCGATCTGACCACCGGCTCCTGGACCGAACTGACCCCCGAAGACAGTCCGCCCGGCCGCTGGTTCGCCGCATCGGCGTACGACGCCCTCAATCACCGCTTCCTCATGTTCGGCGGCGAGCGCCTCGGCGCCGACGGCGGCACCACCGACGAAGTTTGGACCTTCGATCTGGATCAAAATGCTTGGATTTTGCTCGAAACGGCGGGAACGCCCCCCCTCAAACGCACCCGCCCGGCCTCAATCTACATCGAGGCCGAAGCCCGCATGATCATTTTCGGTGGCGCCGAAGGGACCGCCCTGGGCGACGTATGGGCCCTGGAGGGTCTGGACCCGCCCACCGCCGTAGAAGAGACCCAGGACGCCCTGCCCGACGAATTAGCCCTCGAACAGAACTACCCCAACCCATTCAACCCCACCACCACCATCGGCTACAACCTGCCGGTGGCAGGACAAGTTGAATTGCGCATCTACGATGCCTTAGGCCAACCGGTGCGACGTCTAGTCGGACACCACCAGCAAGCCGGCGCCCATACCGTCGTCTGGGACGGCACCGACGCCCGTGGGCTACCCGTGGCCAGCGGTGTCTATCTCTACCGCCTCAGCACCGGCCAGACCCAGCAGAGTCGCCGCCTGGTACTGATTCGTTAGCGTCTGCTACAATCCCGGCCCTGTCGATCCGTCATTGACGGCCGACAGGGCCAAGCGCTACGACCGCGCTCTTGAACGGTCATCGCCCTCAAAGCCAGGCCCTGCTAAAGGAATAGCCCATGACCGATCCGACTTGTCCCCTGCAAGATAAAGTCGCTTTGATAACCGGTGCCGGCCGCGGCATCGGCCGCGCCATTGCCCAGGGCTACGCCGGCGCCGGTGCCGCCGTGGTCTGCGCCGCTCGCACCCCCGCCCAAGTGGAACAGACCGCCGACCTGATTATACAAGACGGCGGCCAGGCCCTGGCCGCCCCCGCCGATATCACCGATCCCGACCAGGCCGACACCCTGGTCTCCCGTGCCGTCGATACGTTTGGCGGCCTCGATATACTGGTGGCCAATGCCGGCGTCTCCGGTGCCAGCTCCCCTGTAGCCGCAGATGATCCAGCCAGCTGGCGCCAGGTTATGGAGATCAATCTATTCGGCGCTTACCATACGATTCGCGCTGCTATTCCCGCCCTCAAAGCGTGCGGCGGCGGCAAAATAATCACCACCGGATCGGGCCTGGGCCACAAAGGCCTGGCCGGCTCTTCGGCCTATTCCTGCTCCAAAGCCGCCCTGTCGATGCTCACCCGCATCCTGGCGCAGGAATTATGGGCCGACCATATCAGCGTCAACGAATTGATCCCCGGCCCCGTACAAACCGATATGACCGGTTCCCAACCGGCCGCCAATACCGTCGGCGCCATCGACAGCGAGTGGTTTAAAAAACCCGAGGACGTAGTGCCGCTGGCCCTGTTTTTGGCCACCCAGCCGGCCACCGGCCCCACGGCGCAAAGCTTTAGCCTAATGCGTCGCGATATCTAACCTGAAAGGAGTCGCCTGGATTTTGCGCCAACACCCCGTCACCTGCCTCCAGGTAGGGGCCCACCCCCCCGACCAGGTCCACGACCACTTGGGTGCCCTGGATATTTCCTTCAGCCCCGACGAGGAGGTGGCTATCGACGCTGTCCTGGCGGACGCATCGTGATTTCATTAACCAGGTCTTCATCCCCTAGCCTTTTCCCGTTCTTCCTAAGTCTTTTATGCCTGCTCTTAGGCAGCCGTTCCCTCGCCCAAGAAACGCGCTATCTGACGGGCTTGAACAAAGGACAAATCACCATCGACGGCAGGGCCGACGACTGGCTCGCCCTCATACCTGAACCGCTGGTGACCCAAGTCGATTTTGAAGTCAGCCAGCGCGACGGCCAGCGCCTGGCCGAACCCGAACCCGCCCAAGGCGACGATTTCTCCCTGCGCGTATGGGCGGCCTGGACGCCCCGCTACATCTATGGCTTCGTCTGGCGCCGCGACGATATTCACATCAACCAATTGGATCCCTCGAAAGGGTCGAGCGACCCGCCCTTCCACAACGACCGCCGCCGCAACGATTCCTTCCTCATCTATATCGATGCCGATAATTCAGGCCTGCAACGGCCCACAGACCCGTGCGCCGATGACCGCTCGGAGTTAGAGGAGCGATTCGGCCTGGCCGGCAAAATAGTGGCACGCCTCGATCTGTGCGAGGGCGAGTCCTTTATGCACGAATTCGGCCAGTCCTACACCTTTGTCCCCCAGGCCCCGGACGGACAGCTATACGCCATGGGCGGCATCAACGGAATGCCCGTCTGGCCCTTGCGGCCCCCCTGGGTGGAAGCGGCAGGCACCCTGCAACTAGACGGCGACGGCGCCGTCTCCACTATGGAGTTCCGCGCCGCGCATTGGGATTGGCTCTTGCCGCGCACCCGAGGGCCGGAAGAAACCCCGCATACGGTCCTGGCCCCGCAGGATACCGTCAGTCTGGGGTTTGCCGTATACGATTACGACCGGATCGGATCCCCACAGGCCCCCACCCATAAAGACCGCCAACTGACCCTGGCCTTCTGGCCCAGGGCAAACCAACGCGAACTGGCAAGGTCGGACCTTACCGCCGCTTGGGTTCTAGCCGCCCCGCAAAACGCCCGCACAACCATAAAACGCCAGAGCTGGGGGACTATCAAGCGGCAAACTCTCCACCAACCACCCGGCGCCAAACAGGGGAGCCGATGAGCCTCAAAATCTTGAGACAGCCCTCGCAGCGGCCGTTCCGACGGCAATCGCCCCCAGACTCAGTCCTTGCCGCCTTCGTCTAGCAATCCAAAGCATTTTTCTATGGATCCATCCCGCCCCATCATTCTTCTTGTCGCCTTACTTTTGGCCACAACCTGCGCAAGCACGACCCTGCCCATAGCCGCAGGGATATCCGTCGAGGCCGCCGACCAATCCCTGCACATCCAATATTTGGGTACCGGCGGCTATCTTATCCGCCGCGGCGCCGATGTCCTGCTGACAGCGCCCTTTTTCTCCAATCCCTCACTCGCCCGCCTCGCCTTTGCCAAAATCACCGCCGATACCGTGCGGATAGATTCTATCCTCCAGCGCCTGGAACCCCTGCAGCCAGCCCGGGCCATTCTGGTGGGCCACGCCCATTACGACCATCTCATGGACCTCCCCCATATCGCCGCCCGCCACGCCACCGAAGCGCGAATCTACGGCAGCCAGACCGCCGTCAATACCCTCAGCGCCGTGTTGCCTGCCGACCGCCTGGTCGCCGTCGATCAGAACGCCGGCACCGACCAGACGGCCGGGACCTGGCACTATCCCACAGCCGATTCCCTCTGCCGCTTCATGGCTCTAAAAGCCGACCATGCACCCCATGTGGCCCTGGGCCCCATCCGCCTCAAATTCTTCAAGGGGCGCATTCTCCAGCCGCTCGAACAATTGCCGCAACGGGCCTGGGGCTGGAAGGAGGGCCGCACCCTGGCCTACTTGATCGACTTTCTCCGCCCCGACGGCGGCATTCAGTTCCGTCTGCACTACCAGGATGCCGCCTCGGCGCCGCCCCAGGGCTTTCCGCCGCTCGATCCGCGCCCGGTGGACGTGGCCATTTTTTGCGTCCCGGGCGCCGAGAAAATACGCGCCTATCCCGATTCCATCGCCCGGCGGCTGAATCCGCGCCACGCCGTGCTGGGCCACTGGGAAGATTTCTTTCGCCCCTGGACCGACAATGCCGCAGAGCTGCGCCCCGTCCCCCGCACCGATCCGCGCGATTTAATCCAGAGCCTGACTGAAGCCGTCCCTCACAGCACCTGGACCCTGCCCCGCCCCGGCGGTTGGCTCTATATCGAAGAAGCCGATTGAGGACCGTGTGGAAACCTTAGCCCAGTTACTGGAATCCCTATCCCGGCCGCGACCCAACGGCAGCCACGCCTGCCGCCGGACCCTGCGGGACCTGTGCCATTATCTCGACCGACAGGGTATTCCCCACACCTTGCACACCTTCCGCCTCTACCCTTTCCTGTTGGAGACCTTTGGCGCCTGGATCATCGCCTGGCAGACGGGTCTGGCCCTGGCCGTGTGGCTGCAAGGAGGGTGGGCCACCGCCGCAATCGCCCTGGTCGGAGCCTTGATAGTTATAGTGGAAATGGGCCTGCGCATCCCCCTGCTGTCGCACCTGGGCGCCTGCCAGAGCGACAATCTCGCCATTGCATGGGCTCCACCTCGTCCCCGCCGCGAACTGATCTTGTGCGCCCACTACGACAGCAAGACCGAATTGTGGGACCACCGGGGCCGCCACCTGCTGCTCAAAGGCGCGGTCCTCTTTGGTCTCCCCGCGACTCTGGCACTGGGCTTGGCCGGCCCCCTGGAACAATATCTGCAACAGACCGCCTCGCCCTGGGCAGGACACTTGTATACTCTGGCCGCCGGCCTGTCCATCCCGCAGTTGCTGCTGTGCTGGAGTTTAGGCCTCAATACCGTCCTGGGCCGCCTGGTGCGCCCCAGCCGAGGGGCCGCCGACAACGGCGCCGCCTGCGCTATTGTCCTTGAAGCGGCGCGGCGCCTGTACCGGGGCGAAGTGCCGCTTGCCCGTACCAAAATCACTTGTGCGCTTTTCACCGGCGAGGAAGTCGGCATGCAGGGCTCGCGCGCCTACGTCCGCCAACGCGCCTGGCCGCTGCCCGCCGCCGCCCTCAATCTGGAAATCATGGGCCAGAGCGGCGGCTATATAGTCTGGCAGCGCGAGGGCCATTCCCTGGCCTGGCACGCCACCGACCCGGACCTCAACCGCGCCTTGCAGGGCGCCGTCGAACAGGTGACCGGCCACCCGCCCCAAAACCGCCCCGAAGCCGTTTTCACCGACGCGGCCTCTTTCCTCCAGGCCGGTCTGCCCGCCGCCACCTTGAGCACTCTGCATCCCCGCCTGGGGGACCGTGGTTTCCACCGCCCCGCTGACGAGCCCGGCCGACTGGACCAGCAAAGCCTGCGAGACGGCGTTGATATTGTCCTGGCTGTAGTCCGCGCGATCGATGAGGCAGCCGCCCTTTGAGCGAACTTTTCTGGGGCCTGTTGGCCCTGCGCTGGCTGCTGCACTTGCTGCTGATTGGCCGCAGCGCCGTCAATATGCCGCGCGATTGGCTGTCGCACGCCTTGCTGGCCGCCTATCTCGCCCTGGGCATGCCCGCCCTGTTGGTCGGCATTCCGTCGTGGCCCGCCGTCGCTTTGCTGGCCGCCGGAACTCTGATCCGCAGCAGCGGCCTTTGGACCATGCGCGGGGCCTTCGACTATTCGGTCGATCAGAGTCAGGACACCTTTGTCAGCTCCGGTCTCTACCGCCGCCACCGCAATCCGCTCATTCTGGGCTATTGGGCCGAATTGGCCGCCTTTGCACTGAGCCTGCCACTGACGCCCCCGGTGCATCTGCTGCTCATCCTGTTGGGCGGCATCCTCTGCGCCTGGCACGCCCACGAGGACAATAACCGCTTTGCCGTCCGAACGCCGCGCTATGAGGCCTACCTGCAACAAACCGGCAACGCCCTGCTAAATCTGGTCTTTGCTCAACGATCCTATATCTCCATCAGCCGCACCTGGGGCCTCGATCTGGCTTCCCTGTATCTGGCTGGGGGCCTGTGGGCGGGGCTCCTGATCTGGCTGGCCTACGGCTGGCCCCATTTTATCTCGGCCCTGGCCACGGGCCGGGCTATCGCGGCCTTGGGCTTATTGGCCAGCGGCGGCCCCGGCCCCTTCACTCGGGAACACCAGCCCTATTTTATCGCCTACCGTGCCCCCCATAAACGCGCTGTCCCGCCAGCGGGCAGCGGGCCGACGTATGGGCCGCCCGCCCCGGCACTGAAAATTCTCGGACTCACCGCCCTGGCCCTCGCCGCCCACCTGTTTCCCTTTTGGGCCCTGCCACTCTACCTGGTGGGCAACAGCGCACTGGAACTAACCTTGCAATTTTCGTATATGAACAGGACCTGGATCTGGGCCGCTTTATCGCTAACCGCCGGATTGGCGGCCTTGTTCTACGTTCCCAGTAGCCCTCTGGTCCCCTGGACCTGGCCAACCCCAAACGAATGGGTCCTGCTCAGCATCACACTGACGGCGGGCTTGGCACACAGCCTCAAGCGCATTCCCACCCAGTCGTCTTCAGAGGCCTGATATGCGACCGACTCCCAGCAACCGTCTAAGAATTTTCCGCGCCTTGGCCACCTTCCTCACCCTATCCCATCCCTTTGGGCAATCAGTATATCCCATGGAGAGACCACCTTGCGCCAACATACCGAACTGGCCACCGCCGCCGAGCACGTCTACCGCATTGAAATGGACGGCACCCTCGACGGCGTCTCCACCCGCGACCCAGTCGGCTACGGCCCCTATACCCAGACCTGGGAAAACAATATCGCCCTGCGCCTGGAGAATATTGGCGACCAGCCCGTGGTCAACCCCTGGGTCGAGATCAACGGGCGGGGCGACTGGCGCTCGCTCGAAAGCATCTTGGCCGGCATCCTCGACGAAAGCATGTCCGAGGCCGAGAAGGCCCGCGCCATCTGGGAATTCGCCCGCCGCCACCGCTACCACTGCACTACCTCGGACGACGAAGTCAAAGACACCGTCAAAATGCTCAACATCTACGGCTATACCCTGTGCTGGGACGAGGCCTATACCGTGGCCAATCTGTGGCAGGCCGCCGGGCTGAAAATTCGCCGTGGCATCCCCCACGGCCACTGCACCACCGAAGTGTATTACGACGACGACTACCACCTGCTCGACAGCGACGAGCACTTGTTGGTCTTGCTGCGCGACAACCAGACCATCGCCGGCGAGGCGGACCTGGCCCGCGACCACGACCTGATGAAACGGGCCCACGCCTACGGCATTCTCCAGGGCGAATCGCGCAGCACCAGCGAAGGGGCCGCCTCGCTCTTTGTCCACGACGGCCCACGCACTGGCGGCCGCCCCCTCATTGGCGACCACCAGATGGATCTGACCCTCAGACCCGGCGAGGCTCTGCTGTGGGAATGGGCCGACCGCGGCAAATACCACGGCTTTGGTGAGCGGCCACCGCTCATGGCCAACGGCCGCCTGCAATTCACCCCGCGCCTCGATGACACCTTCGTCCGGTGGGCCGTCACTGCCGACAATCTGCACAGCAAGGGAACCGCCCTCGCCCCCCTCGAACCCGCCGCCCCTTCCCAGTTGACCTACCGCACCGACAGCCCCTATGTCATTGTCGGCGGTCAATTAGATGTGGAGTTGGCCGCTGCGGCCACCCTGGAGATTTCCGCCGACGGCGAAGAGTGGACCCAAGTAGCGGCGTTAAACGCGGGCAAAAGCAGCACCGACCTCGACCCGCACTTCCCAGCCGCCGGCCTAGCCCAGTACCGCTATTTCCTGCGCCTGTCCGGCACCGCCTGGTCCCTGCACAGCCTCTTTATTGAAAGCGACCTGCAAATGGCGCCGCTGGCCCTGCCGGGCTTGCAACTGGGCACCAACCAGATCCGCTATACCGACCAGACCCCGGGCCCCCGCCAAGTACGCCTGACCCACGATTGGCGCCAGCGCAGCGATATCCAACCGCCCCCGGCCCCGGCCCAGCCTCTGTTCCCCCAATCAGGTGCCGAGGTCCCCGGGACCCGGTTCACCTTGTCCTGGGAAGCGGTGCCCGAGGCAGTCGATTACCACTTGGAGCTAGCCCCCGAGCCCGATTTGCAGTACGTCCTGTCGCCGACCTTTGAAAAGCTGATTTCGCGCACCCCGTCTGCAGGTCGAGCCGAATGGACTATTCCCTACGAGGGCCTGCTCAATCCGGACCAGGACTATTACTGGCGGGTGCGAAGCCGCAACGAGGCCGGTCTGTGGGGGACCTGGAGCCCGACCTGGCATTTTATCGCCCAGGCCCCCGGGGTGGTGCAGGACGTACGCCTGGAAACAGATTGGGCCCAACGTGCCCTCACTCTGCACTGGCTCCCCAACCCCCAGGGCACGGCACCGGCCCACTACGAAGTCTACGGCAGCCACGAGCGCGGCTTTACCGCTTCGCGCCAACCCTATCCCGTGGTCATGGGCACCGGCTTGCCCGAGGAGACCTTCCCCGCCAATTTGCTGGCGACCAGCAAAGACACCTCCTTGACGGTGGTGGAATCGGGCGGCTTTAATAAATCGTATTACCGCGTCGTCGCCGTCGATGCCGCCGGAATCCGCAGCGGTCCGTCCGATTACGCAGCGGCGCCGCGCCCCTTTATCCACTCACAGCCCCCCCACCGCGCCAAGGCCACCCAGAGCACCCAGTACCAAGTGGATATCCTGCGCTCCATCGGAGATTTGCGCTCGCTTAGCGACGGCCCCCGGCGCTATATATCGGCTTTCCGCGACGGCGACCAGGTCCGCTTTTTATTGGACGAAGGGCCTGCCTGGCTGCACTTGGACGAGGAAACCGGCCTGCTGACCATGGACCCTGCCCTGGAATGGGTCGGCACCCACACCATCACCATTCGGGTACAGAACGGCCAGGGCGGCACCGACGTGCAGGGCTTTGACGTGGCCGTGGTCATGCCTTGAATATCCGACCTGTCCTTTTGGCCAGGTGCCAAATGTCCCACAGAACAGTGCGGCGACGTTTTTACGATATTATTCTTTAACCAGCTCTATCACCCATCCACCAGGAGATCCCCATGACGGCAACCCAGCAAAGCGCCCCGAGCACCGGCACCAACGGCCATGCCCCGGTCCCAGCCGATATCGATCCCGCCAGCCTGGTCTACCACCAGCTCTGTCCGGCCGCCGATATCAAAGAGGGCGACAACCGCCCCTTCAGCATCCAGGGCACCCACCTGGCCGTCTTTCACCACGAAGGCCAATTCCAGGCCGTCGACAACCGCTGCCCGCATATGGGCTACCCCATGTCCAAGGGCAGTATCCGCGACGGCGTCCTCATCTGCCACTGGCACCACTGGGAATTCGACCTCAAGACCGGCGGTTGCTTCCTGACCTCGGGCGATGACCTCAAGACCTTCCCGGTAGAGACCCGCGACGACGGCTACCTCTACGTCGGCCTGGCCTCCAACGAGCGCGAAGCCGCCGCCCGCCGCCTCATCGACCGCGGCAAGCGCGCCCTGGAACAGGGCCTTAAGGACCGCAGCGTCTTCCTTATCGCCAAGGCCGTCACCGCCCTGCGCCAGGCCGGGGCCGAGCCGCGCGAGATCATCCAGCAAGGCATTTTCTACGGCGCCCACAAAACCGCCGAGGGCTGGTCCTCGGGAGTCGCCATTTTGACCCTGGCGGGCAATATGTGGGACGATATCGACCCCAAAGACCACAATCTCTTTCTGGTCCACGGCCTCAACCAAATCGCCAATCGCACCTCGGGGAGTTCACGGCGGCAGCGCTTCCCCTTCCCGCGCAGCGGTGCCGACCCCGATACAGCGACCATGCGCCGCTGGTTCCGCCGCTATGTCGACCTGCGCGACCGCGGCCCGGCCGAGCGCATTTTGCTGACCATGCACGACCGCAATTTCCCAGCCAGCGACCTGGCCGATCTGGTTTTCACCACGGCCACCGATTTCTACTTTACCGGTGACGGCCACGCCCTCGATTTCGCCAACAAAATGTTCGAGGCCCTGGACTACGTAAAATGGGAAGGGGCCCACGAGATTCTGCGCCCCATTGTCGTCGACCTCATTTCCCGCACCCGCCACGAAGAAACCTCGCGTTGGGCCGACAGTGTCCCCGCCCTCGAAGATATTTTCACCCGCCTCGAAGATATCTGGACAGCCAACCAGCAAAACGAGGCTCCCCTCGATATCGCCGAATTCGCCCAGGTCATGCTGCAGGACGAATTCGAACCAATTATAGCGGCGGTCGAAGAAAAACTGCGCGCCGGCGTCGACCCGCGCGATCTGTGCCGCGCCATGACCTACGCCGGGGCTGTCCGCGTCGCCCGCTTCCACCTTAAAAACGAGGGCGACTGGCACGATGTGGCCAATATCTACTCCTACGCCCACGGCCTCTACCGCGCCTTCCACCTGGCCCCCAGCAAAGACCTGTTGCGCGGCCTCTTCCACGGCGCCGTCTTTATGACCTACCTGCGCTGGCTTAATATGCCGTCGGCCCGCCTGCCGCGCCCCGGCCAGCGCCTGGACGAGACCTACGACACCCCCGAGGCCATGCTTGACCGGTTACAGGAATTCGCCGATTTCCAAAAGGTTTTCGAGGCCGAGGTGCTGGTCAATCAGTATCTAGAAGAGAGCCACGACTTGACCCGCCTGCGCCACACCCTGGCCCATATCCTGCTGCGCGAAGACGCCGAACTACATATGTTCCAGGTTTTGGAAGTGGCCTTCCGCCACTACGACCTAACCGACGACGAAGAAGAAAAGCGCATGCATATGCTGGCGGCCACCCGCTATATCACGGCGCAAAAGCTGATGAAGGGCATCCTCTGGTCAACCGAGAATGCCGAGCGCCTGCAGCGCGGCGAATTGCTCTCCGAACGCGAGGACGACGATTAATATCAGTTTGGCTTCAAGTTGGCCGGATGTTTGGCTGTTTCTCGGGGCAATACCGCTAAACATCCGGCCATTAGCACTTCTAATTAGCACTTCTAATTGGTATAAGCACCCTTTCCGGCCTATGGCTCGGACGACGAACTAAATGAGACTTGATCGTAATTAACGATCCGTCTAGTACTCTGACATTATGAATTTGCAGGATAGAGTGATTTCATCTTTTGCCGGGCCTTTTCGGCGGTAAATCGCCATTGGACCGTCTTTTGTTGCTGGTTGCGCTGTTGTTGCCAGGGAGCGATCTCTCGTCGAAGAGTCTCTTGGTCGGGCAGTCGTCGGCCAATGCACTGCTCACTGAGGACCGACAGTTCAATCTCCACCATGTTCAGCCAACTGGCATGGGGCGGCGTATGGTGGAATTCTAATTTGCGTAAGAGGCGGCGGGCTTCCGCCGGGGCAAAGGTTTCATACAGGGCCGCCGGGGTATGGGTATTGAGATTATCCTCGATCACGCGAATTCGTTGAGCCTGTGGAAAATGGATATCGACCAAGTCTTTCATACAGTGGGCATAATCGGTTTTACAGCGTTGCTTAGTGACTTTGATGTGCCGCCAGCCCAAGTGGGGCGCAAAGAAGGCAAATAGGTTACAATGCCCCTGGCGTTTATAGGTATAATCGTATCGGTGCGGTTTCCCTGCTTCCATGGGCAAGGGCGCCCGGGCTTCGCCGATGAGTTGATAGGGCTGCTCATCAAAACAGACCACCGGACTCGCCTCGTCGAGGGGGGCGGCATACAAGTCGAGGATGGCTTCCATGCGCCAGATAAATTCGGCATCGACTCGAGGAATGATCCACTGTTTGCGTTGCCAGGGTTTCAACTCACTTTTTTTAAGCGTTGGCGGACCGTCTCCCGGGAGATTCGGTCGACCACCTGCATCTCGACCAGGCGCTGGGCCAGCAAGCGTATGGTCCAGCGTTTGCGCCCCTCGGGGGGCTTTTCGCTGGCCAACGCTAATAACACGACTTCTTGTTTGCCCGTCAGCTTGAGCCGGTTGCCCGGCCGCGGTTTTTCCGACAGCGCCGCCTCCAAGCCCTCTTCGACAAAGCGTTTCCGAATCCGCTCCACCGTCGTACGATGGGTGTGAAGCCCTTCAGCAATGGCTTGATCGGTTTGGCCTTGGTCGGCCAATAGCAGAATCCGAGCCCGAGTGAGACGACGGGCTTTGCCCGTACCTTGATGGATCAAACCATGAAGTTGGTCCCGCTCGCTGGCAGACAGATCGACCAAATAGCGTTTGCGCATGGATCACCTCCGTTGTAGGGCTTAATAGGATAACGGAGAATCCACTAAAATAAAAATGTCAGAGTACTAGTTTGTTGTTCTATAGATACTTGTGCCAAGGCCGTTGGGGGGCGATGAGGCTGAAAGCGGATTCCACCCGACCCGGGTGCCCGCCCTTCGGGCGGGCGGGTCGGAGTGGCCTCGGAGCGCGCAGCGCGAGAATGAGCGTCAGACTCGTCGCCCCCCAACGGCCGACTGACCAGATTGCTCAAAGAGACCGTTCTCGCCGGTATCCGTCCTCTGCAAGTGGGCAAAATTATGGCGACGTCATCGACAATGCTCGACCCAGTAGAACAGCGCAACCGCGCATTATCCATTCTCAACGATATCGCTCATGTGCTCAACCGTTCTAGCGACTTGGCCCAGGCCTTGGAAGGCACCTTGGCCCGCGTCGCCGAATTATTCGATCTGCAAACGGGCTGGATCTGGCTCTACCACCCCGACAGCGGCAAATCCTACCTGGCCGCGGCGCAGAATCTGCCTCCGGCCCTGACGCAAAAACCGCGCCTGATGGAGGGCACTTGCACTTGCCTCAACACCTTTGAGAAAGGCGACCTGCGCGGCGCCGCCAATATCAATATCATCAGCTGCAGCCGTCTCGACCCCCTGGTCGACGGCACCGACGGCCTGCGCTGCCACGCCAGCATCCCGCTCTACGCCCGCAGCGACGGCAGCGAGAAAAAGCTGGGCGTGCTCAACGTCGCCAGCGCCGACTGGCGCGAATTGTCGGATCGCGATTTACGCCTTTTGCACACCGTGGGCGATCTGCTCGGCATTGCCATTGAGCGGGCCCGTCTCTTCGACCAGAGCGTCCAGTTGGGCGCCGCCGAGGAGCGCAACCGTCTGGCCCGCGAAATCCACGATACCTTGGGCCAGGGACTGGCCGGTCTGGTATTGCAATTGGAAACGGTGGACGCCTTGCTCGAAGCCCAGGCCGACCCAGAACGGGTGCGCCAGGCGGTGCAACAGACCCTGACCTTGACCCGGGCCAATCTCGACGAGACGCGGCGCTCGGTAATGGATTTGCGCGCTGCCCCCCTCGAAGGCCGCACCTTGGCCCAGGCGCTGCGCCAATTGGCGACCCAAGTGCGCCAACAGGGCCTGCGCGTCAAAACCGACATAGTCGGCGCCCACCATCCCCTGCCCCTGCGCCTGGAAGCCGGCCTCTACCGCATTTGCCAAGAGAGCCTGACCAATATCGTCCGCCACGCCCGGGCCCAGCGAGTGCAGCTGCGACTCAATATCACGTCGCAACAAATCCGCCTGTACATAGAGGACGACGGCTGCGGCTTCGATCCGGCGCAGCTGCCCAAGGACCGCTACGGTTTGGTCGGCCTCAACGAGCGCGCCCGTCTGCTCGACGGTCAGCTCAAACTGGAAAGCAGCCCCGGCAAGGGCACCCGCCTGGAAGTGACCATCCCCCTGGAGGCGACACCATGACCGATACCATCCGCATTGTCTTGGCAGACGACCATCCCGTGGTCCGCGAGGGCCTGGCCGCCATCCTCTCGACCCAGGCCGATTTCGAAGTGGTGGGCCAAGCCGGCGATGGCCGCCAGGCTATCGAGCTTATTGACCAAGTGCAACCGGATGTGGTATTGCTCGACCTGGAAATGCCGCACCTGGACGGGGTCGAGACCTTGCAGGCTCTGCAGGCTGCCGGCAGCGATACTCGCATCATCGTCTTCACCGTCTTCGATACCGACGAGCGCATCCTGGGCGCGGTCCAGGCCGGAGCCCGGGGCTATTTGCTGAAAGGGGCTCCACGCGCCGAAATCTTCAATGCTGTACGCATTGTCCACCAGGGCGGCTCACTGTTACAGCCGCTGGTGGCCTCCAAACTGCTCGACCAGGTCAACGAGAGAAATTCTACTCAAGCACTGACCCAGCGCGAAAATGAGGTACTGCAATTACTCAGCAAGGGCCTACAGAACAAAGAAATCGCCGATGTTCTGTCCATTAGCGAGCGCACCGCCAAATTCCACGTCAGCGCGCTGCTGCGCAAATTGGAAGCGGGCAACCGCACCGAGGCGGTGGCGCTGGCCGCGCAAAAAGGTCTGGTGCAAGTTTGAGGCGATAAAGCAAGTCTAACAAATACCTGTTCCTCGAAGAGTTGACGGCCCATCAACGCCGAAGCCGGTAGCCGCCACAGGGCTATTTGACGTTGTTATTTATACACTCATCGAGGAGAGATACCCTATGCACCAGCAGCACCGCACGGTAGTTGCACTAAGCTTTCTGCTCGCCCTTTCAAGCAGCACCCCAGCCCAAGACCTCAGCAGCATCGTACCCGCCGACAGCCAATTGCAAGACCTAGCCACCGGCTTCGGCTTTACCGAAGGTCCAGCCGTAGGCCCCCAAGGCGCGCTTTTTTTCACCGACTTGGGCGCGGGTAAAATCCACCGTAGAGACAACGACGGCACCACAACCGATTTCCGCACCAGCAGCACCGACCTGGCCAACGGCCTGGCCTTTGACGCCCAGGGTCGCCTGCACGCCTGCGAGGGCGGCAGCGGCCGCCTTACCCGCACCGAAACCGACGGCAGCATCACCGTATTGGCCAACAGTTTCGAGGAGATCCGCTTCAACGCCCCCAACGACTTGGCCCTGGTCAACGACGGCAGCCTGTATTTTACCGATCCCTTCTTTGGCAACGCCAACTCGCAGCCGCAACCCGTCACCGGCGTCTACCACCTGGCCGCCGACGGAACCGTCACCTTGGTGGCCGACCACGACCGTCCCAACGGCACGGTCCTGAGCCCCGACCAGAGCATCCTTTACGTCACCAACGATTCCCCCGACGGCCAGGGGCAGATTTTGGCTTACGATCGCAACGGAGACGGCAGCCTGACCAACGGCCGCCTCTTCGCCACGGCGGCCAGTGTCATGGACGGTATGACCATAGACGCAGCGGGCCATGTCTACGCCACCAGCTTTTCTTTTTCTGGCAGCACCGGCCGCGGCGTCTGGATCTTTGACTCGGCCGGCACCAATCTGGGCCTTATTGCGACGCCGCAAAACCCGACCAATTGCACCCTGGCCGGGAATACCTTGTATATCACCGCCGGCACCGCCGTGTATTCAATACAGCTGAATGCACAGGGCATCGATCCCAACCCCACGCAGGTGGAAGGGACCGGTTGGGGAAGGCTGAAGGCGGCTTGGGGGGCCGTCCTGCGGCAACCATAATTTGTTCGCTTCCCAGATCAACGAGCCTCGCGCGGGAAAACCGCCGGGGCTCGTTTTTTGTACCGCCGACGCAGTGCGATAAACTGAGGTCCTACTTGCTCTTGCCCTATGCTTAGGGGCATCTTAGTCGTAAAATCGGCTGCACCTGACTTAAATCAGATCGCCTCCTTTTAGCGGACGACCAACCATGTCATCAACAACTACAGCCCTCTTATCCTTCAAGGGCACCTGGCGCACCTATACCACTACCGACGGCCTGGCCAGTCTCAAGGTCGAGCATATCGCCGAAGACCGCGACGGCTGTCTGTGGTTCGCCACTGTGGCCGGGGTCAGTCGCTTTGACGGCGACACATTCCGCACCTTCACCAAAAACGACGGCCTGCCCGACAATGGGGTCCAGACCGTCTTAGAAGACAGCCAGGGCCGCATCTGGTGCGGCACCCAAAAAGGCGTCTGCTGGTACGACGGCGAGACCTGGCACCCCTTTGACTTGGGCGACGACGCCTTCATCTCTTTTATGTGCGAAGATTCCCAGGGCCGCCTTTGGGTCGGGGGCTTCAACGTAATAGGATATATTGAAGGAACAGCCTACTGCGACCTGCGCCCACTTGCCTCGGCAGCATATGCCCCTCAAGGCAAGGACAACGACTTATTCGGGACCGGACCCTACGGCGAATGCTGGGGCATCGCCGAAGACAGTAAGGGGCGGGTATGGCTCGGATTTAATCAACCATGGTTATGGTGCTACGACGGGACAGCCTTCACCCATTTCGACCTGGAGACGGCCCAGAGCCCAGGGCAGTCGACCACCGTAGCCACCGTAGCCACCGATGCCGAGGGCACCCTCTGGGTCGGGCGGGCCGACAGGGTCTGGCGCCATATCGACGATTCTTTCCAGCCGATGCCACTGTCCCTGCAAGAAGACATGGCCCATATCCGCAAGCTCCAATTCGACCGCCACGGACGCCTGTGGATTAGCACAGTATTCAACGGCCTCTGCTGCTTCGACGGTCAGACCACGCACTATTTGGAGGCAGGCGGCGGCTTGCCCTCCCAGACCATCAACGGCGTCTGTCTCGACCGCGAAGACAATCTCTGGTGCGCTGCCTGGGGCGGCGGCGTGGCCCGTTTCGATATGGGCGCCCAGCGCCTTTTTGGGCAGGCGGACGGCCTGCCCAATTGCGGCATCGACCGATTGCTCGAAGAGCGCGGCGGACGGCTGTGGATGATACTGGGCGGTTTTATCGGTCTGTCCGACAGCGTCAGTCTGGATAAAACGGTCGCCAACTACGACGGCGAAACATTTTCTATCTTCACCGCCGACCAACTGTTGCACCGCTGCCAGGTCGGCACCCTATGTCTGGACGGCGACGGCCGTATCTGGTTTGGCGGCAGTCCGCCGCCCCCGGGCACGGAAAAGTCCCGCCAGGCACGTCTGACCTGCCTAGACCCCCAATCCATGCAGCCCCTGACCGAGGTGGCCGCCTCTGTGGGCGAAAAGTGCACAACTGCCATAACTCGCCGCCAAAGCGGCGAATTGGTATTGGCCTTATTGTCCGAAGAAATCCTCCAAAGGGACCCAACAGATCCGCACCTGCCCGTAGTCCAATATGACGGCAAGGGGACCACAACCTTGTTCGAGATTGAGTGGAAGCCACTTTCCATCTATATCAGCGCCCTCATCGAGGACGGCGACGGTGGCTTTTATTTTGCTACCAAAGGCGGCACCTTCCAGGGCGAAGGGCAAGGCGTCGGTATCGGCCATTGGACCCCGGCCCAGGGCGTGCGCCGCTACACCGAAGCCGACGGCCTGGCCGACGACCGCGCCACCGATCTGGCACTGGATCCCCAGGGCCGGCTGTGGATTTCCACCCTGGGGGGCCTCAGTTGTTTCGACGGTTCTTCTTTCCGCAATTTCACCCTGGCCGACGGCCTGCCCAGCGAACGGATCTACTGCATCTGTCTCGACCGGCGGGATACCCTCTGGTTGGGCACCGAAGCCGGTGTCGTGCACAGCGACGGCACTCTCTTCCAGACCTTGCACTCCCCCCATATCAGCCTGGTCACCAGCATTATTGAAGACCAGCAGGGCCAATTCTGGATTGGCACACCAAGTGGCCTGGTACACTATCGGCCCGGCACCGAGGCACCCCGCATCCGCCTGCTACAACTAGAAGCCGACCAGATCTACCCGGCCGCCGACGAAATCGAAATCACCGCCCAAAACCGCCAAGTCGTCTTTGAATTCAAGGGGCTATCTTTCCGCACCCACCCCCGCAACCTGCTCTATACCTGGCGTCTGGAAGGCTTCGACGCCAACTGGCAACCAGCCAGTAATGCGCGTCGAGTTTATTATAACGACCTCCCTCCCGGCGACTACACCTTCCACGTCAAAGCCATCGACTTCGACCTCAACGAGTCCGAACCGGCTACCTTGACCCTCAAAATTCTGCCCGACCCCCGCCTCGAAGCCCTCAACGCCACCCTCAAGACCAACGGCCGCACCGAGGAATTCCTGGGCCAAAGCCCGTCCCTGGCCCAAGTCCAACAACAACTGGCCCAGGTCGGGGCCACCGATATGACCGTGCTTATCTTTGGCGAAACCGGCACCGGCAAGGGCGTGGCCGCCCGCGCCCTGCACCGCCTTAGCCAGCGCAAGGGGCCCATAATCCAGATCAACTGCGGCGCCATCCCCGACGGCCTGGTCGAATCGGAACTGTTCGGCCACGAAAAGGGCGCCTTCACCGGGGCCGACCAGCGCCAGTTGGGCCGGGTCGAACTAGCCCAGGACGGCACCCTGTTCCTCGACGAAATCGGCGACTTGCCCCTCGATGCCCAGGTCAAATTGCTGCGCCTGCTGGAAGAGCGGGCCTATGAGCGCATCGGCAGTTCCCGCACCTTGGAATCCGACACCCGCTTCGTAGCCGCGACCAACCGCGACTTAGAGGAAATGGTCGAAGAGGGAAGCTTCCGCCAGGACCTGTACTACCGCCTGCGGACCTTCGTGGTCAATTTGCCGCCGCTGCGCCAACGCCAGGAGGATATCGCCCTGCTGGCGCATTTCTTCACCGAGGGCTTCGCCGCCCACCTCAGCCGCCCGGCCCCGACCATCAGCCCGGTGGCCCTGACCCAACTGAAAGCCTACGACTGGCCGGGCAATGTGCGCGAATTGGAGCACCTCATGCAACGGGCGACGCTATTGTGCCGCGACGATTGCATTGAGATGGAAGATTTGGGGTTGGACCGTCCCGGAGACAAAGCCGTCGAGGATGAAGGCCTCTTTCTGCCCTTGGTCGAATACGAAAAACGCTATATCGAACGGGCTTTGGAAGCCACCGATGGCGTCATTTTCGGCGACCAGGGGGCGGCCAAACTGCTGGATATCAACCCCCAGACCCTGCGCTCCAGGATGCGCAAGCACGGCATCCGCCGGCCGGAGGCATAAGTTGACCAGAGTTAAATACAACAGTTAGTGTTGTATTTAACTATAAAGAGGCAAGCAGAATAAAAACAGTATATTACAATAATTACTAAATAGATTCTCGCCAACCTTGGGCTGCAGAAGGGTTAAATACAACCACCCTTTCGTTTACCCTAAAACGACAGTTTCACTCTCCCCAAAAAAACCTAAGTCCTTTTTTTACAACCCTCTGGAGCCCAACTCCAGAGGGTTTTTTGCATTCTGGCACAGAATGTGCAAAAGAAAGCATTAGATACGCCATCCAACGCCCTACTCAATCATAGTAGCTGGAGCCCATTTTGATCCGCATTACCCAACACACCCAGACCAACCGCCAAACCATACTGCAAATAGAAGGCGACCTGGTCGGCCCGGCGGTGGCCATACTGGCCCGAGAGGGCTGGCTCAGGTTGCGGGCCGGCTCGGTCCTGGTCCTCGATCTAAGCGGTCTGCAAATCATCGACGAGGCAGGCGTGGCACTGTTGCAGGATTGGGCCGAACCCGTACTGCGGCTGCAAGGCGCCTCACGCTCCATCCAACTTCTGCTCGAAGGCCACGGGCTAGCGGTCGAGGAAGGAGGAAAGCCGCCCTACTAAAGCGCACGCACTTCATTTTGCACTCAACTAAAAAGGGTATGATCGTGCCAAAAATTGTCTTTAAAGGAACCATCGCGAACCATGGCCGCTGTGCCTGGACGCTGGGCATACTCATCTTGGCAGCAAGTGTATGGGCCCAACCTCCCAAAGACCTCAACCGGACGCCAATCTCGGACACAGATTTCGCCCTTGTCGCCGATCACTTCGCCTACGATTCCTCGGCCCCCCTGGATGCCGTCACCATCGGATCGTGGCCGCACCGCATTCCCTATATCGTCGAAAAAGTTGAATTCAACAGTATTCACGACCAGCGCGTGCCCGCCTATTTCACCCACCCCGTGGATTCGACCCAGGCGACGCATCCAGCCGTGCTGCTGCTGCACGGCAGCAACGATTTCTGGGGCAAAAACGAGGACTGGGCCCTCGAGTGGATGGATATCCTCTCGCGCCAGGGGTGGTGTGTCCTGGTCGCCGACGCCTACGGTTTCGGCGAACGCAAGAGAGCCGGCCAGGTACTGCCCTCGCCGCAAACACCCTATGCGATGAGGGACGCCGTGATCCAATCCATCACAGACCAACGCCGCGCCCTCGACTATTTACTGACGCGCCCGGAAATCGACCCGGCCAAAATCGCCTTGCTAGGCGGCAGTATGGGCGGCCTTGCCGGTGTCCTGGTAGCCGGGCTAGAGCAGCGCCTGGCCGCTGTCGTCCTGACTGTGACGGGCGCCTTTCCAGGCCCTATGGGCACGGATCATCCATTGGGCAAATTCATCCACACACTCAACTTTGCGCCCCGTATCACGGCGCCCGCCTTAATGGTCAACGCCACCGAAGATAGACGCGCCCTGGGAGAGGAATTATTCAATGCCTTGCCCGAACCCAAAAAACAGATCTGGTACGAAGGCGGCCATTATCTTGCTCCTCGAGAATACAACGAAGATATCTTGGCCTGGCTCCACGAACAATTAAACTGATTCCAACAACCCCTTTCAGGAGAATTCGAAATGTTCAAGAAAACTGCTATATTCAGCCTCTTGGCGCTAGCCCTCTGCACCCCCAGCAACGCCCAATCCGTCGGCAAAATCGCCTTCTTCTCCGACCGCGACGGCAACCGCGAAATCTACATTATGGACGAAGATGGCACCAACCCGGTAAACCTGACCAATAACCCGGCCGAAGATTTCCGCCCGGCCTTCTCGCCCGACGGCCGCCGCATTGCCTTTGTCTCCGACCGCGACGGCACCCAGCGCAACGGCCAGACAGGCTCCGGCATTTACGCCGTTGACATCGACGGCACGAATCTGGTAAACCTGACCGGTCACCTCGATGGCCTGAGCCGCTACGCCCACCCCACCTGGTCGCCCGATGGCCGCCGCATTGCCTTTTCGGCGTGGACTGCCCTCAATACCGATATCTACGCCGTCGATATAGCCAGCGGCAATCTGACCCGCCTAACCGATGACCCGGCCCTAGACGACTACCCGTCCTGGTCGCCCGAGGGCAATAGCATTGTCTACTCTTCGAGCCAAATCAGCCCTTTCACCCGCTTGTTTTCGATAGACCTGGACAGCGGCGTATCGACCCAGGTCAGCGCCGGCAGCGCCGACCTCGACCCTATCTGGTCATCCGACGGCGCCTGGCTGGTCTTTGCCCGCTTTGATGTCCTGGCCGGCGGCACCTTTGAGCTGCAGGTGGTCCAACTTGGGCAAGACGAGCCGGTGCAATTGACCAATAATCAACTCAACGATTGGGGCGCCGGCTGGTCGCCCGACGGCAGCCGCATTGTCTTTGCCAGCCAACAGGACGGCCAGGAGGATATATATACGATGGGCGCCGACGGAGCCGACCCCGTCAAACTCACCGACCACCCGGCCAACGACGGCCAGCCCAAATGGGCCCTGGTCCCCGTTGCCGATACCGCCATTGAACAAATCTCCTGGGGGCAGGTTAAATTAGAGCAACGCTAAATACGCCCAGACAAAAGTCCCCGCGCGGTGCAAACCGGCGGGGACTTTTGTCTGCCTACCTGTCCGTTGGGACAGGGCGCCCCTGTCCCTTTACCCATCGACAACTAGACCTTCCGAGCGATTCGGCCCCCCCCTGCCACGCCTACCTTTCAAGTAGCGTTACAACGTCTACCACAAAGGAGGCACGACATGAGTGACCGCACCGCATTAATCACCGGCGCATCCCGCGGCTTGGGACTGGCCCTGGCCCGCCACTTGGCTCAGCGCGACTGGCAGCTCATCATTGACGGCCGCAATCCGCTGGCCTTGGAAACCACCCGCGCCGAACTGGCCCCGCACACCCAGGTCACCGCTATTGCCGGCGACGTGGCCGACCCGCTGCACCGCCGCGCCCTGGCCCAGGCAGCCGCCCAAAACGGCGGCCTCGACGCCCTGGTCAATAACGCCAGTATCCTGGGCCCCAGCCCGCAACCCGAATTGCTCGATTACCCGCTGGATACGCTCGAACAAGTATACCGGGTCAACGCCCTGGCGCCGCTGGCCCTTATCCAGGCACTGCACAGCGCCTTCAAACCGGCCCCGCGCCTGCTCAATATCACCAGCGACGCAGCGGTCGAGCCCTACGCCGGCTGGGGCGGCTACGGTTCGAGCAAGGCCGCCCTGGAACAGTTGAGCGCCGTCTTGGCCGCCGAAAATCCGGCCTGGCGAGTTTATTGGGTAGACCCGGGCGATATGCGCACCCAGATGCACCAGGAAGCCTTTCCCGGCGAGGATATTTCCGACCGTCCGCCGCCCACAGACAGCGTCCCCGGTCTGGTCGAATTGCTCGAAGGCGAATTGCCATCCGGGCGCCACGCCGCCCGCGCCTTGAGCGTAGAAACAGAGTTGGCAGCAACCCATCAATAACTCAAGTAGCACAGCAATACACCGCCCTATCCAGGGAGAGTTCACCATGGAAACGACGAAGATGATCCTGCCCGCCACCACGCCCTTGGTACCGCCGCCCCGTTTCGCCGAGCCCATCGCCGAAACGTCGGCCCCCTTCGCTCTGCCCGAACCCGTCGTGCAGGCCCCGGCGTCCCTCGACTTCGTCCTCCCCGCCATCCTGGAAGCCGGTGAACCCCCCGAAGCCCGCGGCTTGGCCCGCGACCAGGTGCGTCTCCTAGTCACGGGCCAGGGAGGCGCTAGCCTGGAGCACGCCCAATTCCGCCAGTTGCCCGATTTCCTGCAACCCGGCGACGCCGTAGTGATCAATACCAGCGGCACCCTCAACGCCGCCTTACCGGCACAACGAGCCGATGGAACGGAGCTGCAGGTACATCTGTCGACCCGCCTGCCGGCCAATCTGTGGATCGTCGAATTGCGCCGCCCCTACAACGGCACCACACAACCCTTTTCCCGGGGCCGGACAGGCGAGATCCTGACCTTGCCCGAGGGGGGCCGCCTTACCCTGCACACCCCACACAACGCCGAATTGCGCGGCGACGGCAAAAACCCGGTGCGCCTGTGGATCGCCTCCCTGGCCACGTCGACGCCGCTGGACAATTACCTGGCGGCCCAAGGCAGTCCCATCCGCTACCAGTACGTGCGCGACGCCTGGCCCCTGGACTACTACCAGACCGTATACGCCACTGAAAATGGCAGCGCCGAAATGCCCTCGGCCGGACGCGCCTTCACGCCTGAAATTATCACTCGCTTGGTGGCCCGGGGCGTGCAGGTAGTCCCCCTGGTGCTGCACACCGGCGTGGCCAGCCTGGAAGACCACGAACCGCCGTACGAAGAATACTATAATGTCCCCGCCAGCACGGCCGAGCAATTGCAGCATACCCATCGCCAGGGCGGCCGCATCATCGCCGTCGGCACTACAGTGGTGCGGGCCCTAGAAACAGTCACCACCCCCGAAGGCCGCATCCACCCCGGCAGCGGCTGGACCCGACTGGTCATTACCCCCGACCGGCCAATGCGCGCCGTCGACGCCCTTATCACCGGTCTGCACGAGCCCCAGGCCACGCATCTGGCCATGCTCACCGCCCTGGCCGGCCAAGACCATATTCGCACCGCCTACCAGGCGGCTCTTGCGGGCCAATACCTGTGGCACGAATTTGGCGACTTGCACTTGATATTGCCCTAGATCAATATGAAGCCCAGATGCCCTAATATTGGGCGCGTCGTCCCCCGGGAGGGCGTGAAAACATCTGGCCAGTTTGAAGTCGACCTAGTATTAGTCGACAATAACCCATACCACTTTCACCGGAGGGAATCCATGTCCGCCATCCGCGTCAGCACACTCGACGAGCTCAAAGAAAAGGGCCAGATCGTCACCACCAAAGGCCCCGTCCCCATTGTCGTCTTCTACGACCAGGGCCAAGTCCACGCCGTCGACAACCGCTGCCCGCACATGGGCTTTCCCCTGCACCGGGGCACGGTGCAGGACGGCATCCTCACCTGCCACTGGCACCACGCCCGCTTCGACCTGCATTCGGGCTGCACTTTCGATCTATTCGCCGACGATGTCACCGCCTACCCCGCCGAAGTCCGCAACGGCACGGTCTACGTCCAGGTCCAGGGCAGCACCCGAGACCCGCTGGCCTACGGCCGCCAGCGCCTGCAGGAAGGCATGGAGCAGAATATCCGCCTGGTCATTGCCAAAGCCGTGGTGCAATTGCTCCAGGCCGGGGCCAGTATCGACGAGCTGGCCCGCCAAGGCAGCCTCTACGGCACCACTCATCGGCGCGCCGGCTGGGGGCCCGGTCTCACCATTATGACCGCCATGGCCAACGTCGCCGATCATCTCAATGACGAGCAACGTATCGCCCCGCTCTATCAGGGCTTGCTGCAGGTGGCCAACGACACCGCCGGTCAGCCCCCCAAATTCGCCCTCCAGCCCCTCGACAGCCAGACCGTCTCGCTGGAAACGCTGGAGCGCTGGTTCCGCAAAGTGGTCGAAGTGCGCGATGTCGACGGGGCCGAGCGCTGCCTGTTAACCGCCATCCAGCGCGGCGCCGCCGATGGCGATTTGGCCGCCATGCTGCTGGGCGCCGCCTCGGACCACTTCTATCTGGACGGCGGCCATACCGTCGATTTTATCAATAAGGCCTTTGAATTGCTCGATCGCATCGGTTGGGACCAGGCCGAAATCATATTGCCCTCGCTGGTGCGGCAATTGTGCCAGGCCCAGCGCAGCGAAGAAATAAACGCCTGGCGCCACCCTGTTGACTTGGTTGAGTTATTGGAAGGGTCTTTTGCCCGCCTGGACCACTTGCAGGCCCAAGGGGGCCATGCAAGCTGGGACCAGCCCGACGATTTTATCGATGAATTATTGCAAGACGATCCGCAGGCCGTAATCGCCGCCCTCGAAGAGGCGCTGGGCCAGGGGGCCCAAGCCGTACAATTAGCCCAGGCCGTCGCCGCCGCCGCCGCCCACCGTTTGGTCCACTTCCACGTGCAGAACGAATTTGCCGACTGGATCGGGGTGCTGCATACCTATACCTACGCCAACGCCGTCCACCAACTGCTCAAGCGCACCACCGCGCCGCATTTGTTGCGCGCCGTCTTCCACGGCGCCGCCCAGGTCTACCTCGACCGCTTCCTCAACGTCCCGCCGGCGCGTTTGCCCAAATCCACAGTCGTATCCACAAATTTCCACGGCGATTTCCTCGACTTGCTCGACAACCAGCAGCAGGTCGACCGGGCCGGCCAATGGGTCTACAGCTATCTGGCCGAGGGCGGTGACGCGCAACAATTATTCGCCACGTTGGCCCAATCGCTGCTGCGCGAAGACGCCGAATTCCACAGCTTTCAGATGCTCGAGGCGGCTATCCGCCAATATGGGGAATTAGCCGATCCAGAGGAACAGCGCCTGGCCCTGGTGGCCGCCGCCCGCTATCTGGCCGCCCACGCCCCCACCCAGCGCGAATTGCTGCAGACCCTGCGCATTGCCCTGCGTCTGCACCGGGGCGAGGCCGTCTTTGAAGAGGAGTGAAACCAATATGAAGCACTGATGACCGGATGTTGGGCGCGGCGCCCCGGCAATGTCTAAATTTCAAAGACCCGCGCCGCATTGCCTCCCAGCACCAGCGCCCGCTCGTCGTCGTCCATGCCAGTGGCAAATGTGCGGACAATCTCCAGGCCCTGCTGGTAGGTCAAATGCCGCCCCGCCGGCGGCCAGTCCGTGCCCCACAACAGACGGTCGGGCCCATAGCTTTGCAGCAAGCGCTGGAAAAAGCCCAGGGCCCGCTCGCAGCGAAAATCCCACGGCGTCGCAGCCGCCCCGTAAAAAGCCGAGGCTTTGACGAATAGATTGGCGTGGGCGGCTCCGGCCAATAAAGTATCGTAGGCCCCGTCGTCCAACTCCATGCCACCGGGGCAACCCATATGGTTGAGCGTAAAAACCACCTCCGACTGTTGCTGCACCAATTCCAGCAAGGTGGCGTAATTGGGCGGGCCGACGTGCAAATTGCACACCAGGCCGGTGCGCCGGTACGCCGCCCACAGAGGCTCTTGCGCCGCGTCGAGCATCCACTTTAAATCGGGCGTAGACGGATAGTAACTGGTCCCCACGGCGCCAAATTCCTCCCGCGCCCGCTGCACCCGCTGGGCTGCGTCTGGCTGGTGCATGGGTACGTCGGCCAGCATCGCCAGGCGGTCGGGATGCTCCTTTACCCACTGGGCGCATTCCTGGTTATTGCCCGGGGAGGCCGGTCCAATCACCGGCAGCATAATGGACTTGTCGACTCCGGAGCCGTCCATATAGTACAGCAATCGAGTTAAGCTGCCTTTGTCGTGGTCGGGCGTCATTGAGGGGTAATTGTCAATGGTGTGGACATGGGCGTCGATAATGGGCATGCCAAACTCCTGCCAGATAAGCGGTGTAGGATAGGTCCGCGGGAATGCGGTCCAGCGGATTTATACCAGAATGTTTTTGCTGTTTCTCCGGGGAGATACTGCTAACATCCGGCCATCAGTACTCCAAATTGGTTTTAAAGTGTACCCCTATCTGCAGCCCCTGTCCAATACTGCAAACCAGGCGGAGCGGCGGTCTGCGACCAGGCCACAAACCGCCGCCGGTTATCGCTAGTTTTTCTCCACCGGGAACTGGATTTCAGTTACCGAATCGTCCGGGTTGCCCCTATCGTGCTGCAGATAGACCTCGCGGTTGGGCCCGGTAATGCGGTAACTATTCTGCTCGATCCAGCCAGCTAGGGCCTGATAGGAGCGCGAGAATTCGGCGAAATTACCCCGGTGCACCAGACACGCCATTTGCTCGGCGGGCAATTCGTAGACTTCGACCCCTCCTGCAGATTCGAGGGTTTTACTTATCGGCAAGGCCGCCTCCACATCCATATCGATCTCGGTGGGCCCTTCGACGTGCCAAATGGCGACCCCGGGTCCGGCGAAACACTTGCCGCGCTCGGCGATAAAGCGACCCGCCGCATCGAAATTGCGGTCCAAGGCGGGACCAATCTGCTCCATGGTGGGAATAATTTCGCGGACTGAAGCGACCCGCTGGGCTTGCACCTCTTTGATGACGACTTCGTAATCGGGCATTTTACCCTCCATTGTGATGGTTTTTAGCCGCGCTTCCACTCGCTCGATGCGCTCCTGCGCTTCTAGCACCTGTTGTTCGAGCTGGGCCCGCCGCAGCCGCAGCATGGCCTGGAGCTCCTCGACCGACAGCTCGTCTTTGAGCATGCGGCCAATTTGCGCCAAACTCAGCCCCAGATCCCGCAGGGCGACAATGCGGTGCAGCCGCGCCAGTTGGCCGACCGAGTAGTAGCGGTAGCCGGTGGTCCCGTCGACGCGATCGGGTTTGTGCAGACCGATCTCGTCGTAATAGCGCAGGGTTTTCACCGGCACCTGGCAGATTCTGGAAAAAACGCCAATTCTCAGCATATATACTCCGCGTCGTTGGCGGTGGTTTGAAGGCCTTCACCAATGAAGGTAGACCCTCCAGCAACTGGAGAGTCAAGCCCTAAATGGCGGTTTTTTCATCTTTTCTCGGCCGCATGCCTTTTTATCGCGATGAAACGAATCGCGCTGCGGCTCCATCTAACTAATCCACCCTTCCACCCTTTGTGAGGTCCCATGAATAAGAGTATGAGAGTTTTTGGCCTGTGCGCCGCCCTTTTCGCCTTTGCCGCTCCCAGCACCCAGGCCCAGGAAAGCATGAGCTTTTTCATCACCAGCAGCGGCCCGGGCAACGGCGCCGACCTGGGCGGCCTGGGCGGCGCCGATCAGCACTGCCAATCCTTGGCCGCCGATGTCGGGGCCGGCGAGCGCACCTGGCGCGCCTACCTCAGCGCCAACGACGGCACCAATGCGCGCGATCGCATTGGCTCGGGTCCCTGGTACAACGCCCTGGGCGTGGAGGTTGCCGCCGATGTCGAACAATTGCACGGCGACAACAATCTGACCAAGGAAACAGCGCTGGACCAAAACGGACAGGTAGTCAACGGCCGCGGCGACAGCCCCAACCGCCACGATATCCTCACCGGCTCGCAGCTGGACGGCACCGCCTTCAGCGACGAGGGCGATTTTACCTGTGGCGATTGGACCAGCAGCGACGAGGGCAGCGCCCAGGTGGGCCACCACGACCGCACCGGCGGCGGCGCCGAGCCGACCTCGTGGAATTCGGCCCACGGCTCGCGCGGTTGCAGCCAGAGCGATTTGCAGGGAACGGGCGGCGACGGCCTGTTTTATTGTTTTGCCCTTGACCAGCCCACTGATACCGCCGTAAGCGAATACAGCCGTGCCGAGCAAGCCGAAGCGTTCGCCTTAGAGGGTAATTATCCCAATCCCTTCAACAGCGGCACCGTAATCCGCTTTGCCCTCGACCGAGCGCAGCAGGTGCAACTAGCCGTGTACAATATGCAGGGCCAACAACTGGCTACCCTGGTGCAGGGCATGCGGCCCGGTGGCGCCTATGCCGTACAGTGGGACGGCCGCGACGACCAAGGCCGGAACCTGGCCAGCGGCGTGTACCTGTATCGCTTGATCTCGGGGGAAAGCGTCGAGACGCGCAAGCTTTTGTTGTTGCGCTGACCTAAAAGCACTTGACTGAAAGCGGGAAGTTACTGGTTCAACGACATTACTCATCACCAAAAACAAGGAGTTGCGTCATTTGTGACGTAGCTCCTTTTTACTGTATCATATTGGTGCTTATCTGAGTATCTTTCTTTTTACAGGAAGGCCGCGGTAGCTATATGCTTTTCAGCAGACCGGCAGGAAGGATTTTATATGCTCAAGACGGTAGCAGGTTTATTTCGCAAAGGTCAGATCGAACTGGTCGAACGCCCTGGTGATATACCAAACGATACACGAGTCCTGGTTACATTTATCGAAGCACCCGGGATCGATCTCGCGGAACGAGGATTAGACACCGAGCAGGCGGCGGCGTTGAGAGCCCGACTGTCTTCCTTTGTCGAAGAGTGGGATAGTGAGGAAATGGATATTTATGACCACTACGACGAAGCCCCAAAGTAAACGCGGCGATATAGTCTAGTTCTCTTTCCCTATTCTGATCTGCAGACGGCCAAACTGCGCCCGGCTCTGGTCGTGCAAGCGGACGATCTACAAACCGATCTTTCTCAGCTCATTGTCGCGATGGTGACAAGCAGGATGTTTCGTGCCAAACATCCCAGCCGCGTACCGATTCATCTGTCCACTCCTGCAGGACAGGCGTCAGGTCTATTGACAGATTCGGCGGTCATGACCGACAATCTGGCGACCATTGTCGAAAGTGCTATCGACAGGGTGATCGGCCAAATTCCCATGGATGGCGTAGATAAAGGACTGCGACAAACGCTGGGCTTATAGGCGTGAATTCGTCTTTTAACTCATCAGCTTTAAACAGCCGACTGCTGTACAAACAGAAATCACGCTTCAACAGAGGCACTTTTCCAATACCTTACCGCACCAGCGCCAACTTCCGCGTCGTGCGGTACTGCCCCGCCTGCAGGCGGTATAGATAGACACCACTGGCCACCGGACTGCCGTCCTGGTCGCGGCCGTCCCAGCCACCCGGTGCACCCCTTGTAACCAACGGCCCCGGACCAATTCGGCTACCTGCTGCCCGACTAGATCGTAGACGGTCAGACTTGCCTCCTGGCCAGCGGGCAGGGAAAAGTGGATATCGGTGCCGGCGTTGAAGGGATTGGGGAAGTTCTGTTCCAGCTCAAAAGCCGCCGTGGTTCCGGTATCTCCACCGGGGGCCACGGCGGTTTCCACTTTGTGCCCGGTGCCCTGACGGGGATCGACCGGCAACACCAGGCGCTTGCCGTCCAGTTCCACCTCGACGCGACCGTCCAGCAGCCGTCCCCGCGCCTCTGGCACCGATTCGACACCGGCATCGGTGGCCGTCAGCACATGCAAAAAATAATCCACCGCCGCCGGGGCGGCCGGGCGGACCTCGACGCGGCATTCGGGGGCCGGACCGGTATCGCGCTCGGGCGCGTAATCGCGCCCGCCGTAGCGATACAAATCAGCCCCGTCCACCAGGCGCACTCGGTGCTCCTGCGGCAACAGAGTCTGCACGAAAAGCTGCCCGTCACCGTTGTTCACCACCAGCCGTCCGTCCCGTTGCATCGGTCTTTTCGCCGCCTGCAACAACCAGGTTTTGCGCAATTCGGCGTGCCTGGCCTCCACCCGGTCCAGGATGACAAATGTGCCGGGACGCTGGAAGATAATCTGCCGCGTGAAGGAGACCAATTTGTCGGCCGAATACGCCCGCGAGCAGTCAGCCGCCAGGTAGAGATAATCGCCGTGGTCCTCATAGGCCAGCATATCGGCGATATCGTATAAATCGCGATCCCGCTCCCACGCCGCCGCATCGGTCACAGCCCCGTTGTGGTGCGGCCAGTTGTGCGCTTGCCCCCCATCGTTGCCAGTTACCTCTCCCGCCCGCACAGTCGGCCATTCCTCCTCCGGGTCGTATACCAGCACCGTATTGTGGGCAATGCTGCGCAGATAGTAATTGACCGCGTGGGGTGAATTGAAGGAATCGTAGTGGCCGCCGTCGCCGGCCAACTCCCCGCTCCGGTAAATGAGGAAATGGCCCACATCCAAATGTTGATGCGCGGTGAAGCGGTCGCCGGCCTTAAAAAAGAAATGGGTCGCCACCTCGCTCCAGTCGCTGCGGCCGTATATATACCCCGGCCCAGAGCTGTAGTGCGACAATTTGAAATCGGCTAGATCACCCTGTGCCACAGTAGTATCGCGCCAGAGGAAATCCTTGTAGGCGTAATTTCCGACACTGGACCGGGGCGTGGACTCGTTGAAGACGTGGACCGCCTGGTGGGCCGGATCGTCACGATGGTAATTGACCAAAATGCGCCGGGCCGACAGGGCCTTATCCCGGTCGCCGCCGAAAGTCCGGCCACCGCCATCGCCCATGGATACGGACCGACGCGAACCGTATTCGCCGATCCCGGGATAGGCCTCAAACATGGAGGCGATGGCGCGCTGGCCGAAAAAAGCGGGCGCCATGGCGTAGTAGTCGACGCCTTGGCTAAACCGCGCCGCTTCGCAGAAAAAGAGCCATTCGTAGAGCCAGTAATTGATATAGTAGCCCTCGGCCCAACCGCCGCCGGCCCCGGCCAATTCCAGCGCCGGCGCGGCGCGGTTGATGAATTCCTCTTCCAGATTGCGGATTAACTCGGGGGCCTGCCGATTGTCGTAATACGAGGCGTACGCCGCCAGGCCGATGCCCCAATATTTATAGGCGTACCAGCCGTTATGGAAAACGTGGGTTTCAGAATTCTGGTTGGCCCGGGCGGTTTCGTTGAGATAGGTGTGGAAGCGATCCCGCTCTTCCTCGGTCCACCAGGCATAGCACAAATCATAGACCAGGGCGCTGCGGGCCAGATCGGCGCCAAAGGGGACGTGGCCCTGGCGGATAGGACCATCGACGTAGACCAACGCCATATCCACGGCCCTGCGGCCCAGTTCGGCGTCGTCTTCGATGGCGGCCACCAACGCCATGGAGACCATCTTGCTGTGGGCGTCGGCGTTGCGGTGGCGGGCCACATCCGCCATGCGCTCATACGCCGCGGCCCGTTCCTCGGCCAGCCCCCGCAAGCGCTCGATGGAACCCAACAGGCGAGGATGCTCCCGAGGTACAGGATGCCGCGCCTGGGCTGGGCTAGGGTTGGCGGCGACCAGTAAGGCGTTTCCAATAAAAAAGTCGTTCCATAGGGGCGGTTGGGTTATCTTGGGTTCCCCCAACCAGGAGAATCGCCCATGGGACTGAGTGAAGCCGAGAAAGTTACCTATATCGAAACGGCACAGGTGCTCAAAGGCAGCGACCGTCGGCAGTTTATGGCCCGGGTGGTCAAGAGTCTGGGTCCGGGAGGGCAGCGTCGGGCCGAAGCGGTGCTGGGTTGGAATCGCCAGACCATCCGCAAAGGGATGCACGAATTGGAGAGCGGCCTTCGGTGCGTGGACGCCTATTGGGCCCGAGGACGCAAACCGGCCGAAGCCCATCTGCCCCACCTGCTGGAAGATATTCAAGCGATTGCGGGGGGGCAAAGCCAAACCGATCCGACCTTTGAGACCACCCGGCTGTATACGCGCTTGAGTGCGGCCCAGGTCCGCCAGCAACTTATCGAGCAGAAAGGCTACCGGGAGGAGAGCTTGCCGACGGAAGAAACGATCCGGGTGAAACTCAATCACTTGGGCTACCACTTACGCAAGGTGCGCAAGAGCCAGCCGAAAAAAAGATCCCCCAAACCGATGCCATCTTCGATCAGTTAGCCCAGATCCATGCCGAAGCGGCCCAGGATGAGACGGTATTACGCCTGTCATTGGATGCCAAAGCCACCGTGTTGATTGGCCCCTTTTCGAGAGGCGGAAAAGCACGCTTCGAGGTGGCGGCCGCCGATCACGATTTTCACCCAGAGGAGAAGCTAACGCCCTTTGGGATCTTCCTGCCTGATAAGGATGAGCTGAGTCTGTATTTCACCCCCTCTCGGGTGACCAGTGACTTCATCGTGGATTGCCTGGAGGACTTCTGGCGGAAAAATCGGGCGCGCTTCCCCCAGGTCGAAACCTTACTGATCAACCTGGACAATGGACCGGAGAATCACAGTCGGCGCACCCAATTCATGAAGCGGCTCATCGACTTGGTGGATGCCTTTGAGATGACGATTAAGTTGGCCTATTACCCGCCCTATCACAGTAAATACAATCCGATCGAACGGGTCTGGGGAATCCTGGAACAGCACTGGAATGGGCAACTGCTGGATCGAATCGATACGGTCCTCAACTGGGCGCAAACCATGACCTGGAACGGCCAGCATCCGATCGTCCAGTGGGTCGAGAAAACCTATCAGACCGGCCAACGTTTAACCCACAAAGCTATGGCGGCGTTGGAACGGCGATGGGTCCGGTGTCCGGCCTTACCCAAGTGGTTTGTCCACATGGAACCCACGCCGACTTGATGCGGAGTGCTTATTTTTCTGGAAACGCCTAAGACCAGCCAACAGCTCCACGCCAATGCGGACCAAACAAGGAATCTTTTTCGTTTCTTTTTTATTTTCGATCGATCATCAAGGCGATTTGGGGGTGGTCCCGAAGCGGATTCCACCCGACCCGGGTGCTCGCCCGAAGGGCGGGCGGATCGGAGTGGCCTCGGAGCGCGCGAGCGCGAGAATGAGCGTAGGGGGCACCCCCAAATCGCCGTAAACATCCACTCAGCTACCCGGTTCCACGACTACTTTCATCGACCCTTCGCTGCCGGTGATATCGATCCCCTCGCCGATTTCCCCCAACGGCAGCCGATGCGTAATAAAGCGATCCAACGGGGCGTCGGTATTCTTCAAAAAAGAAAGCGCCGTTTTGAACTGCATGGAGGGATAGGCCCACATGCCGCGAATATCCAGATCCTTGAAGCAGACGATATGCGGGTGGATCTCCACCGCGCCCGGATCGGTGAAATGGCCCACTTCAACCACTATGCCGCCGCGCCGCACCAGATCGAGCGATTCTTTAAAAGCCACCGGCACACCGGCTGTTTCAATGACGATATCGGGCCCAACCCCTCCGGTCATCTCCTGCAGGGCCTGCTGGCGCTCCTCCAGACTGCCTTGGGCCACGTTGACTACCTGGTGGGCCCCCATGGCCTGGGCCAGCTCCAGACGCGAGGGACTCAAATCGCCGGCAATGATCAGATCGGTGCCGATATGGCGCAATACCGCAATCACCAACTGACCGATGGGTCCGGCCCCCAGCACCAGCACCGACTTGTCCATGCCCAGCCCCTCGCCGATATGAGGGATCCCCGGCCCCAAGGCCCGTTCGACAGCGCGGGTCGCCACCGCCGCCGGCTCGGTCAATACCGCCCGTTCAGGGGGCAAATCGTCGGGGATCTTGAACAGCCACGAATGCCCCGTCATATGCAAGTACTCGGAGAAACCGCCGCGCGGGGCCGGCGCCGTATCGGACGAGACGAAACCGTAAACAAAACGGTTGGCGCAGAGAGTAGGCCGTTGCGGCATATGCAGACAAAAATGACAGCGGCCGCAATTGCGCGACGAAGGCGTAGTGGTGACCCGGTCACCCTCTTGTACGGGCCCGCCGACAACGGCCAGACTGTCAGCCGCCGCCGCGCCCATCTGCTCGACGGTACCGACCAATTCGTGCCCCGGCACCACGGGAAATTGCAGGGCCATATGGCCGGCGTACATATGCTTATCGCTACCGCAAATACCGGTGCTTTCAACTTTTACCAGAACTTCGTCGGCGCCTATTTCGGGCCGGGGAAAATCGCGCACTTCAATCTGCCCGGGCCCTGTCATCACCGCCGCCTGAATGGTGGACATGTCTTCTATCTCCTGTGGTTGATTCTAACGCACTTTGCCGCGCCCGGCGATAGGCCAAATTTCCTCCAGGCGCCCGCCCCGCACGGCGTAAATATGATCGTGCAGATTCATCGTCGTACAACCGTGGCCGGGTATAAATTCCAGCACATCGCCAATCTGCACAGCCGTAGCCCCGTCCAAGGCCCGCATGCGGCCGTGCTCTTCGGAAAGGGCGTGGACCTCGAGATCGGGACGTCCTTTGACCAGGGGCATGCCGTGTTCGGGCGTGACGCTTTTGAGACCGGCGTCGCTGATCACCTGATCGGGCCCACGCCGGCTGCAGACCGTGGTCAAAACGGTCAGCGCCTGGGCAAATCCCAGCTCCAATTTACCGTAGGCCGCGTCCATCAGCGCATACGAACCGGCCTGCACTTCGGTGATCCCGGCAAAACCGGTGCTAATATAGTAATCGCCCGTTCCCGAGGCACTGCAGATCTCCACCGCAATGCCCGCCTCTTCCACGGCCTGGCGCGTGTCTACCAGGCGCTGCAGGCATTCCCGGGCCCCCTCTTCGCGCTGGGTCCGGTCTTCCAGATCAACTATATGCCCCTCGTAGCCCATCAGCCCGGCAAAGCGCACATGCTGGGCCCCGGCGACCAACCGCGCCAATTCCACGGCCTGGCCGCCCGGGGCCGCACCGCAGCGATTGTGGCCAATATTGACCTCGACCAAAACGCGGGGCCGCACACCCTGCTGCCCCGCCGCGGCATCGAGCTCGGCCAAATTCTGCGCCTGGTCGATGGCCACCATAATATCGCAGCGCCCGGCCAATTCCATCAAGCGCTCAATCTTTTTGCGCCCCACCACCTCGTTGGCAATCAAAATATCGTCGATACCTGCAGCCGCCATGACTTCGGCCTCGCCCAATTTGGCGCAGGTGATGCCAATGGCCCCGGCCTCCAGCTGCTTGTGGGCAATGGCCGGGGTCTTATGCGATTTGCTGTGAGGACGCAACTGCTTGCCGGCCGCGGAAAAATGGCTGGCCAAGCGCAGGATATTGCCTTCGAGGATATCGAGATCGGCCACCAAAACGGGGGTGTCGATCTCTGCCAACGGCATACCGATATATTCGTATTGTACGGTCATATTTTATCTCGAGACCCGGGCAAATATCAGAATTTATCCGGGGTCAGGTCGCCCTTCTCGTCAAAGGTCATCGCGGCGGCTTCTTCGACAATAGTAAGATCGTCCCGAGCCTCGACTTCGGCGCGGTACGCTTCCGAAACAAGAACATCCTCAATTTCCAGCGTATTGTGAATGCGCACGACCTTGGCCTGTTCGGGTTCGACCAGACCCACCGTCTTGAGGGCGGCGTCGAACAATTTCTGGTCGCTGTCAAAGTAGAGCGGAATATGCGCTCCGGAAGGGTGGTTGCCGGTCATACAGTTGATATAGGTAATCTCGCGGTCCATCTTGTCGACGGCGCGCCGGTGGCAGTACTCGGCCGTGCCAATGCCCGAGGCGTTGCCGTGGGTCACTTCGGTCAAATCGCGCACGGCGATGCGGGTAACCTTGGGGTATTCCTTTTCGGCGGCGTGGTTGTCGTGAAATTTGCGCCCGACGACATTGGTGTCCATACCGGCCCCCGAGATATTCTTGCCGATCTCGTCGACGATGAGCAGGTCAACTTGGTCGAAGGGCAGCCGAGGCATCCACTTTTTGGCCAGAATGAGCAATTCTTTCTCGCGCTCGGCAAATTCCTCGGGGGCCACGGCCTTGATCAGCGCCGTCTGGTCGTAGGGATTCTCGACAAGGGCCAGCCCCAGCACGACACCGCATTTATCGATCACCGTCTGCCCCACCGAGCGAATGATGCGGTCGAAACTGTAATGGACGATGGCCTGGTGGTAGAGGGCCGCGCCTTTGTGTTTGCCCAGACCGATAAGCATCATTTTGTGCAGACCACTCTCAATTTCGCCGACGAAATCGGTATGCGGTTTGATGCGCCCGACCACAGCCACATGATCGGCCTCATAGGCGTATTTGTCGAAATACACCGGCACCCCGTCCTCGGTCTCCCCGACCTGGACGGTCTCCATACTGGCCTTGATGGGGGCTCCGGTATATTCCTCGGTGACGCCGTAATTTTCAATAATTTCCTGCTGCGCTTCGGCAATGCCGCCGCCGTGGCTGCCCATGGCCGGCACCAGAAAGGGCTCGGCGCCCACCGCCTTGAGCTCGTCGACCAGACTTTTAATGATAAGGGCGATATTGGCAATGCCGCGGCTACCCACCGAAATGGCCACCGATTCGCCGGCTTTAATGCGCTGGTCCAGCGCCAAACCGGCGACCTCCTGGTGGACGGCGGCGGGAATATCGTCGAGCGTGGGGGCATCGAATTGCTGCCGCACGCGCATCATGCGGGGATAGGCCATGGATTCGTCTCCTGGAATGATTGTACTACGGATTGGTTTAGTCGAGGCACTGCCCCAATTTACATGGCAGCCCGGTAAATAGCTTCGATATCCTCCTGGCGCGTAAGCCGGGGATTAATCGCAATATTGGCGCTGAGCATGGCCGTCTTTGCCATGGCTCCAATGGCCGTGGCCTTGACTCCGGTTTCACCCAGATGGGCGGCAATCCCCAAATCGGCGTTGAGCTGGCGTACCGCATAGACGGCCTTTTGCGCCGCCTGGCGGGGGGCCAGTCTATTTGTGTCGACCCCCAATTCGCGGGCAATGACGACAAATTTATCGACCCGCGCCGGCAAATTGAAATCCATCACATGGGGCAATAATACGGCGTTGGCCAAACCGTGGTGGACCCCGAAGCGGGCCCCCAACGGATGCGACATGGCGTGGACATTGCCCAGGCGGGTCTGGGCAAAGGCGACCCCGGCCAGGGCGCTGGCCACCAGCATGCGGTCGGTGGCCTCCAGTTCATGCGAATTGGCGCAGGCCAGGCGAATATTCTCGCCAATCAGGCGAATCGCCTGTAATGCGATGCCCTCGGTAAGCGGTGTCGCCTGCAAATTGGTATAGGACTCCAGCGCGTGGGTCAAGGCGTCCATGCCGGTGGCCGCGCCCAGCTCGGGCGGCAGCCCCACCGACAAGTCGGCGTCGAGGATACCGACCCGGGGGGCGATCTTCCAGCTGATCACCGCATCCTTGTTGTTGGTTTTGGGATTGGTCAACACAGCGAAAGGAGTCACCTCGCTGCCGGTACCGTAAGTGGTGGGGACGCAGACCAAGGGCGGCAGATCACCCTCGACCTTATCCGTCCCCAGATACTGATTGATGGTCCCCCCGTGCACGGCCAGCACACCGATCATTTTAGCCACGTCCATAGGACTGCCACCGCCCAGGCCCAACAGCGCCGTGCAGGATTCTTTCTGGTACAGCTTATAACCGGCCTGGACACAGCGGGCCGGCGGATTGCCCAGGACCCCTTCGAACAGGGCATAACCCAGCCCCGCTTCTTCAAGGACAGCAGTCGCCTGACTCACCACACCCGAGGCGACCAACCCTTTGTCCGAAACCACTAAGACGCGACTGTCGGCAGAGAAACACTCGGCGAGGCGGGCGATGGATCCGGGGCCGTGGATTAATTGGGTCGGACAACGGAAATCAAAGTGGCTCTGGAAGGGCATGGACTCTGGTTCCGAAAAAGGCGTTGGGAGACCCTAAAAGGGATAAACCCTCTTCCCGCCGGATCAAGTCAAAGGAGAAGGCCGGGGCGCGACAAAAGTAAAATCGACGTGCCAAAAGGTAGGCAAAAGCCCCGCCCAATTCAAGATAAACCAGGGCTCGGGCAAGACACTGGCTCCCCCAACTTTCTATTATTCCAAACGGAGCTTGCGGAATCCTGACTGCAGGCTGTGTCTCCGTCCAACCGCCTCCGCAAACGCCGCCTGGACGTTGGCGACAACAGCAAAACATCCGGACAACTTGGAGTTCATCTGTTATTATTCGTGATTCCGATCCGTGTTCTGTATCGGCACCGTCTCCAAATTGGCGGTTGCATGGTAAATCTGATTGACATCGACGAGATGTGTGCCGTCGCGGTCGACCCAAACGCCGCATTCGCCGCCATCGGGGCTGGCTTTTATTTTCTCGACAATGGTGCCATCCATGCGTAGCACCGGACGGTCACCGGCCATAACCTGTTCGGCGTGCCCTTCGATATAATGACCGACCAGCGACCGGCGGAAACGATCTGTTGTGATATTGGGGTAGCTGCCATGAACAATTTGGCCGTTAAAGAAGAGCACATCGCCAGGCTCCAGGTGCATTGGAATCGGTGATAAGCCTGGGGGAAGCGGAACGGAAATATTCGTAAAGCTCTCGCTTTGGTCGGCTTTCTGCGGGCAAATCAGGGGGAGGTTTTGTGTGCCGGGCACAATCTGCAAACACCCATTGGCCTCATCAATCGATTCCAGTGCCATCCAGGCGGCAATACTGGTGCCCGGGCGTGCCCGCAGATAGTACTGATCTTGATGCAGGGCTTGCCCACGTGAGCCTGCCGGCTTGAAATAGAGCATCGTTTGAATGGCATAGGGTTCGCGGTTCAGCATTGCCACTAGACACTGCTTTATGCGTTGGTCGAGTAGCCATTCCCGACTGACATCATCCCAATGATGCATATTGAACATCCGCGGATAGCGTTTGAGCGGATCCTGTTCATCATTGTCCCACTGATTAACCAAATCGTGGGCATACTGCCCATTTTGGCGCAGGGCCATAAAGTGGTCAAGGTAGAATGCAGCTTCGGCTGGCGTAAATAGCTCCCTGACAACCCCATAGCCATGCTGTCTAAATTGCTTGCTTAGTTTGGCAAAATCCATCCTACTTTTCCAAGCCTCCTAACTGGCCAATTTATACATCCAAATGCCGCCACAATTCTCCCAGGGCGCCCATCGTCGGCTCCCCGTCGCCGGCGGCGCCGTCGTGGGCCAGGTGGATATAGCGTACCCCCGCCGCCCGGCTGGCCTGGCGGTCGTACTTACCGTCGCCGACAAAACAACAGTCCGCCGGGGCCAATTTGAACTGCCTCATTGCCAACAGCAATAAATCGGGGGCCGGTTTGAGCGGGGCATCCTCGCGGCACAACAGCAAATCGAAATTTAGCGAAAAAGTCTCCACCACCTGCATCATGGCGCGGCGGTGGTTATTGGTCACCAGCGCCAAGCGCAAACCGCGGGCCCGCAACTGGTCCAGTAATTCGGCCGCCCCCCGATTGAGCACCGCCCCTTCCACGGCTTCCATTTCCACCGCCCGCACTTGCTCCTCGGCACGGGCGCGGTCCGCCCCCGACAGCCTTTCGACGTATTCCATAATGGGCATTTTAGGTGGCACTCCGACACTAGCACGCAGCCGCGCCCAATCGATGCCGGGCTCGGTGATGGTACCATCCATATCGAACAAAACGGCCTTCAGCATATGCCCTCAAGCGGCGCTTAATTTCAGTTTGATTTTATATTGTCCGATGTTTTGCATCGTCCTGGAGAGCCACACTACACTCCAGACACGCCCTAAAAGCCGCACACAAGATTTCAGAACAACAACTATACGCAGCTATCAGTGCTTTATTTATATGTATAAACGAGTAATTTCATCGACGGCAAAAACAGGCAGGTCCCGCCAACCGTCTCGTTGCCGCAGCCGCAACCCCGCCGCCGGCTCCACAGCCAGGCCGATTTGCGCAGCCGCGATACCTTCGGCGGCCAGAGCCGCGATAATGGCGGCAGCAGCGGCGGCGGCACAGCCTATAAGTAACGCACCCGAGGAAATAACCCCCAGCGGATCAAGGCCGTATTCGGCGCACAACCGCTCGGTAAGCGGATCGAGCAACAGACTGTCCCCCCATATCTCCAACCCCACCCCGGCGGCAGCGGCCAATTCGGCCAGACCGGTGGCCACGCCCCCTTCGGTGGGGTCGTGCATGGCCCGCACCTGTCCAGCGGTAGCGGCAATACGGGCATCGACGACCACACTGATGCCCGGTTGGTGCAAAAAATTGGCGCTGCGGTCCAAGTCGGCGGCGGCCCATCCTCGCTGCCGCAATTCGGCTCTTTTTTCGCGCGCGATAAGGGCCGTAGCTTCCAGCCCCATGCCCTTGGTCAACAACAGCGCATCGCCGGGCCGCAAAGCCGCCGCCTGCACCAGCCGGGTCGGCTCGACTTCCCCCAGCATCTGCCCCACCACGATGGGCCGATCAACCCCAGGGGTAATTTCGCTGTGACCGCCGCAGACCAATATCCCCAAGCCGCTGGCCGCCTCGTGAATATCGCGAAAGATCGATTCGACCAAAATCCGGTCGGTCTGACCAGCCGGCAATAATAGAGTCGCTAAAAAAAACCGCGGTGTAGCCCCCATGGCGGCGATATCGTTGGCATTAACATGCACCGCGTACCAGCCAATGGCGTCGGTGGCAAACGTAATTGGGTCGGTCTTGGCCACCAGGTAGCGACCGCCCCAATCGATCACTGCTGCGTCTTCCCCCACGCCCGGAGGTACCACCAGAGGCGAGCTCTGGTGGGTATAGCGCCGCACCAGGTCGTCCAGCATATCGGGGGGCAATTTACCAGCGGCCAGGCTCTTCAAACCCCCGCCTCCTTTTGGCGACGAAAGTAATCGACAATGGCCTGCACCAGCGCTTCGACGCTGCTGTGTTCGGGTTGAATCTGTACGTCTATGCCCTGCTCCCGCACAGCCTGGGCCGTCGTCGGTCCAATACAGGCCACTGCGCCCCCCAAAATCTGTCGCGCCCGCTCGGGACCCAACAAACGCCAAAAATTGGCGACACTAGAAGGACTGGCGAAAACCACCAGATCCAAATCGCCCCCCTGCAGAGCCGGCGGCCAATCCTCCTCTGCCAACTCGGGCATTTGATTTTGATACGCATTGACGCGTTCCACCTGGGCCCCGCGTTGGAGCAGGTATTCGACCAACTCCGTCCGGCCAATATCCGAGGCCGGCAACAAAAAACGGCGCCCCGCAATCGGCTCCGCCTCCAAGGCGGCGATGAGCCCCTCCTGACTTTGCCGAGACGGCACCAGATCGGGGCGCAGCCCGTGCTGGGCCAAAGCCGCCGCGGTGGCCTGCCCCACAGCTGCCAGCCGCACCCCGCCCAACCAACGCGCATCGCCGCCTTGCTGCTGCAAACGGGCAAAGAAATAGCGCACGCTATTGGGGCTGGTGAACAACACCCAGGCGAAATCCGCCAGCCGGGCCAAGGCCGCGTCCAAGGGGCGCCAATCCGACGGTGGGCCAATTTCCAACAGTGGCAACATCTCCACCTGGGCCCCCTCGGCCTCCAGCTTCACTTGCAGGCCCGCTGCTTGGTCCTGGCTACGGGTGACCAATACCCGCCGACCGAACAGAGCCCGGTTTTCAAACCAGTTCAAATAGGGCCGCAGCGAGACTACCTGCCCCACCACCACCAGGGCCGGCGCCCGGACACCTGCTGCGGCGGCCCGGGCGGCGATATCCTGGAGCGGGGCGGTAACCGTCCGCTGCTGCGGCCAGGTACCCCATTCGATTACCGCCGCCGGCGTATCGGGTGGCCGCCCGCCTGCCAACAGCAACGCGCTTAGTTGCGCCAATTTCCGCGTCCCCATGAAAATGACCAGGGTCGCCTCCAGCCCGGCCAGGCGCGGCCAATCGATAGGCGGCGTGCTCTTGGTGGGATCTTCGTGCCCAGTCACCAGCACCGCCGCCGAAGCCAGCCCCCGGTGAGTCAGGGGAATGCCGGCATAGGTCGGCACGGCCGAAGCCGCCGTCACCCCCGCCACCACTTCAAAGGGGATCCCCGCCTTTTGCAGGTGCAGAGCCTCTTCGCCGCCGCGGCCAAAGACATAGGGATCGCCCCCTTTAAGCCGCACCACGACGCGGCCCTGGCGGCCGTATTCTTCCAGCAACTGGTCAATGCTGACCTGCTCGCTGCTGGGGCGGCCACCGCGTTTGCCGACATAGATTCTTTCGCAGGAATCCGGTGCCAGGGCCAACAACCGGGGATCGACCAGAGCATCGTAGAGGAGGACTTCGGCGCGCTCTAGATAATGCGCCCCCTTGAGGGTCAACAACCCGGGGTCACCCGGTCCGGCACCAATTATATAGACCCGGCCGGGAACGGGGGCGGGTAAATTCATGCCGAAGCCGCCTCTTCGAGAATGGCACTGGCGCCCTGGTCTTTGAGCTGTTGGGCCAAGTCCGCACCCAGATCCCGGGCCGCCGCCACCGGACCGCTGATATCAGCCTGTATCAACCGCCGACCGTCTGGACTGCCGACCCGACCGTCCAGATGCAATACCTGGTCTTGCAGCCGCCCCCAGGCCCCTACCGGCGCGTGACACCCGGCCCCCAGACTGCGCAATAGACTGCGCTCGGCCCCGACGGCGGCAAAGGTCGGGGCATGGTTCAATACTTCTACATAGACGGCCAAGTCGTCCCCCCGACGCATCTGCAACCCCAAAGACCCCTGACCGGGGGCCGGCATGACCTGGTCGACCTCCAGATAGGCACTAATTTTATCGCGCCAGCCCAAACGGTGGAAAGCCGCCGCCGCCAGCACCACGGCGGTGCAATCGCCTGTTGCCACCCGACCGATCCGGGTATCGATATTGCCGCGGATATCGACGAATTCCAGATCGGGCCGCAGGGCCAGTAACTGGGCTCGGCGCCGCAAACTGCCCGTGCCCATGTGCGCCCCGGCAGGCAGCTGATCCAAGCAGCACCCCACCGGTCCGACCAAAACATCGCGCACATCCTCGCGCTGGGGCGTGGCCACCAGGGCCAGATCGTCGTGAAAACGGGTCGGCAGATCCTTCAGACTGTGCACCCCCAGGTCGATCCGCCCGGCCAACAAAGCATCCTCGATCTGCCCAGTAAACACGCCCTGGCCACCAAACGAGCGCAGCGAACCGGCGGCGACATCGCCCTTGGTGCGGATAATTTCGATAGTGACTTCAAGTTGGGGATGACGGGTCTGCAACAGCTTGCGGACCATCTGGCTTTGCACCAGGGCCAGTTGACTGCCGCGACTACCGATAACGAGTGGGCGAGCCACTGGCGGCTCCTCTATACACGCAGCGGGTGCGCAGAAAATTGCAGCGGGGAAAGAATTGACGAGATAGAAAATATAGAAAAAACTGCGACTGAATCAACTGCGACCAAACAGCGGGGAACTTGTGCAAAAAACGAAAAATCAGTAAAATGCACTGCCAGTTTTAGGGTCTAAGAGCCGCCATCCAACTTGGACCGCGCCCTTAATTCTTCTGTGCTGGGGCCATTCCAATACCAACTATCTGGATCAACAAGACAGAGGCCAGGAACTTTGCCAAAGGGGCCCGCAAACAAGCAGGGAGGCACCACCCGGAGCGATTGACTGGCGGCTTTTTACAACGGATCCTGAGTGGCAAGCCCAGACTCTGTTGACCCACCAGCAAAAGGTTGGTGCCTCCCTTTCTTCAACGAAACTCCATTAGAAAAAGCAATCACTATGCCAGTCCCACTAAAATTAGAAGCTAAATAGCCTTAACTCTCTATCTTTCATACGATTAATCAATACTTAAGCACTCCATTCTTGAGCAGTTGGCACAAAAAAGCCGGTACAAAATTGTCATTTTATACCGGCTTTTTACAATTTTGTCTTACTAACGCCGATATTGCTTGGGGTCGATTTCCAATCGCTGCAGCCGATAGGAGAAAATCCTCGTAGTCGTCCCCATCGACCGTGCCGCCTTGGACATATTGCCCCGCGTATTCTTCAAGGCTTCAACCAGAATCTCTCTCTCATAGGCGGCCATAAGCCCATCGAAAGAGCCCGATACCGGAGTCCCAGTGGCATCGGAGGTCTGTAGAGAAGGCGGCAAATGGTGTCCGTGGACAACGCCGTCGTTACTCAACAGAACAGCGCGCTCGACGCAATTCTCCAATTCGCGGACATTGCCCGGCCAGTGGTAACTCATCATCATATCTATCGCCGGGGTGGATATCCGCTTCATTGGCTTATTGTGGTGTTCGGCGTATTTCTCCAGGAAAAAATCGGCCAATTGCAGCATATCGGCCTTGCGTTCCCGCAGCGGCGGCATGAAAATGGGGAAGACGTTGAGCCGGTAGAATAAATCGGCGCGGAACGTGCCCTGCTCCACGGCCTCCTCCAAATCGACGTGGGTGGCGGCGATAATGCGCACGTCGATATCGACGGGTTTTGTCGCGCCCAGTCGCTCGATCTGCCGCCCCTGCAAAACGCGCAGTAATTTCACCTGCACGGCGGCGGCCAATTCGCCGATTTCGTCGAGAAAAATCGTTCCCCCGTGGGCCCGCTCGAAACGACCTTCCTTGCTGGTCGAGGCATCGGTGAAGGCACCGCGCTCATAACCGAATAATTCGCTTTCTACCAGCGTATCGGGGAGGGCAGCGATATGCACTTTAACAAACGGCTTATTGGCTCGCAGACTGTTGAAATGCAACGCGTCAGCGACCAGCTCCTTGCCGGTGCCGCTCTCCCCCCGCAACAGTACTGTAGCATCGCTCTCGGCTACCTGACCGACCAATTCGCCCACTTCCTGCATCGGCCGCGAATTGCCAATAATATTGGCCGGCTGAAAACGGTCGCGCAACTGCTTCTGCAGACGTTGATTCTCGTCCAACAGTCGGATCTGCTCCAAACGGGCCCGCTTGCGCGCCGTTACCGCCTGGCCGATCATGACCCCCACTATCGACAATAACTGGACGTAATTCTCCAAATGGGCATCGTTGTGATAGGGAGTATCAATGCTCAGCGTACCGGCGACGCGCTGCTGCATTAAAATGGGTACGCAGATAAACGAAATCTGCTCGTCCTTGCCCACCTTGCGGGCCCCGGTACGATTGAGAAAACGGCCATCGCTGCCAATTCGCGGCACGATTACGGGCTTGCCCGACTCTACCACCCGGCCGGTAATACCTTCTCCCACTTTATAACGCCCCCGTTCAATTTCCGAAGGCGACAAACCGTGGGCCAGATCAATCGAGACCTCGTCATCCTCGTGATCCAACAGCGAAAGCGTCCCCAGGCGCATCTCCAACCGATCGTAGAGCAATTTGAGCATTTGGCCCAGCGCTTCTTCAAAACGAATCGTCGAGCCCAGTAATTGGCCAATTTCGTGCAAAACACCGACCTGGCTCTGGGCTTTATCCAAAATAGTCATCGGCACTCACAATTTCCGCAAAAAGTAAATTCAAATAAGTAGCAATTGATTTAAAATAGTTAATTATCAACAATATTGTAAGTCGAATTTTAATAAACTACAATATTGTAATTTTAAAATAGTCTATCTTGTTAATTTTCACACATTTTCGTCTCTTTTAGGCCGAATTCTTGCTTTTTAAAAGCGATTTAAGGCCTGGTATGGCTTTTGCTTTACACTCCGCAACAAACCCCTCTCCTCTTTGCGGATAGTTAAACCATGGAAATCACCCAAGCCCATTTCACATCGGCCCCTTCGGCCTGCCGCGCCCCGTCTTGCAACAAAAACTCGCGCACCTCCGGCTATTGCGACCGACACTACCAGCAGATCAGACGACACGGTCGCCTAACCCCCGAACGCGAGTACCAGCAACGCGACCAGCGCTGCTGTGTCGATTCCTGCACCGAGCCACCCATCGCCAAAAACTACTGCTTTCGCCACTACCAACAAGTGCGGCGCTATGGCCGCCTGACTCCCGAACGCGAACGCGTCTATGGTCGCACGGGTTGCCGCATCCCCGGATGCCAGGAAAAACACGCATCCCAAGGTCTGTGCAGACGCCATTATATGAGCGCTTATTACAAGGAGCGTCTAGCCACGCGAGTCGCCGCCTCGTCCTGAACGACCCGCCTGCCGCGCCTGGGCAGCAGGCGTTTGACAATTTTTCACCGGCATCCTATCGTAATCTTTGTTATTATCCGGTGAAAGGAAGGCAGACATGGCCCAGGACCTCAACAGCATCCTCCAGGCGTGGGAATTTGACCCCGAAACCAATATGCGCAAGATATGGGGCGACGACGGGGTCCAGAAAATTCAAGTGCGCATAGACCAAGGGGCTTTTCAAGGCGTTTTACAGGTCAACCTGGACGGACGGCCCGACGGCAAAAAACCCCACGGCTGTGAATTCCTGCTCGACTACCACAGCCAGGCCCTTGAAGCCCATCGCCAGGCCAACAGCGGCACCACGGACGGCTTTGTCCTCGACCAGTCCGCCTGTCAGGACCTTTTCGACGAAGGGACCCGAATCTACGGCCGCTATATCTTTCTCCTGCAAATCAAGGATTACAGCAGGGTCGTCCGCGACACCGAGCGCAATATGCGGCTCTTTCGCTTTGTCAATACCCACGCCGAACGCGAAGAAGACCGGATGAACCTGGAAAAATGGTGGCCCTATATCCTCCGCATCAACACCACCGCCCGGGCCAAACAGGCCTGTGAAAAGCAGGACTACGACCAGGCCCTGCAATTGGTCGAAGAGGCTCGCGAAAAGCTGACCGATCTGCCCGAAATAAGCGCCGAGGAATTCTACGCCGAATTGCAGCGCTCCCAGCAGGCCCTGGACGAATTGGAGGAGGAGATTCGCCGCGACCGCCCCCTCAGCCCCGAGGAAGACCTGGAGACCAAACTGCAAAAGGCTATCGAGCGGGAAGAATTTGAACAGGCGGTGATCTTGCGCGACGAACTCAACCGCTTGCGGGAACAGTCTTAGCCAGGCCCTCTCCTGCCCACCAGCCAATAGGCCCCCAACAAAAAAAGCCGGACCCCGCTGGGGCGGGATCCGGCTCCTCATATGCAATCGATCGGGATCGTTTTCTGTCAATCTATCCCGTAACGGCCGCTATCAGTATTGCTAGTAAACCTCGTTTTCGTCGACCAGGGCCAACAGCGCCTGGTAGCGGGCCGGATGACGCAATTTTCCCAGTGCCCGTTCCTTGAGCTGGCGGACCCGCTCCCGGGTCAAATTCATCAGACCGCCGATCTGCTCCAGGGTGAGGGCTTCGTTGCCGTCCAAGCCAAAATAAAGTCGGATGATGCGCAATTCGCGCTCGTCCAGGCTGTTGAGCACGCTCTCGAGCTGCTCCCGGGCCGAATCGTGCAACACCTCTACATCGGGTGCCGCCTGGCTGCCGTCGGCCAGCAAATTGAGTAGGCTGCGTTCGTCGTCGTCTTCAAAGGCTTCGTCCAGGGAGCGCACCGTGCGGGCGCTGAGCATAGTATCGAGCACTTCCTGGGCCGACACGTCCAATTCCTGGGCGATTTCCTCGATATCCGGATCGCCTTCACGTCCCTGGCCCAGGCGACGGGAAGTCTTGGAAATATCTTTGAGCAGGCTCAGCTTGTTGAGCGGCAGCCGCACCGTGCGGGCGTGCTCGGCAATAGTCTGCAGGATGGACTGCTTAATCCACCATACGGCGTAGGAGATAAATTTGTAGCCCTTGGTCCCGTCAAAGCGTTCGGCCGCCGTCAACAGGCCGACATTGCCCGCCGAAATCAGATCCGACAGCGACAGGCCGCGATTCTGGTAGTTCTTGGCCACGTCGATGACGAAGCGCAGATTGGCCTGCACCAACTGGTCCCGCGCCCGGATATCGCCCTCGCTGATGCGGGCGGCCAGTTCCACTTCCTTTTCCCGCGATAGCGGCTTGGATGTGGCGATATCGTCGAAGTACAGGCGCAGCGTATTCTCTTCGTCATTGAGCACTTCTTGCATGGTATAGGCCATTCTCTCCTCTTTCTCCTTAGGCGACAGGACTGGATGATAGTAAGCGGTACATTTCGTCGGAGGAATCCGCATTTAGCAAGGAAGTCCTATCGGCTCCGTCGCTGAATATGCGGGCAAGTCCCTCCAAAAGATCTAGATAGGCGCTGGGATCGTGGGCTGGGACGGCGATCAGACAGATCAGCTGAATGGGCTGCCGTTCGTCGCCCGAAGGGTATTCGATGGGTTCGGGAAATACCCCGACGGTAAAGCTCAATTGATCCACAGCCCGACTGCGTGCATGGGGCAGAGCCATGCCCATTTCCACAATAGTGCTCTGCAGGCGTTCGCGCTCGAGAACGGCCTGGAGGAAGGCCAGACTATCGCCGACCACTCCTTTGGCGTGCAAGCGATCCACCAACTCTTTAATAGCGCCTATTTTGGTATTAGCCTGCAGCGTTGGAACCAGTAATTCGGGCTCGGTCAACGCTTGCAAGAGCGTTTCTTGTTCACCTGCAATTCTTGCATCTGGCGCTACAAAAGAAGAAAATGAAGTCACTTAAGTCTATTCTCTCTTCCAACTTATCTGCAGGAGCTAGGATATCTTCAATTAGCGCAAAACTTGCGCTATGGCTGGTTGTGCATCACGCTCAAACCCTGGCAACCTAGACCGATTCTATTGGCTACCGAGCCCGATAGGGCCCAATTCCCAGGCTTGACCAGCTTGCGGGTAGGCTCTACCAAGGAGATCGCAAAATTGATGCCAACTTGCTGGGAAGGGGAACTAAGCTACTGATAACAAGGAGTTTGCTTGGCATTGCCGGCAAGCGCCGGCAAGCGCCGCTCTAGGGGTTTGGGGCGAAAACTGCATTTTTTGCATTTTACCGTGTCGCGTGCCGGGCTAGCCGAGACCGTACTGCTTTAATTTATACTGCAGTCCACGCACGCTTATGCCCAGCCTGGCAGCCGCATCGCGGCGGTTGCTGGTAACCCGTTCCAACGTCTGGCGGATCAACTCCCGTTCGACGTCCTCTATGGCACTGCCCAATTGGACGGTGAAATACCCCGCCGCCGGATCAATTTCGCCCAAGGCCTCGGGCAAATGCTGCGGCAAAATGGTCCGCGCCGGACAAGTGACGACCAACCGCTGGATCAAATTGCGCAATTCTCGGACATTGCCCGGCCAGCCGTAATTGACCAGAAATTCCATGGTTTCGGGCGCCACCTGCTTGCGCGCCTTTTCGTGGGCCCGACAGGCCTCTTCAAGAAAGAGCTCCACCAGCAGGGGGATATCCTCGTGCCGCTGGCTCAACGGCGGAATATCGATCGGTACAACGTTGAGACGGTAGTAGAGATCGTCGCGGAAAGTCCCCACCTCAACGGCGGCCTCTAAATCGCGGTTGGTGGCGGCAATGATGCGTACATCGGCGTGGTATACCTTGGTATCTCCCAGGGGCTGGTATTCTTTGGCTTCTAGAGCCCGCAGCAATTCGACCTGGTTCTTGGCCGGCACCTCGCCAATTTCGTCGAGAAACAGGGTGCCGCCCTCGGCCAGGGCAAAGCGGCCCGGCCGGTCGGCGGCGGCCCCGGTGAAAGCACCGCGCACATGGCCGAACAATTCGCTGGCAAAAAGCTCTTCGGTAAAACCGCCGCAATTGACCGCGACAAAAGGCCCGTCGCCGCGCTTGCTGCGCTCGTGGATGGCACGGGCGAATAATTCCTTGCCCGCCCCGGTCTGGCCGCGCAGCAGAACAGGCACATTAGCCTGGGCCACCTGCTTCACCGTGGCGGTGGCCGCCTGCATGGCGACTGAGCGGCGGACAATTTTGCGAAAGGCGTCCTGGTTGTCTAGCTGATTTTGCAGCTTGCGGTTTTGCTCCACTAGTTCAAAACGGTCCACGGCGCGTTCGACCAGCAGGCGCAAATGGTTGAGATCGACGGGCTTGGTGACAAAATCGTAGGCGCCCTTCTTCATCGCCTCCACCGCCGTGGAGATATTTCCGTACGCCGTCAGGATGATGGTCTGGGTATCGACGTGGTGCTCGCGAATCTCCTCGAGCAATTCCATGCCGCCGGGACCGGGCATGCGCAGATCGAGAATGGCCAGTTGGTAGGCGCGGCGCTGCAATTGGCGCAGGGCCTGGCGGCCATCGCTCACCGCATCGATCTGGAAACCATCCTTGACCAGGGCCTCTTCCAATCCCTGGCGGATGAAGACCTCGTCGTCGGCTATGAGTATGCGAATATCGCGTTCCGACATAGATCCTCTCGGCTAGCGTATTTTGTCGACGCCGTAGACCGGCAGGCGAATGGAGACTTTGGTGCCGGCCCCGACCTGGCTGTCCACCTCCAGCGTCCCTCCGTGCTGGTGGACGATGCGCTGGGCAATGGAAAGCCCTAGCCCCGTGCCCTCGTCTTTGGTAGTATAATAGAATTCAAAAATTCTCTCTAAGCTCTCGGCGTCAATGCCGTGGCCATCGTCGTCAATTTCGAGAATGGCCTCGCGCGTGAGGCGATCCCAACCGGACTTGAGGACGACGCGGCCGCCTTCCTCCACGGCATGGAAGGAATTGATGAGGATATTGAGCAGCGCCTGGCTCAACTGGTTCTCGTCGGCAGCCATCAGCGGCAGTGTATTGGCCAATTCCAGCACCAAGTCTATCTCGCGTTCGCGGGCCTCTGGTTCGGCCAGGGCGAAGATATGGCGCAGCAGATCGTTGGGGTAGACTTGCTGCATATGCAGAGCCGGAGGCCGCGAGAAACGCAGAAAATTCTGCACGATACCGTCCAGACGGCGCATTTCGGCGCGGGCGATATCCAGCCGACGCCCAACCCGCCCGGCCAACTCGCCGTCGACGACGGCGATATCCTCCTGCAATAACTGCAATTGAATATCGATGGCCCCCAACGGATTGCACACTTCGTGCGCCACCGAGGCGGCCAGGCGCCCCAGAGCGCTCATTTTCTCCACCTGCCAGATTTCGCGCTCGGTCTGTTTTAGCCCCGAGGCCTCCTCCACCACCAGCATAATCCCCAGCCGTCGGCCGTCCTCATCCAGGCCCACGGTATTGACCCGCAACCAGCGCCCTGCTCCTTCGATTACGCTGTACTGGAGGTGGTGGTTGCGCACCAGTTCACCGGCCAGGGCCCGGCGGCTCAACTGACCTAGCGGACTGTCGGCGGTGAACAAGGCGTCGCTATCCCCTTCCTCAATGCGCTCTAGCCCCAGAATGCTCAGCAGGGCCTGGTTGACCGTCAATACCCGCCCGTCCAGCCCCAGCACGGCGATACCCTGGGGCAACCCAGCGACAATATGCTCACCTCTAGGTACCGGACCATCCGCTTTCTCGTCGCCCACGTCCTCTTCCTCCTGGCACAGCCAGACTGCCCCGGCGGCCTGCAATTGCCGGACGACCCAGCTGGCGAAAAATGGTTCGGCAACTTACTTTGTGGCCGACAGGCGCTCAATACCAGCAACGCCACCAGCAACGCCGCCCGTTATTTTTTCCAGCCCCACGCCTAATCATCTATGGACAATACAGATAACATAAAGGAGCGCAAGCAGCGCATCCAGGGCATGTTCAACTCCATCGCCCGGCGCTACGACCTGCTCAACCACCTGCTCAGCGGAGGGATCGACCGCTACTGGCGCTGGCGCGCCCTCAAAAGCGTCCGCCACGCCGCCCCCCGACGCATCCTCGATCTGGCCACCGGCACCGGCGACTTCGCCCTGTCCGCCCGACGCCTGGCTCCCACCTATACAGTAGGTGTAGACGTGGCCCTCAATATGCTGCGCCTGGGCGTCAACAAGGTCGCCCGGCGCCCCGGGCCCGCCCCACTGCGGCTGCTCGGCGGCGACGCCGAACAACTGCCCTTTCGCGAGGCGTCCTTCGATCTGGTCACAGTGGCTTTTGGGGTGCGCAATTTCGGCTCTATCCCCGCCGGTCTGGCCGAGGCCTTCCGCGTTCTCAAACCCGGCGGAGAATTGGTCGTGCTGGACTTTTCCGAACCCGGCACGCCGGTATTTCGCCCGCTCTACCGCTTCTATTTCACCCGCGTTTTGCCCCTGGTAGGGGGGCTGATCTCGGGCAATCGCCAGGCCTATTCCTATCTACCCCGCTCAGTCGGCACGTTCCCCCAGGGCCAGGCCTTTATCGACCTGCTCGAAGAAGCCGGTTTCAGCCACCCCTTGGCGACTTCTCTAAGTTGGGGTATCTCCAGCCTATACCAGGGTTTTAAGCCGCCTGTTCCGGTTGACTAAATAAAGGCCAGTTGGTATTATGTACGAGTCTTTTTCACCCCTTTGTGCAGGAGACTTGTCGTGGTTTTCGCCGAGTTGATCGACCGGGCCGGTCTGGCCTCCATCCACCGCAAAGTCCTCGATGGCGAGCGCCTGTCCGTCGACGACGGCCTGCAGCTCTACGCCTCCGACCAACTCCCGGCCCTGGGCTATTTGGCCAATATCGCCCGCCAACGGCTCAACGGCGATACGACCTACTACGTCCGCAACCAGCATATCAACTACACCAATATCTGCAATAAGCTCTGTAAATTCTGCTCGTTCTACGTCAAACCCAAAGACGAGCGCGGCTACGTCCTCAGTCCCCAACAGGTACGCGACCGCGTCCTCGAATACGCCGAGGCGCCGATCACCGAAATCCACATGGTGGGCGGGGTTAACCCCAAGCTGCCCTATGATTATTACTTAGATGTCCTGCGGGCGATGAAGAACGCCCGTCCCCAGGCCCATTTGAAGGCCTTCACCATGATCGAAGTGGCGCAGATCCAGCGCATTGCCAAAAAGCCGCTCGAAGAGGTCCTGGCCGATATGCGCGACGCCGGTCTCGAAAGCCTGCCGGGCGGCGGCGCCGAAGTCTTTAGCGATCGGGTCCAGGGCGACCTGTTTTGGACCAAGAGCGATTCGGAGGAATGGTTGCGCATTGCCGCCGCCGCCCATCGGGTGGGCCTACCCTCCAATGCCACCATGCTCTACGGCCATATAGAGAACACGGCCGAAAAAGTCTACCACCTCGACCGCCTGCGCCAAATCCAGGACGAAACCGGCGGCTTTCTCGCCTATATCCCCCTTTCTTTCCACCCCGAGCGCACCGAATTGGACCAATTGCCGGGCCCCACTGGTGTCCTCGACCTGAAAGAGATAGCCGTGGGGCGTCTCATGCTAGACAATTTCCCCCACGTCAAAACCTTCTGGATTATGAATACCATTGAGATTTCGCAGACTGCTCTATGGTACGGTGCCGACGATATCGACGGCACCGTCATGGACTACGAAATCACCCGGCGGGCCTTTGAGGAAACCCAGCAGCGGCTGACCCAAAAAGAATTACTCGAACGCATTGTCGAAGCCGGCCGCCGCCCCGTAGAACGCGACAGTCTCTACAATATTGTCGCCGATGCCCCGTCCCTCACCGGAGAGGCTGCCGGCTAAAGTCGCCGCCCGCCCTGACCATGATCCAAACCATAGCCGACAAAATATACCGCGACGAGCGCATCGATATAGACGAAGCGCAGCAGTTGTACACCCACCCGAATTTGGCCGAATTGGGCCTCCTCGCCGATTTTGTCCGCCACCGCAAGCATCCCAAACCAGAGGTGACCTACAACGTTGGCCGCAATATCAATTACACCAATGTCTGCTGGGTCAAATGCGATTTTTGCGCTTTCTATCGTCCCCCCGGCTCCAGCGAAGGGTACGTATTGCCGCGCGAGGAGATTTTCGCCAAAATCGACGAATTAGTCGCTTTTGGCGGCACCCAGGACAAATCCTGCGAAATCCTCATGCAGGGTGGCCTCAACCCCAAACTGCGCTTGGACTATTACGAAGAATTGTTCGCTGCCATCCGCAGTCGCTATCCCATGGTCCACCAGCACTGCCTGTCGGCCACCGAAATCATCTACATCGCCCGCCTCTCGCGCCTGTCGCTGCAAGCAACCATCGAGCGCCTGCGCGATGCCGGCCTAGACTCCATACCCGGAGCCGGCGCCGAAATCCTCAACGACGAGGTGCGCGATATTATCGGCTTCCGCAAAGACCGCACCGACGAATGGCTCGAGGTGCACCGCATTGCCCACGGCCTGGGGATGCGCACTACCGGGACCATGATGTACGGCCACGTCGAAACCCTGGAACATCGTCTGGAACACCTCCAACAGTTGCGTGACCTGCAGGACGAGACCGGCGGCTTCACTGCTTTTATCACCTGGAATTTTCAGCCCGACGCCACCGACCTGGGCGCCGATGCCCAGCGCTGGGACGGGGTTAAAGCCACCGGCTACGACCATTTGCGGACCGTCGCGGTGGCGCGGCTATTCCTCGACAATATTGCCAATTTCCAGGCTTCCTGGGTCACCCAGGGCCCCAAGATCGCCCAAGTCAGCCTGCGCTACGGGATCAACGACTTCGGCAGCACCATGCTCGAGGAAAACGTCGTCAGCGCCGCCGGCACCAGCCACACCGACGAAATGAATCTGGAAACCATGGAACGGCTCATCAGCGACGCCGGCTACCAACCCGTGCGCCGCGATACCCGCTACCAACAGGTGGCCAGCCGGCCCCAGACCCCGCAGGCTGCCGCTCCATGAGCCTACGCCTGGGGGCTGTATCCTATCTCAACACCCGTCCCCTCACCGTCTGCCTGGAAGGGCCCGAAAGTCCTTTCGAACTCGCCTACTCCGTCCCCGCCGTCTGCGGCGCCAACTTGGCCGCCGGCGCCGTCGATCTGGGTCTTATTCCCTCTATCGAATACGCCCGCAGTTCACAACCCTACTGCATAGTCCCCAATATAGCCATTGGCTCGCACGGGCCCGTGTTGACGGTACGGCTGTTCTGCCGCTGTCCCTTACACCAAGTGGAACGGATTGCCCTCGATACCAGCTCTCGCACCTCAGTGGCCTTACTAGCCATCCTGCTACGCGAAAAATTTGGCCTCAACCCCGAACTGGTCGAGGCCCCACCCGATCTCGACGCCATGCTGGAACTGGCCGACGCCGCCCTGCTTATTGGCGACCCAGTCTTTGCCCAGTTGGACCGCGACCTGGAAAGCCTGGACTTGGGGCAGGAATGGACCACTATGACCAACCTGCCTTTTGTCTTTGCCTTTTGGGCTGGCCGGTCCCAGGCCCTGGCCCCGCCCCAGATACGCGCCCTACAACAAGCCCGAGACCAGGGCCTGCCCCAGGTTCCGGCCATTGCCCAGACCTACAGTCGCCAACACGGCGGCCCCGCCGAACTCTACGAGCGCTACCTGACCCAACATATCCGCTTTGGGCTGGACGAGGCAGCCCAGACCGGCTTGCGGCTGTTCTACCAACTGGCCCATCGGCACGGCCTTATCGACGCTGTGCCGACGCTGCGCTTTTATGCGACCCATTGAGCAGGCCCATAGCGGCCCACTGTCCCCGGAAATCTTGCCGTTTCAGGCTGATTGCTCGATATTTTCTGCCGCTGTAAATAGCGCCACCCGATCCTTTTTTTGAAAGTATAGCTATGGGTCTCTTGCGGGCCATTGCGGTCTACGGCCGCATGATCAAATTTTCCCACAGCGTCTTTGCCCTGCCTTTCGCCTTTAGCGGTGCCGCCCTGGCCGCCGCCCACACCGGCATCACTGTGGCGCAAATAGGCTGGATCAGCCTGGCCATGGTAGGGGCGCGCAGTGCCGCCATGGGCTTTAACCGCCTGGTCGACCGCCACCAGGACGCGGCCAACCCCCGCACCCAGAACCGCGAATTGCCGCAGGGCGCCGTCTCGCCCTTGGCGGTAGGCCTGTTCGTCGGCGTTTCGGCCCTGGCCCTAATAGTGGCCGCCTACCAACTCAACCCCCTCTGTTTCTATCTGTCGCCGCTGGTCCTGGCGGTACTCTTCTTCTATTCCCTTACCAAGCGTTTTACCTGGGCTTCGCACCTGGTCCTGGGACTGAGCCTGGGCGGCGCCCCGCTAGGCGCTTGGATCGCCGTCACCGGCAGCTTCGATCCCATCCCCCTGTTGCTCTGCCTCGGCGTCCTGAGTTGGGTAGCCGGTTTCGATATTATCTACGCCTGCCAAGACCACGGCTTCGACGCCGGCACCGGTCTCCATTCCATCCCCGTCCGCTTCGGCATTGCCCGCGCCCTGCATATTGCCCGCCTCCTGCATATCGTCTTCGTAGTTCTGCTGGTCCTATTGGGCCATTGGGCGGCGTTGAACTTTTTCTACTGGTTGGGTGTATTGATGATAACGGGCTTATTGCTCTACGAACACCGCCTGGTGCGCGCCGACGATCTATCGCGCTTGGGTACCGCCTTCATGACGGTCAACAGCATTATCAGCCTACTTTTTTTCGCCGCCTTACTGGTCGATCTGCTGGTCTTTGGCCAGGGCAAGTTGCTGCTGCTCTGATTATTCGAAGACGGGGCATACCTGGCCTACCTGATAGTGTAGCCCAAGCGTTTATGTTTAGATACGCCGCCCCAAATCCGTCCTCCTACGGCTACTAATTCACAACCAGCATCTCTATCGGAGAAAGCATCTATGACTACCCTATTCGTCACCGGCGGGGCCGGCTTTATCGGCTCCAATTTCATTCGCTACTGGCTGTCGACCTACCCCGACGACCAAATCGTCAATTACGACCTGCTCACCTACGCCGGCAATCGGGCCAGCCTCCAAGACGTCGAAAATAATTACCACGATCGCTATACCTTTGTCCGCGGCGATATCCACAACGACGACCTGACCCGACATCTGTTCGCCGTCCACCGCCCCGAGTACGTGGTCAATTTCGCCGCCGAATCGCATAATAGCCTGGCCATAGTCAACCCCTCGGCCTTTTTCCAGACCAATGTCGTGGGCACCCAAAAGCTGTTGCAGGCCGCCACCGACGCCCAGGTGCCGCGCTTCCACCATATCTCTACCTGCGAAGTCTACGGCGACCTGGATCTGGACGCCGACGAGTCCTTCACCGAGGAATCGCCCTTCCGACCGCGGACCCCGTACAACGCCGCCAAAGCCTCCGCCGATCTGGCGGTGCGGGCCTACGGCCATACCTTTGACCTGCCGGTCACCATTTCCAATTGCGCCAATAATTACGGCCCCTACCAATTCCCCGAGAAAGTGATTCCCTTCTTCACCGTGCGGTTGCTCACCGGGCAGCAGATGCCGCTGTACAAAACCAGCCAGAACCGCCGCGAATGGCTCCACGTCGACGACCACTGTCGCGCCATCGATCTAGTGCTGAAAAAGGGACTTGCGGGGGAGACCTACAATATTGGCAGCGGCATCGAAAAGGATGTCGAAGCCGTCGCTGACCTGATCCTCGACGCCCTGGGCATGGACCAATCGCACAAGACCTACGTCGACGACCGCCCCGGCCACGACCGCCGCTATCTGCTCGATTCGGGCAAAATCCGCAGCCAATTGGGCTGGGCCCCCCAGGTCGATTTCGACCAGGGCTTCCGCGGCACCGTACACTGGTACCGCGACAACGAAAGCTGGTGGCGCCCGCTGCTAGAGAAAATCCAGGTGCGCGAAGAGGGCTGGAAAGGCGGCAAATCCTGAGCGCCAGTCCTATATAACGCCTCCCAAGTAGACCAATAAGACTCGCTACTGAAGCTTGGCCGCCCTGGTGTGTCCCTTTGCCCTATCTTGCACCGCCCTTTTCAGCAGCTAAAATCGGCCTGTTGCCCAAAACCTCGACCGCATATTCGCCCGTCGGCCCCCACCTCCACCACGGCAAAAGCATTATTGCCCAAGCCGGGCCCCACCACCATCGCCCGCAGGCCGATATAGGGGATACCATTGACCAGTCGCTGTAAACCCGGGTGGTAATGCCCTTGGAATACCGCCCGTACCCGCCCCGACTGTTCTAGCACATCGCGCACCTGGGCAGCGTTGCGCAGCACGTGGGGATCCGGCACGCCCGCCTCACTCCGGTCGTCGAGGTTCTCGTGGCACAGGATAATCACCGGCTCCTCGCCCCGGCGCAATTGACCGGCTAACCAGTCCAGTTGCGCCGCCCCTATCCAGGCCTGGTCCCAGGCAAAATCGCCGGCATTGAAATCGCTTCCATCGGCATGGCAATTGCCATCGAGAACGACAAAGCGGATCCCGCCTCGGATAAAGACGTAATAAGCGCGCCCGCCGCAACGGGCCAGGTATTCGGCCTTGGTCAGGGTTGCCACATCGTGGTTGCCCAGTAGATAGTGGCAGTCGCCGGGGTAACGGGCCAGCACTTGCTGCATGGCGGCCAGATAACCCAATTCCGTCGCCTTGTCCTCGGCCTTATCGATGAGATCGCCCAGACAGACGACAAAGTCGACCTCATCGCGCTGAAAGACTTGGATAGCGACGCCTAGCTTTTCCAGCGAGTCGCTGCAGTGGCGGTCGCCGTATACCAACTGCGCGTAGTGGGCGTCGGCGAACAGGCCAAAACACAGCAGCGGCGAATTGGCGGATGGATTCTCAGTCATTGCTCTCCTCTCTCCTCCCGGCCTCGGACGTGGACCGTTGCGGGCCCCTCGCCGCCGGGCCGTCAGAGCGGACGTTTTCTAAAACGACCCCAGGACTTATAAGGCTAATTTGAAGTACTGATGGCCGGCGGTTAAGGGCTACTGTCTCCTGAGAAACAGCAATAACAACCCGGACAGCTTGAAGTCAATCTGGTATAATCTATTATATATATAGCAGTCCCGCTGACCTATAAAGCTCAAAAGGAACCTGTTATGACCCAGTACAGCCACCACGAACTTCTCCCGTTGGGAGCCGACGAAACCCCCTACCGCCTGCTGACCACCGATCACGTCTCCACAGCGACCTTTGCCGGCGAGGAAATCTTGCAGGTCGAGACTGAAGGCTTGGCCCTGTTGGCCGACCAGGCTATTCGCGACAGCTCGCACCAGTTGCGCCCGGGCCACTTGCAGCAATTGCGCCGCATTCTCGACGACCCCGAGGCCTCGGACAACGATCGCTTCGTCGCCCTCGAAATGCTCAAAAACGCCAATATTGCGGTTGGCGGCGTATTGCCCATGTGTCAGGATACCGGCACCGCCATTGTCATGGGCAAAAAGGGCCATCGAGTATGGACCTCCGGCGACGACGAGGCGGCCATAGCCCAGGGCATTGGCAATGCCTTTGCCGAAACCAACCTGCGCTACAGCCAACTGGCGCCGCTGAGCATGTTTGAAGAGGCCAATACCCGCACCAACCTGCCGGCCCAAATTGAACTCTACGCCGACCGCGGCGACGCCTATAAGCTCATGTTTATGACCAAAGGCGGCGGCTCGGCCAATAAGAGCATGCTGTTCCAGGAAACCCGCGCCCTGCTCAGCCCCGACCGCCTGCGCGACTTTATCGACGACAAATTGCGTCTCCTCGGCACCGCCGCCTGCCCTCCGTATCACCTGGCCATTGTCATTGGCGGTCCCTCGGCCGAATTCACCCTCAAAATGGCCAAGCTGGCCAGCGCCCGCTATCTCGATACCCTGCCGACTCAGGGTAACGAGCATGGCCAGGCCTTTCGCGATTTGGCCATGGAAGAGGAAGTACTGCAAATGAGCCGCGAGATTGGCATTGGGGCCCAATTCGGCGGCAAGTATTTCTGCCACGACGTCCGCGTCGTGCGCCTGCCGCGCCATGGCGCCTCCTGCCCGGTGGGCATTGCCGTATCCTGCTCGGCCGACCGCCAGGCGATGGCCAAAATAACCCGCGACGGGATCTTTCTCGAACAATTGGAAACCGACCCGGCCCAGTACCTGCCCGAAACCGACCAAACCAGCCTCGGCGGCGAAGTAGTGCAGATCGACCTGACCCGCCCCATGGAGGATATCCGCCGCCAGCTCAGCCAGTACCCCATGAGCACGCGCTTATCGCTGAGCGGTCCGATGATCGTGGCCCGCGATATCGCCCACGCCAAACTCAAGGAGCGTCTCGACGCCGGCGAAAACCTACCGCAATACTTCAAGGACCAGTGCGTCTACTACGCCGGGCCGGCGAAAACGCCCGAAGGCTACGTCTCGGGCTCTTTTGGCCCCACCACGGCCGGCCGCATGGACAGTTACGTCGACCAGTTCCAGGCCGCCGGCGGCAGCATGGTGATGCTGGCCAAGGGCAACCGCTCGGCCCAGGTGACTGAGGCCTGCAAAAAGCACGGCGGGTTTTATTTGGGTTCTATCGGCGGGCCGGCGGCGCGGCTGGCCCAGGATTGCATCCGCAAGGTCGACTGTCGCGAATATTCAGAGCTGGGTATGGAGGCTATCTGGCAGATCGAGGTGGAAAATTTCCCGGCTTTTATCGTCGTCGACGACAAGGGCAATGATTTCTTTGCTCACTTTATGCGGCCGGGGGGGTGAGGGATCTGGGTAGGACGGGTTTTGGGGGCTGGCCTCTGGCGGGCAGTGAGGCCCGCTTGCGGCCTTCCTCTCACCACCCGGCTGCGCCGCCAACCCGGCCTCCAGCTGCCCCGCCCCGCTCCCCCGCTGACCGCCGCCGACCAGCCCCCAAAACCCTCCGGTCAAACCCCTTTTTGGATGAGCTGGAGAGAATGGCTGGCTTCCCCTGCCAAGTGCGGATAATACCAGAGCGCAGCCAGGATGACAAAGGCCTAGTCGCAAATACGGTAGAGCGGCACCTGGGTTTAACCGCCGTGCAACCCAAGCTCTGCGATAACTTGATCCTCTGCCTCATAGTTGAATTGCGTATCGTCGATATTTTCTGGGGGATTCGCCCGTTCCCAATCAAGGGTTCGTTTTAGTCCCTCATTTGCTACGATATGCTCGGTATAATTGCACTGTTCTCGAAATAGCTCCGTATTGTAAACCAGATCCTGAGCCGTATTGCCAGAAGGTTGCAGATGATCTGGGAGCCTCTCTTTTGGGACAGTTGCTATTTTGCCCTCCCAGCCAACAACTGCTCCAATAGCTCTGATCCAGTCTACCTCACTCAATGTGTCTGGCTCACCAATATTGTAAATCTTGCCCTCAACTCTGCTATCTGTAACAGCCAGCGCAATCGCCGCAGCGACATTCTCGACATAGCCCTTTTGAAAGCGCCATCTGGCAAGATCTTCGCCCAAGAGGATTACCTTGCGGCCATCCATCATTCGCTTCAAATACGGATAAGGCCGATGATCTCCAGGTCCGTACACAGCGGGAAGACGCAAAATAGTTGTCGGCAGATCCGTCTCGTTCCTCACGATCCTTTCCACCAGAATCTTATCGTAGTCATCAACCCATTGGTCCGGATCATCATCAGCTCTGGACTCTTGACCGCGACCTGGATAGAATTTTTTTCGTAAAGGAGCATCCTCCTTTAGAGGAACGGGTTGAATGGGGCTGTCTTCGGTCCGTCCGAGCACGCCGAAGGCCCGATAAACATCTCCACTACTCAATACCACACTGCGCCCAGTCAACCCCTTGAATACCTCGACAAAGGTCTGTGCATGATGCTCAGTCAGCGCGAATGAATCCAGCACGACATCAGGGGCAAACTGTCTGAACCGATCTTTGAATTCAACCAGTTTATTTCGATCACCCTGAATATGTTCAATGTCGGGTAGAATTTCGTGGGCACTTCGCCCTCTATGAAATACAGCGACTTCATGCCCCATCTCCACTAACCGTCTTACGGTAAAAGCACCTATAAAGCGGGTACCACCAATAACCAGAATTTTCATATCAGCGCTGTCTTTGCATGGAAATTAACAGACTCTACCCTCCCTTTTTTGCAGTTCTAGCCCAGGTCTCGGGGGGTGTCGGCCGGCGGCGGGCAGTGGGGGTGTGGGGCGGGGAAGCTGGAGGCCGGGTTGGCGGCGCAGCCGGGTGGGGCGGGGAAGGCCGCAAGCGGGCCTCACTGCCCGCCAGAGGCCGGCACCCCCGAGACCGTCCTAGGACCAGCATCGCCCCCTATACGTACGGAAACCGCTCGTCGTAGGGCGCCCGCGACAATTCGGCGAGAAAATCCCCCAGCCCCTCGGCCTCGGCCTCGATAATGGCCTGTCCCTTGGCTGCCGATGAAGCACGTGTTTCGCCCCCGGCGCTGGCCGGCACGTACAGATGCCAGGGCCGCACAAAACGGGTATTGGACAAGCCCGGCACGCGCAATTGCCCAAAGGGGAATTCGTCGAGCTTCTCTTGGCGCACCAGATCGGGCCTAATCCACATCATCCGCGAGGTCTCGCTTTCGCCGCCGTGGTCCGAGGGGTGCTCGATCGGATCGACGAAATCCTCTGGTGGTTCCCCCCAGGCCCAGCAAACAAAGGGCATATCGTCCATGCCCGCAATCTGCCGCAGCGTCGCGTCCAGCGTCGCCGGATTGCCGCCGTGGCCATTGACGATGACCACCTTGCGAATGCCGTCCTCCCAGCACTGACGCACAATATCTATCAATACCGCCTTCAAAGTGTCTATCCCCAGGCGCAGGGCAAAGGGGAAGGCGCGCATATTGGCGTTATTGGTAATGGGCAGGGTCGGATAGAGCAATACCCGCCCGCCCTGATCATTGGCCCGCTCTGCAGCCAGCCGGCATAAGCGAGTCACCTGAAAGTTATCCGTGCCCAAGGGCAAGTGGGGGCCGTGCGGTTCAGTTGAACCCAGGGGCAGCAGCACCACTTCGGGGTCAAATGCCCGTATTTCCTCCACCGTCATTTCTTCCAACAGCCCGACAAAAGCCGGTCCCGCAGCGCTCCCATTCATTGCTCAATCCTCCCGGTATCAAGCCTTTGCTTTTAACCCGCCTGCCCGGCAGGTCTCCAGTACCCGCATCACCTCCCGCGTTTGGGCGATGGGCACAAAGGGCGCTTCGTCGCCGCCGAAATAGCCGTGCACTTTTTGATAAAAATCCACCGGCGCGAAATCGGCGATGCGGACCGTCTCTTCGCGCCATGGGATCTCCTCGCCGCTGCCGTAGCGCCGGTTGCTGGCAGCCAGCCCCTCCTGCACCTCCAAAGCGGCCAATTCGGCGGGGTCGAAATAGCGCACCTGCCACGCTTTTTCCTTTGTGTCCAGGACAATGCTGCCATAGGGGCCCAAAACCTGGCAGGGCGTCATGGAATGGGCCGCAGCCATATTGATATCGATATCGACGAGGACGCCGCTTTCGGTCTCAATAACCGCCTTCACCACATCGTCGGCATCGCCCAGACTGGCCACCGTGCGCAACTTAGCCGAGATATGCGCCGCCGACGAATCGCATACGTAGAGCCACTGGTCGATAATATGGGCCCCGTAATTATTGAGCATGCCGCCGCCGTTGGCGCTAAAGGCCTGCCAGTCGTTGCGGCGGGTAAACGCCGAACGGGCCGACTTGATCATATATACCGGCCCAATCAGCCCACGCCCGATCACCTGGCGCAGGGATACCGTCTCGGTGGTGGCCCGATGCGGCTGGTATACCATGAGTTTGCGTTTTTGCCGCCGCATGGCCGCGATCATACGATCGGCCTGGGCCAGATCGGCGGCCAGCGGTTTCTCGCAGAAGACATCGCAACCGCTGGCAAAAGCGGCCAGACATTGCTCCATATGGAACGGCGTGGGCGCCGTCAGAACGAGCAACTGCGGTTTCTGCGCCGCCAGGCAAGTCGCCAGATCGGCGTATCCGGCGACCCCACCGTATTCGTCGGCGGCTTCCTGCAAACGCTCGGCCAAGGGGTCGATCACCCCCACCAGCTCAAAGCCTTCGTGGCGCTGCAAATTGGGCAGGTGGAACTGCCAGCCGATGCGTCCCAACCCCGAAACCACTGTCCGTATTGGTGCCATATCAATTCCTCCCTCGGCGCCCTGCCCAAGGACCCGGACGCGCCCGAAAAAAACCCGGGAAGTCAATACACTTCCCGGGCCTCTCAATACTGCTAACTAGAGGACTACATCGTACCCAACCGCCCTTGGCGAAAAGCTTCGGCCATGGCCCGGGGCACTTCGGCCTCGGCCTCTTTGACGCGGACTTCCATTTCCACCACTTGGGCGGTCATTTCCTGCTCGGCCGCCCGAGCCATGGCGCGGCGTTCCTCGGCCTTGGCCTGGGCTATTTTCAAATCGGCGTCGGCCTGGTCGGTCTGCAACTTGGCGCCGATATTTTCGCCCACGTCAATATCGGCGATATCAATCGACAATATCTCGAACGCCGTGCCCGCGTCCAAACCGCGCTCCAGCACATTGCGTGAAATCTGCTCCGGATTTTCCAAAACCTGTTTGTGGGTCTCGGCCGAGCCGATGGTCGTGACCACGCCCTCGCCGACCCGGGCAATAATGGTCTCTTCGCCGGCCCCGCCCACCAGGCGCTCGATATTGGCCCGCACCGTCACCCGGCACAGGGCCTTGAGACGAATGCCGTCTTTGGCCACAGCGGCTATCTGGGGGGTATTGATCACCTTGGGATTGACGCTGACAGTGACCGCATCGAGGACATCGCGACCGGCCAGATCGATGGCCGTGGCCCGTTCAAAAGTCAGCGGGATATTGGCCTTGTCGGCCGAAATTAGCGCCAAAATCACCGTATTGACGTCGCCGCCGGCCAGAAAGTGGGCCTCCATCTTATCCAGATCCACCTCCAGCCCTGCTTTGATAGCGCTGATCATGGAGCGCACAATGGGGCCGGGCGGCACCTTGCGCAAGCGCATCCCCACCAGATCCTTGAATATGCGCACCTTGACCCCGGCGAAATAGGCCGTGATCCACAGCCCTACCGGGATGAAGTAGAAGAATGTACTCAGACCGATAATTATGAGAATGACGAATACAACCGGCGCCAATGGTCCCATGAAGTTTTCTCCTGTTGGATGGACTGTAAGTATAATTGATTGGGCCGGCCCTGCAAAGAAGTCTGCAAGCGCGACTCCCGGCGACTTCTCCGCGACGAATCCCCGCGCCTCTTGCCCCGGCACAGCATTGACATCATTTTCACCGATGCCGACCAACCCTATCGAAGCCATAATGCCGCTGCCCAATGGCATAATCTTTGCGCTACACAGGCTGGCAAAGAGTGCAGGAAGCCCTAGGGTTTTTACGAGCGCCACCTCTGACAGCGCAAAGGAGATCATCGTGATTCGCCCCTACCAACCCGACGACCTGGAGACCATCGCCGCTATCGGCGACCGCGCCTGGCGCGGCATCTACCGCATGTTCCGCCAAGCTTACGGCGACGAATTATTCGCTTTGTTGGTGCCCGACGAAACTACTAGCAAAAGCGAGCAGATCCGCTCCCACTGCCGGCGCCACCCGCAATGGGTCTTCGTCTGCCAGGAACAAGACCGCATCGTCGGTTTTGTCACCTTCCGCCTCGACCAGGACCAGCTAATTGGCCAAATCGGCAATAACGCCGTCGACCCCGAATGCGGCTTGAAAGGCATCGGCCAGCAAATGTACACCGCCGTTCTACAGCACTTCAAAGACCAGGGCATGCGCTTTGCCCAGGTACACACTGGCCTCGACGAGGCCCACGCCCCGGCGCGGCGGGCCTACGAACGGGCCGGCTTTGCTATAAGCCACCGCGACGTGACGTATTTCAAAAAGCTGTGAGACCCTCAATAACCATGCCAAACCATCCTTCTCATTCCTTCACAGACCTGCTCGACCGCTTTGGCCAAGAGCAACCGCCGTTCATGACCTACCGGCCCGGCGAGGATATTGCCGTCTGGCAACAGCGCTTCCGCCGGCAATTGGAGCAACTGCGCTCGCCGCTGCCCCAGCGCCCCACTCCCCAGGTGGAAATACTCGACAGCATTGAGACCGCCGACCACTTTAGGCAGCGGTTGCAGATTACCGTGGGCCCCTATTCGACGCTGCCGGCCAACCTGTTAATACCGCAGCCACTACAAAGCGATGCACAACGCCCCAGTGTCCTCGTCCTGCACGGCCACGAAAGCGATATCGACGCCATTTGCGGCCATTGCGATCTGGACGACCAGGACAACCAACGCCGCGCCTACGGTCTGGCCGCCGTCCGCGCCGGTTACGTTGTCCTGGCCCCTTCGCTGTGGGGCTGGGAGGGTCGCCAGGGACACCTCGACCGCATTGGTCGGCGCGATAAATGCAATACCATTCAAATGGCCGCCTCAATGTACGGGATTAACCTGGTCGATCTGCATCTGCAGGACTTGCAGGCAGCGCTCGACGTCCTCAGCGCCCGCCCCGAAGTCGCCCCCGACCGCATCGGCTGCCTGGGCAATTCCACCGGCGGCCGCATGGCCATGTGGCTGAGCATTGTCGACCAGCGCATTAAAGCCTGCATCTCGTCGGGGAGCATGAATACCTTCCGCGAGCGCTCGCTCAAATTGGCCTCCTGCGCCATCCAGTACCCTTTTGGCCTGCTGCGCTATGGCGACGTTCCCGAGCTCTACAGTCTGCTGGCCCCGCTTCCCCTGCAATTACAGGCCGGCGAGCAGGATCCACTAATCAACCCAGTGGACCGAGAAGCTCTCTACGAGACGGTGCGCCGCGCCTATCGCGCTATGGGGGCGGACGAAAACCTGGATTATGTCCTCCACGCTAAAGGCCATATCCTCCAGTGGGAACAGGCCGAAGAATTCCTCCGCCGCTACCTGCAGCGATCCTCTTAATAGGACTATTCGATCGACTCGAACTCCCTTTTGACAGCAACGGCGCCCTGGTAGTCCCCCCTCTTGAGTGTTGTTAAGATTTCCGGCCTATTGAGATATCCTCTTCGATTGGAGCGTATCCCATGCCTGAGTTGGCTCATGTAGGAAATTTCTGTCCCCACGAATCGTGTCCCGATTACGGACAGGTACAAAACTCGTTGCAGACCAACATCAAGAAATACGGCCAAACCAAGCAGGGCCGTCAACGTTATCGGTGTGCTACCTGTAGTCATACCTTCAGTCAAACCAAAGGGACCCTTTTCTATGGCCTGCGGACTGATGAAGCCGTTCTGTTGGAAACCTTGGCCTTGCTGGCTGAAGGGGGCCGCATTAGCACACTAGCCCGGATGAAAGGGCGCAAAGAAGACACCATTCGTCACTGGTTGCCGCTAGCCGAGGCCCATGCTGAAGCCGTCGAAGAGCGCTTGTTGGCCGAGTATGCCATCACCTGAGGCCAACTGGATGGTTTGTGGTCGTATGTCGGGCATAAAGGGCCAAAAAAGGCTATGAGGAAACAGTGGACCACGGCACCTTCTGGCGCTCGACCATGATCGAGATCGATGACGCGCTTGCGGGTGGTCCGGGGCATCGCCAAGACCGGGACGCGGGCCAGTATCGACGTGTTTGAAACACTGAAGCGGCGGGACACCCCGACGCGCCGCCAGCTACAGTATCGGACGGCTAGGGCGGTATTGATGACTCGATGATCTACGTCTACGGCCAAGTGCCCCCTATTCGGGGCGAGGTCGCCCCCCCACCCAGAAGCAGCCCCAACCCGGGTGGCAATATCTGCAGATGGTCAAGCAGCGCGATGCACAGGGACGGGTAACTGGTACAAAGCTCCGGGTTATCTTCGGCGAAGCGAATACGGTATTGGACCTACTCGGCGGGCATACCGCTTATGTGGTGGCTCTGGCTGTCGCCGAAATTGCCCAGCCCTTCGCCGTCGAAAAACTCAGGCATGAAATTATAGCGAAATTCACACTGCACCGGCGGACTTTCCATGCTATAAGGGCCCATTGCCAAATACCTCGTTTTTTCGTGCTCTCTTCCCGCCTATTCATCGACCGCCACGATTGGGGTATTTCTGGGCTTTGCCACAACAATCGGATCATTTCCCCAATAGGCCCAATAATCCGCTACCGACCGCTCAGTTGTCGATAGAACGGGCATTATATAGTTTAATTTACATCCTATGTTGCTGTTTTGCCCCGCTTTCTCCTTTTCGGGCCGCCTGCTTCGATATGCCGAATTTCTCCCCGCGCCATGCCCTCCTCCTACTGATCCTGGCCGGCTGCGCCGAACCGCCCTCTCCCGACCCGCTGCTCGGGGCCATGGAAAACAGCGCCGACCGCTTTATGCGCCAGGGCCTGTACAGCCAGGCTATCCAGACCTACCAGGGCGCCGTGCGGCAACAGCCCGAAGACGCCGAGCTATACCGCAAACTGGCCGAGGCCCACGACAAAAACGGGAACCAGGAAGGGGCGGTTGTCATCTATGAAAAGGCCATTGCCCTGCGCCCCGATTACGCCAAGGCGCGGACCGAGCTGGCCTTCCTTTACACCCGCCTCGACCGCTACGACGATGCCTTCAGCCAACTTCACCAAGCCATCTCCGTCCAGCCCGATTACGCCTGGGCCCATATGATACTGGGTCTGTTGCATTTTCGCGAAGGGCGCTACCCTGAGGCCCTTGCCGCGTACCGCCAGGCCCTTGCCGCCGAACCTGAGTACGGCGAGGCCTGGTTCAATCTGGGCGAAGTCCACCTCAAGCAAAACGACTACACCGCCGCCGCCCAGGCCTACCGCCGCGCCATCGATGCCGATTCGACCAGGGCCCGCTACCGCAACGGCCTGGGCAGCAGCCATTACCGCCGCCGCGACTATGCCGTCGCCGCTGCCCAATTCACCCGCGCCGTGCAACTCGATTCGCTCTTTGCTCAGGCCCACTTCAATCTGGGCAATGCCCTGTTGCGCACCGGAGAAAAAGAGGAAGGCCGCCGGCGCTTGGCCATCTACAAGGAACTCAACGACCAGGAAAACCGCATCGAGGGAATGAAATATACCCTGCTGAGCCAACCCGATAACGCCCAGGTATACCACGACCTGGGCGTTATCTACGGCCAACGGGGCCAGTACCGGGAAGCCGCCATCCAATACCGCCAGGCCATCGCCCGCGACTCGACCTTTGCCCCGGCGCACCACAACCTAGGCAATATCTACCTGCGCGCCGGGCGCTTAGAAGAGGCGGTGCAAAGATTCCACCAGGCTCTGCGGGCCGATTCCACCTACGCCCTATCGCATTTGGCGCTGGGCAATGCCCATATGATGGACAAGCAATACGACCACGCCATCGATCGTTTTCGCCGCGGTCTACGCCACGCCCCCGACAACGCCAGGCTGCGCCGCAACCTGACCCTGGCCCTGGAGATACAGGCCGCCGCCCGAGGTGGTCAATGAAACGGGCGCGCCGCAGCACATGGATAGTCGCCGCACTGCTAGTGTATTGGCTCTGCCCCCTTGCAATCGAACCAGCCGGCGGCGCCGATCCCCCGCCGCCCCAATTCGTCGAAATAACCCGGGAAGCCGGACTCGATTTTCGCTACATCAACGGCGCCAGCGGTCACAAATATATGGTCGAGGCCGTCGGTTCAGGAGCCGCGTTTTTCGATGCCGACGGCGACGGCTGGCTCGACCTCTACCTGGTCAACGGCGCCGCCTTGCCCGGATACCAGGGCCCCGTCGCCGCCAATGCGCACTATCGCAACCAGGGCGACGGCACCTTTGTCGAGACCACGGAGCAAACCGGTACCGGCGATACGGACTTTGGCATGGGCGCGGCGGTCGGCGACTACGACAACGACAACGATCTCGATCTCTATCTGGCCAACTACGGGCCCAATGTGCTCTACCGCAATAATGGCCAGGGCGTTTTCACCGACATCACCGCCCAGGCCGCCGTCGGCGATTCGGGCTGGGGCACGCACCCCGTCTTCGTCGATTACGATAACGACGGCGATCTCGATCTCTACGTCGCCAATTATATGGAATTTGCTCCAGCTGCCAACAAGGAATGCCGGGCCGGGACGGCCAAAGTCTACTGCGGCCCCACCACCTACCCCGGCCAAGCCGGCGTGCTCTACCGCAACGACAGCGACGGCGCTTTCACCGACGCGACCCAGACAGCGGGCCTGAACGACAATTCGGGGCGCCAACTGGCCGCCGTTTTCGGCGATTGCGACAACGACGGCGACCCCGATCTTTTCGTGGCCAACGACAAACGGCCCAATTTCCTCTTTCTCAACAACGGCGACGGCACCTTCAGCGAAAACGGCGCCGTCGCCGGGGTCGCCTACAACGAGGAAGGCCTGGCCGAATCGGCCATGGGCGCCGATCTGGGCGATTACGACAACGACGGTTTCCTCGATATTATCGTGGCGACCTTCCAATGGCTGCCCAATACACTCTACCACAACGACGGCGACGGTTTCTTCACCGATATTACCTTCGCCGCCCAGTTGGGCATACCCAGCCTGCCCTACTTAGGAATGACGGCCGCCTTCCTCGACTACGATAACGACGGTTTCCTCGACGTCTTTGTCGCCAACGGCCACCTCGACGAGAATGTCAAAGAATTCGACCCCTCCACCACCTACCCCCAGCAAAACCAGCTATTCCATAATCGCGGCGACGGTACCTTCGACGATGTCAGCAACCACAGCGGCCCGGGTCTGCTGGTCAAACGCGTCAGCCACGGATCCGTCTTTGGCGATTACGACAACGATGGCGATGTCGATATTTTTATCTCCGATTCGGATACGCCCCACTGCACCTTGCTGCGCAACGATGGCGGCAACAGCGCCAATTACCTCACCCTCACCACCGTGGGCACCCAGAGCAACCGGGAAGGCCTGGGCGCCCGTGTTCGCGCCGTGGCCGGCGACCTGGTACAAAGCCGGGAAATCCGGCGCGGCTACGGCTATATGGGGTCCAACGATGCCCGCCTGACCCTCGGCCTAGGACACCGCGCCCGGGTCGATACGCTGCAAATCCGCTGGCCCAGCGGCACCCTGCAGACGCTGGTGAACCTGGCCGCCAACCAAAGTCTGACCATCCGCGAAGAAGCCGATTGAAACGGTCCTGGAGCACCGGGCTCCTGGTCGCCTGCCTGTGGGCACCGGCCCTGCTGGCGGCTGCAGAGCCTTCCCCGGGGGCAGCACCGGCTCTGTCCGCCGGCAGCCAATTCATGGTCGCCTTTCTCGACAGTATCGCCCGCAATACCGACCCCGTCATTGATATCTACCTCAACCGCGCCCGCGCCGCCGGTATCGGCACCTTGCTGCATCAGCCCATGAGCGATGCCAAGGGTATGCAGCTGCGGGTAAAAATCGCCGAGGAACTTCTCAGGGGCGGTCTGACCCAAAAGGCCCTGGGCGCCTACCAATACGTCTACCGCGAAGTCGGCCGACGGCAACTAACCGCCGCCGAAAACTATTTCCACATGCTGCGCGACAGAATGGGGATCGCCTACTTGCGGCTCGACGGCCATCCCAGCGGCCTGCCACCCCATTCCTGGGTCTTCCCCATGCTCGATCCGCCCAGCGGCCCCCAACGGGGCCCGCGCGCCGCCATTGCCAGCTACACCGCCAATCTCGAAAAGCAACCCGACGATTTAGGTGCGCGTTGGTTGCTCAATATCGCCTATATGCTAACGGGGGAATACCCCGAAAAAGTGCCGCCCCAATGGCTAATCCCGCCCACGGCCTTCGCCTCCCAATACGATATCGGCCACTTCGCCGATATCGCCGGAGCCGCCGGCGTTGCGGTCCCCCACCACGCCGGTGGCAGCGTCGTCGAAGACCTCGACGGCGACGGTCGCCTCGATATCGCCGCCTCTGGCCGGGGCCTGCGCGACCAACTGCACCTATTCATCAACCAGGGCGACGGATCCTTTGACGACCGCACCCGCCAAGCCGGCCTGCTAGGCCAACTGGGCGGTCTCAATATGACCCACGCCGATTATGACAACGACGGCGACCGCGACTTGCTGGTACTGCGCGGGGCCTGGGGCGGCGAGGGTGGCCTGCACCCCAACTCCCTGCTACAAAACCAGGGCGACGGATCCTTTGACGACGCTACCCGGCAGGCGGGTATTTTCTCGCTCCACCCCACCCATTCGGCGGCCTGGGGCGACTACGACGACGACGGCTGGCTCGATGTATATATCGGCAACGAGACCAGCCCAGCTCCCAAGCCGCCCCACCCCTCCGAACTCTACCGCAACCAGGGCGATGGCACCTTCGTCAATACCGCCGCCGCCGCCGGCGTCGATCAAACGGGCTTTGTCAAAGGATTGGTCTGGGGCGATTACGACAACGACGGCCGTCTCGATTTGTACTTGTCGCAACTCAACGGCGACAACTTGCTCTTCCGCAATCAGGGCGACGGATCCTTTGACGACGTCAGCGCCACCGCCGGTGTCCAGGCCCCCTACGTCAGCTTCCCCACCTGGTTTTGGGATTTCGACAACGACGGTTGGCAGGATATTCTCGTGGCCGGCTTCGATATGGCCGATCTGGGCAATATGGCCGCCCTGTATTTAGACCGACCTGTTGACGCCGAGCACCACCGCCTCTACCGCAACCAGGGCGACGGATCCTTTGCCGAAATCGCCGGCCAAGTCGGACTCGATAAAGTAATCCTCACCATGGGGGCCAATTTCGGCGACCTGGACAACGACGGTTTCCTCGACTGCTACTTCGGTACCGGCATGCCCGATCTGCGCGCCCTTCTGCCCAACCGAATGTTCCGCAACGACGGCGGGCAAGGCTTCCAGGATGTGACCACCGCCGGCGGCTTCGGCACCCTGCAAAAAGGACACGGCGTCTCCTTCGGCGATTTCGACGACGACGGCGACCAGGATATCTACCAGGTACTAGGGGCCGCCTTTGAAGGGGATATATACCCCAATGTCCTGTTGGAGAATCCCGGCCACGGCAACGACTGGATCACCCTTTTCCTCGAAGGGGTGGGGACCAATCGGGACGCTATTGGGGGCCGCATCCGGGTACGGATCCGCACGGCCGGGGGGAACCACCGCGATATCTACGCCACGGTGGGCAGCGGCGGCAGTTTCGGCTCTTCGTCACTGCGCCAGGAGCTGGGCCTGGGAAACGCCCAGGCTATCGACTATATCGAAGTCAACTGGCCCGGGGAATGGGGCCGGGGCCAGCGCTTTGTCGGGCTCCGCCCCAATCGGCTCTATCGCCTCCGCCAGGGCCAGGCAGAGGCCGTCGAAGTAACGCCCCAGCCCTACGATATGTCACCCTGGTGAACTCAATCGCCGTCCCGCCAGCGCTTGAGAAATGCCTGGGTCGCCTCGGGATAAACAGCGATGCGATGGTCGGGCATCAACGGCGACTCCAGGCTGCTGGCGCTCTGGATCTGGGTACCCGTATCGCGGCGCAAAGGCATATGGCAATCGATGCAATTATCGGCGATGGCTCCACCCATTTCAGGGCCCATAGCGCATATATCAATTTGATGGCATTGGAGGCAGCGCTGGGAAAACAGCGCAGTCTTGCCCCTTTCCAGTTGGTGCGGGTTGTGACAGGTGATACAGGTCATCTCGTCGCTGTTCTGAAAACATTGCGACTCGGCCAGTCGGTCAACCTGGTTGGCCGCGTGTACCCCTTCCTCTGCTGTCGCCGCACCGTAATGGTCTGCCAGGACGGCGCCGGGCCGGTAGCTAAAAGGCACCTGCAAAGGCGTTCCGGTACTGGAATGGCATTGGGCGCATAAATCGATCAGCCGTCCGGGTTCCAAAGTACCGGGATGGACGATAAAGTGGGCTTCTTCGTTGGCCCCCGACTGCAAATGAAAATCGGCGTGTTGGGCACCGGGCCCATGGCAGCGCTCGCATGAAATACCCAGTGCAAAGGCGCCTTTGCCGTGGATATTGACCCCGTGCTGCAGCGATTGAAAATACGTCGAATGGCATTCCAGGCAGCGAGGAATGATCGGCCGCTCGAAAAAGGCTTCACCATCGCGAAAACCAGGGCTATTAATCCATTTTCCACTGTCGCCCGAATGCGAAATAGGCAGCTGGTAGAGATGATCTCCGCGCCAGTAGAGATAGGACTGGCCGATCTTACCCGACCCAATGACAAGATCGAAACGCTGGCTCTGCTGGTGCAATTGGTTATCGGTCCAGCTATAGACATTTTGATACCAACCATCGGGTCGCTGGGTCATTTCAAACCAGAGATCGGGATCTCGAGTCCACATAAACGCGTCATCACCAGTAAAATGGCCGTTTATGGTACTATCGTTGGCCACGCGCGAGGTTAGGTGGTGGGCCGTCTGGCTGAACCCCTCGAACTTGGCCGGGTGACAGCTGCCGCAGGCCTGGGCGCCGATATAACCGGAGGCCTCCAAGGCCTGCTGCGGTGAAGACGGGGCCGGCACCCCCAACCCCGTTATGATCTCCTGGGCCTGTTCGACCAGTTGCGGCTGGCGCCCCAAACGGATATAGGAGCGCAAAACGCGGACGGTCAGGGGCCCTGCACCGTAGGCATGCAGAGCCCGCCCCAAGTGAAAATAGGCTTCGTCGCGGTTGGGGTCGGCTTTCTGGGCCTGTTCCAACAAGCCAATGGCCTGCTCGCTTGCGCCGGCCTCCAGTTGGGCTATTCCCGCCCGCATATAGGCGGCAGCCCGAACTTTGGCGTCGGCACTCAACGTATCCTCTACGGACGCAATCTCAGCCCCATTGGAGGGAGCACTCGCAACTTGTGATTGCGCCGGCCCCAGGGCCACCCAGACAACGACCAGGACGGCATACAGGCTTTTTTTGTAATGGCTCACCCTACCTCTATTTGTTTGTCGTTCAATTTGTGCCAATCCCCTGTCCCCGGGTGCTCCAGCCCCGGCCCTAACGGTTAGCCTCGGCTTGACTAACAAGCCCGAAATAATAGCTTTAAATTTACTCAGACCACTCCCAAAACAACAGAGGCCAACGAGAATATCCGCTATGAGATACGTCTGCAATTTCGTCTTCTGCCTGACCCTACCGCTCTTTGCCGTTGCCGCATCCGGCCAGGGCCACGAAACCGTCGCCCGCATCGGCAATCAAACTCTTTCGTTGGCTTATTTCGAGACCGCGGCACAGACGCTGCGCCAGACCGGCTATACCCATATCGAAGAGTTGGATCAGGCCGCCAAAAGTGAATTGCTCGATGGCATTATCGCCCGCCAACTGCTCATCCAAGAAGGGATCCGCCGCGGCTTCGACCGCGCCCCATCCATCGCCGGCGAAGTAGAGAAAACCAGGCGGAGAATTCTGCTGAAAGAATTGTACGAACGCCAGGCCGTGCAAGAATCGTATTCCTTCACCGAAGAGCAGCTCCGCACCTTCTTCGCCGCCAAGGAATACGATACCGAAGTTTTCAGCCAACACATCGTCTGCTCCAGCGAAGAAGAGGCTCGCCAGGTCCTGACGGCCCTCGACGAGGGGGCCCCTTTCGAATCGCTGGTCGGGCCCCACTCCATTAAGCCCATCCAAAACCGCTTTGGCCCCGGTGGTTGGGTCGGCTGGTTCAAAATAGGCGAACTGTACGACGAGTTGAAAAAACCCATGACCACCATGGAGATAGGCAGTCTATACCCCGATCCAGTCAAAACCTATGTGGGCTACCACGTCTTTCGTCTCAAAGCCAGGCGCCCAGTCAATTTTGCCGCCAACCGCGAGTGGGTCCAACAACAACTGCTGGTCCAGAGTCGGGCCGACGATATGGCCGCCTACGTCAAAGCCCTGCGCCAACAATACCAATTGGTCGCCCACCCGGCATCCTTGGCCGCCCTGCTCAAATTGGATTCCCAAGCCAAGGATTGGGAGAGAGACCCCCAGATCCTTTTCACCTGGCGCGACGGCCACTTGACCGCACGAGCCTATATGGCCCAGGTCCGCCAGAAACGGGCTCTGCACCCGGCGGCCCTCGACAGCGCGACTATCCACAAGGAAGCCGATAATATCGCCGGGCGCCAGATCATGATGGCCGAAATCATCCGCTTAAGCCTGGACCAGGACCCCGTAATCCGCCGAGAAATCGACGCCAAACAGGCTGAATTAGTGGTCAAGAAACTCTATCAGGTCGAAACCCAGAAACGCGCCCCAACTTTTAGCGACGAAGAAATCCGTGCCTTCTACGACGAACATATCGACCAGTTCACCCGCGCCGACGGCAAGGTCACGGACTTCGATTTTATTCACAAAAGCATCCGCACCACCTTGGCAGAAAGAGCCAACGCCCAGGCGATGGATGATTTGTTGGCTGAACTTCAGGAACACTATAAAGACCAGATCGAAATATTCCCCAATGTTCTGGCAAAGGCGTTCCAAAACTGAGAACAACGAAACAACCGCAGGTCGGCGCTATAGCCGACCTGCGGTTGTGGTTCTGGTATCGCCCCAATAACAAGAGGCGATTATATACTGCCCATAATTGACTGTTTAGCGATCCGTCCCCAAACCGGCGAAGACCGTAATGAACGACAGCAATTCCGACGAGGAAGGCGAATCGTCGAAGTCGCTGCGAATCCACCGCGCGCCGATATTGGTGGTCAGATCGTAGCCCAGATAGGCCGACTTATTGGATACCTGACCGGCGAGAATCCAGGTATTGCCGTCGAGCAGATAGCCCGAGGGCAGTGGGTCGGGTTTTTTGCGCAGATTGTTGAAAATCTCGTATTCGGCCCCGGCGACAAAATTTAGATTGCGCGTAATGGGCCGCATCGCCTGGAGCGAGAAAATCTCGGTCAATTCCTCAATTTTCAGGTCGTTGCGCAGAGCCGGGACCTGGTTGCTGTAGAGTTGTTTCCACCTGGGCACCACCGTCCAGCTGCGCAGCTGGGTGGTATATCCGCCTTTGGTCATAACACCTAAGAAACGCCGATCGCGCAGCTCTTCATCCCCCGCCCCCGACTGCTCATAGAATTCGTGTTTGACCTTCGCCGTTAAAGGTAGGAACTGGTCGTAGTGCACTTCTAGATAAGTCGTATTGATAAAAGCGTCCCGGGCCGCCAATATATCGCGGGTAAATACGGCCCGCCCGCGGGTGCCGGGAATTTCGGTCCACAATAACACATCGTCGGGTATATCGTCCTCGACCATGCGCGGATGGGCGATGAACCACAGGCTGAGGTCCTTTTCGGGGATTTCCTTTTTGGCCGTAAACAACAGATAGGTCGACTGGTTTTCTCTATCGGTCTTGAGCAGGCGCTGGTCGAGACGCCCCACCATCAACCGGGAACCGGCATTTAATTCGACGGCGGCGTACGCATTGTATCCCTGCCGCCCCAATTTATAGGGATAATCGGCCTCGTTATCGTCCTCAAAGCGGTCGATAACGCCGTTATTGTTCATATCCATACCAAAAAGAAATTCGGGCGGCTCGATATCGAAACGTAAAAAGGGCTCTTCGTAATCGGGTTGAGAATTAAAGTTGCGGTTAAAATCGGAGATATCGTCGTTGTTCTCGTCTATCCCGGGGAAAACCGCCGCGTCAGTGAGCAGATTCTGCCCCTGGCGCGTATTGACCCGGCTGCCAAAGGAACGGCGCGTCCAATCGGGCAATTCGTCCATATCGTCGTTATCGTCGACGAATTCGTAGATATGGCGCTGTTCGTTGTCGTAGAAAACCTCCCCTTCGGCATTGGGAATGAAAGCGCGGGTAGAATAATCGGGGTCAATGCTGAAAGCCTCGCCAAAAAAGGTCCAGGGATAATCCTTTTTCTGCGCCGTCAGGTAAAAGGCGTCGGCCTCGTTGGTGGCCAGGGCCTGGTGCCGAGTGATATTCTCGTTGGGGAACCGCCGGTATTGGAAATTGCGCACCGCTTCGCCGCGCAGGTCAAAACCGCCCATATCGGCGATAGACAGGTCGAAACCCACCATCCGGGTCCCTGTCGGCAAGCCGTAGCTGAAACGATGGAAGGCCTGGTTAGAACCGTCCTGGACATTGCCTGAAGCACGCAGGACGGGCAGGAATACGGGCGTCCCCAGATTGTTGGTCTGCTTATTCGAGGTCACATCGACTTTATAGTCGTTGGCCAATACCAGACCAATCTCAATGCGCTCGATCTCGCGAAAATCGTCGATCTCGTCGTCTATACTAGGGGAGAAATCTTCAATATTATAGGTCAACGTAACGATATCCGTGCCGCTGGCCTCAATTACACCGCGGCGGCGCACCCCCCCTTCAATGGTGGGAATAATATCGTCGGTATGCTCGATGCCGTTGACGAAAATGCGCCAGCGCGACAGCAGCGCGCCGCCTTCGCCGTCTTCGGGCGAATCGTCGGAGATGCGAACGACGACGGAGCGGACGAAATCGGAATTCATCGGCCCGCTGAGCAGGCCTTTGAGCGAATTGTCGCCAAAAGGCACGTCGGAATTGCGGTGTGCGGCATTGACGAAGGTCGCCCCCAAAGTAGCAAAATCGCCCACCTGCGCCTGGCCCTTGGCGGCCCACAGATTGGTAAACGTATTGACCCGCACGGCGCCCCCTACTTCGGTGGCCGAAACTTCACCGGTATTGCTCACCCGCGACGACAATAAAGTCACGGCGTATTTGTCGGAGCGCATATCCCACTGGATACCGTCGAAGCGCGGCTTGGAAAAAGTCAGTGGCGTCAGCGTCGTGCGGATACCGTCGCCTACCATTAGCGAAGAGTGGAATTGGCCCGAGCGGCTCGACGATATCAGGATATTCTGGAACCACGAGCTAAAGCGGGGGTTTTTGGTGATACTGCTGCCATTGTTCTGCGGGTAATCCTCGGTCCACTCGTAGACCATCCACCCCTGGGTGATATAATTGCCGTATACATCGTAAAAGGGTGAACCTTCGAGGAATATATTGGTATAACGCTCGTAATTGTTGCGCGCGTAATTGGAGTACTGCTCCTGTCGCCAATCGTACAGCGAATACAGCCGCTGGGGCAAATACCATTTGCGCACCGACGGCACCAAGGTCGCCGGCGAGACTTCGGTCCCCGTAGTATAATAGGGGTTGTCAAAGCCGGTGACGCGCTGGGCCAAAGAATCCGGCGGCAAACCCAGCGCCATGGCCGACAGGCAGACCAGCAATAGTCGACGTCTCACATCACCCTCCCGTTTATTACAGACGGTAAATCACAAAAACTCAATACGCGATATGTACGAGCCTGTAGACCCGCTCGTCGTGGTCATCGGTATTAACTTCTATACCAACAATATAGACACCGGGCGGAGCGGCGCCGGCGACGCTGCTGCCGTCCCACAAATAACGAGCGCGACTGCCCTGGAAACCCGCATTCTCAAGCTCGGCTATCTGGCGGCCATCGAGACTGTAAATTCGCACCCGCGGATCCCGCTCGGTCTTCACTACGGTAAAGCTCAATTCGTACTGGTCGTTGGCCCCGTCGCCGTTAGGGGTGAACAGACCCCTGTGGGCAATATTGCGCACCAGCGAAGCACCGGCCACAGCGTCGGGCACATAGACCAGGTCGGCGCCAAATTCACTGGGCACCACCCCCTGGGCGTTCTCTTCCTGTTCGGAATTGAGAACAGAAATATTAAAGCTAGTCGGACTGGCGGCCAGCCGCGTTCTGAAGACGACCTCGACCGAATCGCGGCGCACTGCCGGCGGCGGCAATTGCACAACCAGCGAATCACCGCGCATTAGGCCGATGGCTTCAACAGCGCCGCCGCCCACCATGGCGCCGACGAATTCCGCCCCGCCGCCGGGCGGCAATTCCACCAATACCTGGTCAAAACCGGCATCCCTGCTCCTGAAAGCCCCCGGAATAATCGTATAGCGAAATTCCTGCAGCGAGTCGATGGCCGCTTCACGCGGAAAAATCCGCCCGGTCAACCCGGCGGTAATTACCGGGGCATTGGCGACAAAACGCAGCGACCGCAACGTCGGTATAACTTCCGGGTCTTCGCTGATCAAACGCACCCGGGCCCGCACCCACTGCCTGGGCGAAGGCGATTGGAACTCCTGGCCCGAAAACCGGTGCGGCCGGCTCCAACTGCTCCAAGTATCGTCGCGCACATTCTCTTCGACGATATCGGCCCGATTGCGCGATTTGGCCGCCTCGTAGGCTTCCTTGGTCACTTCCTTGCCGTTGGTGAGAAAATAGCGCTCCACCATCTCAAAACCGTTGCCGGTCTGGGTCTCCACTTCAATACTGGTCCCCGGCGGCAGGTCGGCGTCCCATTCGACGGCGCGTATACTGCGGGCCCCGCCCAGGGAGATATCCTCCGATTCCAGCTCGACCTGGGCTGGATACCCTTCGGCGTGGAAGACGAAAAGCTGCACAGCGCGGTAGAACTGGCTGGGATTGGTCACCCGCCACATCAACAGCCGGATATCGCGAGTGGGGAATTGGAAATCAAATAAGTAGCGACGATCGGTATTGTCCACGGAGGAAAGCAATTCGTAGTCGAAAGGCCCTTCGACCTCCGGATCGGCGCTATTGCTAGGGGTGCCGTCGGAGGAGAAAAAATCGAAGTCGATCCAGGTCCCCTGCTTGTCGCGCTGAAAGCCGTAGAGGAAGGGCCCCTGGCTCGATACGATGGGCATCCAGACCATGCGGTCGACATGGTAGACATTGCCAAAATCGACCACCGACCAGACCCCGGAATCGCGCCAATTGCCCTTATCCGACGATTCTATATTCCAGCCGCGGAAGCCCACATCCTGATCGATAAGGGCATCGGCGCCGCTGCCTTTGCCGCAACCTTCGCAATCGCGGTCCTTGGAAGTCCAGGTGCGGCCACCCCAATGCGGTTTACCGTCTTCCAGCCGGGTGTCGGTCTTGACCATCGACGACAGGTTGAAACCGATGCCGTCGACCTCTATCTCGGCCAGCGCCGCATCGGCTGTTTTGCCGGCGGCCTCAAAACGGATAAAGCGGACGACATCAAAATCGAGCGTCGTCTCTGTATTCAGATTCTCGCCGACCACATTGGCCAGACCGCCGGTACTGAGATCGAATTCCACCACCTGACTGGTATTATTGTTAATAGGCCGGCCGAGCCGGTTGAAGACAACGCGCTTGGAGGTACCGCCAAAGACGGGAATACCGGGGCTGACATAGACGGAAAAGAAATTAAAGGGGCGGGCCCCTTCCTCGTCGGGAAAGATAACGCGAATCTTGTCGGCCACGACCGAGCGCCCCAGATCGATCTCCAGCCACCACTGCTGCACCGAGTCGTCCGGGTCGGGTTGCCACCAGGTGCCGGCATCCTGGTCACCCGCCAACCCGGCCTGTAGCTGATTGGAAGGCGCCCGGGCAAAGCGCAGGCCGTATTCGCCGATGATACTGGAGGAGAATTCGCCGGCATTGGCCACAGCGTTAAAAGATTTACCAAAACGCTTTACTTCTATGCCCTCTTCCAGCACCGTGACCAAACCTTGGGGATGGCTCCAAGAAGAGAAATCGGATCCCTCAAAAACCAAGTCCTGAGCCTGGCTCGGCCCCCACCAGACCAGGAGTGAGACCACTAGCGCCAAACACGCGGTATTTTTCATATCTTCCTCCGCCTGCAACCTTCATAACCCCGCCCGCCAGCGGCCCGACAAAATAAGGACGCCAGGGACAAGGTACTTTTCAATAGGCCACGCCCACTGGCTCTATACCAATGGGACTCCCCCCGTCAACTTCGACTTCAACGCGAATGAGATACAACCCTGGAGCCACCAGATTGCCATCCTCGTTCCGCCCGTCCCAGACCGGGGCGTAAGGCCCAGCCGCGGCCCGGTCGGACAATAGAGTGGAGACCCGGTGTCCGGCCAAATCGTAGACCGCTACATCGATCCGGCCGCCGTCAAGGCCGAATAACTCAAAACCAACGGCCGCCGTGTCGTTGGCGCCATCGCCGTTGGGGGTGAGCACGGGGTTAGATAGGACGATATCGCCGAGAATTTTAAATTTGACGTCGCCGGCCACCACCTGGATGCCATCGGTAGATACGTCGCCCCGGGCGTCCCCTGCCTCAATGGACTGGGGCAGACTGGCCAGGGAACTATCGCTGTTGATCAGGCGCCCTTCCATAAAAACCGAAGACTGGAAAATGGCGCTGCTAAAACGGACGCGAAAGGTCTTGTCTTCGACGAAAGCCGCGCCAAAAGTAAAGCCAAAACGGCCATCCTCTAAGGCCAGGGTAAAATCGCTGCCCTCGGTGGCGGGCACACCGTCTATCTCCAAATCGACGAAACGGGCCGCCGCCGGGACATCGAGTTCAATGCGGTCAAACCCGGCTCGGCCCTCGGCCCCGGAGACGGTGCGGATATCGTAGACAAAAATGTGCTCGACACCCAGCGGCACCTCGACCTGCCCACCCCGGCCCGTTTCTTCTCCATCGAGCGAAATCTCCGCCAAGGCACGGTCCACCAGCAACGGTGAAAACTCAAAAGACAGGCTGTCTAAAACGCCAAAGGCCAGCGGATCCTCAGTACTTATATCAAAGCGAAACTGAAAATATCCGCCGCCGTCGGAAGAACGAATTTCGTCGCCCGAATTCTGGTAGGAGACCGACCAATTATTCCAGTTCTGGGTATCATCGGCCCGCAGCGCCCGGAAACCGGCGACGCCTTCGGAAAAGCGCTCGACCACCCTTGGTGAATCGAAATAGGCCTGTTCGTCCACTTCGAGCATGCGCCCCAATTCATCGAAGATAAAAAAGGTCTTGGGCTCGGGGTCAAAGCCGGCGCGGGTCTGTAGATTCAAATGGACCGGTGCCGTCGGATCGGCGAATATCTCACCCGAAGGGGCCTGCCGGTAGCGGCTGAATTTCCACGTCACCCGACCCAGACTTACAGCCTCGCCAAAGGAATGGGGGGCGGCCAAATAGCGGGCCTGCTGCGGATAGCCATGCCCAAAGGCCTGAAGTTCGGCGACCAGAGTCGTGGTCGTGGTCTCGCCAAATTTAAAGCGCAGGAACCGAGTGAAACCCAACGGCGGACTCAGCGAGACGACACTGTTATTATTGGCGAAGGTGCTGCCGAGAATCTCCTCAAGGGCATGGTAGCCGCTGGAACCGGTCGAAATATTCTCGTCCTCAAAGATCAACCATTCCAGCGGCGTGCTGGCCCGGCTCACCTCGTACGCACGGGCGAATAATTCGCGTTGGCGCTGGTTGTTACTGGTCAGACCGCTCTGCGGCGGAAAGAAAACGACACTATCGATGGGCACCGGCACCCCCAGATCGAGGGTGAGAAACCGAACTCCATTGGGGCGGCCATCGGCCCGGGCCGCATGGCTGAAGGCAGCCGTCAATTCATCGCCGTCGACCAATCCGCGCATCACATCGGGGGCCAGGGCGTTGGTACCACCGGCCTGCCACAGGCGCGGGTGCCAGCCCACCTCCAGGGTATCGGCTTCAATCTGCCGCGGCCCCTTGTGCAGACTCCAGCGATAGCCAAAAAAATTGCGCTGGGTGGTGGCAATGCCAGTGCGCACCAACTGCCGGGTAATACTGTGGCCCCGGGGAATCTCTTGGGGTTGGACGGCACCGGGCCGGGTCGAGTCGTCGAGCGCGATCCAGCGCTCCACCACCTGGGCCCAGGGCTCGCCGGTGCTACCGCCGACAACCCACGACGAACTGGTCTGGGCTGCGGCAGGCTTGCCTGAAAAGGCCAACACGATCAACAGCCATACCACTTTGGGGCACAATGCTCTGCCGACCATGATCAATATACCACCCCTATGAGTTGCATATCCTCAAAGGTCTCGGCGTCGGCCTCGACGCCCACCCGGCACAGATAAATGCCCGGGGCTACTAGTTGACCCTGCCCATCTCTACCGTCCCACACTTCGCCGTAGGCCCCGGCCGACCGCTCTTGGGCGACTAATTGCCGCACGAGCCGACCGCCCAGATCGAAAATCTCTACCTCTACGGTGGTATTGTCGGCAAATTGCGACAAAATCAGCGAGATACGAGCCGCATCGTTGGCCCCGTCGCCATTGGGCGTGAGCACCGGCGTCGAAATATCGACTTTCACTTCGGGCTGTGAACCAATAGTGAATACGTTGAGCGTCCCGGTATTGATCGCATCGCTGGCATCGCCCGGAGCGATGGGATGGGCCGGGGCCCTGTCATCGCCCAATAACCAGGCGTTGACAGGGGTATTGTACTCTAGCAGGCGCAGACGAAAGCCCACGCGCAACGGCTGGTTATTATCGGCCCCCACCGGTGGGAAGGCCAGGTCGAAACCACGATCGGTCTCGACTACCCCCACATCGGCTACCTGCACCAGCGGCGCGCCCATTTCCAGACGCTCGAAAACCGGTGCAGGGAAAGCTTCGACGCGCAGGCCGCGATAACCGGCCAGGGCATCCTGGGCAAATTCGGTGCGAATATCGTAGACAAACAACGTCTCAATGCCGCCTTCAACCTCGAGCACACCGCTGGGCGCCGGATCGGCGGCCAGGGCGATTTCGCCGACAGCCTCGCTAACCAAGCCGGGCGAAAATTCCACCTGCAGCGTATCCAGGCGCATGACGTTGTTGGCATCGCCGTCAAAAAAGACGCGAAATTGCATAAATTCGCGCGGACTGGGCAATTCTACCGGTTGTTCGAGCCCTCCGGTCTTATCGATCAAGATTCCCGGCGACCAAGAGCTCCAATTGCCGACATCGTCGCGGACATCCCCTTTGACAAAATCGCGCACAGGTCCTTGCTCGGCCACCGGCAAATCGAGGTATTCCGCCCGGCCCGCCATCTCCTCCAAAACCTCTTCGGTGATGGGGTCCTGGCGAAACAGGGCCCGCCGGGGCAAATCGGCATTGTATTCGGCGGCGCTTACTTCCTCCTGCGATCCGGTCTCGCGGTCACGGCGAAAATAGGCCAGGGGCGTGTCGTCGGCGCCGGTGCGCAACTGCAAAACGGCTGAAGGGCCTTCGTCGGGTTCCTGCCCACCTCTGGTCAGGCGCGTAGCGTGCAGGCGCAAAAGCCCGTAGTTGACCGCCCCGCCAAAGGAATGCAATTCGGAAACATAACTGGCCACCGGCACAAAACCCTGCCCGTAGATTTCAAACTCGGCCAGATTGAAGACCGTTTTCGACAACACCACCAACTGCA
>WLWD01006301.1_pt1 | contig 88797 bp, 69 predicted proteins | sample 6712731 | NCBI WGS metagenome assembly WLWD01 (sample SAMN12718690, study PRJNA576275) | sponge metagenome | isolation source: marine sponge | host: Mycale hentscheli | place: New Zealand: South Island, Marlborough, Capsize Point | collected 2014-11-01
TAAAAAAAAAAAAAAAAAAAAAAAAAAAAAAAAAAAGCCTGTGAAAGAGAGAGAATACATCTAATGAGTAAAAGAAGACTGAGAAAGATATTGTGAAGTGATAAATAACAATAAATAATAATAATAATAATATATCATTAGTATGGTATATAATTTATACGTATGTATACATCAACTAAATACATGTGCAAATCATTGGAGCTTTGCTCAGAGAAGTCTGAATTACCACAAACTTGTTTTAAAAAAACACACACCACACATTGTGAATCAGTTAACTATCACTGGCTTGCACACGAGGCACCATCAGGAACAGCACAACACTCCAGTCATTACAAAGTACAAAATGGAGAGCAAAAAAATTAAACAGAAAATAAAAATAATTTGAAAAGGAAATGAAACTACTACACAAAACATTGCAGAGTAAATGGGTAAAATAAACTACAAGAGTTTCTCTTTATTATTAACAGCACCTAATTATAGGACAGTGCTACCTGAGGATCACAAACCCACCCACACATTATGGAGTAAAGCTATAGGACTATAGTCCAAGGGGTTGTAATTTCAACTAAAAGTATAACTTAATAAATTTAACTTAAATAAGCAGTATTATCTATATTTATATATATAATTCTTAAACATTTCGGCTTTGATAAATATTCTTCAGTGATACTTTCTCTTTCCTTTATATACATCCATTGCACTATTTATGTTTCAATTTTTTTAATTTTTTTTTACATATGAAGCAGTAGTAAAGAATGGAATTATCATGCCAATGTACAGCACAGTGAACAAGAGAGAAGCAAGACATTGATGATATCAACACTCCTTAGTATTTTATTTGATTCCAAACTAGTAGTTAACCTAGTAATCTAGTAGTTAACCTAGTAATCTAGTAGTTAACCTAGTAATCTAGTAGTTATTAGTTAACCTAGTAATCTAGCTGTTGAGTGCTATTGTTATTCATAAAACACATGGCCTTGTTTGTACATAGCTGTGTTCCTTGCAGAATGGTTCCCATGCCTTACTCTCATACCCAGTCAGTCTGAGTCGTTTGCTATTGGTAGAATAAAACTATTTTCTCTTCCTATGGAAGTAGCCAGTCAGGCAGTGTTCTGTTGAGAACAGCAGCTTTCTTTATTATGTCAGTTTGTTAGAACTGACGAAGTACTGCTTTTTCCTACACAGCTGGGCAAGAGCAACTAGGAAACACGTACAATTCAAATAGGGTGATAATTAGCTCGCAGCCTCAAAAAGTGCGAGTTTTCATTCGCTTGTTACTAAACGAAAGTTCTCGTGATTCCTTTCTCATAGTTCATGCTCAAGACAGGTCCAGTGTGGGAGGGCTAGTAAAATAAATGGAATACTGCCTCATTCATTGCACATGAATACGATTACTTAGATCTTCATGCAATAAATAAAAGTTCAAATGAGCCACAAGTAATAAACTGCTTCAATAGTTCCCTCTTGTCAAAAGCACTCTACTTGGGTATTGCATAACCCAATCATTGATTACACCCAAATGAGCAACAACATTAACAACAAGCATAAACATTAGCTGCTGTGATAACTTTATACCATAACAATAACCACCTCCGCTCCGCCCTACCATCATAGAGCAACAAGAAGAAACTTACTTGCAATCATACACCTCTACATCCACAGGAGCCATCACTTCAAAACGCACTGCGCCACAATGACAACCTCCTTCATGCTTGATTTTCTCATTCTGCCTATTACCATCTTCCTCTGCACGGGCGCTGGCAGCCATATATGATGCAAGCTCCAGCAGCAGTAATGAATATTCAAAAATAAGCCCACCAACTGAAGTGGGCGTAACCATATCGCTTACCGACGACACCGAGGGGAGGTCGCCAAAGTTAGTGTATGTATTGATTGGTATATAATATTATATATATATACAAGTGGAAATTAAAAGTGGAGCTGTACGTACCTGGTAGGGTATTGTGTTGTCGGCCATGAGTAACGCTATAGTTCAAGCCACGTCTCGCGGTAGCAATGGCCTCCTATTCGCTGGGTGGAACCAGGATCAAGGTAGGGGCTAGCTTATCTTTTATCAGGCTTATCATTGACACTTCAGCTGGTAAATGAATGAATGGCCTTGTTCAGTAACAATGGAGACAAAACTTGATGAAATTCTGCGTGTCAACTGTTGTGTGAGTGCAGGGTGCTTTGCATGTGGCATGGAGAATGGTTTTCGAGTGTACAACTGCGATCCTCTGAAGGAGAAAGTGAGGCATGGTGAGTTATGGAGGGAAAGCCAGGAAGCCTGCAAGTTATTGATTTTGTTTTTGTACTGCCCTCCTTCCAGACTTTCCAGATGGAGGATTGGGTGGTGTTGAGATGCTGTTCAGGTGTAATTATCTAGCTTTGATAGGAGGTGGCCCTAACCCTAAGTACAGCGCTAATAAAGGTTAGTCAAGTAAACATTTGAGCTGATCAGATTAAAATTGTAGTGGACGACTTATATGGAATGATATTGCTTAACCAGAATTTGTTTGTTTGTTTTTTAATTTGTCTTACTATTGTCTATGAGAGTGTAGTAACTAAGTGAGGTATTGTTTGGGGTAATGATGAGGTGAGGAGTGAGGATTGCCAAGGCAAGTTCCAAAGTGGTAACGTGACAATTAGGTTGGTTTTTTAAATATCTTATTGTCCTGACAGTCTCCCAGAAGCTGTCAAATAAGATGTGTGGAAGCATTCTTTCACACTCTTAACACAGAAATACAGCTACTCCTTGACCAAAATTTGAGTTATCAATGGATTGAATGTTGACCATTACCATCTTTTTAATGTATGCTTTGGCAATTGAAGTATGTGTTGTGCATATGAAGGGAATGGCTGAGTGGTCAACTTTGGGAGTGGCAAGGAGCCAAGCCAGTAGAGATAAGGAGTTATCAGTATGTCCTTATCTGCCCTAGGCTGAAAATGTACCAACTACATAGAACTACCAAAAATAACACTTAGTTGTGCATCTGAAAACCCTTTGAAGTTGGTGCGCCAAAGCCATACTACTACAAATACGTCTTATTTTGTTGCTCTTTGAAATGTATGTTAAAAGTATATTGCTCATAAATTGTTGTTGTTAACCCTCAGCATGGAAACCCCCCCTCCCCCCCCCCCCCCTAGATTCGCCACTTCCAGTTTAGAGTCTCAAGTTTATGGAAGTTCAAGGGGGTCTCAGTACCATATGTCCTGTCTATTTGTCTGTCTGTCAGTCTGTCTGTCACACTCTGATTTTGGAGATTACTGACAGTTAACCCATTTGATTTCATTATGAACTTACTCAGAACGACTATTTAAGACCTTTCATTGTGCTACTTTTTAAACCTCAGTCTGATTTTTGAGAAAATGCGAAGCTATCAGCTCTGCGTAGATGCTTGCTTTTGTGATGCCCCTATTATTATCACGTCATAATCACGTGATTTCTTACTGCCTGCGGTAGTTTTGCTTTATGCTGAAAAGTTAACCGAGTGCTGTAATTGGAGTTTTGGGTTGAAACTATTTACTGGTGAGTGTCTTTTGCATGTTTGGCTTATTCTCTTATGAAGAACATTTCTTGTTTTCTTTGCTTCAGCTATATTGATACCTGGTTAGGAATAGCCAAATAAATTATTGTTTTGCTCTGAGAATGGTTTTGTAATAGTTGCTCATAGCGCTGAGGGTTCACACCTTTGGTGTTTCATTGGAGTTGTAATTTTAACCAGGGAGTAGTGAGCCCCCCTCTGTTGTCTATAGTAGGGATTTGTGGTTCTGGGCACTACTGCAAGGCTGTTGCTTACATTTGTTAAAGCCAATAAGTGTCAGTTTTTATTATCTTCGGTAAGTTACGAAGTTTGGTTTAGATAACACAAGTGAATGAAGCTGTGTGTATGTTCGTGTGTGCATGTGTGTGTGTGTGTGTGTGTGTGTGTGTGTGTGTGTGTGTGTGTGTATTGGATTGCATGGGGGGTGGACTATGACTCGTGGCTTCACAAAGTGTCCCCTCCACTGATTGCTGTGTCTGGGGAATCTGTGGTATTCAGGAGATTATGGGAGAGTGGTTTATCCCAGCTACTTTTATTATTATTTATAATATCCAGCTATGATGGCAAAGTGTATCTTGTAGTATTTCTTTGACTTGCTGTGCCTTTCACATTCATTGTCTCGAGCTTTATGTTTCAAACAAGCAATTTAACAATTTGAAGTCACTTGTGTGGAAAATGCTCATTATGAAGTTTTAGTCAAAGTGCAACTTAGCAGGGAAACCCCCTTCCCTCTTTTGTATCCACAAATTTCAGCTGGTCCTAATTAGCTTGTGAAGGGAGGGTGCTACAGGGAAAGGGAGAGTTTAATTGGTTATGTATATTTCATTGTCATGAACACTCGTAGACCTTAGAATGGCAACCCTTACCAACTACCAAACAGACAGTCGATGTATTACAACAATATAGAGGTAGCAAATGTTTGACTCTGTTCTAATATGTCCGTAACATATCAAAGTGGTTGTATATTTAATGGCTATAGAAATGATATTGACAGAATTATGAAACATTCATTACATGCATCCACAGTCTTCATTCTTTCATTCCTTCATTTTTCAGTGGTGATTTGGGATGACTTGAAGAAAGAGCCAGTCACTGAACTCAGTTTTGCTATGCCGGTCAAAGCTGTCAAGTTAAGACGAGATAGGTATGTACCTACGTGTGTGTGTGTGTGTGTGGGGGGGGGTGGGGGAAGGAGTAGATAGTGAGAGAAGCATTTTAAAATATTTGCTACTTATCTAATGTGATCACATATCTAATGTGATAAATAGGTGTGAGGATATAATAGTAACAGTAGTAGTAGTAATAATAATAGTAATGTTAATAACAATTATGATGATGATGATGATAATAATAATAATAATAATAATAATAATGATAATAACCTCATCATTATTTCCACCCAATAACCCCCAGCATTTCAGTGTATGTTGTACATTTCCTGGTATTTCAGTTACTCTCTGAGGACTAATAACAATACAATATTGAAACAACTTATGAATGAGAAGTTTTACACAGTTAGGTAAGGTAACTAGAGGTTGATTCGCACAGCTAGAAGACAGACTGAGTGGAACACGGAGATAGTCTGAACTGTCTGGCCAGCCGGCCAGGAAGGCTGTAGTTACATGTAGGTCATTCTGCTCGGCTGTTCTGACTGGGGTGGAGCATATGTTTGCTTGTCATCACTTGTCCCTAGACATGTGCTGTTACCATAGCTGCATGTGCGGTATCGTGTGTGTGTGTGTGTGTGTGTCAGTTGAGTGCATGTAAATTTGATGTGTTTTGTTGTTGGAATGACGTGTTCACTGATTTGTGACTTGGAGCTGTTCTGTGTAAGTTAAATTATTGCTTAGGAAATAAGTGGAATTGAGGTTTTGTTTTATTTTTAGTATTTTGTGCTGATAAAGGGTATCATGCAAATATATTATATTTTGGATCCGTTTTGTGATGGCTTACAACCTATAGTATGTAAATTATTCTCTAATTACCCCTCAGGGCACATGTGCAAGAGGGTTATGTAGTCATTTTGTCTATTAGTCTTTTGTCTGTCTGTCACGATCTGGTTTTGGAGTTTACTGACAATTAACCGTTAAATTAGGTATGAACTTACTCATGACGACTATTTATTTAAGCCCTTTCATTGTGCTACTGATTATTGCTTGTTTTTGTTTTTTTTTAATTTGGGTCAATTTTTGACAGACTCTGCATAGGTAGAGCTTTAGTGGGCAATGCCCCTATCATCATGTTGAATCCAATCTGTGTTAAACTCTGTGCATGGGAGGGGCTGATATTCATCGGTTGGAAAGAGCTAACAGAGGTAGCGTTGTTTAGGCCTAGAACCGAGTGCTGGAATTTGAATTGTGCTAGAAACCACTGGCGAGCGTCCCTTGCATGTTTAGCATCTCTCATGCATTTACACCTACTGTTTTCATAACACCAGCTATAGTGATGCCTGATTAGGCATTACTTTTAAAAAAATTATTATTTTTGTCTGAGAAATGATTTTGTAATAGCCAATAGTATATAGTAGCGCTGAGAGTTCGCATCTTAGGTGCTTTATTAATCAACGAGTTAAAATATATATAATGGGGACACAAGGCTCATCCAAATATTCTCTTTTTTTGTACTATACATAATATACTTAACTTGTATATGTGAGTTATATAGTAGGGTAGACTGCATAGTATGAACAATTACTTTGTAACTGTAAACTCTTATTTAAAGAAATGGAAGCATTTGCTAAATGATAGTATTAACACACACATTGATGACTCATATGGGACATGTATATACTGTAATCAGTCGTTCTTGGCTGAAATATTCACACAATAACAGTTGGTTGACAGCCAATATTATCGGTTAAGTTTTAATTATATGCGCATGTAAGTGTATATTGGCTGATAAACAGAAAAACTGCTGTTATAGTAATTATATACGTTTTATAGTGTTGCTGGTTAGCTAGGCTAGTTCGCTCGCCACACTGAGCCGGCAGTCACAAATTTTGGTATATGTTTGTTAATTTATTGATTAAATTCATTGGATGATTTCCACTGTATTACAGAATTGTAGTGGTACTAAAAGGTATGATAAAGATCTTCACATTCACCAAACATCCACAAGAACTCCACCACATCTCCACCTCTGACAACCCACAAGGTAAGTATTAATACTTTTATAAAACTTCATCACAGGATGTACAATGTATACAGGGTTTCATACAGGATCTTTTGCTAGGGGTGGGAGTATACTTAGCCACACCCAATGCACATGCCTATAATTAAGGATATGGTTCACACTGATCAGTGTTTGGTCACATGCTTGATTTATACTACTCATAGAATTCAAATTGAGCTAATGATATGTGTGTGTATGAAAAGTGGTGTGTATTTAATGTGGTTTATGTGTATTGTGTGTTTATGTGTGCATGTGCGTGTATTGTGTAGGAATATTTGAAATTGAAAAATGATAGTGTCAACCATTGTAATTAACAGGCAGGCTGAGGTTCATGTCTGGACTAGTGTCTAGTGTGCACACTGTCATGTGTTACCACTAAACATTCTCTACCAATAATCTGTTGTACAAGCAACTCAACAATGGAGCACATATTTCACGGTCTAGGTGATATATGGTCTAGGTGATATAATGGTCTAGGTGATATATGGTCTAGGTGAATATGGTCTAGGTGAATATGGTCTAGGTGAATATGGTCTAGGTGAATATGGTCTAGGTGATATAATGGTCTAGGTGATATATGGTCTAGGTGATATATAGCGGAAAGAATTGTTTCACTGCTACAAGACTACTGCTGCTACTATGGCGACAACAACGACTACTGAACTATCTTAATTTTCTTATCCCCCACCTCCTTCTTCAGCTTTTTTCCTACCTCTCCTGCTTCTGAATCTTCTGTCCTACTATCATGATTGCGGACTTAAGCTTTGCAAAACTTTTGCCTTCTCTTTGGTACTTTCGTCTTCCTTTTTTGAAACTGACACTGTCGATTCACCCACTTTTTTTGTTACAATTAGCTAATCACTAGCCTTTTTGCCTTCTCTTCTGTTCCCTTTTAAACGTACACTGCCTTACCTCGCCGATTCCAACTGCTTTTTACAATTAATCGCCTTTTGCCTTCTCTTTTGTATTTTCACCTTCCTCTTTGAAGCCTACGTCGCCTTTCCTCGTCCACTATTACACCTACTTTTTAGTTACAATTATAATTCACTTTCTACTGAATGTGACAACGCTTTACCAGCTCACGAATTATTCATGAATACACACACCATCGGTCGTTGTTGTCATTACTGACACACAAGCGTATTATTATATAGATTATCTTTTAACATGACACTTTACTTCATCCAGCGTATATGGAGTATTGCTTATAATATGTGAGACTTAACCTAACTGCTTTGGCTACTTAGATACAAGGAATAGACACAAGTATTCACAATGTCATAATTATATTCATTAGATGTATTCTCTCTCTTTCACATGGTATGGTGAAGTTAACCTTGTTGTATGGCTGTATAGAAGAGAAATGGGGAAGAATTATGAACCTGGTAGCTTATCTTCTCTTGTGAGAAGCTTGGATAGGATACGTAATTCAGGAAATGAGTAGTGCATTGTGATGGACGAAGAATTTGAAGGGGTTGCTGGAATTAGAAGCGAAGAGGAAATCGTAGAAGGCTAGGTTGTTTTGGAAAAATATCCACAATTTATTACACTCATCGTACAATATTGGGATGACTTCTCACTATTTTCACTCGCCTTCAGCCTATGAAACTACTTACACATGCTCGATATGTAGCTTCACCCCCCCCCCTTTTTTTTTTCTCGCCTTTACCGAATCTCACCCCTTTTCCCTCTGATATTTTAATCATCCTAACTGGTTCAGATGCTTTGACCTCAAGTGGAAGTATGTATCAACACTCTGTGTGTCATGCCGAATGTGGAGTGTGAAATGTCAGCTGAACATGTGTTGGAGTGGGAAGCTGCTTGTTTTCTCAGCACTTTTAGCTATGGGATGTTTACTTATGGAAGTCGATATAGCACTTGTGCTCTAATTGAGAGGTCCTACTGTGAAATTAAAATAAGTGAAATATTTTTTTAATTTTAACCCTCGTATACTTCACCAGCCAGATAAATTCTGTCGCTGAGTTGGAATTGGCACCCCAGTGTCATCCAGTGTCATCCAATCAGATACAAGTGCTTGGAAACTCACTGACACCATAACAATATAGTTTTGCCAACGTCAATCCACAGTCTTACATTAATTAATTTGTCTCAACCAATAAAATCAATAGCTTGTTGACTTGACTGGATTAGTTTTTATGGTAAAGAGTGGCACTGGCAGGAGGTTTCAATTCGATTTTCACAAGCTCAGGTCATCTGTCCCCAGCATGCTAATGCAGACGTTGTAGTGTAATAAAAATTGCAAAGTTAGCCCTCATGGAAGGCTTAATGATCTGTATTTTAAAAAGTACTACTGAAGATGAAAATGTTTCTATTCACTACTTACTTTTATTAAGAAACTAAAACGAAAGAAAAACAGCAACAACAATCATTTGATTGTTTGCCATACAATAATTACAAATTACAAATTCACTAACATAATATTTGTTTCCAATTCTTCTCCCCTCCCCCCCCCCCCCCCCCCCCTCTCCATCCCCCATCCCTTTTATGCAGGTCTGTGTGTGTTGTGCCCCAACTCCAACAATTCTCTGCTAGCCTACCCAGGTCCCACCCCAGGGCACGTGTGTATGGTAGACTTGGCGAACATCACTGTGCAACCCAAGGACATTGCTGCCCACGAAGCAGCCATCAGCTGCATCGCTCTCAACCTGCAGGGCACACGCCTAGCTACAGCTTCAGAGAAGGTGTGTGTGTGCATGTGCTCTCACATGCATGAGTATAAGATTTAGGATTGGCAAGAGGGGAGGAGGGAGGGGGGGGGGGGTAGGGCAAGTTGAGGGAAGTATTGTTTTGTTTGTTGTAATGTTGCATGTGATAATTAGTAAGTCGTTGAAGCCTCAGCTGAACATTGCACCTTTTATTGAAATTATGGTATAAATATGAGCGAGAAAAAGCAACTTATCATTCTTATCTACTAAATTCTGATCAATCAACAAATGGGATTCGCTGTTGTTTTTTGCTTTGTTTTTTCATTTTTTGTTGTTTTTTTTCTTCATTTTGTCTAAGTTAAACTTACTGGAGAATTTTGTCACTGTGGCTCAAAAATTTAAATTAAGTTACCTTCTGAGGGTCTGGGTTCATGTTACCCCAACTTGAAGTTTACTTACAGTATACTTTTGCGTTTACTCCTAGTAATACTCTCCAATCCGTAGCGTGTGTGTCGGAGGTTCGCAGTCGCGCGGCCGTACCTGCGTTTCACGGCCACGCCTCCGATCAGAGACCTTGTTGGGTCCTGGGGGCCACAGTGCAATGCGCCTGAGGCTCGCCCCTGAGCAGCTGAAACCTTGCTGTGCAGCTGCTTTGCCCCAACACTCGCCCGACTACCAGTCAAGGAGTCCCTCACCACTCAGGACTTCCGGAGATTAGTCTCCACCCCCCTTTCGCTTATTAATTGGGGTCGAGGTGGGTGGGGTTTTCTCTGCCGCTGTGTTCACCCACGGCCTTGCCCAGAGCTCTGGCGCCCTTGTCTCTCTTCTCTTTATTCAAAGCTCTGTTCTCTTCCATTTCTCGTTACTTTTTCTTTTTCCCAACTGACGCCCACTACACGAGGTCATTAAATTATATGCTTGCTCGTGCACCTGCGCGGCCCGCCAAAACCAGGATGACCACTCCCCCTTTTACCGCCGGTACGCTGCATGTGCTTGACCTGCCGTATTTTGTACATGCATACATAGTTATAATGTACACACATACACTTAGATTCATTGATTTGGTGCAGATATGTCCAACAACTAACATAGAGATATAATAATGATATGTATTTGTATTATAGGGCACATTAATTAGAGTATTTAACACTGGAGAAGACATGTCAGAAGTTGTGGAGTTGAGAAGAGGAGCAGCCAACGCCCACATCTACTGGTTAGTATGTGTTTGTGTGTGAGATTATTGATGTTTCTGTTTCTTGTTACCTACAGTTAAAATTTTGATTTTAGGTTTGGTAGCATGATGGGTCAATTAGCCTGAGGTTATTTAAGAATGTCTTAATTGTTCTCTTAAATTTTATTAGACTAAATTATCTCCAACGGCTCATTGCATGAGAGCATTACTGAGTTGTGGTTACTGGTTCGCTAATTATTGTCAGTTGTGCAAAATTTGAGAGCTGTGATGAGGGAAAGGACTAATTATCGTACATATGTGCGTGCAGCCGGTAAGATTGAATGCTCCATTTAAAGTCCTGTCCATGTAATAGTTCACCTGGATCATGGTTAGTTCACCTGGATCGTGGTTGGTGTGTATCTTTTAATTAATACTTGTACTTATGTTGGTTAAAAAAAAAATTTTGGCAGTATTTCTGAAGCAAAGGGTTTATCTTGAATACTTTTGAGTGCTGTTACACAACTATAGCTTTAGAGGAAGTTTCTGGTAGGTCTCGCTTGATTCTGAAGTAACCACACAAGTCCATTATAGGTGTGGTACTCCCAGTATTGGTAGTGGTAGAATTCACACTTTCTATTCAGTTTAGGGGCAAAGACTGAAGTTAATGCCATTGATCTACCACATTACTTGTAAACAGCTTTATTATTATTATTATTTGTAAACAGCTTTATTACTTGTAAACAGCTTTAATATTTTATTATTTTTATTACTTGTAAACAGCTTTATTACTTGTAAACAGCTTTATTACTTGTAAACAGCTTTATTATTATTATTATTATTATTATTATTATTATTATTATTATTATTAGTGACTACAACAATGGTATGGCAGTGTGTATATCATGGGCTGAGTTGGTAAAGCATCGTCGTTATGTGATTAAGTAAAGCGTGAGGTTCTCACTCTTATAGTTCATAAGAAAACAAAAAGATAGGGAAAAAAGTACTATTTGAACCAGTGACCCTCTTCATTTAACAGTCTGGGACTAACAGTTTAGTGATTCTTAAACACTGGGTGTCTGTGTTCATGAATAATTCATTTGCTTTTGGGGGGGGGGGGGGGGGGGGGGGGCTGATTTTAGAGAAAATGTGAAGCTATCAGCTCTGGGTAGGTACTAGCTGTTGTGGGTAACGCCTCCATTCGTACTGTATTCATTGCACAGCTTTATTATCATCATCATCATCATCATTACTATCATTTTTATTATTATTATTATTATTAGTTAATGATTAGTTCGGCAAATAATGCATCTTTGACCAGAACTTTGGATTGAATATTTTGCCAGTTTTTCTTAAAAGTTTGTTCGGATTTTAAAAAGATATTTTCAATCCATCCGAATAAAAAGACTTTAAGAAGTGCTTTGGATTTACCACAGTTTTGTTGTTGTTGTTGTTTTGTTAATTTTCCCCTGTCTCCTTCAGAAATAACTTCTACTGATCATTTGTTATATCAATGCTTTGTTTGTGTGTTTGTGTGCCAACGTAGCATCAACTTCAGTCAGGACTCTGCTCTCCTGTGTGTTTCCAGCGACCATGGCACAGTGCACATCTTCTCTACCAGCGATGAAGATTCTGCCACAGTCAACAAGAGATCTAGGTTAGTCACAGTATAGAAGAATGGCAAGTCTACTTGTAACCCTCTTGCACATGTGCGAGAGGGTTACAATACTCAGTTTGTCTGTCAGTCAGTTATGTCACACAACAAAAAGCGGATCTTGAAGAGGGCAGCCTCCCAAAGATTGAAACAAGCATCAAATGTTGTATGCCAAAATTTTTCATTTCGACTTATTTTTTCAGAAAAAGTTCATTTTTAGGCCGTACGATCGTAAGTAATTGTTGGTAACGCCACTTATAGTCACGCATTACTCACTTGAGCAAATAATTTCTTTGCTGCCCGTGGTAGTTTTGCATTACACTATATTCTCAGCAGTTTACTGGAATGCTTGGAGTTTTCCATAGAAACTACTGGTGAGGTGAGTGTCGCTTGTATGTTAAGCTTCTCTTATGAAGACACCATTAACGTATATCATTTCATTGCACGAGTTGCATATTGACTTGTTCAAGCTTTACATATCGACTTACATGAGCTACACATTGGCATATTCATATGATACTACTCCAAATAAATTATTCTTTTTATTTTTCTAATAGCTAGCTAGTATATAGTAACGCTGAAGGTTCGCACCCTTGGTGCTTCATTGTTGTTGTTATCACTGATATTTTATTATTATTTTGTTGTTCGCACCCTTGGTGCTTCATTGTTGTTGTTATTACTGATATTTTATTATTATTTTGTTGTTCGCACCCTTGGTGCTTCATTGTTGTTGTTATCACTGATATTTTATTATTATTTTGTTGTTACTATTATATTATTATTATTATTATTGGCGAGCGAGAAAAGCGAGTGAGACATTATCAGGGGTAACACAATTGAAAATCAGGGATGTTTGTTTGTCTACATATATGTTAGGACATACGTCATTTGTACTTTGACCCTCAAGTTTTTGTGTTAGCTAGGGAGTTGACCCGTCCCTTAACGGATTCATTTGGTTTATTGATCTTACCAATAAACCAATGGGTTCGATTCCCGGTGGCAGCCAAATACTCTTAATTCTGTATTGTTAAAAAAAAAAAAAGCCTGTGAAAGAGAGAGAATACATCTAATGAGTAAAAGAAGGCTGAGAAAGATATTGTGAAGTGATAAATTAGAGCAGTAAAAAAATTCAACAAGTAATAAGAATCTTTGAAAAAAAGAGAATTTTTGTTGGTATGTTGAGAGTGAGACTGTAGCACAGCAGTACCCCTTAACAGTATAAATACAGAATTGGAAGGTTTGTTTGCCGGCTGGTTGTCGTAGCTCAGTGGCAGAACGCTTGTGCATTATACAAGCGGTCCTGGGTTCGATTCCCGGTGGCGACCAAATATTCTTAATTCTGTATTGTTTAAAAAAAGCCTGTGAAAGAGAGAGAAAACATCTAATTATTATTATTATTATTATTATTATTACTATTATTATTATTATTATTATTACTATTATTATTATTATTATTATTATTGTTCATCTAATTATTATTATTATTATTATTATTATTATTATGTTTCAGTGAGTAACTATTGCCAATTGTATAGTATTGGTTTACACGTTCTTGTGAGCATGACAGATATGGAATACGTGGTTTGTACCCACCCTAAAATAATAGCAGCAATAATCTGTACTACCAACTGCTATAGTGGGTGTGCTTGCCTTGAGCACATATGTACATCTGACAGGTTGCTAGCTTAGCCTAGATATGATGATAAGAACAAAAACAGTAAAAAGTGCATCGTCACCAGACAAGGTATTAACAGCTTCTCTGCTAAATATTTTAGTTTCTAGTTTTAAAATGACCTTCTTGTTTGAGTGAAGTTAGCCCCTTCATTGTCCCAAAGTACACTTGTTGTTTCATCAAAGATGACATCTCGAAGTACCAAAAACAAGCAAATACAGGTATACTTAGTTGTTCCAAACAACAAGCTGAGAATGTACTAGTTTTAGTAGTGAGGGCTTGCTGTCAGGCTCAAGCTATAGGTTATAGGGACGACTTAAATGATGCTATCGTTGGTAAATGAGATCATGCAGGAGTTGCTATTACTCAGGAAAAATAATTCAATAAATTTATATTGTACCACGGTATGATCAAACTGTCCAATCAGATTGCTCAATTTGCCGTGAATATATTTCATACCCACCTCCTAGGAGGTGAATACCGTCCAATCAAAACTAGTTTTTGTGTGTTTCCTATAGCCTTGAGCCATGGTACAAGTTGGTTGCACCACTCCACGTTTGGTCAGTATGGGATTTTCACTATCCTCAGGCCTTCAGCCCTTGCTTGTGTAAATCCCATACTGACCTCCACGTCGTGCTGTAACCTATATTTACACTGAATTCTACTTTTCCACTTTTAGCTGAAGGCCTCCTGAGGTTAAGGTCGAACTATTTGTGGTGATTTATAAGCAAAAAATTAACAGTAATGTAATTGAAGATTCTTCTGTGACTAGGTATACTAGACATTAGTTTTATATATTTTGTTTTTCATAAAATATTTTTATAAAATACACAAACATTTCAACCATTTTTCAACAGTGTGTGCATGGTAAGTCCAAATAATGTCCTAGTCACAGAAGAATTTTCAAATTAGTAGAGGACATTTATGCTGTCAAGATATTTAGTCAAGTAAGACAGTTGCATCAAGTCGACTGAGAAACTTGCAAAAAAGTTGTTGTAGTTCTGTCATGACAACAAAGTTCATTGGGACATTGGTTTGAATTCACTAAAATTATTATCATCCACACACTGTTGAAAAATGGTTGAAACGTTTGTGTATTTTATAAAAATATTTTATGACCAGTGAAAAAACAAAATATATGGAACTAAAGTAATGTAATTGGTGTGGTAATGATTGCTTACTGTATGTAGGGCAAGTTTTATCACTATAATTTTCCAATCGGAAACAAAGCTCCTAGTTGACACACATCATAGACAGCCTGCTTATCTGAAAGCTCCAAACCAATATCTCTTACAGTTTTCAGGTGTTGTGTGGATATGTAATGGCTTCCGTAATCTTTAACTCACAACTCTTTGTGGGTTTACCTCTTCCCCATTGATAGGGTGACCTTTCTGCCAAGCATGTTCAGCAATGACTGAAACATTCTTGTCCCCTTCTCTTACAGGCATCTTAAGTTCAAGCCTTTGTATTCTTCCCTATAGCTGCATGGTATACTTTACTTTATCAATGACTGATAATAATGATGATAGCAATACATAACTAGCAATTCCCCCACCACACAGTGGTGCTTGATGTATGTACTAACTTTAGCAAATTAGGAATGCAGTAGCATAAGGTATTTTTGTCCATTGTTATTATCCTCTACCACTACATCGCTCCACTTTTTCTCACTAGAGTACAACACCACCGTCGGTGTTACTACTGACGATGTGTGTCCAACCAGCTCAGCTCAGGAACTATTCATGAATATACACACCGTCACAAATAAATTGAACCTTACCACATTTAAGCTGCCCATAGATTAAAACAAACCACAGCATAAAAAGAGCTGGTTGCATTTCTTGTTACAATCACAACTTTCAGTTTCTACAGACTCAGTCTGCAAATAATGTGTGTACTCCTTGTATGTGTGTATGTAACTCAAGAAAACAGTTTCATGCAGAGAATAATTTAACTATAAAGCAGCTGGAAAAAAATGTCAAAAATACTAAACAGTAACTAGATTTATATAATTTATATGGGCATAGTTTGTATTCAAAACAGTCTTTGTGGTGCTATTGTGCCTGTATACCACTAGACGTTTGATGGGGAAATGCTTCATAAGAATCTGGCATGTACTTTTTCCAATTTTTTTTTTAATTGAATGAAATTTAAGGCAATAATGTTCAATTAATGTTCAGTGGTGAGTGAAATATGACCTAATGTGTGGTTTATGAATCAGTAAACTGAGTAAATGATGCCCATAGCAGTAGTTCATTATTTGAGAAGCAAAATGAGGTGCTAAAATTGGTTAATGAGCTTGATTAATGGTGTTTATTTTATACTCATCTTTATTTGGGAAAATTGAGTACATGTTACCCAGGGTTATAAACGAGGGAGTGAGACACTGTTAGAGGCATTCAATTGAAAATTGCGTGTTTCTATCTAGTAGTATGGCTATGAGCTTTTCACCCTAAAAGTACAGTTTTCAGGCTTACCTGGAGTTTGTTGTTAGACTTTAAATTAGATAAGGACTTTGAGATCATATTTTACCAAAGTGAAAAAAAACAACCCTCAAGCACTAACGCTCTTAACCATATGGAATTAAAACTGTCATTGGAAATCAAACCCAGGACTCTTAGACACCAGGCCACCACAATTGCTCTACCACTGAGCTACGATTATTGGGCAGCGTACTTTCTATTTCGTGCTGCTCAGTGGTACTGCTATGTTACAACACACTTTATTTTATTATTATTATTATTATTATTATTATTATTATTATTATTATCATTATTATTATTATTATTATCATCATCATTATTATTGTCATTATTATTATTATTATATAATCTAGCTATATTATTCGTTATTCATGGTCATTATTTGGCTTTTGTCTGTGTAATTAGTTTGGCCAAGGTACGTGACATAGGAATTCTGCCAAAATACTTTGGATCTCGCTGGAGCTACTGCAAATTTACAGTTCCTTCTGGAATGCGATGTATTTGTGCCTTTGGTGCTGAGAAGTATTCAGTAATAGGTAAAGTAACACAATCAACTAATCAGTATTTTTAATTTGAAATCTAATAATAATAATAATAATAATAATAATAATATCCAACACCTTCAATGAGTCCCAATGACATTTACTTAGTTTAATAATGATCATTTTGTTGTGTGTGTGTGTGTGTGTGTGTGTGTGTGTGTGTGTGTGTGTTTTCTTTAGTTATCTGTGCTGATGGAACTTACTACAAGTATGCAATAGATGGCAAGGGAGAAGCAAAGAAGATTGGTGTCTGCAAATTTCTACAAATGACTGATGACTAATTTTCATCCTAGCTAGAGCTGCTAGCCCCATTTTTAGTAATTATCAAGTGTTTATGTTCAACAGGTTAATCTCACTTTAAAGATTTTTTTTAAATTTCTAATTTTTTCAATGCATATCATTCGTTGGGCTAATAGTAATGAAAACGAGTAAAAAAAACCCCTGCAATACCAGCTGTAAACAAACAGGGCGGTAGCTAGCGGCTCGCCTCGTTTTCGGTATTCATACTTGTGTTCATGTGACCGGATCTAGCTGATTAGCGTGATTTGATTGGTCATTTCCTTGAGCATGCGCAAACAAGATCTCTCTAAAAAGAGCATAAGATAGCAACAATGGAGTAACAGTTAGATGTAAAGGATAATAATACTCTTCTGTGACCAGTGATCAGTTTCTTGTGCCTTAATAATAGTAAGTTATTCACCTATACTTGTCTGCTTCGTTTAAATGTCAGTATTACTGATAGTGATCGATTAGTTACGTCCGACCGAAGTCCGTATGTGTTTTCAGCGAACAGTTATGGGTGGGATGGTTTGATCGTGTGTATTAATATTAACTAGGGGGCACTGAAAAATTAGTATAATACACAAGTTTATGTTGAATCCAATAGGACTTAAAGGTTAGTGATTGATTAATTGAAATGTCATGGAAGTGTTATTTTTGTAAAGCCCAGCTGGTAAGGTGATTCTAGCCCAGTGACTTCTTTGTATATTAATTAAAAAATCACTCCAGCATTAGTTGCATAGAAAGTGTACACGGTGTTACAATGGAAGTTGACAAGTTTTGATCACGAATGTGTTAGGATTAAGAACTGCATTGGATTGCATATAACAGTGTACCAACCCAACCATACATATTAATGGTGCATGTTTTTTCATGTATATGATGAGTACTTGCTGTTTATTATGTAGACTTTAAACACTAATTGGAATGGGTAGTTTGTTGAGAGACTATTTTGCTGACCAAGCATTTATGATTGTAATGCAATTTTGTGGGCGTGGTATGACCTGAAGTTTGTGTTAATCACTGTGCAGATGTTATTCATGGCTTTACCGTGACCTTATTTAGTGTAGGATTTGATTATCATTGTCATTGGTATTCTTTGGTATTGACATTAGTTTAAATAGATTGTGAATTGGTTTCATTTTTCTAGCTTTTTTAAAGTACTCTTTCCCTCTCTTTAGCCATTCAAGTTATTGTCAATTAGACAGAAAGAATCGGGAATCACATGAAATTTTACAATATTCTCCCACACATCCTTAATATTAGTATTAGTTGTTGAGTTCAAGTACAATATCTAAATTGGTATTCTAACCCCCCCCCCCCCTCCCCCATTTCATTGTACACATTGATTACTAGTGGTGTGCTTGAGCACAAATGGCGAGCGAGCCTTAAACTACACTATTGTTATTCAAACTACTAAAATAAAGTTGAGTTGTTAAATTGCGCATATACGGTAAAGGGGGTTCAATGCCATAGTAACCACTCCCCTCAACTGTTTGAATTGAAAAAGAAGCAACAAAATCAAGTCACGTTATTTAAAATTTTCTTTGTGATATGCTTAATAGTAGTTGTAACGCACAATACTTTCACACAACTGAACATACCTACGCAAGACTTACCTTAGTGGTTCGTCTAGTGGACAATGAATTGTCAAGTAAATGCTGTTGAGTAGTGCTTATAACTGTGACAAATAGTGTATTAACTTACCACCGCCACTAATTCGAATAGAAATGGAGCTCCCAGCACCCGCAAAACAATTCAAAGCGGTAAACAATTCAATTTCTAAGGTGATACGGGTAAAGGTCGCTGAACCAGAGGATTCTGTTTAGTGAAGTTTGGGACGGGGTCGAACGCCGAGCGAACACAAAAATACGGAGGGTCAAAGTACAAAATGACATACATACGTCCAAACATATATAAATAAATAAACAAACATCCCCGATTTTTTCATTTTTACCCCTGTAAGTGTCTCGCTCGCTCGCCAATTATTGTCCATAATATGAACTTTTTTTAAAAACTTTCATGCCTTTTTTTTTCTTCTTGATGTTATTGTTCCCATAGCTGTTTTGAAATTTTTTTTTTTTTCCCCTCAGAAGGTCATGTTATGGCTTCACTGTTTCTTTTTTCTTTAAGTAGATCAGATATATGTAGCTGGTTGTACTACTCTAAGTTTTCAGTTAATCTAATCTGAGTAGATGTCTTTATATGGAAGCATTTTTTTTATCACTCCCATGGTAATCCCATGAAAACAGAAGAAATTATTATCTAATTGAGTTAGGTGATATTATTATTATTTTTTTTCTATCTGCAATAGTTTTAATGACCACTAGAAATTAAACATCTGAAGAAATATGAGACTAATTTATAAGTTTCCTTTTAGCTTTTGAACCTTGAGATCGAGTTGCCACTATGATATACTCTATATTGTTCCTTAGGAAACAAGCCTCAGAAAATATAATGACTTAACTCTCTCTCATTTTAATTTTCTGTCATGTGATTTGTTATTTAACCTGAGGCTAATATATTATGAGTTTATCTGATGAGATGTTCATCAATTTCACTTTTCATTTCCTTGTAATCATTTTCAGCTTACAATTCAGCACATAGAATATGTTTAGTGGGATGAGAACCATCACTGTAACCCAATGTAGAGAAAGTGACTACAAATGTGTGTGTGTGTGTGTGTGTGTGTGTGTGTGTGTGTGTGTGTGTGTGAGCAGAACATTTCCATTTTATTGCAATAATACTAAAAGCAATAGCACATTTTTAAATTCATGGTTACATGGTAATTCAAATAGTCCCTTTACCTTGCTCTGATTTGTGACACATGGTATATCCATATATTACATGTTTTTATATTATGTTGTTGTTTGTTATTGATAGCATTGTTTACTTAGCAGTAAGGAAATATTGATAGTTTGAATATAAGTAGTATTGTTTATGAAGTGTTATCTATTCTTTTGCAGGTTGGTGTAATTGTTTGGACAAATGATAGGACCAGATGGGATGCAAGTAGCAGCAAGCTTGCAATGGCCAGCTGCTTAACCAATGACTCTGCTTGCTTTGGTTTGCATAGTCTAGAAAGTGCCAATAATTGTGTACTGTCTTCAGTTTCATTTCAACAAGCATTGCCATTGTCAAGTAGCAATACAGATTCTCCGGCAGTGTCTAATTTGTGTGCACAGGTAGTTCTTACTGGTGCTTCAGATATGCAGAGCACTAAAAAGACGTCTAAAATGGTTGAAAATTCCAAAACCAAGAGGCTGGGTAGGAGGTCACACCTCTCCAGTGCTGTTTCACTCGAAAAGAAGTCGGAAGAAGTAGAAAATATTTCTGATGCTCCCACCGTGTCGAAGATTATCACGCGTCGATCTGCTGAAAAGCTTGAACGTGTGACATCTGATGGTGCGAATAGTGCCGACGTGTGTACAACCAAAAGGAGAGGTCGAAAAAGATCAACGGAGTTTTGTGATCGAGAACTAGACTCTAGTAGCTCCAAGCAATTGAACAGTGCGGATAAGCCGGAAAAGAAGCGAAAACTCAGAAGTGACAAGACAGAAGAAATGCCTGCGAAAGTTCCTGGAACAGCCTACAAGATCTGTGACAACTGTGGGACTGTGGCGGACAAAAGCAAGGCCAAGAAGTGCCGCCAGTGTAAGAAGTTTTTTTTTAATCACTGGGCGAAGCGCTGTCGCATTCCACCTTGCCCGAAATGCCACTTCAGCAGAAAAGCAAAACCACAAGAGCGAGTACCACCTGTATGTGAGCAATGTGGCTTCCAGCTTCCTCTGGATGCCGAAGAGGAAGGGGGCGTCTGCAAAACTGAATCTTCTTCTGCCGACTTGGACAGCAGCGTGTCTTCCAAGACAAAGGAAGACGAGGATGGTTCAGATAGGGCCAGGAGGGACAGTAAGAGTGATGAACTCTCACTGACTAGCACAGTATCCACTCCGCTGGTTAGTCCTGACAACCTGGGCAGTTTCAAAGTCCTAGAAGAACTTAACAAATTAATGATCTCAGGGTCTCCAGAACTGGCCGGCAGCAGTAAAGTTCCATTAAAAGATAAGTTGAAATATATTGCACAAGATGAGCAGATTCAGGAGGACGACGGGATTGCAAGTAATGATCCAACTCAAGTGTCTTTGGATTTCACCGATATGGAAGACATTTCTCAGCATGAAGGTATCATCAAAGGAAATCAGAGTGAATCACAGAGTATATCAGGGTTACAGGAAACTTTAGAAAAGGCTACTCAAGACGTGCAGGATGTGTTTGGAGTAATTGAAGGTAAACATAGCACTTTAACCACAGGTCAAAGTGCAGTCACTGAGGAACTAGAGGCAACCAGGCAAGAAGTGATAGGAGCGGAAAAATCAAGTACAAGTGACACGGTTGCAGCTAATGAGCTAACAGACTGTGCTGAGTTTAGCAATCCAGCAGAGGAACATAGGAAAGCTGAGTCTGTGCCTCTTGTTTCTATGAAATACCCTTCTCTTCTAGCAGAGGTTCCTGCAGGGAATCCAAAGCTTCTTCAAGTAGGTCACGAGGAGTTGATGGAACAGGAAAGACCTAAGAGTGTAGCAGGGAAGGAAAAACAAAACTACCCAGAAAATGAGTTATTTACGACCATATGTAAACCTATTCCCTCACATTCATTCAATACTATTAACTGCACAACAACAACAACAACAACTGCATCACACAATTTTAGTATTCCTCCAGCACTTACTGTCTATGGTTCAACTTCTTCACACATCAGCGGGGGACGTCCAATTACTTCCACCAGCATTGCCATTCCTCCTGTTTCTCTCAGTGGCTTGAATTCCACTGAGAGCCATAGCAGGAGCAACAGGGCTCTGGTGGCCAGCAGTGGGTCGCCACAAACAATCGATAGGAGCTTGAAGGAACATTTTGAGCGAAGCCTGGGTCTGAAGGGCGAGAAAGTTCAAGCGGATATGAAATGTCCTTCCTTTGACACCGATTCCTTGGCAATGTCTGGGGAAAACAGTTACAGAACTGTGGCCATTGCAGAGGATAAGAAAATTGAGATGAGCACAGTCATGACTGTGGATCAGCTGAGTACCAATGTCTGGTCCAGTTCCTCTGATACTACTGACAAGCGTCCAGCCTCTGCTTCAATATGCACCATGGAAAAGCCTTCAAGCACCTCTTCCAATATATTGACTTCTAAACAGCTACCCAAGTTTTCAACCAGTGACTTTGGTAATGTGAACTTGAGGTCCAGTATGAACTATTTGAATTATCAGCATAACACCGGACCTTCAGCGTTGGACCTGGTCTGTCAAACTGTCCCTATATCTGCTAGTTCTCCTCCGTCCCCTCCCTTTGGATTGCTCCATGTCTCCTCATTGACATCGTCTTCTTCCGTTTTTCCTTTCCACCCAGCTTCCATCAGTCTAGGCTCTACCACACACAAGCTCCTTCAGCACCAGCCACCTACAAACACTGGACTTGATGCCATACAGCCAACTGGTGCTTACAGCTCAGTAGGAAGTACCCGAGTCACTTTAGGCACCTCTATATCTTCAATAAGCATGTCTACTCCTTCAGGGACTATGAGTTCTATTATGAGTGGATTGAGCCATTCAACGTGCACTTTGGTTCCTTCTGCAAGTACTGTTAGGCCTTCATTTACAACTGTGGGTCCTTCAATAGTGACTGTTGAGCCTTCAGTGGGCAGTATAGGATCAACTATTGCCCCATTGATAGGCATGTCTTCACAAGGGACTGCAGTGATGTCGCAAGCTACCATTACCCCATCTCAAGTTCCCATTGCCATAGAAGGTAAACTTCCTCAAAGTGTTGGTCTCACTCAGAGTAGTATTCTTCCAGATGAATTCAGAGACGACAAACAAGCAATTCCTGCATTGAAACACAATCTTTCACAAATAATTCCCAAGTTGGACTCCAAGACCCTTTCATCTACCATGAACCAGCCTCCCTCATTAATTTCCATTGGAGCATCAGGAACGGTCACCATTACACGATCCTACACGTTCCCTCAGGCCCCTAGAGTCAGCGTCGCTGTAGCTCCACCTCCTTTGCAGAATTTCAAGGAGAGTGTGCTGACAAGAAGCACTCCGTCTTCACTGCAGTCACTGATCCCTAGCATTGGAGCTCACAAGATGGACACCTCTGTGAGGCCTGCATTGAATGCTTCCGACGGTGGATTGGCGGGGCGAACCAGTAACCTCCCTCCGCCACTGCTTAGTGCTTGCTCGCTGGCAGAACTATCTGCTAATGCCAGGACAGTGGGTATTGAACAACGGTTCACCTCCACCCGTCCTGTTACAGTTAACATTGTGTCCTCGGCCAACCCTCAGTCGATCTTCCAGCATGGACAAGTCTCTTCAGGGGATCCGCAGCTGCAGAAATCTTCAGTTATGCAGGCAGTGGTCAGTCATGTCAGTTCTGTGTCAGAAAGAGTTCAATTTCCCATTTCATCTGAAAGAATTAATACTGAAGGAACACAAAAGAGGTCCAACTGCCAGCCACCAAGGATTGATGGGGTGGGAGAAAGGGTGGAGGAAAGAGGTGAAGTGAGTGCTTCAGTACTTGGCAATGTTCGTGCTGAGGTTCTTTCGCCTTCTCCTACCTCCTTCCAAAAACTAGACATCTTACGAAGCCCCAATGCAGCCAACAAGATCAGAGTTACTCTTCTCAAAGATAATTTAAATGGTGACTCCACTGTTGTTGCTAATGACCAGGTCCCTCCTCCTCCGGTGTCATCTCCAACACCTCCCTCTCCGCTGTTCCCGCCATCCAGCACTAGGCTGATCACCAAGGTGTACGAGTTTCCACGTCACTTGGCTGGCAGTACAGTGTCAGCTAGTGTACCTTCCTCCTTCTCGGCTCCTTCACATTTACCTCTTACTACTTGTGGACATTCGTCTTCCAATCTTCCGACAAGCTTGGCTTGTGTCCCTGTAATAAACCCCACCTCCAACAGCATCCAGGTCATACCCACACCTGTAGCTACGCTTCCTCCGGTGACTATTGGACGTGGAGTAACCGCGGCAGTCATCAGACGGTCCATGTCCCCTCAAGGAGCTGCCACTCCTCAAAGTTCGGCATTCAAGTGGCCCATTCAGACTAGCTCTCTTCCAAGCTTTGATAAAATATCTAGAGATAGCTCCAGTTTAGTGAAAGGTGCTCCCAAAATCCAGGATAACAAGGACGAAAAAAGAGTTTCATCTGAAGAATGTGAAGAAGGCTCGGCGAGGACTTCCGGCGTGGGTTTACGTTGGAGGCAGCACCGTAACTCAAGTGGGTTGGATCCACAAATTGCAAAATTTCACAATACAGACATTTATTCGAACAAAGCAGTCTCGGATGAGCAGGACTCAGACAACAATTCAAGAAAAACAAGCTATCGAAAGATTCTGCCCAATACTCTGAAGCAAGGGTCCAGTGTGACATCCAGTGCCGCCTTGCAACGAGCGACGTCTCCCACCCACTCGCACGTCCGCACGGGCGTAGTTACCGTGCAAGTGTGCAGTAACATTCCAGCTACACTCAGTCTCTCATCTATCATAACACCCAAAATCACACAAGCTGAGGCAGCTGAATCATCTCTAGGAGACAAATGTAACTCTGTTTTTTCTTCAACTGAGTCTTATGGCCACTCTGACACAATGTCGTCTTCTCAGGCATTAAAGAAGAGTGTGATAAGTGGAGGGGGTGGGGTAATGGTCACACCTCTTTCTCCGTCAATCTTACCTCCTAGCCGCACAGTTGCACAGATTGTCACAAATTCCATTTCATCAAAAGATGTGAGTTGGCACTTTGTGGGGGTCACTGTACTTATGTAGAAGTTAGCACTATTTGAATATTGAAGGTCAATCATACTGTGTGAATTTTTATGGCCATGAGGTTAGTACAGTAGGAGTCAAAAAAAAGTTTCGAATTCCGTTCCGTAGTATGGCCCTAAAACGGTAGTTTTTAAACCGTAGTTTTTATCGTTGCGTTCCGTACCGTTTTGACTAAATGGCCGACACCGTTTACTAAAACGGTGAAGCATTTCCGTCGATTCACAGATATTTTCTAGCTAGAAACTCTTCTATAGCTATATCAGCAAGCTAAGGCCTTGTATCAACCATTAAACGCTACGGGGATAGTGAAAAAAAGCTCGTATAAAATTTTAACTTGCTTCAATAAAGCTGCAGACTGAAGTTCCGACGGGCACAGAGCTATAACGAGGTCCGCACTTCGTAGATCTTCTGTTAGCTACTGATGGACCTCCAGTAGTAAAAAATCTAAGCCCGAGAAGGCCCTAACATCGAGAAAACGTCGATACTGTGCGGTGGTCGAACTAACAATTCTCCGCGAGACAACTTCGAATAGGACGGCTTCAATTTTTTTAACCCGAAAAGCTCCGCCTCTGGAACCTGTAAACAAAAAATCGGAACGTTTTATTGGATAAACGATTTTTTATATTTCTGTGAGCGAGACATACGGTGAACAAGAAAGATTAAAACGGTAACGCGGTCGAACGGAACGGCCGTTTTTCAACAAACGGCGTATAGTTTCCCCCCCGTTTTTTAATTGGGCGACGGCCGTTCTACGGAACGGAATTCGAAACTTTTTTTTGACTCCTACTGTAGGTTAGTCAATACATCACCTTAAATATTACATCAGTGCATAATATGCCCTCTGCTTATTATTATTATTGTTGTTGTTATTGCTGTTGTTTTTATTGTTTTATTATTGTTATTATTGATTGTTCAACAAAACGATTTTCTCTTGAGAGTAGTAATAGGAGTTATATTAATTAAATTAAAACATACGTGTATAAGAAAAAAATTATTGTGAAATTAAAAATATTTCTTCCATTGCCGAATTACATAAAATATGTGGAGTGAAAAGGTTAAATTAAAGCTAATGAAATGATTGTTGCACTATGTTACATTATTACTACATCAGCACTCTAAGCAGTGATTGTTGCTTGGCGATATCTACAGCAAGGTCATTAATACTAGTGATGTGCTTTAGTACAACTGGTGAGCGAGCCTAAAACTACACTAATGGTTTTAACTTCTAACACTCAAGCTACTAAAAGAAAGTCGAGTTTTTTAATTATGTATGTACGGTAAAGGCATTCAATGCCATAATTAGTAACCACTCCCCGCAACTGTTTGAATTGAAAAAAAAAGTATTCAACAAGTCACGTTATTTAAACTTTTTCTTTGTGATATTCTTAGTAATAGTTGTAACGCACAATCACAACTGAACAAACCGCAAGACTTATGGACAATCAATTTTTCAAGTAAAATATTGCTGTTTAGGGCTTATAACTATGTCAAATAGCATATGAACTTACCACAGCCACTAATTCGAATACAAATGGAACTCCTGTAAGTTGTTTAGTTTTAACTGCACCCGCGAAAGAATTTAAAGCGGTAAACAATTCAATTTCTAAGATGATACGGAAACCAGTGGATTATGTTTAGTGATGTCTGGGACGGGGTTGAACACTGAGCTAATACGAAAATACGAGAGGGTCAAAGTACAAAATGACATACATATGTCCAAACAATATATATAAACAAACAAACATCCCAGATTTTCCATTGTGTTACCCTTGAGAGTATCTCACTTGCTTCGCTCGCTTGCCAATAAGGTAGAATAATCATATATACCAGAGTGTTTATGTGAATGTGTGATTTATTTTGGTGTGTGGTGAATAAAATTAGTACAAATTCAAAGAAACTTAGTCTGTTATGTGCTTAAAACTGTGGATAAAGAAAGGCTTAATACTTGATAATGCAGGGTTTTTTTGTTTGTTTTTTTTTGGTTTTTTGTTTTGTTTTTTGTTTCATTTAACTGACTGTAAACAGTTCTAGTATACACTAAATAATATAAAGTTTATTGCACTCAAATATAATCATAAATTTAATGTATTGCTACTTGTATACTTACAATGAGTTATTTACTGAATCTGAACTGTGGCTTGAAACTCAATAGCCATTGGAAACTTTTCATTCACAAGACAACTGAAAGCTGCACTAATCAGACAAATTAACACACCCATTCAGCTCCTCATACTATTGCACATTTTCAACACCTACACTCCTACTTAAGCACACACACATATTGTATCATGGCATTTCTCACTTGTTGGTTTTACTGAAGAAGGCCTTCAAGCTGAAACGGTTAAAGAAAAATTCACTTGATGCTATGTAATGCTCTATTAATAAGTCCAAATGAGTTATTACACCTTTACTAATATGAAGTGAAATGTAGACTGGAAGCCAAGTAGGCATGTAGAAACACTGAAACAAAAACTGAAGACTTATTGACCTATAATCCACAATGGCTGTGACTTACCAATACTTCACTGTACTTGATCTTTAGTTAAACTCCTTACTCAGGGGCTGACAGTTTAAGTTCTGGTTCCATTCCTACTATAGTGATGTAATGTGTAGACTACATTGTGAATTATTCTATGCATTATTTTCTGTATAGAATTCTGCACTGGGAGAATCTAGAAAGATGGAAAGAAGAATAGCCCATCAAACTCGTAGCAAGATTGGAGCCAAGAAGAGAGGTGTCAATGAAGGTGGGCTGACAACCAGATTTTATATTGCTGCACTACTATAGCACAATGTAGAAATTTTACTAGTGTGATTTATTGAGATTGGAGACTTTTAGTATGGCTTTAAACTACGGTAATATTGTGTGTTGCAGATACTGTGTGATGTATCTTATTTTTAATGCCTTCATTGTATTGTGAATAGTGTGCATGTTGCTCTTTATAGTAAAATAAATGGTGTGTCTTTTTTCTTTTTCTTTTTTTCTCCAGAGAATGGCCAAACCTCTGTGCTGTACAGTGATGAATTCCTTGATAGCTCCAATGAATCTGGTGAACATCTCCAGCAAGACTCAATAGAAGCCACTGGGAATGGCAGTAAGAGTTTCCCAACTGTAGCTCATATTGTGCTTGCATACTAATCTTGTACCTCATTTATACATGTAGCCAGCATAAAGCCAAGGGGTGTACCTGAGTGTGAATTGTTAAATACAGAGAGTATGAAGTAGTGGTATGGTTCTGGCAAGCATGGCTATACTTAGAGACAGTGGCTATGAGCACAGCTCACCCTTTATTAGCAAAATCCTATTTTCTCAGCTCAGTTTTCTTGAAGTTCAAGTTTAGTGTTCAGCAGCTCACTGGAGTTGAGGTGTATTCTCCTTTTGATTTGATTGCATGCTGAAGTCAACATATTCTCCTCTATTGCTGAAGAGAAGTACATTCTATCATTCCTAATCTCTTGTTTTCTTGAGGCCCACCCGAGTGCAGTGTTTAGTAACATACTGAAGTCAAAGTGTACTTGCCATTTAAAGGCATTTAAGAGAAGTAGTGTCGTTTTTCAGTGACTCTCATAGTCCACTATGCGTTAATAGGCAGTTAAAGTAAATCAAAGTTCAAGCATTTATGTAGGTTTGTCCTCATGCTAGCTTGCTTTGCAAGGCCCGAAAGTCATTGTTGAAAGGTTGTCTCATTTCAGTACTTTACTATGCTGCATGTATGCATGTATATATGCATGTATATACATATATTCAGACAATAGGCTTGTTCTTGCCTATTAGAAATATCTTTGTCTGTTGGATTTACAAACTGATGCTACTTACCTATTGGCATTATACATGCAAGGACTTTACCGTAGCCAGATATTCTATATAGTTTTATAAATAAATTTAGTGGAGGAAAAATAAAACGTTTTCATTCAACGTTTTAGCTGTACATTGGTCTAAATGTCTAATATTATAATATGTACATACACAATTTGTTTTGCTATTGTTTGTTTATCTACCAAATTGTTGTGATTCATTTAGATAGCAAAAGAGGTTCCAGCAAGAGTAAAGGAGATGGGGAAGAGAGTGATGAAGGCAAAGAAGGAGATGAGGAAGACGAAGAAGATGATGATGGTGAAGATTATGAAGATAATGATAGAGAGGGAAGAAACAGAGATGGCCAAGACAATCAGGACTCGAGGGAGAAGAAGCAGAAAAAAAGTTAGTCTAATGAGGTTATTTACACAGGCTCGGTAGTTGAAAGTGGACGTTAAGAAATAATATTGAGTTAAAAATAACACTAAGATTCATTTAATTATCCTGTTTCTACTTCATGGGGTTTTTGTTTTGTTTTTCTTTTTGTTGTTGTATTCTATACTTGCTTGAACACTAAGTATAAATTTAATTAGACATATTTACTACATTCTTATAAGCTTCAACATAATAATATTCTTTTTTTTATTTTTATTATTATTACTTTACGAAGTAATAAATTATTATGTTGAAGTTTAAATATAAATTTAAAAGTCAAGCCTTAATTTAAACACTATTATCTGAATCTCTTTCGTAAGACTAAATTTAGGCCAAGCTTATTTTAGTCTGATGCCAATATTCGAGATGAGCATTATACCATCAAGCATATTTTTACAATAGCCAGTAGGTCACATTTTATTATATTTTATTTTTTATATTTAGATGTGAAAAGCAAGAAAGATACCATCTTGTATACTGTAAAGCTCAGAGGTAAAAGTGATTAAGATTATTTTTCTGTACCAATTTGACTTGAGTTGAAATGTTTAGACTGCTACATGCATCACATGATGTGGGAGGAACATCGAGTCGTACTCATTGTACCAACTCACCAAAAGGTAAATATTTAAGTATATATAATTTATATATGTATACCATAGTTGCTGTGGTAACAGCCATGGATTTTTTATTCCACAGTAAATTTTCCACTGGCATTGTACATTTCTCCCTGTAGTGTGCAGTTTTATGTTTTACACAATTTTTAATTTTGTGATGTCATGGTAATTTTAAAACTTATCTAGTTAACTACTTCATGTGGCGCTAGCTACACTTGTTATGTACGTTTCCTCCACAAAATCACGCCCCCCCCCCCCCCCCCCCCCCCCCCCCCCCCCCCCCCCCCATAACGATGAGATATTTTTACAACAGTTCACATGGTAAGGTGAGTAAATAGAAAACTAAAATAAGAATTCAACAAAAACTCACTGTTATGGCATACATGCAAGGGTAAGAAAATGATATACAAAATAAATCTGCTTCTAAACTTTAGCAGTAGCCGTGCAGTATTGCAGTGAAGTACAAAATGGTGACGGGGTTATTTCTTGAGTGCGACAGACTTCCGGTCTTACAAACGATAGCTAACTAAAAAGTATGTTTTGTATTTGTGTTCATATGGATGAAATACAGAGTGCTTAAAGTTTCACTGCATATTGTCACTTTATCACCACTAGTTTGTTTGAAGGAGGAGAAAACAGAACGAAGTATGTACACTTTTTGTTGTTGGTACTTTAAAGTGACCCTTGCTGTAGTAACTATTAATGTTGTTAAACTATTACATATATAATATATATATATATATATATATATATGGATTCTTTTGTTTTTGCATTAGAGTGACTGTAACAAGAAGAACAGGTTGTCTGGGGATGGTGGAGGCAATGTCTCTAGCTCTGGCATAGAGACAGCCACCAACTCCTCCTCCATCAGTGACAGGAGGAGGAGAAGGAAGCCCAAGCACGAGGTTCTGCATGATGCTGACGACAGTGAGTGTGTATGCTTGCACTGGACAGTCTCTCTTGTGCATTGGCTATGTTGATTGTAATGAGATAGCATTTTGCTGAGGCTTTAGAAACATCTGGGTTGGGTAATATTTGTTTTATTGAAGCCTGGTTGTACGTGACCCTATTCTGATTTAATTGTAGATGCAGAGTTTTGTTGCCAAGTTAGTCATTAAATACATTCTCATATTTATAAATTATTTGTGGCCTCCTATATAATTTAGTTACCAATGCTGAAATGGAATGTGTCACATGAATAGTTTATTAGTATGCACACTTTGAGGAGAATAAGAGTAAAATTACAATTATATTGCTTTTATTATTGTAATTGTTGTTTCATACATTATCAGATTTTTTTTTTTAATTGTGATGGGAGTTGTTGCACTCTCAGGGGTTGGTGAATTACTTAAGGAAATATCAGAAAAATTTTGAACAATGTTTTTGTTTGTTTTATTATTTATTGATTGCATCTACATGACTCCCAATCAATGGTTATTTTAGTGGACGCAGAAGACGAGGCTGGAGGAGATTATTCCTTCAGTACCTCCTCTATCCATGTGCGATCTCCGTGCTTTTCCATGTATGAGCTTCGGTTGAAACACTTCCGTCACATGACTAGCAATGCTGTATATGCCTACACTTACAAACACCAGATCAAAAGCCTCAGGACGCCTACCCATTGGGTAAGGAGCTCTTTTATGAGTCTAAGGGTGTGAGCTTGAGAGGTATTGTCTTTATTGGGAGGGAGGGGGGATGAATTGCTGAGGGTGTGCTCAGGTAGAATTTCAAAAGGAGCGGAAACGAAAAGGGTTATGATTTTCTTTTTTTCTTTTTCTTTTTTTCAATTTGAGCTAAGTATGACAGTACTTTAAGTGTGGAATAGTTTGTGAAAGGGAACTGATTAGTAATTTCATGTTGTATTTATACAGGTTCAGGTTCTGCGTAGAATGGGTGGGGTCCAGGAGCATGGCCACACCTTTCGTCTCATTGAAATCCTTCGGGTAAAAGAAATGTGCCAACAGTTTAATGTGCTCTCGAGCTGGCCCAGCAACTTGGATGCTCTGGCAAGAAATGAGTTCCCAAAGAGCAGAATAAGTAAGTAGTGATAAACAACTTGAGTAAAAAATTTTTTACTTAATATAGTAATTGGGATTTGGTAGGGGCTCTGGCCTCTATATTATGTAGTTGGATGCACTGCCACCAGAGTTCAAGTGCGGCTGTTCAAGCACTTAAAAAAAAACCAGCAACAGAAACTTACGTATGAATTGGCAGAACAGGCAAACTGACATGCAACCATTGAGCTATGTATATACATACCACAAATATATAGATGATCTGATAAAAAAAAAAACTATGATTCAACACATATTCTAATAAGCAAGTCCACACTCAAGCAATGCACCTGGCTAGTCAGACAATCCTTTCATTTCTGTCACCATTTCTTCGCCCCATACTCCAGGAGGGAAGCACAATAATTGACTTGCTCAGACTCAGTAGCATGTTGTGTGATAATTGGATGTTTGTGCTTACAGTGATAGATCTCAGTCACTTCTCTCCTGAAGAGCTAATGGAAACAGAGCGCCTTGAAATCATTCCAGCCTGTCCTTATGCTAGACCTCCCACTCCACCTCCTGTGGACACCAAGCCAAAGAGACCTTAGTAAGTGTATGAATGTATTTTTAGTAACTTGATTCATTTGATTTCATTCCACACATGCCGTTCATTAGTCATTTGATATATGATATTAATGTCTTTTTTCCCCTTCCTGTTTTAGTACAAAAAGAAAGCATTCGGTGAAGGAAGTCAAGGAAGAGCGTAAGAAACGAAAGTACACCAGAAAAGATTCAATGAATAATGCCAACAAGAAGCTTAAACTAGAGGATGTAAAGAGTGTGGAAGCAGTTCCTGAAGATGCCAACCCTAGCCAGCCTATGGACAGTCCTGTTGTTCGGAGGGAGCAGCAGCCTTTGGCTTCTGTTCACAGAGCGACGTTGCCTTTACCAGAGGATAATGGGGGCCAAGATAGTGGGAGTAGTCGCTCAGATAGACCCCCTCAGAGGAAGGTAGCGAGCAAGCGTTGGGCCTCTGGAATGAAAGGAAGCAGGCTGGAGGAAGATGAGGAGGACAGGATGGACGAGGGAGAGGAAGAAGATGAGGAGGAAGAAGAAATGGAGATGTCACCTTCAGCTTCTTCTAGGAGGCTTGCTCCTTTAGCAAGCAGGATGGCTGAGATGCCTTCTCCTACCACCAAGTAATTTATGTTTATATAATATATATGTAAAGTATAGATACGTTTTAGGTAATAAAAAAATTGTACTGTGTGTATGTACAATATTCCTTGTGACTGTTGTATTAACTGGTTAGTTGTTATTGTTTTTCAATACCACATTCATAGTGATAGCTGGTACAATCTGGTTGATGCTATGTTCAGTGACATAACTGTTCTAGGGAAATCTGTCAATAGTTACACATACATGTACAAAATATCCTTGCATATGTAATCATGTTCCTTTTTGTTTAATGAGCGTTGAAGTAGTAAATTGCAATCCACAGACTAAACCTTGTAGCATGTTGCTTAGTATTGCTTCCTTATCATTTCAGACAAGTGAAGTTCTACTGTGTCTGTGTTAGCTATTAAACATTCATACTTTTATCATGTGACCAGGGGAAAAAAGAAGGTGTGTCCAGACTGCTGCACTCCCATTGCTAGAAAATGCAAGAAATGTCCGTCGTGTGGCAAGGGTTTTGGTGTGTTTACGTTTGGTCGTAAGCTGTGCCCGGTGTGTGGGCGTACTAACAAGGCTCGTATGACAGAGTGCTTCCAGTGTGGACATCCTCTCTCTAATGCTCCCAAGGCTGTACCTAAAGTCTATAATGGTGAGCCAACAGTCAGTACTGTAGAAAGACACAAAATAGAAAGGATTTATTAGGAAGGGAAGTGGTGGTTGAAGGTGGGAGTGAAGGGAGGCTTCAGAGGAAAGAAATATATTAAAAAGGAAGAAAGTAGACTGAAACCAAGCAAGAATTGGAACAATAAATGTGTGTGTGTGTGGGGGGGGGGGGGGGGGGGGGGAGGGGATGAAACCGAATCTTATTATTATAATTCTTACATAATTTGGTATTTGTGTGTGATCATTATAGCTCTGAGTGATTCTTACATGGACCAACCCAAGCCATGCAGTAGGACTGGCTCTGTGTTTGGTGCACGGAAGAAGCGCAACCTTCTCTCTCTTCCTGGGTTCTCATCAATGGGGTCATCTGGTCAGAACCACAGCTCTAAACTGAAGGATCAAGCGGCTTTGCTGCAGCCTAAAATGACCCTAAACACGCTGAGCCTACAGGATTCTCCCTCTAAGTTGCTGGACAGGCACACAGAGAGCAGGGGCAAACGATTTGAGAGAAGCAGGGAACCTGAGAGAAGTAATGGAGATGATAGAGAAGATCCAGTTGGAAATGCTGTGGTCGTCAATCAAGAACAAAATCCTCCGCCTCTTCTACTCGCAGGAAAAACAGAGAAGGAATTTGAGCGGCGCACAACAAAACCTAAGCATTCTGGTGAGTAAAAGCTGTCACAATATTATGGAGTAATTGATGTTTGGTTGTGTGGCTATTCTGTAGGCTACCAATACGGTAGAGTGGCGTGGGGTGAGGCTGATATAACGTGTCTGGTGGATGAAAAGGGTGTGGTCAAGGTCTGCCTGCAAGAGCTCTGCAGTAAGGTATGTTGGCATTCTCAGTTTCAATGGCACCCACAAGTTCAGATGTTGTGCAACTTATCTAATGCTCAATTTCAGATGGACACAAGTCCTGAAGAAAAATTGCATTTCATGTACCTTCTTTTTGCTGAATTTTGAGCTTTACTTGCAACTTCATTTTACCTTTAGTCAGATCTATTACCATGTCTATGTAATGTAAATAATTAAATGACGGTATTAATTTTTTTAAAAATCTGTTCACTTTTGTAGGTGTTGCACAATCACGGCAAAAGTAATGTTTTTGACGTGGTGAAGAATCTAAATCTACCTCTAGAACATGGCGACTCCACACTGCTTAGGAAGCTACAGGCCCTGGGGTTACACACAAACAGGTAGGTGGCTAATTTATATTGGTGGGTGTGACTACACTAGTACACATAGAGAAGGCTCATTACTTATATAATAATAACTCATTCAGCCTGCTAATCTTTAGGGAAAACTGTTGTTCCAGTGAAATAGTTTAGTCAAAAACTTTCAGCTTGACCAAATTTATACATAAATTTATACATAAATACATAAATTTGGTCAAGCTGAAAGTTTTTGACTAAACTATTTCACTGGAACAACAGTTATCCCTAAAGATTAGCAGGCTGAATGAGTTATTATTATATAACTCTCCTTTGTTTGATTCCTCTTCCCTCCTCCACTCTAGGTCTCCCATGTGTCGTCTGATAGCATCTGAAGAACTGTGGACTCTGTTGGATGCATTGGAAGAGCCAGTGCCTGAGGAGGTTTACCATCATTTGGACCAGATGTCAACTTACAATACTCCTCTGTTGGTTAGTGCAACATCTTACAGTGGACACAATGCATACATATGCTTTCTAACTTCACTATTATTATTATTATTATTATTATTATTATTATTTAGTCACCACATGAAGTGGCGGACGAAGCTAATGGAGAAAGCAGCAATGATGCAGGTGGTGCATCTGCCGAGGTTGGTAGTGATGAAACTCTGGTGGAATCTGAGCCAGTGGGAGACAGCGGAGCCAAGAAAGGAAGCAGTGGTGTAGCTAGCGATGTTGCTCCTTCTTCTGCTGGAGCAAGTTGCATGACCCCCACATCAGTAGGCACCCAGAGTCCTCGCCATGGAGCTGGTAGTGGGGCCACTATGGTGGAAGAAGATGAGCATGGTAAGTGTTTTTTAATAGAAATGATCATTTTTTGCCTATCGACTGTATAGTGCCCAATTTTCCTAAGTATTTGCTGATTGGAGAAGGTTGTCCAAGAATGAGGTTGCAAGTTCTATTAGCATACATATGTGCAGGTTAATACGCCTTTTATTATATCTTAGAAGGAAAAGTTAGCTTAAACTTTAGTGATATAAGAAATGGCAATAAGTATGTGACCGTTTCCTGTCACTATACAGGGTTTATCACCTGTACTCTGTGTATTTTGGGTACTAGATAAATGGTATATTTTTCTGAACCTTTCATTGCAATTTTTATCGTGCAGGGTTTGAATCCACTCTTCATGAAGTTGAATGTAGTGATGGGCAGTCTGTGTCCATATTGAGAACATTCAATGGAGAACTGTATGGGTGTGTCACTGAGTTTTGGAGGAAATACTTCCCGGAAGTTAACAGGAATCACCTCACGTCAGCTCTTAAGAGACTCAATCTGGAAACCATCTTGCCCACAGGGCAACAAGCTACGCTTCTTCGTGCAGCTGGAGTCATTTCCCTTAGAGGGGCTGCTGGGAGGCTCATGAAATTTGAAAGTCTGGAAAAGTTACTAGATGACTTTGGCATTCCATTGCAGATTGGAAAGCCAACTGACAAAGTAAGTGGATGCAGCAGTTTTTAGGTTATGTACATAATAGAAACTTAAAAAGTGGCAGAACTTTTTTTATTTTTTTATTTTTTTTTATTTTTTAATTATTTTTTTTATGCATATGAATCATCAGAATAGAATGGTTGTACCCGAATTTAGGACAATGTCTATGTTATATCTCTGGTAGCACATAGCAGAGATTCAACTGTTTGCCTATTTACTGAGCAATCTAAAGAGTTTGTCAAATAACATGAGTATCTTTGTGGTCATCCTCAATATTTACTGTATTCCTCAACACACACTTGAATGCACACACATACACACACACTCATGCACACACACACATACACTCATGCACACGCACACACATGTTACTTTACTTGGAGTGTAGCCCAATATCTAAACCTCTGTTATGAGTCCAGTATAGTTAATTCTATGCAAGCTTACTGTTTAATTCATTCTTGTTCTTTTAATGTTTCAGATCTATTTTTCCTCCAAGCCATCACATCCGCCAAACACCACCAATCATGGTCAAGTGGGACGTCCCAGGATGTCTATGCGTCGGCCTAATATGCGCTACAATGCATCCAGCAACCAGGGAGCACACCACTCCATGCAACAACTGCCACCTGACAAAGTTCTAATGAGCAAAGAAGGTAAGAGAGCTGCAGATAACTTTTTGCTGTTCTGTATAGATGAATGTTTCCTGGGATTTGTATACTCCACGTGTAGATGCAGTGTATGCTAGTTTCATGAAAAACATTCTGGGAGCAATAAATCCTGCTGACCTGCACACACTTTTAGAAGATGTTCGCGTAAAAGCACTTGATTCTACTTCTGGTCTTGGAAATGAGTCTACAGGTAAAGGTTTTATCTATTCAGTCATTTTCGGCTGAAATAGCTATATAATTCTTGTTCTAACAGCCAATAGTTTTAGTTGTCATAATATTGGCTTGTTAGAACAAGAAAATTGCTATTATTAAGGGTTTTGTTTCTAATATTTCTTAGGTAGGGGTTAATGTGTTTATTTTGTGCATGTTTTAGAAGTGGAATCTGACATCTCTGCCATCCAGCAGCTCATATATTCTCGTAGACAGCTCTGCAATGTACTAGCTGATGAAATCAGTTATCTCACCACAAGTAACCATGGCTACATGGCTGAATCAATCCGACTAGACCACATGGAGAAGCAATTTTTGAAGGATATACAAGACATGCTTAATACTTATGACATTTCCTTGCTCTCTCAATGAATTTGTTTCCTGTTAATTGCTATTTATGTACATTTCTGGTTTACTTTTCTTTTTCATGTCACTTATTTTATCTAATTGAACGAAACTACAACTATTTGGTAAAGAATCGTTTCCCCACGTGTAAAACTGAAAAGGAGATACCACCAAGTTATTGCTTGAAAAGAAGACACTAAATTATTGCTTGCTCTTGACGGAGATGACTTCTCCTTTACTTTCGGGAAGTCCTCCCACTACTCCGTTAGGTCCTCGTCCCCAGTTCGAATTCCCTGCCATTCACGAAAATCCGTCGGGTTGGGGACCTTGTGAAGTACCTGAACAGTTTAAGGACACACCTTACCAACCTTTTTCGAAAGGGGACAGATTGGGCAAGGTGAGTGCAGTAGTGCCGCAGCATATTTGACTGAACTTATATTCACAGCTCCATTAGTTGCCCATTTTTTTCTACCCACAATAGCTACATATGCCTAGTTAGCCGTTATGGTTTTTTGGAACAGTTACATTAGTTTGTGTTCTAGATAACTAGACACCCAATAATCAGAGTTCACATACATCAGACTGCATGATATACACAGAAATATTGAATAGCCACGCGCCAAGTGATATTTAGGTGTAGTGTAACATACATGTATGTACATATACATAGGTGTCGTATGTCACTTTTCATTCTTGAAATTGGGTGGAGTACTTTTAATTAAATGTCATTATTAGTTTTTACAATTTATGCCATTAATATTTTTATTCCATTAATATTTTTATTCCTAATTGAGTTTACCCAATGGATTTATCCAGTATGAAAAAAAAATTACAGTACAATGAGTCATTATCTTACCGTATGATGCACAAGGCTATTTCACAGATGCATGCATGGATTAAACTGCTGTAAGTTAAAGTAAAGGAGAGTTTTTACTGTTATTGATGTCTGTATTAGGTAGCAGACTGGTCGGGTAGTCTTTACCAAGACAGAAGAAGTGCCAGTAAGTGGTTACCGGCTAGATTATGATTGTCATGGTGTGAAGTTTGTGGTATAAAAGAAACAATATATTTCAGTTGTTTTAAGAAATTCTTACGAGTTGTCTTAGCCTAAAATCATTAGTGTCATTAAAAACTATCTAGGACTGAAGTTTAGTGAAGTACTTAATGAAAATATTGCATTCTAGATTTTATTCTAGCATCAGACGCAATACAAGGCATCATTTAGTTCGATCACTATTAGTAGACCTGTATGACATACAATTAAGTTCACTTGCCCATGTCTCTGAAGTGCACAGTTCATTGTGTATTGTTTGTGTGGTGTAGATAAATACAACAACACATACGGTGTGGGAGGCAAGGAGTACGTGTACCACCACACGGAGGATGAGTCCACCTTCCAGCTGGTGGACACTTCACGCCTGCAGCGACCACTACACCAGAAATCTCGCAAGATAAATCACGTAAGGAGAGGAGAAGGGAATGGAAAAGAGAGAGATGAGGGAGAAAATTAGTATCATTTATGATCTGACTTAGCATTGCTACAACATGTTTCTCCACATATTTTATTACTAACCAAAAAAGTAAATTATTTGGTAAGGCACCTTGTTTGCAAATTTACTCTAAAGAACCATGCAGATTGAGCAAAAGCTAAATGTTTTGGTGTTTGACCAGGAAAATTTAGTGAATTACTTTTTGAGAAGCATTGAAGAAGGATGGAGAATGTCCTTTTATTGTTTCTGTAAAAAAATTAAAAATTTCTCTGTAATATTTGAATAAAAAATTGAGACGTCATTTGTGCTTGTAAGGGCACACTTCTGAACTCCCCCCCCCCCTTTTCAACATCTGTGTACAGGCATGATACTGGGTGGTGCTTTAATTGAAATTTTGTGTGTGTTTGTAGCAAAAGATAAGGCGTGACAGGGAGAAGAGGGAGGAGAGACGAATGGGTGGTAAGCAGCAGGTGGCCAAAGGAAAGCTCAGAGAGAAGTGAGTCAGACATCTTCGCTGTGTAGAGTTCAGGAGTTCATTGAGATTGTGTACTAAATCGGTGCAGTAGAAATTCAATATCATTTTCAAAGAATAAAAAGCTGCCTCGTGATCTCTATCAATTCATTTGCACTAGCTTTCAGGTTGCTGGTATACATTGTGTCAGGTGGCCAGGTAGGGGGCGGGGCAGTGTAGTGCTTCCAATTGAGCATGACCTTGACATTGAACAGTTTAATTGAGATAGCACATATACATAGACTGTACTGTATTGTATTGTATTGTATTGTCACTTTAGGGATCGTATGAGGCAACAACATCACAAGAGGATGAAGAAATTCATGTACCACGGAAACTATGATCGAAATCCTGTATGTCTTGGTTCACTTGTAGTGGGCAATACAGATTGTTATTTATTATTATTATTATTGTAGTTGTTATTATTATAGATATTGCTATTATTTATTTTTATTTTTATTATTTTTTATGTATCTTTTTTGTAGGTGAGTTTGAAGCCACGGCAACCGTCAGTGAAGGTGAACCCTAATTGGGAGATAGTGAATGAAATAGAATTCAGTCAGCTACAAAAGCTCAACTTCACTCCTTCGGAGCCTAAGGAGCTGTAAGTCTATAACCCGAGGGGTTTGTAGTTTTAATTTGTTGTGTGGTAATTCTTTTGATAATACTGTCCTCACAGAAGAAGTGAGAGTGAGAGTATAATGGTGCCTCCTCCTTCTTGTGCTGATGAAATTTTAATATCATCATGAACAGCTACGTATATTGTACATTGTACACTGTTTGGGGGGGGAGGAGGCATGCATTGTGTGAATGACTTGTTTATGTGTGTGATTGGCAGTTATGGCTGATGTTTGTCGTACTCCAGGCGTCTGTGCGGGTCACTGGGTCTCTACGACTTGAGCAAGGAAAGGCGTACCACTCTTCGCATGCCGGCGAGGCTGGAGGAGTTTGATAAGGTCCACCACAAGGTTACAACTACTGAAGATCCTGTCATCAGAGAAGTAAGTGAGTGGGTGTGGTCTCAATTGGAGTTGTCCAATCGGTGGTTAACAATGTCATAAACATTAACAACCTCTGAGCCTATTAACTAATAATAGGTGGTGAAGTTATAAACAATAACTACCATTTCACAACAGTCATAATGGCTGATGAATTATTTAAAGAACAATTAAATAAATGCTAATAACAGGCCAGCAGCTCTAGTCTCTCTCACTCGCTAACAGAGTCTTTAGGCTCCGAGTTTGTCTTCACATATTACTATATATCATCTCGTAGTTGGTGAAGAGTCCAGAGTGCAGTGACTGTCAAGTGTTTGCCACCGACATCATCCTCGCCACGCTCATGACATGTGCTCGATCCAAGTACTCCTGGGACATTGTGGTGGAGAGGGTGGGCAACAAGCTCTTCCTGGACAAGAGAGACAACTCGCAGTTTGGTGAGTGGCTGAAATAATCATGTCTGATACTTAGCTACAAGGAAGGCATTATGATGAGCAAAGGTCAGAAAGTGCATTTGATGATTGTGTTGGTTAGTTTTATTGGTTGTTGTTAGTATTATTATAAATTTGTTGTTGTTGTTGGTTTCAGACTATTTGACGGTCAGTGAAACTGCCAAAGAGCCCCCACAGAGTGAGGAAGGGGAATTCAACTCTCCCCAGAAGCTAGCCCTGGAGGCTACCTACATCAGTCAAAACCTCTCCCAGCAAATGTTGCAGGTCTGGCATGGCATGCTGCATGGGTAGGGTTGTAGCTATCTCGTATAGTACCAATTGAAACCTAGTCTGATCTGATACATATTTACGGTGGGAAACATGTGAAGATTAAGAATTACAAATATGGTGGTGTTGTTGTAGGAGGGGAAGTCTGTGAATCTTCCTCATCCTAATCCTTTTGTGAGTGAGGATGACCCAGCACAACCTGCATCAGTGGGCTACAGGTCAGTCAGTGGTTATTATTATTTTACTTCCATTTTAATTTTTTATTATTATTATTATTTTTACAGATATCTGAAGTGGATGCTGGGAGATAAAATTGGATTGGTGGCACGGTGCGAGTATGATGCTGTCATGGCAACTGCTAATGGCCAGTCATTCATCAACATCAAAGCACTCAATGAATGGGACTCAAAGGTCAGGATATACAATCTCTTTTAATAGAAAAGAGAGTTGACTATTGGCTCTCATGGAGACTCTCACTGTGTGTGGCCCACTAGTTGATCATTGAGTTTAGAATGTTTAATCTTGAGGATTGCTGCTTTTTATTTCTAGGGAATACTGATGTTATAGGGTGCATGCAGTGAGTTTCTCTCTCTGTCAAGAGTTTCATTAAGCACATTAGCATGTGCCGTTGTATCTCTTGCACATGTGCCATCGTCTCGTGTGCTACCATCTTATATCTCCGTGCACATGTGCGGCCATTAACACACTACCTTGGTGGGTGTGGTGACTGGCCCGGCTTCTGTAGCTATCTTTTAACATTTTGATCAACTAATCAGTTGGATTTTACTCTATCAGATATTTTTGGTGTCTGTATGTATGATGTTGTAGCATTCTGGAGGAATTGATTGGAGGAAGAAGTTGGACTCACAAGGAGGAGCCGTTTTTGCTACCGAGCTCAAGAACAACAGCTTCAAGATTGCCAAATGGGCAATGTGTGCACTGCTGGCAGGCTCCAGCTTCATCAAATTTGGGTGGGTGTGGTTGTACTGGGACTTGGGTGGGCGTGGTTGTACTGGGACCTGTCGTGATCATTGAAATCTCCAGTAATAATAGCAGTTTTCTCAGTAGGGGAAAACTGCTGTTATTCTTATTGCAACTGAAAATGACTGAATCATTTCCCAGCGGAGCAGGGCTGCATTCAGAAAATGAATATAGAGAAGGCAAAACAACTTAGTTTTAGGAGGGGCAATGGGGTTAAATACACACATTCTGTTGTGTAGAAACATTTGCAATACTAAAGAAAAAACGTGCATAAATATGCTGTGTTTCATGTTGCATGCTCAAACTGTTAGTACTAATGGATTTATTGGGGGGGGGGGGGGGTGCGAAGATTATTTTTCTAGGAGGGAGAGTGCTCCTTTGCCCTGCCCAGTACTGGTGGTGTCATTGGTTAAGATGGTCGACTTATTGTATTCCTTTAACTGTTGTGTGTTGTCAGTTATGTGTCTCGACTCCATCCCAACCACTCTAAGCCGCACGAGATCCTGGGATTCCAGAAGGTGAAGCCATTGGAGCTGGCGCAGCAGATGACCTTGGATGTGGCCAATGCCTGGGGGGTCCTGCATGCTATCCTAGACACTTGCATGGAGCAGCCTGAGGGCAAGTACCTCATCTTGAAGGACCCCAACCAGGTAAGACGTGGCAGTAGTCTGCCAGGTTCTTCAATGTTGTGTTGTAATGTTTACACTTCTTTTGCTATGAAAAGAATCGGAAGGAAGTTTTTCATACTGTCTACAATTGTTAGTACAGATAATCTACCAGGTGTGTGTGTGTGTGTGTGTGTGTGTTTAGTCTGTGGTGAGATTGTATTCTATCCCTCGGAACACGTTTGAGAGTGATGAAGGTAGCGAGTCGGAGGAATCAGAAGAAGAGTCCAGTGATGAAGAAGATAAGGATTAATGATTGGATGACTTCTTGATGGTGTCAAATTTTTATAAGCATTAAAATGTTATCATTAGATAAAAGAAACACAGACTGGGTAAAATAAGAAAAACATGCAAACTAGAGTCATAATTGAGGTTTTAATGACTTGAATTTCCAATTGTACTTGTTAAATTCTTCCAATCTGACATAACTGTGATGCTAAATTCCCTGCATTAGTCATCTCTTCTCACTAAAAACTTTCCTGCATTTAGCATCTTTTCTTATTTACTTCGGAGGATGTTGGGTGTTATTGAGGTATAATTTATTGAATACAAACTGTTGAGAAGTTCAGTAATTGTTTGGGACAAAGTTGAACGACATGTAATGTGGTATATTCTGCCAGAGCCTTTTAACCTAATTGCTTCATTAAGAAGGGTCTTGCTTGCTTGCTAGACTACGAGGTGGTTTTTTTAAAACACTATGGACAGGAAGTTTGTTGTTCTATTAAACTTCCCAACAAATGTACAGTTTGCCCAACATTTCCCCAAACTAGCACAAGCTTTTATTATCTTTCAGCAATATTGATTCTTTTTGTATTCACACAGCTATAGAACAGTAAATGAAAAGAATGAACAGGCATAATAGTAGTAGTATTCATGGCCAATGTGTATACCAGTGGTGGTGTGTGAAGTTAGGCTGACTCCACAGCCTCTGACTGTCCCTCAGTCTCTTTGCCCTCACCAGTGTCTTCAGAATTGACACATGGAGTAGTATCTCCTTCAGCCGGAGGGTCTGCAGTCTCCTGCGACTCCGCCTCCTGCCCCACCTCCAGCTGTGCCATATGGTCAGTCACGCTCACATCCACACCAGAGTACTCTCCTGATAATTGATCTTCCTTTTCTTTCTCCATGTTCAACTCACCTTCCTTCAGCTGCATCTTGTACTTGTAAATAGAGTTTGTGTCGGCTACTTCACCTGAACAAATGACAATTCATCACTCGAGCTCATTTATATCAGTGGATATGGCTACCCTTTACCTGATGAGAGGTTGAATGTCCTTCCCTGAGGAGTTGTGGGTGTAGCAGGAGCAAACCAACTCAAGACTGAGCCCACAATGGGGACATACCTGAGGTAGCCCTGAATATTATATACATGTAAGACATTATTGCAAGCATGCTGCCTGGAAATACATCTTGAGAGGTTCTACTGTATGTCCTACTAGACGTATCCAAGCATATAATAAGAGTGTAATAACACTTCAAATACTTAATTTACCAAAACAAAAAAAAAGTGACTTGTACTACTTCATTCTATTTACCATGCAGTTATATATTTTTTGATATCATAAGCGACTTGTTTGCAGCCAGTGCTCAAGACAATAGGAAGAGTTCATTAAAGGAGTTCGCAGTGCCCACAACAGTAGCTAATACTAAACTTTTTTTTGCAACATTTTTCATTTGTTGTTTTTGCAAATGACATAAAGTAGTAAATAGTGGCAACAAACTTTGCAAGCAATGAAACAAAGCCATCGCACACATATTCACAGGTTTACCTCCTCTTGCTCTCTCTGCTCCTTCTCTTTGGTAATGTCAGACTCAGCTGTCTCTATTCCTTTCTTGATCTTCTCAGACATACCTTCAAGAAACTGAGGAGAAACACACTTACAACAGTTCCCTCATTTCTTGAAGTAACCTTACCTTCTTGTGCTCCTCAAAAACAGCTGTCTCATCTAGCAACACATCCATGAATTCTTGCAAGTTTACATCTGCTTGTAACTACATACATATGGATGGATACAATACACGACACAACAAATATTTCATCATTTACTAACCAGAATGTGCACCAAGTTTTTAAATTAGGGCATGATAATAAAAAAAGCTTTGGTTAGATATGCTCTAATTATAGAGGACTGTGTCCCAAAAACAGCCTTTTTTTTTTTTTGAATGGCTACTACAGCAAAATAAGAAAATGGAGGGGGGGGGGGGGGGGGGAGTTTCTCACTTCCTTGATCATAATGCAGCTGAAGTTTCCATGTTGGAAAGGACAGAAGGAAGGGTTCTTCTCAGAGAGGATGTTAGAGAGTTCAATGTTGAGGGAGTTTAGAGTGGAGACCTCCTCAAGAGTGAGCTCTGTCTTCTCTGCCCAATTTGTTGGCACGTATCTGAATAGAAATACCAAAATAAAAACCTACTAACCAATGTACTGTAACTCGTTAGTTAGCAAATTTGCAGCAGTAGCAGCAAAAAAATAAATAAAATAATAATAATAATAATAATAGTAATAATAATAAATGTTATCTCCATTAAAAACAAGCTGGGTCTTCTGAAAACACACATTCATATACTTGCACTGGAAAAACTTCTCTTTCCTAAATTTAAACCAGCAAACAAACTTTCAATACTAAACTAACTAACTAGTGCACAAAAGCAAATCATATGCTATGGCAAAGTCACCAAGTCTTGAAATGTCATTCTTAACTTGCCTATTGAACTCTAATCTCCCAAACTCTACTTTAACTCCCATCATCTTAGCTCGTTAACATTTGCCCGCCAAGTCTTCAATTCTATTTTTCTTTAATAACATGAAATATTCCTGGGTGACTAGGTGTACTCTTAGTTTCTTTGCTTCAATGAAATCCAAAGAATAATCAAGTTAAATATACTGAACACAATTACTGATTTTAGAGCATTAGAGAAAGCAATATTTATCTTATCTCTGTCACCAGTAAAATGTGTCCGTGTGCATTTCCATGTGTGTATATCACTCACTGGATGAAGCCACTGCCAAAGAAGGAGGGAAATTCGAGACAGCGAAGGTTAGGCTGCCCTTTCAACTCTTCCTCTATGAGTCTCCTAGCTAGTGCGGTCATGTGAATGGATTCCTAACAACATTTACCACCATAACAACAACAATAATGAAGTGTCAAATATATATGGTAAAGGTGATCCAACTCACAAGCCTCTGCCTCAAGGCTTCCACAAATTTGGTCACATCTTCAATTGAAGTACTTTGCTCTGAGTACAAAATAGAACAAATACTTTCATAAATACATTGTAAATAAACATAAAATAGATCACAAGTATTTATAAACAGGTATTGGTCCTCACCAGGGAAGGCAGTGATGGGGTCAAACCTGAAGCTCACGCCATACTCCGGGAGCTTCAGAGGAGAAATGCCAACTTTAGGGAAGAACACTTGCAAGTCCCTAGCAATCTACAAACATCGATTAGATATTTAAAAACATCCTCACACAGATACCATAAATAACTTTGAGAACCTGGAAGAGATGGTGGGCACTATCTGTGGAGGGACACACCCACCCATACTCACATGTGCGTACACTTAACGTTCTATCCCACTTACATTCCTAGACTTTGCACATGCACACACACACACACACACACAATCACATACACTGTTGCACACACACACACACACACAATCACACACTATCACACACACACACACTATCATACACACACACACACACACAATCACATACACTGTTGCACACACACACACACACTCTCTCTCACCATGGCATTGGCAATGTTGCTGGTGGCTAAGGCAAGTTCTTCTACTACGACCTTTCCACCTGTTCTTCCCTCTCCATAAGTAGCCTCCTGGTTGTCTCCCTGGGTCTGGGCATCAGTAGAGTGGGCAGGTGAATCTGGGACATCTGCAGCTTGGGAAGAAGTTGAATCAGAAGCCACACCTGAAGCTGGAGAACCCGGGGAAGAAGCGCCTAGCAAATAACAATGGCAAAAATATAAATAAATAAATAATAAATAAAATAAACTTTAAAATATATAAACACAAAATAAATAAATATGAATACACAAAAATATTAATTAATTAAAATTAGACATGCCTAACATCCCAGAAGAGCAGCTAAACTCTGCCGACCCACCCTCCTATTATCTTACCATACCTGCACTGGGCGATGAAGATGATGTCCTAGACACATAATCTATTTCTCCACCACCAAAATACTTGAACAACACTGTAAGGGACTCATGGCTGCTTGGAACATTCTAATAAACATTGATCAATAAAATGGAATAATTGTTGCTCACAACATTTGTGGTATAAAATATTTATTATGTCAAACATTTTGAATCTTAGTGAATAAAAGATTGATTTAAAAAAGAAGGCTCTTCTTGAGTTTAAACATTGTATTATTCTACTAAGAGCATCATAAGGGAAAATGACACTAAACATGCGTTACCAACCAACATGGTGGCATGATGCAATAGCAACAAGGTAACTATCAAATAAGTCTCAGCTATTGTGGCATTGTGACTTACAAATCTTCTGATGCCAGGAATTTCATCCAACTTGACTATCATGTGCTTTGTCTAAAGGAAAAATCAACCTTTTAACACAATGGGTAAATACATTAAAAACAACAACATTTGCCACAAATGCAATGAAGAGAGTGTAAGTGATATTACATACCAGACTGTGGCAGTAGGTGACTGTTTCTACCAGTGTTGAGGTACCTAACACACACACACACACAACACACACACACACAACGCACACAACTTAATTTGATGGATCAGTGCATTTCTACCTACACCTGTTTTGGGAGAGTAGTACCGGTACTCTGGGTTGACAACCCTTTACCCAAAGATGCAATCTTATTTTCTTGGGACCATACAGAAGTTTGTATCAAGCAATAAATGAACTGGAAATTTTTTTAAAATCGTGTGCTGCTGTATTCTCTTTGAGCACAAGATGATCCAGTGCCAATAGCACGCTCCCCAAGCAGGTCTGCAACACTACCTTCTGTCACTCCAACCTTCAATTCCATTCAAACACTCAAACTTATAATGACCATTTACCTGCTCCCTCAATGCAAGATTTCTCTTGCAACTACATTAAACAATCTACAAAATTGTACGCTTTTAGATGCGAACACAAGAGAAATCTTACTGTGCGTGTGCACTCTACTCTACATATCTAGTGCCACATATTTAAATGCATATTTTTAGTTTAACCTGTTATCATTGTCCAGGTTTTGATACAGGATTTTTTGCTAGGGGGGGGAAAGTCAAATAGCGACCTTATAGTTGTATTTTTTTTGTCCTTGCAATACTAATAAGGTAAGGAAATTAAACTTATTGTATTATATTTATGTATTGATCAATTGATTACCTCTAATAAACAGCTTTGTTCATTTTGAAAGCTGAATATCTCTGACATTAATTAAGCAAAGACTGAATGGAGTAGGTGTATCATTTTATGGATTACCAGTTCCAGTTTGAAAGTTGTTTTTAGCACTGGTCATTGTGAAGCAGCTGCCTGGTTGGTAAGGTATATTTGTTGCTTTGGCAGACTGTAGAAGTTGCTGAGTAGTAGCTAATGGATATCAGAAAGTATTTTAGGAAAAAGAGACCTTGTGGCTCCAAAGGAAGTGAATCTGAACCTAAAAAAAGCAAATGTGATAGCTATGAATTGGTGGAACACAAGCAACAGATTTGAGCAGTGCAGCAGAGTGAGAGAGTGAGGAGGTGAGGGAGGAAGTGAGGGAGAGAGAAGAGGTGAGGAAAGAGCAGAGGGAAGAAGTGCAGCAGAGGAAAGAAGTACAGCAGAGGGAAGAAGTGCAGCAGAGGGAAGGAGTGCAGCAGAGGGAAGGAGTGCAGCAGAGGGAAGAAGTGCAGCAGAGGGAAGAAGTGCAGCAGAGGGAAGAAGTGCAGCAGAGGGAAGAAGTGCAGCAGAGGGAAGAAGTGCAGCAGAGGGAAGGAGTGCAGCAGAGGGAAGGAGTGCAGCAGAGGGAAGGAGTGCAGCAGAGGGAAGGAGTGCAGCAGAGGGACGTAATATAAAGATGAACATTGGCTGAGGCAATCCCAAACTAAGCTCCAACCTAAAGCATTCAAAGGCTAGCCTGAAGAAATTGTACAAATCTAGGCTTACCTACAAGAAAAGTTGGGAGGAAAAGTATTTTTTGTATGTTTTAATAAGTATAGGTGAAAATCATAGGGGGGGGGGGAGGACTCTGCTCAGGGGGGGAAATCCCAGGGTTCCCCCCCCCTCTGTATCAAACCCTGCATTGTCTGTATCTAATACACTGTCTACTTACACACACACACACACAACATATGCACACACACACACAAACCTAGATATTGAATGCAGAGCCATAGAGATAGTGGCAGCAGCTTCCCTATTCCTCCTGGCAACATTCCGTTCCAGCAAACCCTAGGAATGGGAATAGAACCCTCCACAAGTTCCAGGTCATTGGGAGGAAACTCTGTACAGTTCTCCTGCACCAAACAAATATATAAACTAGAATGGATTTGGTTGTGTATAGTTATATCACAGGCCAGAGAACTGGTGGCTGAACAGAGTAAGTCAGTCATTGTCATTCCCATGTGACAATGAATTGTATTTTTACTTCCAAAAGAAACTTTATTATAACTCTACGAATACACGTACTCGGGATTTTACACATGGAAATGCTAAACCGTTTTGACGACCCTGTACCAACTCACCATGAGTTCTGTTTCTATGATGTATGGTGTCCGATGCAATGTCTACACAAACAATAGCTTAGGAACAACAGATATGCATCACAATGTACTATTCAAGGGATTTATTTATTTTAATTTTTTATTTTTTTAAAGTTATTATGGATAAGCATAATAAGTATGTTCACTCAAGGTTCACTGAAGTTGTGAAAATTTTACCAATGAGTAGTGGTGTGTTGACCGGGGTAAAGCGTACATACACACAAACATACACACACATTGGTGGGGATACAAGATGTGGACTACTGAGAAGACCAAACCAAGTGCCTGGGAAGAGAGTTACACTGTCTGCCTCCCTACATTGCTAAACACACACACACACACACACACACACACACACACACACACACACACACACAAATATATGAGTATCCATGAAAACAGTTGAGAGAGATAGAAAGCAATGTGGTGTCAACTCACCAACACTTCCTTGTCTGGAGATGGCTGACACAGGGAAGACAGAGCATGGCTACAAGATAAAGAGGAACTGATATCATTAATTAAAACCAGACTTATGCCGCTTCTCTCCGTCCCTCCCTTCTCTCTGCCCCTCTCTCTCTCTCTTTTAAGGAAAAAAGAAAGAAAGAATAAGAAAACGAAAAAGATAAAGGTGGACATAGGAAAGACGATAAAAAGAAAAAGAAAAAGAAAAGGTAAACGAACAGGCAGAAAAAACGAAACAATGAAAAAGAAAATGAAAACATGAAAGCAAGAGAACCGAAAGAAACAAAAGAGAAAGAAAAAGAAGAAGGCAAAAGGAAAAGAAAAAGAGAAGAAAAGAAAAAAAGAAGAAAGAACAAGAAAAAAGAGACTAAGAAAACGAAAACCGAAAGGAAAAGAAAAAACGACAAGGCAACGAACACAAGAAACGTGCCAACAACCACGCACAAGACACGCAAACCGCGCACGCCAAGCACAAACGGAAACAGCCATACACAAAGAAGCCCGCGGACGCCAGGGGACCCCGGCCCTCCGCCCGCACGCCGCCCCCTTCCAACGCACCCCGCCACGCCAAGGCCCCGCACCCGCCAGGCCCCCCCTTCCCCCGGCAGCCGACCCGGCCACGCACGACGCCCCCGCCAGCACCCGGCCCCCCGCCACGCACCCCGCGCCCTCCACGTAGGCCAGCAGCCCTGCCAAGCACCCCGAAACCCCGCCATAGAACCCCGCCACGAAGCTCCGCGGCCGCCAGGGACCCGCCCCCGCCCAGGGCCACGCGCCCCGCCAAGGGACCCCTCTCCTCCAATCACCCTCTCCCTCCCACTCACCCCCTCCCCCTCCCCCTCCCAATTAACCCCCGCCCCTCCACTCACCCCTCCCCCTCCACTCACCCGTGCACGTGCATCCATATCTTGTGTTTGTTGCACACGGTCCTAATGGCCGCCATGTCCTCTATGTGACCTGCCATGGGAGTGCCTGCATACGCAATGACCATTACCGGCATTCGACCAGCTTCCAAATCCTCCTCCACTAGACTCTCCAGAGCATTCACATCCTGAAATGTATGTGTGTGCAAAACATGCACATGTGCAATGAGAGGAGTGTATGCGCACACAGTGGAAACATGTGTGCATGTGTGTACACATGTGTAAAAGAGGACAACATGATGTGGCAAAGATGATATAGGAGAACTAGGAAGAGTCCTTGAGAACTCACCATAGTGTTAGAAGAACTTTCAGTGCTACATACTAGAAATAAAAACAAGAAATAAAACACACCATGTGGAGAACTGAACTTCCAACCTCAACAGCACTCCACAGAAGGAGCCATTAAACTATGTATTGAAGTCATTTAAGTCATTAACACTTACATTCAAACAAGAAACACTTTCACACAGATCGTATCACATTAGTAGCTGGAACTATATTTAGAATCATTCACACTTAAGCAAAGTTGTTCATGGTTCCACTCACTCTGTGTATGTCTATGGTGTCCTCGTGTATTGTCTTGTTACTACCTCCTGCCAATTCAACTTGTGGGTAGCTACAGTTTGACAATTCAGTATCACTTGCCACAGAAGTCTGGTGGTAGCAACTACTAAACTGCTGCACCAATAGTGAGAGTTACAGAAGCTTGCCAACCCCAGACAAGAATACTGCAAATTCCCACACACCAGTTATAGTTATATTACACTATTTATTTCACTCCTTTACTATTTAGATATATAAATGTATACATGCACAACCAAACACAATTATGCAATAAGGCCTTAGTGAAATTATTTCTAGTTGAGTAACGTATCTTTGATTATAATATTATTTTATACTACTGACTTGAATCATGCACGAACAATTAAATTTAATAACGATGGTGTAGGTTGTTGTTATGCTCTAACGATTTTTTATTTAATGTATGCAGACCTTCAGGACTGGAGAAGTGCCACCTGTCAACCTTACAATTAAGAAACTATCACTACATCCCTACTTTATTAGATATCAACAAAAGAGAAGACAGAATGGAGGTGTCATAAAGGACAGCCCCTCCCACTCAACTGTGAAACCATAACTAGGAAACAAACACTATCTCTCACCTTGCCGACAGGAGTTGAGTGAAATTCCAAGCTAATGACCAAGGCAAAGTAAAGTAGCACATGGAAGACAGTACAAGGCACACACAAACACGCATCAATATAATATACATAGGTAAGAAAAGAAATACTTGAAACACTCACTGTCCCACAAAGATTATTGCAGTCTGTGGCAAAGCCTGCCTCACTAACGTAGAACACTGGAGGACTGGACACAAGAATGGAGGAAGGTGGATTAAAACATGGAAGACAAGGAGTGGGGAATAATGGAGTGAGAGCAAAGAAGAAGAATACTGGAAATGGATGTTGTTGTTGGAGAGGTATTACTCACTTGTCATGAAATACTGCTGCTCCTTTGAGTGCATACTGCATGTACTTCCAATACAGAGCCATTTGAGCAGCTGCAAAATCAACACACAAACACACACTAACACTGGGAGAGTCCAACTCTCTCCTACACTTTAAATTACTCTGTACAAATGCATACATGTGCATACACACATACACACACACACACACACACACACACACACACACAGACCTCTAGTAGTGCCTTCCTTGCGGTCATCATGATAGAATGGAGTGAGCTTCTTTCCAGTGAGCCTGAAAATACCAAATGCAATGGAACAGACAAAACAACAGAACTACATAATGTGTTCATCTACAGTCTCAATCTATGGCAGAGGACAAGAAAGAAAGATGTGTGCAGCTGTGATGACTGGACCACCACCATGAAATCACACACACAAACACACATACATTAAATATACAAACATACATACTGGACACAGTAAACTATGTACTGTTACTAAAGAGGGAGGGAGGGAGGAAGAGGGGATGCTGAATAGGTAAAATGACACATGTCATTCATTCATGACTGTCTCATGTCTTACTAATATTCAGGAGATGTGGCAATCGCTGGTGGAAGCCAATCAGAGCATCCCATCCTAAATCAGAGCTAGATTATATGTACGTGTTTAAACCTTCATTTGAGAGGGCAGTGTGTTAAGTGATAGGAATAAGACTATCTTATAAATTGCCATTGCATAGCAACAGCAAATACGAAGCCAGAGTTTCTTCCATCGTAGTAATTATTAGAAGTGTGGTTCTAAAGTATACTGTGTTTCACAATCATAGCTGTACTGATCCCACCACTACCCCCTCCCCCCTCTACCTCAACACACACACACACACCATCTATTCCACCAACTGCCACGCCCACCATAGCTACCTGAAGATGGTCATGATAGCCTTGGTAGTGTGTTGGTTGAGAATCCTTGATGCTTTCTCTAACTCTGCCTGGTCTAGTGCCGCCATTAGGTATGCTGCCAGACTCCGCGCCAACACAACCAGGTGAGTGCCACCTGCTCGCAGAGAAGTCTTCGGACTACAAACAAACAGATAGATACACAAAGAGAGAGAAATTGAGGGAAAGAGAGTAAATTAAAATGGAGGAGAGCAAGCAAGAGTCATTAACACAAGCATTTCATCATTTCTTTACAGACCGTGCTTGGGAATAGATATAACTAGAGACTAAGCACATGTTAGGGAGAGGTGAATTTTCTTTGTTTTGTTTTGTTGTTGTTGTTGCCATGACGATATAACCAGTAATGTATGCACAATCTATGCACTTGACACCTGGTCCTCCTAGTTGCATACATTTTGTTGCTAGTGCCTCATACATTCTTCCAACTTTATCACCAGCTAAACTACATGGTACTCCTTACACTTCATTCTCTTCCATCCCATTAATGCTACACACATACATCCACACACACACACACACACACACACACACACACAATTTCTCCTTAAGCCAACAATTTACCCTCCTAGTGACAACTACCTGGCTCTCAACAACTTCATAAGAGCTGAGTCAGCATCCTACTGGTGTCAGTGATATAAAATTTATTTTCATTGCCATAAATAAAATTTGCCAGTAGAATAATAATTATTGCTCTCTTGTGCTCTCCTGCTAATGAATAGTGTTACTTAAATGGACAGATTGAAATTAGTTTCGACACATAAATTTTACTTCAAAAAGTGTGAATACAGCTGCCGGAATTACAGTTCCGTGTCTTACATCTCATTTAAGCGAAGTAGATATCTCAGCTTCCCCAGCACTTCAGCAAGTTCTTGAGCTCTGAATTAATACAAATTCAAAATTTCTACATAATTAACTGTACTGGGTAGAGAATAATGATATTATACGAAATATTTCCAAATTCCTGGCAAACAGTTGTTCAGACCTAGAATTATTCACTTACCCTGGTTGAATAGCCAGAGTGGTTGGACTAAAGTAGGCACACAAATAAAAGAATTGCCAGTGATACACATATACCTTGATGTGCTTCAAATAGATATTGGAAGCAAAAATTATTATAAATACCTTTCGTGACTTTCAGGTGGATGCAGTAAAGATTCTAGCCATTTTTGGGCTATTGCATTTAACTCCTGCAGGAAGAAAAGGATCAAAATAGCCAACAGAAACCGCACCAAAGGACACTGCAGACGACTAGCTAAACCTAAAGATATCTAATTCGCATGCTTTTCTTGATTTTTTACTCACCGACTGATCCATTAATTCCAGGGATTTAATCCCTAAAAGTAATTAATTCTTCTTTGACTGTCACTTTCAGCTGGACTATACTCCGCTCCTATCCCTCTTCTTCGGGTTTTCTAAAGCTAACGATCATTACCTGTCGCCGATAAGGAACGCCCATCATGTTAAGGGTGTGGTCAAATGTTATTTTAACGCGTATTTATTGTAGCAAAGAAGGTGTGATACTTAGTTAAGAGGTAGTGTTGACGACGACTATTACAAGACCCTTTGCAAAATGTCCAGACGAGAGGATACTTTATCTGGACTGGAGAAGTGGTGTGACAGAGACTTTCTGCCGGAAGGCTGTACTGCTGTGCATGTATCTGTGAATAACAACAACCCTAGTGCACTGTGCTACCTGATAGATCTCCATTGTCCTCAAGAAGTGGAAGGATTGCTGGAGGCTCCTGACAATCACGGCAGGACACCACTTGGCATTGCCCTGGAGTTGGGTCGCTTTGAATCTGCCACAGTTCTCATCAGAAATGGGGCCAGACTAGATGTTCCCATCAGCTACTCATCCGGCCACCTGCAGCTCTGCAACCTGCTGGAAAAACCTCCGTACCATTCGCTGGTGTATGCGCTGATGAAGGAAGGCATTAAACTGGCCATAAATAGAAGTCTAGTGCGAACTGTGCTTCTCTCTGCTGTGCAGACAAGAGATGAGCAGTTGCTTTCTGCAGTTTTAGAAGACTATGAAATTGATGCAAATGGAAAAGATTGGTTAGGATCATCCGCTTTGCATTATGGCAGCCATAACGGCCATGCGTCCTTTGCACGCCAGTTGCTCGAGCACAATGCCAGTCCATTACTCCAAGACTCTAGGGGGAAAACGCCATTGCATATAGCCAGTGCTCGAGGCCACTTGGATGTTGTATGTGAAATATTAACAGCTAGCTCTGAATCCTCGTTTGAGCTTGATGAGGTCCTCAATGTTCAGGACGACTCTGGGCGTACTTGTGCCCATTGTGCCCTCTACTGCAAGCAGTTTGAAGTTGTGGTTCACCTGCTGAACAACTTTGCTGCTCACTTGGACTTTAATCTTCGAGATGCGAGTGGACACACCTTACCCGGCCTCTTATTTTACTTCCGCTTTCACATGAATGTCCTGCCCAAATCTGTCCAGCTCACCTTGCTGTGCCTGTCAGCCGAGGAGGTCTCCTGGTCGTTACACGTGGCAGCCAGTGAAGGAGATTTGGATTTATTGCAACACACCCTTGAAGCATCTCAGATATCGCTGGCTTCACTCGACTGTTTTGACTTTGCAAATATGACTCCTCTCATGTGGGCGTCGAGGTGCGGCCATGTTGGAGTGTGCCAATCGCTTGTCGAAGGAGGAGCCGACATCAATCTGGCAGACAACCACGGAGTCACTGCACTGCACCATGCGTGTTATGGCAACCAACTCAGAGTTGTTGAGTATGTGCTCTCCATAAATCACTTAAATGTGGGTGTGGTTTTCGATACGTTGCTCTGGAACTCATTCTCGGCCGAGCTACTAGAACTGCTTGCGGAATTCTTTGCAAGTGGGTACAATCTCCAGAAGCCAAGCGAGTGGAGAAGATGGCTGTTCATGGCTGCTGGCAACATCAGCATGACTAAGAGCCTGTTTTCCGCGCTGGTCAAGGCCATATGTCCTTACGATTGGCTGAAGCAGCTGTCCAATGACGATGTGAAGGAACAGTCATCACCTGCTGCTACCGATGGTCTCCCTAGCAACCACTGCTATTTGCCATCTTACGAAGTGCATTGGAGCAAGGTAGAGCCGTATATCAGCAAGGCTAAGAAGAAATTATCAGAAGATTTTATAAAAATGAAATTTAAAGTCTCAAGAAGAAAAGGTGATAGTGGAAAGATCGAGCAGCCGTTTACTGGCTTGGGAGCTTCAAAGAGAAAGTTCCAAGTGAGCAGGGATGAAGGCAGAGGCAACTACTATGAATTAATGAAGTTCAAGAAAATGAGAATGAGGAGAAAGATCATTAAGTCTTCAGTTAGAAGTGGTGGTGAAACAAGAAATGCTACCATTTCTTACCCTCTGCATGAGGCTGTGAGGCATGGAAATGCTGAAGTGGTGGATTATATCTTAGATCAAGCGGAGAATGAATCGAGAGCTGTCCATAAGCTGTTATTGTTCCAGGTCGAAGAAACCAGCGGCCTTTTCTTAGTGGAGCTGATGGCTGCTAGACGTGAGAAGTTTGTGCATCATCTAACTCCGTCTGTGGTGGAAGAGATGGGCCGGAGGCTGGGCTACGGTCTTCCCGGTCACATGACTTATGCACAGGCTCTTATGCATTACCTCATAACATCATCGAAGCCAGCGACGTTTAAATACGTGGATTCCAAATATAAGCGCTCTCTGACACCACTGGACTTATGGTATGTTTTAAGTAATTGATGTAAATAAATAGTTTAACTAATTTAACGGACATGATCTCTATTGTGCATAGCTCAGCATAATTGATTTTGTGTCTGATTTTATTTAGGAACACATTTAGTGCAATAAGAAGTTATGTAGGCATACTACTAGGGTTAGGGGAGTGAGTGTTAGAACTTCATTTGCAAATGGTGGTCCTAGTACTAGCGCAACAACCATGCCACTTGTATTGTTGATCTGCAGGTCACCTGCCTATCGGAATACAGTATTCCATCAGTACATTGTGGCTGCGGACCTAGCAGCAGGTATGACTGTATTGTGACCTGTGTTTTATATTTTTAATTATAATAATAATTATTATTATTTGTTATATAGATGATGTCTGTGATGATCCATACCAAATGCCTTCTGAACATAAACAGCAATTGCTATCGGCACTGCTGGATAGGTACTAATTGTAAAGTGCACAATTTGCTTGTGATGACAATTCCTTTGCTTTATTTGTGTGTAGAGAAGGCCTCCCGGACGCGAGTGTCTATAACGACCAGAACTACACATCTCTTCTTTATGCTGCTGCTAGCCTGAAGTGTGTGTGGGCGGTAGAGTTGCTTGTGGAGCTTGGAACCCCGGGAATTCTAAATGATGCAATTCTCGGAAACTTTTGGTAAGGGATGGATGATGTAAATATGTACGCTAAAGCATTGCCAAGAATATTGCTAGGTTATTTATTTATTTATTTGTTTGTTTATTTTTTGTTTGGCTAATTCACGTCACCTAGTGATATTTTTGTGTCTCCAGGTGTATTTAAATTAGTTGACATCATCAGGTGACATTTTTGAGGTGGTATTTTATAAAATTAGACACTATTAATTGGATAACAAAATATGAATGAGCTTTTTAATCAGTAGGGCTGAAATACTTGAAATTGATTTAAATGTTCCAGTTATTGTATTATTGTTTTGTAATAGTAGTAGTAGTAGTTGTTGTTATAATTGTGGTGGTGGTGTGCTTACGTTAGTTCACTTGACTGTGAGCTCAAATTTGATTCTGTTAAAGTGGGCTACCAATAGACTCTCCATATATTTAGTGAGATAGTTAGTAAGCGTTCTGAGTAGTTCTTGTGTGTGACACTTAGTGAGAAACAAACTTACGGAACTACTGCCCAAAAATTGGGAATTAATTCCTAATTTTTTAAAATTATTATTATTATTATTATTATTATTATTATCATTTCATATTTTTTACTGGTCTTAAGTTTTATTTTAAAAAACAAATGTTCCAACCGCATTTTACAACCAAATCACACACTGATGATAATTTTGTAAATTTTATGATAGTGAAAAATGCAATATATGGGAATAATATTTCCCTTTACCCAAAGATGCAATCTTATTTTCTTGGGACCATACAAAAGTTTGTATCAAGCAATAAATGAACTGGAAAAATTTTTTTTTAAATCTTGTGCTGCTGTATTCTCTTTTCAAATCTATTCATCTTTTTTTTCTTATAATAATAATTACAAAATATAATTGTATTGAGTAGCTAATTAAAGCACGTCATGATGACAGAGCTTGGGATAGTCCAGATGAGTGAGGTTTTCAACTTCCAAGTTTCTGGACTGATCAAACTATTTTAATGGATTGCATTTGTCCTGTATAGTTTTATTTTACTAGCCAAGAACTTTAACCCATCAAAGGTATTTGGCTGTGAGTCACAAAGTGTCATACCATCAACTATATTTGTTTTCCAACTATCCGATATGGAAGCCTCAGTAGTGCCACCTTCAGTGCTTCTGTGTACTATAGTCAAGCCATCACACAGCCTTACTGAAATATAAGTTGCTATAGAGTTACCTTATCAAATACAAAGGTATATTAAATGAAGATTGTGACTAAAAAAGTTGAAAATGATACTAGATGATACCAAAATGAAGTACAAGTTAGGAACCAGCATTAGGTTTGGGATTGAGGGCTACACTGAAGTAATCACTTATTAATTTTGTAATTCTACATCCCACTGTAGGGTGAAATCCTTAATTAAATAACATCGAAGAAGTGATATAGAAATATGAAAGTTTATTGGAGCGGCCCTAACTATAGCGTTTACATTATTTAAAACATTTTTGCTTAATTTATGTTGTTGTTTGTTTGTTTGTTTTGGCTACATTTACTGTACTAGATGAACTAGCAATAAGTCTATATATCAACTTACATGATTTAGAAGCTTTCTCAATCGGTCTCACAAAACCAAGCATCACAAATTCATTCACTCCTGCACATGCCCACTGCAAGGATATTAAAACTACTCGCAAGTATTGTCAGGGAGATTTTTTGTCTGTTGAGCTAACACATGACACTACAGCTCTGTCTAAACAAGGTCATATACCCTTGGTGGTTGATTAATGTTAAACATGGCATCAATTATTTATGACTTATACCATAGTTGCTGTGGTAACAGCCATGAATTAAAAATGTCATTTTCCTGTGTTATTCCCCTCCAATCGCCTGCGGGAAAAAATTGTACTACAAAGAGAGTTTAGATTGCACACTGAAGAATTTTTGTCTACAAAATAGCGTGAAATGCGCAAATAATATTGACGTATCATGTTTTTTTTAAAGCTATGAAGGAAAACCTAATTGTTGTTGTTACTTTTACTTATAAGAAGCTTTCATTGTGAACGGTTACTCCATCCCTGTATAAAGAACTGACACGTAGAATTATGTATTGGCATATAAAGTCATGTCTTGTGAGCTTCACACTAGATATCATCATTCAATCACCACTGCTTTTGTTTGAAAATGGAAAGGGAATGAAATGCACTTATCTTATTGGTATTTTGGAATCACCCTCGCGGCATTGACTGGACGTATGTTTCCCCTCATAAAAAATATCTGCTCTTTTTATTTTGGTCTTTTACTCTGTTCAAAAGGTAACTATGGTATAAAATAGTTAAACCACGGCAACTCCTGGAATTATCACTAAATAACAGTGGTTATCAGCGATAATCCCTCGAATTCATGGTTTAACTATTAGTGAACAGCTGGTGCTAAAATGGCTGAGTTAGGAAATAGAGCTAGAAACTGAATTGTCACAGACTTGCTCAGAATAGCCCACAGCTGGATCACCATGTTGCTTTTAGTAATTGCAGTCATCCAATAATATGGCATGAGAGGAATAAAAATTTTTGTTTCCTTATTTGTTTTTGTCCATTTAAAAAAATTTTTTTCTCCATATATTGTTATATCGTGGGAAACCCTAAATAGGGAATGCTACCACACTCTGTGGTAAAATGTCTAGAAGTAAAGTTTGCCAGGAAGAGGTAAATTAGTAAATAACACTTGGCTCAAGGAGTTGTTTTATTTGAATGAAGGGCCATGTCCTGATGCAGTCATTGCATTTGGAGACCGGTGATATATAACCCTATACTGAGGTACTCAGTTAAACCTGTAAATTTTAATTTAGGTTTTTGTTTGTTTGTTTGTTTGTTTTGCTGTTACTTAGTTGTTTTTGTTGTTGTTTTTGTTATTCAAACTTGACTGGTACCGTCACACCTTCCTGAACATGCTATAAGAGTTTCTTTATTCTATAGTAATGGTGGTTTGATAAGGGTGTGCTTTTACTTACAAGTAAATTTAAAACTGATTGGATCCACTGCTGTAATTTTGATGGTGACTAAAATTGTATGAATGTGTTTAGGGCACCTATCTGTGACATTGGGAAGACCAGTGATGTGGATCTTATTGAGCTTCTAGTTGGTGAAGCCTCTCGGGATTCTTTAAAGGATGGTCAGGTACAGGAACTGTCGTATGGCCTTCTATTTCTGGTCTCCAGGGATCTATTGCCTTGGGCTGAGAGCTTGTACGATAAAGTGGTGAGTAAGTATGGAAGTCTTTTCTGGACATCTGACCGCGGACCTCGATTGATCTACCTTTCCTACCTGCATAACGGAGCAGGCTTTGGTCAGCGTCTTGTTGTAGACATGCTTCGAACCGTTTGCACGTACTTCTTCTCCAGCCATCCCATCAAGAAAGTCTTTAAGTACCAACAAGCAATGAAAGCTTTCAGCTGTGTTGGATGTGTATTAGCTTCTAAAACATTCAAGACAGAAAGTGTAGCTCAAGATTTGGTTGTGTCCAGACAGATTTTTCTCACCATTGAGCGACACTTACCTTTCTGTTTCTTTCACCATATGTGCATCAATGGTGACTATAACACGCTCAAGCTGATGCTGGATATCTTAAAAGAAGAAGTGCATAACACTTTTTTCATAAATTCTGACACAATGGGTTACCGCCCACTGTTGTTTTCCATCATCAATGGCCATTTTGATATTGTTAAGCTATTGCTTGACAATGGCTGTCCCCTTACCATACCAGGAGATGGTCTTGTGGAGCTCACTGCTGCCGTGCTACACGTAAAGCTCACAAAAGACAAACGTATGCAGTGGAAATCTTTCTTGCCCAAATATTTGCACTACCTATGGCCTGGGCATACAGACTATGTATCCGAGACCTTGGGTAAATATGAGCTTGGAAATGGTGTGTACTGCCGCGATATGGTAGAATACTTGATATCAATATGTGATTTTAAGAGCATTGCTCTAAGTTCAAATCTTGACATCTTATTGCATGAAATATCTTCCCTATCATCGCTGGATCATGCCGAACATATTCTGTCAGAGTTGGGGATTCATATGGAGCAGGTGCAAGATGTCTTGGATTCTGGTGATGGCTCAGTGCATGGGCCAAATCATATCACAACCAATCCCATTTTGTATGAGTTGGGTATCAGCAAGAAGGACATGAAATTAATGGAAGGTAGTGAAAATTCTAACGATGAATCTCCACCATACAAGCCACACAAGCTATTGTGCATTGCATGGAAGCTTCCACCATTGTGGCAGACATCTGCAGAGCTTCTCGGAATGATGGATGTTGCATTATGCTCTCTGGGTTCGTTTGATGATATAGATGGTAGTGTTGTAGTCGTGGCTAGTGAGAAAGGATTGTGGCTGCTGGTGAAGAAGCTATTGCCATTAGTGATGCACTTGGATAAGGTCGTTTTGAATGTCCTGAGGTGCTCTCTGTCTCAAAGTCAACACTATTACCTCAACTCCTTATATTTTAAAATGAAAAACACTAATCGGACATTTACTGAAGGATTCAATGATGTCCTTTGTAAAGCCATTAATGTACGCAACTCGCAAGCAGTCGAAACTTTGCTTGAGGTCGCAGGAGATATCAGTACCCTCGTGCATCCTTTCTGCTTGGCAGTGTCCAAACATTTACATCAGGCAGCATTTCACATTTTGACCAAGATGTTATCTGGAGGATCACTTCAACTAGACCATATCTACAAGATACTCAAAGTGGCTGCGAGGCATAATAATTCTTACATGATTGAGCATTTTCTCAGTAATAGCTACTACCTTTCTGAAGTTGCGGAAACCAGTGAAGAGGAGGAGTCTGTACTCCTGTTCACAACCTTGGCTGAAGCAGCTAGTCACAGTCATCAAGACTTAGCTCTAACTCTGATAGCCAGTTCTCTTGTGGCAAAATTCGACTTTGCAAGTGCTAACGACAGAGTAATTGCCGAATACATAAAGGCTCTGAGTTGGTGCTCCTATTGGGGATTGACAAAGGTTTTGAGTCACCTTCCTTATGCAAATGAGGTCCTTCTAAAGCTTCCTAGTTCAGAAAGTGAGGCACTAGAAGGCAGACATGAAGTTGTTGTGCCATTGTTGTATGCAGAAGCTCGTGGCAATATAGGCAAACTGGCAAATATAGATTCCCTGCACTTGCCTACAGTTGATTTAAAAGTAATTAAAAGAAGGAATGCTAATAGTCTCCTGACTGGTACTTATTCTACATTTAACAACATGAAGAAGGAGAGGCATACTACCACTGCTTACAACTTGGACTTTGGCCATCTTCAAGACATTTTTTCAAGAGAGGCTTATTATGGAGGTAAAGACTACATCCAAGCCTTCTTTATAGACCACCTTGGAGCCAGCAATACTTCTTATTTTCAATTTGTGTGCAAGATGTATAAATGCGATGAGATCTTTAGCTGCTTGGTCGAAGCTTCTTGCAGGAGTAGAGAAGGTCCTTCTAATTTGAACGTTTTACTAGGTTACATAACCACCACTGGTATAGATTACTTCGCTGAAAGCTCAATGCTCCAACAAAGCTTTATTCGTTGTATAGGCAAAGGAATGGTGGACTTTGTGAAGGTTTTTGTCCAGCATGTGCCAAATTTGTTTAATTCATTCAGTATGGCTCACCTTCTCAATACCGCAGTGAGTAGCAATACTCCAGAGATGGTGGACTTCGTATTGTCCAAGCTGGGTGACCTCGGTCCTGACTGCTGCTTCCAAGAAGATGACGCAGACTTAGCCTATGAGTCTGGCACCAAGTTCCCTTATCCTCTTTACGCTGCATTTGCCTGGGGGCGTTATCAGGTGATATGTGATTCATCGCTCTTGTCTACGGCATCACAAGTGGCAAATTTTGAATTCACCAAGTGGGAGAAAGCATCGTGCTGCCAAGGTTGGTTCCACTCTATGATGGAACGGAATGCAAAGCTTGTGTCACCAAGTGGTCACCTCAATGCTGAATCTTTAGAAACTTACACCCTTCCCAAGTATTTCTCCATTGCGGCAATGTCTAGGTGTAGTTTTAAGATTTCTCTTTTGCGCAATTCGACTTGTTGGGGTGTGGACTCCGTGACTACTGCTGTCCTGAAGTCCTGTGGCGGTGTATTTGTGCAACTAAACCAGCTGTCTCAGAAAGAAATGAAGAGGTTGTCTCATGTTTTGATGAATAACACTGTATTTAACTTCTTAAAAGCTCAACCTTACTGCGAGGAGGCCTTGCAGAAATTTGTGGAAAAAACAAAAGACTTTAACCTTGTTAAAGTTGCAATTCAAGAACTAGCCAAGTGGCAGGGAAGCAAAGAAGCGCTAATTGAACTTCTTACCTTGTTTCGAAGCCTTTCCACTGACCCAGGGTTATATGAGAAAATATTCTTGACCTCGTGTGAGCTTGGATTAAGTAAAGTGGCCATTCCTCTTGTCAATAGTGACATCTTTGGAGAAGAATTGCATAGTATTCTTGAGAAAGGCTTGCAAAAAGCTCTCCTGTATCGAAGATATGACATAGTGGCAGAAATAATGGCTAAACTCAACATTAAAGAAGTAAATGTGGAGAAGGTGGGTGGCAACAAACTTTTTCAACTCATATTTTCCATAGAGGACTACTACAGCATTCTCAATAAGTTCTTTGAGTCACTTATTAGTGGAGAAAGGATGTCTCTGGCAGTTATGTGGCTGACTCACACCTGGTCTAAGCGAGAAGCTGAGTTTGTGGTGAACCGGCTTGGCAGTATGTATGCTCCTCCCAATCCGTGGGTCTTATCACGAGGAGAGCAAGGTAACACGTCTATCACTGTTGATTGGAACTCCTTCTCAGAGTCCCTATTAACATCACCTCAAGTCACCGAACAATATGAGAGCCATTTTAATTTTGTTCCAATCATGGTTGAAGCCATTGTCTTTTCACCGGCTGTTCTAGGACAAATCGTACCTTCTTTTTGCAACTGTGGTAAATCATTTGAACATCCAGAAAGTATAGCACTGCTCTCAGAAGTGCAGAGCTTCAGTAGCATTATCATTTCCTGTAGTATACTCAGTGAACCTTCTCTGGCTTCACTTGGTGGGGGCCAGGGTCTCCTTACCATCGTCTACGAGCCTGGCAATAAGAAGTTCACTTTTCCTGAGTTAAACAAGGTTGTTCCAGAACCACCTGTTGTGAAAAGTCCTTGCATAATGTGCAAGGAAGATGTCACAAGTCTTGTCAGCCATTACAGGAATAAAGCAAAGTCAACATTGGGTCTCTCAATGTCTGTGTGCTTCAGTGAATTCCTGTCTAATGAGATAGAGACTCTTCCCAGGTATGGCAGCAAAGGAGTGGTTTATTATGACCTGCTAGCAACTGTACTTAAAGATCTGCTTGATGCTTTGGAACTTGTTCTCGTTCCAAAAGTGCCATGTCCATTGCTCAGTATAAAAAAGAAAATAGTGTGTGGCATAAAATTGCAGTTAGACTGCAAATCTATAGAAAACGAAAAATCCACTTATACCATTGAAGTGGCAGATTCATTTCTCGTTATAATAATGCATTTGCCATTCGCAGAAGATTTTTCATTGGAATCCAGTGAGCTGTGTACTTGTTCTTTCTACAATGAGCTTGTAGAAGATATCCGTCTTTCTATCCTTACTGAGCATATTAGAATATTTGAGAGTAAAGCATCTAGCTTAGGAGCTACTATAGCCAATATTTTCTCATCCTCTTTTAATGCTTGCTTTCACACTTCAGTAAACACAGACTACATCAAACTGTTTAGCAATGAACCCAATACAGTCGTTGATAAAGTTGAACTTGCTCTGCACTTTGTATCTTACATAAAGCAGCTGAGCTTACTTTGTAAATTTTTACACACCTTTCATAAAATGCTGGGGAATTACAGAGACAATATATCTTGCCATTTGGGAAAGTCTAATGATTTCCTTTTTGACATAGAATGCCATAGACACACTGGGTCTGCTTTCTTTGGAAAAAAAGATGGAAACATCAGAATGGAAATCCCCATGGCAACTCTCCTGGTAAAGCAAAAATTCTATGATTCTTTAGTTCATGCTTGGCAGTCCTTTATATTGATGACGACTGGAAAAAGAAGAACCCCCAAATTGACGGATAAAATTAAGCCCTCAGTAGCTCCTATTGCATGCTATGTGGACTACCATCAGAGTCCTGGCCTTTACTTTCCAGTGCTGGATACAAAGAAAGAGATAACAATTCAGCTGGTGGATCACGATGGGTGTGACTTAAACTACCTACCATCTGCCACTGACATAACCGTGAGTATCAACATCTGTCATGTTGAATCCAAGGACACTGTACAATACTCCTGCCTCTTCTCGGCAGAAAGAAAAATTAGTGGTAAAAATTTCAATGAAGATGGTAACAAAGAACCTCGTAGAATTCACTGGGTACACTCCAGGATGACCAATCTTGCTCGAGTTACTTGGGAGCCCCACATGACTGGCCTATATGTGGTGAGGATTTTTATCAATCAAGTCCCTATTCGTGATTCTCCCCATAAGTGTGTGTGCATAGACAAAGAGGTGTTGCAAACTCAAAAGAAGTTTGTGGCATTGACAGAGCATGCGGACTGCCCATCATGTCCGGCTCCTGTAAAAATATTTCAAAGGAAGCCCATCAGGAGACGTTATCTCTGGACACGCTCGCACAAAGAATTCAAGCGTACTTTAGAAAAGCTTCCAACTCATCAGTTTTCTCTGTATATGGACTACGGTTATTTCCAATGGTCTTTGTATAGAGATGATGCCATCACAGTGCACGCTGTAGCAAAGGATCTTTGTGATGTTCATTTTTCAGCCAAGGTTCATAACCTAAGTGGTGGTCTTTACCATGTGACAGTGCAACCCCGCTATTCTTGTTCTATTTTTGTATCTTGCTCGTCATGTATGAGTGCCCTGAAGATGTTCTTTGTTGATGGCAGCACATCAGTCTACCCAGTTGATTTTATCCTATAGTGCATTCGTTCAATGGAAAACTAGTAGTTGACCAACTCGCCATTAATCTTGACTTTTAGCTTCTTTTTTCCTCACTGAATTAATACTATTGTCATTTTTAGTAGAAATATTTGTATACATAATTAAATGAAGTCAATAAATTTAAAAGTAAGTGAGAAAGCTAAGCATAAATCGCAGTCATCCATGACTAATCAGTGTCTAGCTGTAGTTGTTTTAAAAATCGTAGTAATAAAAAGTATTATGTGCATACAAATGTTTCAAACTGATTGAAATCTTATGTAACTAAATCTTCTGTTTACATTAGTAAAAGGGAAGAAAACTATCAAACAAAAATAGGTATCACAATCCTGGTGGTATTGCTTTTAGCAACTTGCATTATAAGCTACTATTATATCAAATTCTAGCTAAGCTACTATACAGAAAGGAGCAAAATTAAATTTAATACAGCTAATACAATAAATTATTAAATTTATTAAATCAAATTGTATAAATCCAATACAAATCTGATTATAAAAATTATGATTGCATATAATTAATTAATTCCGAGGGAGCATATCATCCATGGAGCCAAGAACATAAGCATAAGCCGCAAAAACAGCAGCACACCTGTTCATCTCGTTGGGATCCAAAACCGTCATCGTGTCTCCGTTGCTATGGTGAAACCAAAAATACCTCTCGTTATGTGTTGCCAGAGTTCCGAGGGGCACGTTCTCCTTGGCCCACCATCCAGTATCTGTCTCTCCACCATCGTCGCCAACAGACGTGGCATTGATGCTCTTCAACATTACACCTATTTGTTGCATCATTAACTTGGCCAGGCGAGAACCGGTAAACTGGATACCGTAAGGCATAAAGACGCCCATGTCAGATTCAAACATGATGTTGAATTTGTCCGCCTCTGGTTTGTGTCTTTCGTAGTATTGCTCCGAACCTACTCCTCCCGCCTCTTCGTCGGTCCACATGACAAGACGTAAAGTTCGCCTTGGGGCCAGACCCATTTGGCGAATTATCGACAAAGCCTGCCATGAGATGAACGCTCCACCCCCATCGTCCATCGCACCCTGCCCCACATCCCAGCTGTCCATGTGCCCGCTAACAAGCACCACTTCATCCGCGAGATCGGTACCCTTGATCTCAGCCACCGTGTTCCGGGAAATGGATGGTGCCAGGGTCTGAGCCCCCATGAAAAGGGTGATGGTGATGGTCTCGCCTCTGGACTGCATCCTGTCCAACATTTCTGCATCTTCAACGGTGATGCAGGCAGTTGGGATTTTCCGAGAACTGTCTCCGTAATCTTGAATCCCGGTATGAGGGGAGTAGATAGACTGCGGAGTGACGCTCCTGATCAATGTAGCCACTGCTCCATATTGTGCTGCCTTGGCAGCTCCTTGCACTCTGTACACTGCAGTGTCTGGATAGCTCACAAAGTCTTGGTTATAAACAACAATCTTTCCTGACACCTTGTCCGCTTTGGCTGCTAAGTCATCAAACGACTTCACTACTATAGCATCTGCAGTCAGCTCCTGGTTATTAGTCCCCACGCTGCCTCCCAGCCCTGTAATGGCCATAGGGTACTCTCTTGGAAAAACTAACTTGGCATATTCCTGGTTGCGGACCCATTTCGTCACGTTCACTTCCTCTCCGTGCACATTGTCGAGCCCGTCCTCTTCTAGTACCGTCAACATGTAATCAATGGCGTTCTCCAAGTTCTGGGAGCCAGATAAGCGGCTGCCGAATTTGTCGACGAATGTCGCCAGCCTGTTGTACGACTGGTTAGTCCCTGGGCCTGTCGTAGAGTACGCTACAATCTGGTCAACAACATTTTGGTAGGACAAAATTTCATTCACGATGGACCGATCCAATGTCCCGGAGGTACTGTATTGCACTCCACAAAAGTACAAAAGGAGCACAACGCTCCTCATCATATTCTTCAACAGTAATGAATTTGTAACCAATTTTCGTACTTCTAACGATACCGTACTCAATACTTTCTATACAGCCCACGTGCATCAAGCAGAAATAGTCCTTATGTAATTCCATTGTCTACCACTAAACACAAAGAGAGGATGGAAGTATCAATTATTTCACAGCTGATGATAATGAGTGATTACAAAATATAATTTAAATAAAAATACCAGGTACAAGACACTTGATACAACACATGTCAATGAAACTGAAATGAAGATACAGATGTCTCCGGAAGGTGTTCCAACTTGATACTCTGGTACCTGAAAGTAATAATAATAATAAATAAATAAATAAATAAATAAAATACAAAAATCAGCGATTGAGTTTGACGTAACTGATCAAAATACAATGAATAACCATGTTCTATACAAACAATAAGATACAAGCTAAATGAAGCACCAAAGGTGCAATCCCTCAGTGCTAATATACCCTAATTAGCTATTAAATATCAGGTATCAATGTAACTGTGCAATGAAAACAGTACATGTAAACACTGTCTTCATAAGATAAGCTAAACATGTGCAAGGGACCTCACCGATAATTTCAGTGTGAAACTCCATTCAAGCACATTGTTAACTTCTCAGCATAAAGTAAAACGAACGCATACTGCTAGAAATCAATGTGACAAAGTGGCATTACTTACAAAAGCTAGTGCCTATTGGAAACTGATAGCTTTGCATTGTCTCGAAAATTGGCCAGAAATTCAAAAAGTAGCATGATAAAAGGTATTACATCGTCGTTCTGAGTAAGCTCATAACTAAATAAACTATTAATTGTCAGTAATCTCCAAAATCAGAGCGTGACAGACAGACAGACAGACAGACAGACAAACAAACACACAAGATGACTACTACAACCCTCGGTTACATGAGTAGTACAATGCCTTAAACACAGGGCTGTGTCGTGCCCATCTTTGTGCTACAAAATCATCGTTAACTCCATATAAAGATCAGATAGGCAAATTAGAGTAATCATTTTGAAACTACAAAAGCTAACAGTTCAACTAAAAACTTTAGACAGTGCAGCTGTTAATAATGATATTAAATGTAAATTGCATGCATATCAGGCACGATTCTAGAGCCAACAGAAAGCTCATTGGGACTTTTTCGCTATAGTCAATACCATTCAGATTGCTTGTGGTAGTAGAAACCCTCCATGGCCCCAGAGTCATGTTGAAAACAGATGTAGTAGAAACCAGCAAAGGAAGCTCCAGTAATGTCCTTTATTTTGTGGTCGGGTACCAAAAAGAGTTCCTGTATACCAAGTACACACACACACACATACACACAGTTAGTGGATTTGATATAAATTTCACCAGTTTATTATCAGGATCCATATAGAATCTCCTTCCCCACCTTCTGAAAATGGTTATGCCACTTAAAAATTATTACCTTAATGGTATTTGCCACAAAATTTCATTGACACCCCACATCTATAATTTCGAAAATGTTGAATTAACCTCTCTCAAGCTTGGTTCTAAAAATACCCTGCTAATGTAACACTTTTTGTATCTCTTGGAAATTGAAAACTGTAAAAATTGGCCTCACTTCTCTATCTATGTTTGTGTGAGGTAACCAGTCATATCTGTGATATGTCTCGGATCAGCCTTGATAGTTATCTATTGTCTATGTAATCGTGGCAACAGTAGGTACTACAGGTTCATTTGATACATGTGGTTACTTACCAAACAACTTCCTATAGACATAAATTAACAATAACAACCAACAACAATAAAGTATGCACATTCACTCCCATATTTACACGACACAACGCACCTTCCACCTCATAAAAACACTGTTTCCCTTCTTGACACCATCATAAGAGAAGCCGTCCGAGTTGAAGGTTTTGGCGTACTGAGCAAAGCTAGGGAACTTGCTCCAGTGCTTCCGGTCCACCTCTTCAGATACGTCCCACTTACGCGTCAAAAAAGGATATCGCTCACTGACTATCTCTCCTTCAAAGAATGTCGTTAATGTGGGATACTCCTGCAGAAGACAATGCTCAAGGTGAAATACTTGTGACATGACAATGAACTAGCTAGCTGGAGTGGTAAGAAATAATGCAAGAGTAGGAATGATATATGTGTACCATTTACGCACTATAGAGAACTCTTTATCATTTTACAATGGGCTATTTATCTTAAGAAAATATTAGCAACTCCCACTTTTTATTTTACGTTATTGAAAGAGCGAGGTTAAAGAAATCGACATCAAATATAGCATCAAACAAAATGAATAGGTACTGTGACAAACTTATTTCCTTATATTTTGGCAGTTCCTGTAAATATATGGTAAAGGACGACAGTTCTTACCTCGGTGAGTCCATGAATTTTTAAATAGCCACAAACAGTAGAATTGTCCATGTCGACATGCTAAACAACAACAATAAATACAACCATCTCGTGTCACCCACCCAATTCTTGCACACACGCAGGCACAAACCTTGAATTCCACTTCCACTTCATACTTATTCCCTTTGCTTTGCTGATGTCCAGTAAACTTACTTCCTGAGTGCAGCGCTGTTACAGGGTAGCCAGACTGGGCACCTACCCCTTCAAGAGCCGCCTCAGCCGACAAAGGCGTCCTAAAGCCAAGCAAGCCTGGCATATACTACACTTTCCTAGCCAGTACGAGAAAGAGTCGAAGGTAAAAAAAATGAGAAAAAAATTACTCAATTGCCACACTTCTAATTAAAGTGTCAAAGTTCAAAGGTTAAATATTGTTTGCGGGCATTATTATATCTAACTTTCAAAGTGAAGTGCGAAGTTTTGTCATTGTTATTCGCATTCCACGTCAAGGCTGAGGCGAAGTCGTCCCCCAAGCAGTGGTGCAACAAATTGCTATTTGTCCTGAAGATGATGCAATGTCTCAAGGTACTAAATATGGCGCGTATATTTTAGTGATGGAAGAATAATGAATAGTGGTGCAATAAGTAGTCGGTAGGCTACTTAAAAGGCCAGAAGCTTTTTGTCATTATAAGAAAGGGAAATGGAGGTAAAGCTGTGAGAAACGATGGTCAAAGAAGTATAGGGTTGGTGAGCTTCATTAAGATGAAGTAAAAGACGGTTTAAAGTTGCTGTAGGTCTAAACTACAGTCAAGATGGCCACTTTTGTTTCAAACGGTTGGCAAACCTAGCTGCATAATATAGGTAGTGACATTTGCATGAAGTGAGGAAGAGTAATGTTTTTTATCAGTTTTTTTTTTGTTCTATTAGGACTTTAAACACAAGAACAGTAAGTGTACATCTAACCAAGGACGTAGTGCGGAAAAGAATATTTTTGATTTGTGGCCGTTAAGATGGCAGGAAATACTGAAGTAATATATCCAGTGTTGTCAGACAATCCTGTGTCTTCAATGGAGTCTGGCATGGAACCGCAGTCTATGAAGGCTGCCACTACATCTCCTTCAACGATGGACGATGAAACCATGTGCGATTCTCCTCAGAAGAAAGGAGTAGGGCTTTTTGCTATGGGGAATTCTCCTCGGGAGAATGGCTTGTCAGTGGAAGAAATAAAAGATCCCAAGGTAAACAGTTTGAATGATAATGAGCTTTAATAAAAGTGGCGGTACATACGCTTTGTTTGGGTTGTAAATGAAATTCATAGTCCACATTGCCTGGTAATGGTCATGACTACAATATATTTGTGGTTATTCATTGGCTTCAGAAGTTATTTGACTCGTGAATAGTTTACTAAAGGATGGAGAGATATCACTCTTTGATCACTTGCTTTCAACTGTTTACCAGCTATTACGACCCCATACCTAAATACACTAAATCCCCATATCTCTTTGGTTAGTTCTAGTAACTCCACTGTATTTCGTTTTCATAACACTTTCTGCATTGCTAGTTTTCCTTTCTGGCCTTCTGCTTGCTTGTCTATTATATAGTGGTGAGTTTGTATGTAACATTTGTATATAATGTATTCTTGTGGTTTACAGCTGCAAATGGTAGCCCCTACTGCAGAAGAGTTTGATATTCTTGCTCAACACATGAGGGAAAGACTGGACAAAGGGCAAGGAGAAACTATTTATGAACTGGGAATAGGAGGTAAGTAAGTCAAGAAGCTATAACGTGTGCTTGGGTACATGTATATGTTTCACTTTATTTTCAAACTATTAAATGGTACAGGGTTTCTGTATTATTCTAGATGTAATACATACAACCTTTTTATGGTAATGTCCGGAACAGAGACATTTCTGTTTTGTGAATGTGATTTTTGAAACAGGCATTTGACCCAGAGTTGTGGCTTCTTGACTGGAAGCTAGACTTGCAGCTCTGGTATGGGTTGACATTTTCTTTTGATGGTTCACGGAGTTTGATGTTGTAATGAATTTTCTCATAATTTGACTTCCAAATTCTCACTTTAGTCACATACCAAGGTAGTTGTGGTGCACAACATATACAGACACACATGCACATTCACATATACATACAAGTAAGCAGTGGTTCCCTGTAGCTATATAGAAAACATTTACAATGGCAATGGGTTGGGGCAAAGTGAGGAGCCTCTGACACACACACACACACACACACACACACACGTGCATTACACAAAGGGTTACATAGTCTTTTTTATGTTAATCTATGCAAAGATAATGTTGTACATACGCACAGACATTGGTGCAGTGTTGCACTATGTGGTGCCGCCTAGAAAGAATGATGCTTCTGGAGTGTACCAACACTGGTGATTAGTAAATAGAATAGAATTGTTGGTATTATTATTATTGTTGTTGTTGTTGTTACTATTATTATTTTATTTTATTTATTTATTTTATTTATTTATTTTATTATTATTATTGTATACAGCCAAGGTTTTAGACCTTTAGTTTTTGCCATTTTGGTTTGTGATGTTCTTAAGATCTTTTCTATCGATTTAGGAGGATGCTCTTCCAATGGCCTGACTGAGGAGCAGATGGCGTCATCCCTGGCTACGCTGCAGAGTCTGGCCGTGGCCTGTGAGGGAGACATGAAGGTCCTCAGGAGAAGAGCAGCTGATGTTGGTGTCACTGCCGAATGCCTGGTACGCCGCACCGTAGGGGAAGATGACTTCCTGGAAGTCAGGTTAGTTGGTAGGATTTTGGAAGGAGAACATACGTTTTATTGTGAATTTTGTGTATTCCAATAGCTTGTGAGGTGGGTCAGGTCATAAAGATGGAGTTATTAACTTTCAATGTATAGCTCTTACTTGGCTTCGTTGGTCAACAGTGCCTAGTTTCCTTTTTATTTTATTTTTTTATTTTTTTTTAAGCTACTTGTCTCTGCTTGGTTGTTTTGTTTTTTTGTTTTGTTTTCATTTATTAATTTTTAATTAATTTTTTTTTTTTATAATTTGAAACTGTTTGGATGCTTTCTTACACACACACATATACATAGTAGCTACAAAAACTGTCAAAAGGCGTGGTTTATAATGTTTACACTATGCTTGTGTCACTGACATTCTCCAATGGAAATGGACAAGGATTCTTATTACGAATCTCTTAGATAAAGTTTATTCAATAGCAAGATTTTCTTTGTTTATTGAAATATAACAGAGAATTTGTTAAATAAATATGTGATGATTTTTTATTGCTTCCTTATATTTTGTTTAAATTCCTAATTGTATAGGTGTGTGTTTGTGTGCATGCAACAGCCTGCTGAAGCCATGTACATACAGTATACAAAGCAGAACTCTTTTAAGAAGCACCTGTTCTGTGCTTTGTGCTTGACTTTAATTTAGTGTAAAGTAAGCACGGAACACAAGTTTAATTCTTTGAAGGGGATGTACGTATGGTGCGAGTGTAACTGGTTATTCCTGATTTACAGGGTGGCCGTTGTGGGTAATGTGGATGCTGGTAAGAGCACCTTACTGGGCGTGCTCACACATGGGGAGCTAGACAATGGGCGAGGCACTGCTAGACAGCGACTCTTCCGGCATAAGCACGAGATGGAAACTGGTCGCACTTCCAGCGTGGGCAACGACATCTTGGGCTTTGACAGAGATGGCAAGGTGGTGAACAAGACAGATGGACATGGTGAGTAATTTCAGCTGTGTTCTCTATTTGAATCGTGTATTTAATCCTAACTACTCCTCTCTTAGAGAGTGTGTAGTATCAGGTACCATGTTGTTCCTTTACCAACTCCTGTCACATGTGCAGGTGGTCTGGACTGGGTCCACATCTGCAGGTCCTCGACTAAGGTCATAACCTTCATTGACCTAGCCGGCCATGAGAAGTACCTGAAAACTACCATATTTGGGATGACCGGACACGCCCCTGATTTCTGCATGCTCATGGTCGGATCCAATGCTGGCGTGATTGGTATGACAAAAGGTATGCTCAAGTCATGGTAATTTAGTGACATAGGATAAGTTTGTCTTTTCTTTGGCTGTATAGAGCACTTGGGCCTTGCACTGGCACTGAGCGTGCCCGTGTTCGTCGTGGTTACAAAGATTGACATGTGCCCCCCAAATGTGCTACAAGAGACCATGAGGCTCTTGTATCGTGTGCTTAAGTCTCCCGGCTGCCGCAAGATTCCAGTTTTGGTTCAGACGGAAGATGATGTGATCACTTCCGCTGCCAACTTCACATCAGAGAGGTAGATTTAGAGTGTGATTTGTAACTTCCGGGTTGACTAATCAAGCAGATTGAAAGTGTTGGTATCTGTGGGAAAAGGAACATTAGCAAAATAATTACAGTGTATTAAATTAAATGATCATAATAGTCAATACGCTTGAACTTATCGTAGTATGGAGAAATAGAATGATTACAAGATGAGCCGAAACATCTTGTAATTATTCTATTTCCTCACACTACTGTAAGTTAAAAAAAAAAAGAAGTTATTATTATGTTCATTTAACGTAGTAATAATATTAAGAATATTAATATCGTATCTTGCATCACCATCTAGATAATCATTGCCAGTAGTTTATCTCTTTATTCATTTTTATTTTTTCATTTGTTATACTAAGACTATCCAATTGTCATTATATCAAAACTGGTTGACATTATTTACAGAATATGTCCCATCTTCCAAGTGTCCAATGTCACAGGCATCAACCTTGACCTGCTTCGGAAGTTCCTCAACCTGTTGTCAGGGCGAATGCATTGCCATGGTGACAAGCCTCCAGAGTTCCAGATCGACGAGACATACTCTGTCCCGGTATGTGTCCAATAATTTAAACTCTTAACCCCACACCCTTCCTAATCCTGTATTGACATTTTACACATTTCTGCTGCGTATGTTGATGTTACATGTGTGATGCCATTCTCGTATATGTGTGTGTGTGTGTTTCTGTAGGGTGTGGGTACAGTGGTGTCTGGCACTTGCATGCAGGGAGTGATCCATATGAACGACACCATGCTGCTGGGTCCTACCAGTGTGGGGGAGTTTGTCTCTGTCACTATCAGAGGCATTCAAAGGAAGAGGTTGCCCGTGGAGCAAGTCAGAGGAGGACAAACTGCATCTTTTGCTCTGAAAAAAGTAATTTCCTTTAATCTTTTTTGTAATCTTTTCATGCACATGTTTATTCATTCTGTTATATTTGTTTGCCTCTATTCTCTCAATTTCCCCTTGATTTTGTCACCTGCATGGCACCCCTGACAATTATCGGTATTATTTCCATTCATTCTTGTGCTTCTCAGGTGAAGCGCAGTCAGATCAGGAAAGGCATGGTTATGGTGGATCCTTCAGTGGAGCCAGTGGCTTGCTGGGAGTTTGACGGAGACATCCTAGTCCTGCACCATCCTACCACCATCAGCACAAAGTACCAGGCCATGGGTGAGAATGGCTTACCATATGCTCTGTGTGTGTGTGTGTGTGTGTGATAACACTGCTAGTATTCGTGGAGGGGGAAGGGTTGGAGTTAGGATTAGAAGAGAGAATGAGTGTACACAGAAGTATTTGTATGCTGTCATGTACCACCCTTTCTGGACATGAGGGTAATTTATATGTTTTGCAGTTCACTGTGGCAGCACCAGACAGACAGCCTCCATCATCTCGATGAACCGAGAGCACCTGAGAACTGGAGACAAAGCCTCTTGTCGCTTCAGGTTCATCAAGAATCCCGAGTTTATCCGACCTGACACTCGCATGGTCTTCAGGGAGGGACGCACCAAAGCAGTGGGAAACATCACTAAAATCCACCCGTACATACCAGGTTCTTCTAGCTTTTCCAAGCAAAAGTCTTCACACCACCATCATCACCATCATCACCATGGGAGCGGTCATGGGAGGAGCAAAGGAAGGAGAGGGCGGAGAAAAGAAGGCTCGTCTGGTGCGTCCTTGCCAGTTGTTTCACCAGGTTCAGCAGTGCCACCTACATCTCCAGTCAGCAATGCAGTAGCAGAATCTTCTGCAGAAACAAGTCATTAAATACTCAAGTTACGAAGTCATAACTTTTCTAACATTAACCTGAACTCTTTTCTAACATTAACTTAGAACACCTTATTATTCTTATACTTTATACTTCTTTTTAGAATTTATTATAACTTTACTAAATATAGACCCATTGTTGTTTTCTGCCCACAAGTAAAACCCATCTTGTAGCCAGACCCTTTACCAATCGCGATCTTGTTCGAAGACTCGATGTACCGAACCGCCCCATATCCGGTCCCAGCACGGCTGACCCGTACCATGTTGTCGTGTGCGTGAAATATGCGCGCGCGCATTTTGCAAAGGTTTCAGTGGTGCACAGCTGCTTCTTTTTACCTTGACTACCTCCTACTTTTCCTGAAGTTGTCGATCATGCTCCGCTGCACTCTCCCTGCCTGCATCTTGTTATATTCAGTGTCTGGCTTAATTTAGTAAGTAATTTTTTTAAAACCAATTCTACGTTGCGTACTGTACTGTATACTATAACTTTTTTTGTGTTTTTTGTTGTTGTTGTTGTTGTTTTTTCAAGTTCTATATGCGTTTTTCATCGCATATGTTTTGCATTGATAAAAAATTTAGCAGTTTGTCAAGAAAAAAAAAGTTTGTATACTTTCACCCATCATTATTGAGATAGTAACCTGTAATACCTTAAGCTAAAAAGCTATTACCTTGAACTACAGCTAGTAGCTTGCAATATGATTATCTACAGTAAGACAACAACAACTAATCACAATTGTTGGGTACATGTTGACTATGGAAGTATTATAATTGTACAAAAAATGATGAATGTATTGTTTCAGTGATACATTATTGTTGTACTGTTACACAGTATACTATCAGAAGGTACTGAGTTCCCCAGTGGTTTGAGTGACAAAGCCTTGGCAGTAGCAAGTCTAGTAGTGATGGGCATTGTGGCGGGTGCCTTTACTATTCTAGCTTTGATCTGGAGTTGTGTGACAGACGAGATTATGATGCCAACTTGGAAAGTTAGTCCAGGAAGACTCAGCCTGGAGGAGATTTCAAGCAGAAAACAATCGGAAGTCCCCAATATTACTGTAGATGCTGCTGTGAATACAAGTCATTATGCAGATATTGTTCCACATCAGTCGAATCAAGCTCATTCTCAGTCAAGTCTCAGTCCTACCCAATTAAGTGTGGGATCTGCCCTATCAAGTTTTGTCACTGGTCAAACAAGTTTACTCACTGGTCAATCCACTGGCCAATCAAGTTTTGTCCCTGCCCGCTCATGGGAGATTATAGAAAAAATTTGAATTTTTTTTTAGCAGTTACTGTTTATGTTAGCAATATTACAATTTATAACTGTTTTTGTTTTTTTGAATAAACTGTTATACTGAACTTTGCTACCATATATGGGGAAAAAAACAATTTAAAGTACCTACAAACACTACCAACTTGCAGAGGTAGCGTTCATTATTTGGATTAGAGTGTGTGTGTGTGTGTATATGGTGAAATATTTCACGAGCAGGCTAATTTATTTTCACTAGCCAAAGGCGAGTGAAATAAAGCCTGAGAGTGAAATATCTAACCATATCACTCTGACGAGTGTAATAAGTGGTTTATTCCACACTAGATATCTTCACTGAAGTAGTTTTTTTTTGTTTTTTGGTACACCAGGCCAGGTTGCTATAACTACTCTGGTAATGAGCTTGCGCAATTCAGCCATGAGATAACACTCTGATATCGCGAGATACGGTCACGTACCTAAAAATATAATTGTGAAGATATCTAGCATGGAATAAAATATATTTATTCCACCCTAGATATCTTCACAATGATATTTTTAGGTACATGACCCGTGAAATAACTCACAATATTTCATGCTGTGCAAGCTCATTACCCCTGTAGTTATAGCAACCAGCCAAACTTTTCAATTTTCTCTGTTTTACAGCTACCTTCCTCATGTGTACCCTGCTCTACAGGGTTAGAGCAGCTACTAAAATATCAGCTGGAGCTGTGAGTTACCACCCTACAGTAGTGAAGATATCTAGTGTAGAATAAACCACTTATTACACTTGTCAGAGTGTTATGGCAAGATATTTCAATCTCAGGCTTTATTTTCACTCGCCTCTGGCTCGTGAAAATAAATTAACCTGCTCATGAAATATTTCACCATATCACACTCTAACTCATGTAATTAAGTATTATATATTATAATAAAAAGGTAAATAATTAGGCAGCTACCTATAGATTTTTTTCTAAGTAATCTAATGTATTCTCCAAATTATCAGCAGTCAACAATAATAGCAATACCAGCATAATAATTATTATAACACAAGTCAACATTCACATATACTATGTGACTTAACACATCAGTAAATAAATGACAACCAAGTGCTGTGGCAAACAACAAAGAGCATTTACAACACAGTTAAAGATCTCTTTCTTGACGTAAGAAAGATTCAAGGTCATTTCGAGCAGAATCCAGTTTAGACAAGGTGTCGAGATCTGCAGTATCAAGAAGGGAATCAGTCACTCTATGACTATCTCCCTCAGAAACATCTCCCAACAAGTGTGCCATGTCCTTCTCTCGACCTTCTTTTCTAAGAGCTTCTCTGATGAATTCCTCTCTGCTGAAAGGCTTGACTTCACTGCCACTCTCGTCGCTACTTAGGTCATCAAAGTTAGCCACTGGGAGCTTACCAACATGATCACTGAAACCCGATAGAGACAGCTCCCTTTGTGGAAGAGCATTGGGTTTGGACTGGCTCGGAAAGCGAATTGCCATGTTTCGCTTTTTCTTCCGAACCTCTCCATTACCGGCATTCTTGTGAGGATTGGCCTGTGCTTCCAGCTTCTCAATACGATCAAGTTCGCGACTGGAGAGCTCTCCAAAGTAGTCAAAAAAAGGAGTCATCTGATCGGGTTTAAGAATCCCTCCTGAAGCTTCCTTCAGCTTCTGAAGTTGATCCAAAACTTGGTCAGGATCAAGACCTTGCTCTAAGAAATCAACAGGTCCTGACCCCAACAGAAGCGGGAGCTCACCATCAGATGCACATACGCCAGTGCCAATAGTACTGGAATGCACATCTGGGGGTACTGGTACCCGACCACTGGAAAGCTCCTCTGTGGTCTTATGTGAAGAACCTGAAGTAGTGCTGCCACTAGAAGGCCCAATGGTTGACCCAGAATGGTGAAACCGCTGTTGTTCAAGGACTTCAGTGAGGACTGTCACATCATCCTCTGGCATGGCAGTTGTGTCAATGAAAGCAGCCATTGTTCCCTCAGGCTTCTCGGACAGTCGAGCAAGAAGCTCTGGATCATCCTTAAGAAAATCGTATGCTGTTGCCAACATACGGATTTTGTCATCATCATCATCATCATCATCATCATCAGGACCACTTCGGTTTCCAATAATATCAATGGGCTGCAAAAGATTAGAAGAATTGGAGGAACTCTGAGGAAGCTCAGAAGAGCTAGTAAATTCTGATTCCAGAACAGATTCAGACTGTGTCACTTCAGTTTCTTGATAACCAGAAGACATCTTTGTTGGAGGACGGACATTGGAAGATGCTTCAGGAACTTCATTTAGAGAGTCGTCAATGCGATCAATAATGTCAGTGGCTTCTTTGTGAATGGCACTAAAATCCACGTTCATTGGTGAAGTGTCAGCAAGGTTCAGGATAGGGAGAAGATTTTTCTTTCTCACCATCTGCCTGTGAGAAGGAATGGGATATGCATTGGGAGCCCACACTGCCCATTTCAAGCCAGAGTAGTTGGCGACATTCATGCCATATCGTGGTAGTTTGCCCTTCCTCAAGAAAGTGGACGCCTCATCATTCGCAGGTACCCCAAACTCTGCAGTGTAAAGACTACTGAACTGATGGAGTGCAAAGCGGCCATTAGTTTGTGTGAGAAGATGACGAATCTGCTCGACAAATAACGCTCTCTTCTTCAAAACAGGTTTCATTTTTTTCTGGAAAAAACAAGTGTCACCCATAAAACAAATAAACAAACAAAAACTACTACAATGTTTCAGTCATTCTCGGCTGAAATAATTATAATAATAGCAAATATTTATCTTTTTAACAGCCAATATTGTTAATTATAACTTAACCTGACATTTCGACTTCTTGCCGAAGTCGTCTTCAGATGACCCCTGAAGAGGACTTCGGCAAGAAGTCGAAATGTCGGGTTAAGTTATAATTAACAATATTGGCTGTTAAAAAGGAATTTTTTTGCTATTATTACTACAGTGTTGTTTACTTACACTCTTAGCAGGAGTAGTGTGAATGTACTGCTGTACTTTAGGCAGTTTGAAGAGTTCAGAAACACTCTTCAACCCCAGAGTGTCTAGGGGAAGTCTGGCTCCAAAGTAAATGTGGTAAGAAGTGGGCACACGGTCCTCATTGGTGCAGTCATTTCCTCGGTAGAAGAGAAGCTCCACAAGGAGACTCACAACCACCTGTAGCTTGAAACCACCACATGGAGAACAAGTCTTCGTGGCAGGGTCCACCTGCAAGAAATAGATACTTCAGTACATGTTAGCTATCATTGGTTTTGCTGAAATTGGGCAAAACAAAATTAAATCAGTCTACACATGCACTGACATTTACTCCTTCACTTCCATTCGCTACAGTTAGCAAACTTACATGAATTACTTTCTTGAGCACTTTGGACCTCAGCACCTGCTCTAAACTCGTAGCCGAGTAAACGGAAGTCATCAACTTCTTTGAGAAACATTCCTGGTAAAGGGACGGCAGAGCAGAAAGAGGGTGACTGAGGTCATGAGTAGGTCGAAACACAAATAGTTGCAGCAAGTCTTCTCCCAGCTTCCATAGACATTCACTGGAGATCAATTGAATCATACTACTACCCAGACTTTCTGGAAAAGGTGACACCTGTCCAGTATATAAAATATGAGCAATGAAGCACATTGTTTTAATAATAGATTATAAGACAGCAACGCAACCATAGGATTATCTTAATAATCTTATAAAATACAGACAGAATGAGATGCATATAATGGCATTACATTTGCTAATAGCCAGCTTTGTGTAACCAACCATTAGTATTTATACAATAGCATTAGGAATGGCTACGGATGCTGACTACCTTACACAGCAATTTACTTTAAAAAAAAAAAAAAGCACCTTAAATTTCTTGGTTGCTGCATCATTGTTCAAGTACTGGAACAAACCCTGAACTGAGATATTACTGGGGTCTTCCTGCAGGCCGAAGTCCTCCACTAGCTCAGCAAGTGTCATGGCATGCTCCTGATGTGCCAGAAGCAGTCGCCTTGTCTCATTTATCATCCGCTTGGCATCATCCCCATCATCCAACCAGCTGTTGCTACTACTGCACGTAGACTCTGTGTCGCTGCTATCTGCCACTCCCACATCGTTCACAAGCTCTGGCATGTCCTTATACAGATCCATTTCCAAGGCCAGTTTACCAACCGACTCTGCATTTAAATTGTTTCCTCCTAATTTCCCAGGAAGAACTTGCTGAGCACCTGACTCTGGTGGCTTTTGACCCCTATGTACTGCTGCTGGTGGCAAGAGAACTTTTTGACCAGGAGAGAGTGTTCCACTTTCCAATCTCGGCTTATCATTTACCTTGGTAGGAGAAGTTTTTGGAGAACAGCCACCTTGGACTATGTGGATATATGTAATAGGGCCACCACCTACAACCTGCGACAAAACACAATACACAGAAAAGGCTTCAGTTAGACTTTGAAGGATACAGAATAGTTGATAGGACTAACATGGTTAAGTATCTAAAAGCCTATAATTTGTTGAGTACTTAGTACCGCAAAAATAATACCAATTCTACTAGCTTACTCAATATCATATAACATAATTGGTGATGTAATTTCCTTACCGATGAAATTCAGCAAACAATTACCTTAAAGTTGGGAGATGCATTGACAACATCCAGCAGTTTCTTTTCACTCAACTGATCCATGCTTTTCCTGAAGGTGGTATTGTACTTCTTGGTAAGCTCAATGACAGAGAGCTTGTACAAGTTGGTACTAATTAGCAAGGCCAGGATACCGTCTACTACGTGTTGATCAGGAGGTGCCGCCAGACTCGATGACAGAAGTGGTATGCAGTGAGGAGATACAAGGCTAACTGTTCGTGTGGCTCCTGATCCCTTAATCTGAACAAAACAGGTTGAGGTAAAAGAGGTAATTAGAAACAAGGAAAAACAAACAAACAAACACACACACAACAATAACAAAAGCATTACAAATAGTACACTGAAATTCCTTGGGAAGTTTTTTTTTTTGCTGAACTAACATCAACCCTGAAAAATGGTTATATAGTTACTAATTGTTGTTGTTGATTTTGTTTGTTATACAAAGCCAACATAAATTTAATAAAGTAGCATGCTCACAGATTTCAAGTGAGAGCCGTGCATGAAGGAAAAGCAATCTTCTTAGGGAGCAGAAGTATAGGATTTACTATATAAACTATATCTGAGTGATAAAGGTAGTACTTACCTCCAATACCTCTGGCACTGCCTCCAGCAACTTGATGAGTTTGGAGAAGCCATAGTTAGCAGTCACCAAGTCCTTCTTAAAATGCTCCTTATATGAAGGAACTACTTTGTTGATGGGCATCGGAACAAGATGAAGTGGAAGGAGTTCGGCCATTTCACAAGAGAACAATTGAAGAGGAGTAAGAGACACTGGTCGGTTACTACCATTACCTAATATCTAGGTGAAACAAGCAGCAACAGCAGTGAAATATCTAACCAGGCCAATTTTTTTTTTTGTTGCAAATTTACCTTCAGTGTATCTGAAAAGCTTTCCAGTAGCTTAAGTAACTTGGAATGACCATGAAACTCAAGCTTATGACCATACGTGGCCTCAAACACAGTCATTAGTCGGTCTAAGGGAAGTTGGTGCCCTTCTTGTGCATATACAAGTTCTACTAGCTGAGCTTCACATTTCTTCTTTACAGAAATCTCATCTATAATAGAGAAATAATAGTGTAAAGTAGAAAATTTTGTAGCCACAGAATGCTTACCTATTAGTTTCATTTCTCTGTTTTCATTATAAACCTGTCAAATTAAAACAAAAATAGGAATTGACAGAGTACACTAAACAGCTACGGTGTATACACAAAATATAAAGCAGAAATAAAAGGAAAAAAAACAAGGGAAAAAAAAAAAACAAGGAAAAAAAAAAAAACGTGCGATGGCCGGGAATCGAACCCGGATCTAATGCTTGGAAGGCATCAATGCTGACCATTACACCACCAACGCAGCAGTTACTTATGCAGGGAAACTAGCCAATATATTTAATCCATATAATGTGTTGGTACTATCTTTTGTTCAATCTATCCAATCAGATTGATATCTGCAGTGAATATATTTAATATCCACCTCCTAGGACTTTAAACATACGGCTCTTGTGTTTGCCAGAATTTCACTGATACCACAGCAAAAAGTTCAAACTTAGCGCTGCATGTTTTAAATTGTTGTTTTTCCCCCTGAAAGTATAGCCGTTCAAAGTTGTTAGTTATTACACATTAAAATTTTGTTTCAGAATGGCAGCCCAGACTGTAGTTCTTGACAACAGGCTCTAAGCCAATAAAATTGACAAAGTTTTTTTGAGTGTTTTATATCAAAATTATCTTCATTGTCACTGAAACTCATGAAAAAATTTACAAGTCAAATGCAAAAATAAGACTTACTCTAAAGTAAAGAAAAAAATTAAAACAACAACAATAACTGAGAGTAAGCCTTTAGAACAAAGTCAGTTAGTGTGAACTAAAGGACCATGTACCAGGGGGATTTTTTTTCAATTATCTAAATTAAAGTGCCTCACTCGTTCCACTCGCTAGCTCATTAGTTAGTATACCTGTACACTATCTGAAACAGCTTCTAGAAGTGGCAGCAGTTTCTTGGCTTTGTAGTGGTTAGGCTGAAACTTCACACCCATCACTTTCAAATAATGTTCTGGAAATTGAGCAAGAAGGCATTTCCCCTCAACTGAGTGTAATACTCGAACGCAGTGATTCCTGAATTGGCTTATATTGGCCTGAGTAGGTCCTTCAGGAGCTGGGCTTTCTGAAGACTGCTGTGTGGCTCCACCAGTAGTAGAACTAACCGAAGTTGCAGAGCTTGACTTAGAAATAGGAATCTGCCCGGATGATTTAAAATTGGACTTTATCTTCTGGACCTAATTAAAAGCAAAGCCGTAAACCGCTTTAACACAGTACAACACAGGGTGTACAGATGGGGAAATTTTATGGGTAAGGTTGTTGAGAGGTCTGGACTAATGATTTGCAAGAAATACAAATGCAGGTGAAAACCCACAATCACACACTCAGCACTCACCTCCTCTGTTAAACACACAAAGTCTTCTCCATTCAAAGTCACAATCTGAACAACCAAATAATGCATACAATAAAAAAAATAAAAAACACATACATACATATACACATACATACATAAATACATACATACATAAATACATACATAAATACAAACCTCAACTCCGGGACATTTTTCTAGCAGTTCTCTCATTTTAAGACCATTACCATACAGAGACGGTCTGAAGGATACGTGGAAGAAAGTTTGGTAATGCTGTTGAAAACAACTGCAAAGAAACACACACACACACACACACACACACACACGATATCAAAATTTTAAATACACACACACACACACACACACACAAAATGATACTTCTCATACTAACACAACTAGCACACTTACTTATAAGGCAACATTCGGCCACTGGAGCCCACTAATAGCTTGCGGAAGTTTCCGTTGACCTCAGCTATTGGCTTCACTTCTTCTGCAGTAGCAGCACTCTTTGAGGAGGAGGTAGCGCCACTTGCTGGCACTGCAACAAAACACACACACACACACCAAGTGGTGAAAAAAACTCGCTATTTCAATACTTTATCTGCTGAATAAATAATATACACTGAAGTGTATATCTTAAACTTAAGCTAGCATTTTGCTCGACTTATGTCAAAATACAGTTTTCAAAGGAAAGTTGAACACCCATTTTTTCTATTTAGTTTTGCCAAGCTAATTTCTGCATATCACCCAAAGTGAATAACTTAAATACACACAACACAGATGTATGCATGTATGTATGTATGTATGTATGCATGCATGTGTGTGTATGTATGTATGTATGTATGCATGCATGCATGTGTGTGTATGTATGTATGTATGTATGCATGTGTGTGTATGTATGTATGTATGTATGTACACATGTATGTATGCACAAAGTATGCATATAAAAATATTTCCCAACCTTGCTGATTCTGCTGCTGTGCTCTAGGAGATTGCAAGGGAGAAGAAGAAGGACTCTGTGATGGGGAAATCTTTTGGCTTGCCAGAAAAACACGCTTCTCTTTTTTCACACTGGCGACCTGAAGAAAATAATGTCATGCTTAAAAACTTTAGCCCAACACTTCAACTCTAAATGTTTGTATTTCCCCACAATAATACATCACCACCTTTCTTCCTCCAATGTACGTACTTTTATTTCTGGCATCAGCTTGAAGAGATCCTGCATGTTTCCTTCAGTGCCGAGATAGTCTATAATTCTAAAGGAATGATGGAAGAAAGTCTGGTACTCCTGCTGAAAACACCTGGAAGGAACAGCCAGTGAATCAATGAAACACACACTATCGGGGTTCATACAGGACTTTTCGTGTGGGAGGGGGGGGAGGAGACAAGAAATTCTTTCTTGGCGTATTTAAGGAAATACATGTACTATTCTATAACCTTCCTTGTTTTACAACCAGTAAACCAACAAGAATAATTTTTACCAACTCAATCATTGTCCTATCATTAGCAGCAGCAGCAGCAGTAGTAGTAGTAGTAGTAGTATCACTACTAGTCTAACAATCACTTCAAAAAAATTCTTGGGGAGGTGGTAGGGGCGGGGGACTTTAGGTTCTCCCCTCTGTATGAAACCCCATCTATAATTATTGAAAATCTTTTCTCTAATATTCGAGGTGGAGTAGAAAGGGAATGTGAATAGGCAAGAAGTATCGCCATCTTGTAGCATTGAGAGTGAATAGTCAGTTAGTCTTGATGATGGGGAATTACGGAAGTTTTTAGAAGAGCAAAAAAACTGTAATACTCAAAATAAAACATTACCCGACTTGTGAACGTGGTAGCTATCGTTTGTGCAAAGGGATAAATGAAAAGCGAAAAATTGAGAATATTTCACCCAAAGAATTAGACAGACTTCTTGCGGAGTGCAAGCGGTAGTCTGTATGAACCGAGCACTCTCATAGCTAGTAATAAAAAGTCTCTGCATTCATATGAAGCTATTTTATTTAACTAAATTAATGTAATTGGCACAGAATGGTATTATAGAATTAGCAGACCCTCAGGGGATGCAATAAGCGTAAAAATGAAGCTTAGGGGGACGCAATAACCCAATACAATAACTCCGGACTTCCCCTTTACTGCGGAATATTGCGGGCACACGATACTTTCCAATTCAATACATTTTCTACGTAAAGGCACTCAATAGGTCGATTCAGTACACAATAAATTTACTTAATTTTGTATCTTACTTTGCCGGAATTCCTGAACTTCCTTTAGACTTCACAAGCTGCTGAAAATTTGCAGAAAGCTTGGAAAGATCCTTCGGCTTTTTGTCTACAAACATCGATACAAGCAACAGAAGGTGTGTGTGTGTGTGTGTGTGTACATGAGCCCAGCTAGAGAACACGCAACACCAGTGGAGCCTGTTGCCACCTGACACTCACTGTTCTCATGCCAAGATGTCAGTTGTCTGAGAATCACGGAAGTGTTGGCAGGTTCTGTTCCCTCTATTTCAACATTGGGGGTGCTGGTCAGGACATCTTGTAGAATCTTGCCCGATGGGCTTAATGGAAGCTGACCATGTTTGGATTGGAACATGGACACAAAGCTACACACACACACCAGAAAGAAAACCGCAACATAATTATGTATATCCCCCCTCCCCCCCAATTCATTCATCCTTTCAGAACCCTCCCTATTGTATAGGGGGGGGGGGGGGGTTGAAGAGGGTATTTCAGCCTATTATATTATAAATATAAAAAGGTTGAGAGTTTGAATTAGTTAAAAGTTGGAAAATACTTGAGAAAAAATGTATACACAATTTTTGCACACAGACTAGTACAAGACCACCATGTCAGCAAGTACCACTATCTTAAATTAAAGATGGAAATTTATTGGAAACACTCGGCACAGTCTGTGAAAGTGTGAGTACATACAGAGTAGGTGCAAAAAGATGCGGTCCTTTTACTCACAGGATAATGACAAAAAAATTGTAATAAATAAAAAATCAATGTCTGAACAGCAATGTCAATAGCCACCACACCACTTACTCCAGGAGCTTGACTTTCTTTTGGGGCATTGTAGACAGGAAGTGAGCGATATCCTGGCGCAGTTTCTCGTGAAACTTCTTGTCATTCAGTATCTTCACCAGTGGACTGAACTCGTGAATGACTATCACCTGTATGGTGTGGAAATGAGGTGTGAATAAGTGACATTGATGGCATGCGTCTGCAAACTTTATAGCTCTTTTCCAACTAGATTCATTGAGAGGGAATCACAAATCGATTTTCACAATCTTATGTTATCACTGAATTGGTGAACTTAAGACAAAACAGTATTACTCTCGCTCAGTACAATTTCATATCATTTATTTAACTTTGCAGATATATTTATATATATATATATATATATATA
>WLWD01002113.1_pt1 | contig 88728 bp, 72 predicted proteins | sample 6712731 | NCBI WGS metagenome assembly WLWD01 (sample SAMN12718690, study PRJNA576275) | sponge metagenome | isolation source: marine sponge | host: Mycale hentscheli | place: New Zealand: South Island, Marlborough, Capsize Point | collected 2014-11-01
GGTAAGGTGTGGCAGAGTGGAAAAGCTGCTTTGTGCATGGAATGTACTGCATTTTGTGATGTGTGGTAAGGTGTGGCAGAATGAGTGAGGGTGAGGTAGCATGGTAGGGTGGCAGTGGGTGTTGTAGTGACACATAGGTAGGTAGGTAGGTAGGTAAGGTGTGGTGTGCAATTGAAATGTGTGCAGCCAAAAGATGTGGCAATAGGAAGGTGGAGGAGTGGTAAGAGATAAAGGGTGGAATGGCACAGTGGGTGTGGCAGCATATCTGCATGTATTCACTGGATGTGTAATTATATTGCAGCTGCTAGAGAAAGGCAACAAGCTGGTGTTGGAGCAGATAGTGACTACCATAGCAACAGTGGCTGACGCAGTGGAGGAGCACTTTGTCCCGCACTATGAGGAGTTCATCCCCAGCCTGAAGTTCATCATGGCCAACGCGACATCCAGGGACTACCGCCTGCTCCGTGGCAAGACCATCGAATGCATCAGTCTCATAGGACTGGCGGTGGGACAGGAGAAGGTGAGGGAGATGTATGGGTGGGTGGGTGGAGTTAGGGGAGGAGTCAGAACTAGGTGAGGGAGACTTGTGGGTGGAGTTGGGTGGAGTTGGGCGGAGTCTGGACTAGGTGAGGGAGACTTGTGGGTGGAGTTGGGCGGAGTCTGGACTAGGTGAGGGAGACTTGTGGGTGGGTGGAGTTAGGGGAGGAGTCAGGACTAGGTGAGGGAGACTTGTGGGTGCGTGGAGTCAGGACAGGAAAGGAGAAGATGAGGGAAAATTGTGGGTGGGTGGAGTTAGGGGAGGAGTCAGGGCAGGAAAGGAGAAGATGAGGGAGAATTGTGGGTGGGTGGAGTTAGGGGAGGAGCCAGGACTGGAGAGTGGAAAGTTGGCATGTGAAAATACTTCAATTCCGTAGAGGAATAGCATTTGAAAGTGTGTTTTGGTCTCACTGGGTCTTATTGGGTAAACAGTTGCTAGTTGTGCACAAATGTAGAGGATTTGGGGATTTAAAGATGTTACGTGCAATCAGGTCAAGGCAAAGGTACCACATGAGGTGAAACTTAAAAAAAATGCAATTTAAATCTTCAAAGCCTGTACAACATAAATGTGAACATTATTGGTTGTAGACATGGGTGTGCATGATCACCACGTATTTTATTAACGTAGTTGTAAATTATAATAAGCTTGTGGGTTATCTGTGCAGCTTCAGTGTTGTATCTGAAGTGTGTTTGTGTGTGTGTGTGTTAGTTTATGCAAGACGCTCAGGATGTGATGGAGATGTTAGTGAAGATACAGAATGACCAGGGAGACATGGAGACAGATGACCCTCAGGTGAGTGAGGGGAGGGGCTGAGGGGAATATCTAAAGAAAGCGAGCTAGCACTAACTAAACAAGTATTAGTGGCCATGTTGATAATAAACCCATAGGTGGTGCATGTCTGTTCATGACTTTAGTATTTGTCTGGTTAAGAAGGCAGAAGGTCTACTAGTATCTGTATTCTCATCTGCCTTACATATATAGTGTCAACTGAAAATGTTTTTTTTTTTTTTTTTTTAGAAATTTTTTTTTGTATGAGGGGTAAGTGCTGCTCTTGTGTTTGCGTGTGTGTGTGTATATACAATAATGTGTTTGTGTGTGTGTGTTGCTAGGTTTCGTACATGATCAATGCATGGGCTCGGATGTGTAAGATCATTGGTCAGGGATTCGTACGCTACCTCCCCGTCGTCATGGCGCCTCTCATTCAGGCAGCCAGTCTCAAACCAGAGATTGCTTTTGTGGACTGTAAGTTTTACATGTCACCACTCATGTAGATGCACATGTAGATGCCAGGTGAATGGATCACTTGAGGTGTGTTCTCTTGTAATATTGTTCATTGGTGTGTGTTGTGTGTGTGTGTGTATGTGTGTGTGTATGTAGCTGAAGAATCAGAGCAGAACTTCAGTGAGGATGATGGGTGGGAGTTTGTCACCTTGGCAGATCAGGTGAGCTCATGTGACTGGAAATTTGAATTAGGATAGAGTGGCATCACATATATAGTAGTAGTAGTAGTAGTAGTAGTAGTAGTACTCTTACACTGACATTTTTATTTCCATGCATGCTAAGTGCTGTGTGCATGAGATAGTTACCAAAGTGACGGGAACCAGGAAGACCTAATATCATGTCTAAGTTTGCCTTTCTCTTGGTCCACTTGTATTGTTTGCTTGCATGGTATGTGCACAATTAGCCTCAGTTGAATTGTTAAAATTAGAGCTGGAACAAACAAACGCATATCCTGGCCGGACTATCCATCGGTTGTCTGGATATTCTGTGGATGTGAATAGGATATTCATTATAGCTCTGGTTAAATGATTTAATAGCATTGTGTGTGTGTCGGTGTGTGTGCGTGTGTTCAGCAAAAGTTTGGTATCAAGACGGCAGGTCTGGAGGAGAAGTGCACGGCCATGCAGATGTTGGTGGTGTATGCCAAGGACTTGAAGGAAGGCTTTGCCGAGTATGCCCCCACCATCACCAAGATCATGGTGCCACATCTCAAGTTCTTCTTCCACGAGCTAGTCCGGGCAGCTGCAGCCGAGATACTACCTTACCTACTGGAGTGTGTCAAGGGAAAAGGTCAGGCAGAGTGAAGTATGGTAGGGGTGGGTGTGGTTTATTCACTTCCTCAAGTGCTCACTCTCTTCCTCCCTCACTTACTCGCACATTTTATTAATTGATCTATTGATATATTTTTGTTCTGCCTTTTTTTTTTCTTTTTTTTAAAAATCATTAGTTCATTCGTTCATTCAATTTTTGTAGGCCCTCAGGCCATTCACGAGCTGTGGGAACTGATGGCTAACAAGTTGCTGGAGGCCATTGGGCTCGAGCCTGACTCTGAGATAGTGGCCGTAATGGTGGACTCCCTGTGCAAGGTGAGATGAAGAGAAGGGGAGTGTGTTGGTAAAGGGTGGTCAGGTGATCAGATGCTGTAAGGTGTAGAGATGCTGGGTATGTATGTGTGTACCTTTTAGAGTTAGCTTTAGGAAGACCTGGTGAGTGAGGTGTTGGTGGGAGAGGTTTGAAGAGCTGGGTGGGTGGAGTAGATTAAGTGTCCAGACTAGTTTGGCAGCTGCTAACTGGAGAATGTCAGATATTTCCTGCAAGACAAGGGAGGCAATAGGTGGGAAACAAGAATGTCACCATAGACTAAATGAAAAAGGAAGAGAGGCTTGCAGTTATTGTGTGTTTATTTCCAATATGTTCTGCTGGTTTGAAATAACATTCACTTGCAGTTGATGGTCTACTGCTTATGTATTTTTGCTTTCATATTGTTTTTTCCTTCGTTTTTTCCCCCGTTTTCTTTTTGTTAATGAGAAGGTTTGATAAGCTTTTTGTTTGAGAGGTATGGGAGGGGAGGTGTGGTGGAGTGGAGGAGGTGACTGTAATGGAGACACAGGCGGGTATGAAGTACTAGTCATTATTACAATGAATATGTATTGCATAATAATAAACTAGTGGCCTAGCAGTCATGTGTGCATGTGTACCACTTACATCATCCAGATTCTAAAGCTCATCTGTAATTCTTTCTTCTTTCAGTGTATCGAGTTCCTAGGTGTCAACTGCTTCACGTCGGAGCAGTACACCAAGCTGCTCAACATCATGAAAGACCAGCTGGACATGTGCTTCACACGTGCCAGTGAGAGGCGGGCAAGACGGCAGGACGAGGATTACGACGAGCAGGTGGAGGAGGAGCTAGAGGAGGAGGACGAGACAGACGAGCAATATCTGCGCAAGGTGGCGGACATTATGCACTCGTTGTTTGGCACTCATGGAGCTGCATTGCTGCCCTTCTTTGAGGAGCTGCTCCCCACGTTTGCTGGGATGCTGGTGAGTCTGAGGTCTAACGGGAGGCAGTGGTGGTTAGGAGGAATGTCATGCTCATGGGATGTAATCTGAAGGTTTGATGGTCAGTAACCCTCAGCGCGCATGCGTTAGTCGTCCTGTCTGTCACACTCTGATTTTGGAGATGACTGACAATTAACAGTTGATTTAGGTATGAACTTACTCAGGACGAAGATTTAGGACCTTTTATTGTGCTACTTTTTTAAATTTTGGGCTAATTGTTGAGAAAACGCGAAGTTCAACTCCGCATAGGTACCAGCTTTTAGGAGTAAAGCCCCCTAGCGTCACGTCATAATCACATGAGTAATCCATTTCGTGCAGCCTGCGGTATAGTTAGGTTTATGTTCAGGGAAGTTAAAGGAGTTGAAAGAAATGAAGTTTCATGTTGGAAATGTATACAGGTGAGTGTTTGTGGCTAGTTTAGCTTCTTCTCTTATGAAGACAGCGTTTCCATGTACCATTTTCTTTGATCGAGCTATATTGATGCCTGATTAAAATAGCTAACAGATTGCTTTTTCTTTTGGAAGGAGATTATATTGTAGTAGCTAGGAAGTGTTTAATAGTTGCAAGCACTGGTGTATGCCTCTTGAAAAGGGAAGGAACAGGGTTGGATGTGATGTGTGTGGGTGTGTGTGGGTGTGAGGTGTGGTGGCTGTGTAGTTCAGTGGTTGCTCAGAGCCTGTAAGGTCAGTCCCCCCAGCTGTGATTAGGGACCTGGCATTTGCTGGGGTGCAAATTCAAGGGGGGGGGTTTCATGCAACAGCAATAGTCCAGGTGGGACTTCGGGTGCCCACACCACTTGAAGGTCAGTTCTCCCTCCTGGCCTGGCTCCATTGCTTGCACGTTCACAGTGCCTGTTTAATAATGCACAGGCTCTGTCTGGAGGTGCAGCATAACCACTAGCATTGCACATGACCGGTGTTTTTTTAAATTAATTTGTGTGTGTGTGTGTGTGTGTGTGTGTACTGCTAGCTAGGTGTGTAACTAAGGGTTAAGCCCTTGAGTTGGAGTGAGTTTGCTTGTGGTTGATGTGAGTATAGACATAGTGAGTTGGTGTGTGTAGTATTGCCAAATACTGACAGGAGTAGTTGTAGTCAACCTGCCATCAGTACAACCTGCCATCAGTGTTCTCTTCTAGAAGTGATCTCATGCTCAATGCTGTAATCTTCTTCAGGGGCGAGTATGTTTTAGTGAATTAAAGGAACATTGATGAGAGAGGGAGGGAGTTCACCGTGCCTACAATATTGAAACTTCCTAACTACACTCCATATAATGCACATCAGGATGTCATGCAGGATATTTTGCTTTAAAAAAAAAAACCCCGTACTACTTTGATGTATGTATGTGCCTGTTTGATAGTGTATAGTTCACTTTGATATGTGTTTGGCTACATGCATGAGTTAGTAACATCTTGCTACCTATAGAATTCAATTTTTGCTAATGTACTATATTAACTTCCAAAAATTGTGGGGGAGGGGAGAGATTTTGGCTTAGCCTCCCTCTGTATGAAACCCTGCACATACATGTTGGAAAGTGCATGCATTAATTAAGGTTATTTCTATTTATAGAAATGTGGCTATAAATAGAACATTATTCAATTGTTTTGTGAATGAATGAATACCTTGAGTAGTCTCAATAATTAGGTATCAGCTAATGAGTGGACTTACTTCATCTTTCAATTACCGTATCATTGAAATTTGCATTGAGCGTACACATGTGTGTGTGTGTGTGATGTAGGCGGAGGGTAGACCGGCTGCTCATCGCCAATGGTCGTTGTGTGTGTTTGATGACTTGCTAGAATATGCAAGCAGTAGTGCTATCAAGTATCGCAGCTACTTCATCGTGCCCATGCTCAGTGGAATCTGTGACAGGTCTGCCCCGGTCAGGCAGGTAAGTGGATGGATGTAGTTTCCTGCTCTCCGAAGGTTTTATTATTATTATTTTTTATGCTGGCTTGTGTAAACGTAAACAATGGTATGTTTGTGTTTGTGTTTAGGCTGCCAGTTATGGGATAGGAGTGATGGCTCAGTTCTGTTCTAAAGACTTCAGTCGGGATTGTTTGGGTGAGTACTCCACAATGCATGGGGCTTATACGGTGCTGAAGTGGGTGTGGCCTGCACAGTGCAGAAGTGGGTGTGGCTTGTATGGTGCTGGAGTGAGCGTGTCTACTGTCTTGTGATGACATTGAGGGGTTTCCTATATCTTGTGTTGCTAGTCTGAGTTAGTTTTCTACAGTGTAGTTTTGCTGTACATGTGATCTAAAAAATTGTATCCTGTAGTATTTATCAGGAACTGAACTATCCCAGCATTTGGGTTAACTCTGCTGTTGCCCTGAGTAATGAAAACATTCACAAGATTGTAACTTAAGATATAGTTGACTCATACCAGTAGCACAATGGCAGAGTGAAGGGTAGGTTGTGTGTCCAAGGTCACTCGGGACTGGTAGTGTGATGTGATGTGATGTGATGTGATGTCATGCTACATGGTCTCTTAGGAGGTGGTGCATGTCTGGTGTTGTGAGTGGGACAGGAGGGAGGGGGAGGAGCACGAGGCGGGGTTAGAGTTGTCCAACAATCCATTGAATAGACGCTGCAGAATTGGCAGTTCAGGCCGCAAAAAAGGAAGGACCTTGCAATAGATGTTATTAAGCTGGCATTAATACTTAAAAACAAAGCTTGGAGTAGCACTGTGTGTAGTTTTGATGCAGTATATCAGTAATTGTAAGTTCCCACAAATTACCCCCAAGTTCTATGGCCGAGACTACCATAGTGACTGTGTGATCCAAGCTGCTCTAGGTGACGTGTGGATACACAAGGTCTGGCTTGAAGCACTTCTTTTCCAGTAACCTGGGGTCTTGATGGCAGGGTGATTGTGATGTTGGCAACTGTGATAACGCTAATACGAAAGCTACAGCTATTCTATCTTGCAGGATCAGGATTTTTGTTTGTCTTTTCATTACTATTATTATTATCTATTAAACTAGTGATGTGCTTTAATAGCACAAAATAGCGAAGCGAGCGATGCATGTTCCCTGTAATTGCAGCTATTCCATGCATGCTTGGTGTGGCTACAAAATACTGTCAGATTCTTTACTTTGCTACCTGTTTCTGTTCGTTTTAGCTCTCCTCCTCTTTGCCCTGTCTTTTTCATTTCTTATCGCTCTCCTTACTAATTTTTCTTCAGGAGTTTCTAACGCCCTCAAAGCTCTTGACCGAGCGTTTCTAACATTTTGTCTACTGGGTATCGCTACTTCGTACGGCGGGTAAACAAAACAAAATGTTGCTAAGAAGGTTACCCGGCCTGCGCAAGCGCGTAGGAGAAAGGGTACACACGTACGCCCACGCAAGAACAAAAACAATTTCTAGACCTAAATATATATATTTATCGCGAACTCATTAGAGAGTCAGCTCCGCTCGCTTCGCTGAATTAGGTATGAACTCACTTCAACAGATTCAAGTCCTTTTGTTTTGCTACTTTTTAAAATTTTGGTAGAAAAACACGAAGCAGTCATCTCCAAGTTGTATAGCTCTTGTGAGTAACGCCCCCTACCATCGTGTGAGAGTAATTTCTTGCTGCCTGCAGGAGTTTAGCTTCATACCGAGTAGTTTACTAATTGTAGTTTTGCATTATAACTACCAGTGAGAGTCCCTCATGTTTGTATTCCCTGGCAATGGCAGCATTTACATCTACTGTTTTCATTCCTGAGCTATTATTGACACCAGATAACGTATATACGCCAAATAAATTATTCTTTTTGTCTGATCATAGCTAGTTAATTGATTCATAGGATGAGTGCTGAGTGTTAGCACCTTCCAGTGCTTTTTTTTTTTTTTTTTTTTGTCTGTAATTACTTGTTCATGGGAACATTTTATGCAGCACTTTAGTGAGTGTTCATCCATAGCTGTGGTGTGTGTGCATGTGCGTGTGTTATATGTCTGTCTGTCTGTGTGTTCAGATGCTCTTCAGTTGCTGACCTCAGCCATCAATGCTCCCAACGCCAAGGAGGACACGCCTGCCATCAATGCCACGGAAAACGCCATTTCTGCCGTCACCAAGGTCTGCAAGTACCTGGATACGGGCGTGCCCTATGACAGCATCCTCCCCATGTGGTTGTCGTGGCTACCAGTCGTCGAGGATAAGGAGGAAGCTCCACATGTGTATTCCTATCTGTGTGATATGATTGAAAGGTACATACATGTGACCGACTCCTTTTCATTATGTGCTGTTGTGTAAACTAGAGACTGCTGAGCGTAGCCTCAATAACTAGTAAGAGTGTGTGTTTTCCCAAGGGTTTTTGTTGAATGTGTCTCCAGATATTAATGCTAACACAAAGACTTCACATCACAGTGTAATTTGATGTCACATGCCTCCATACCAGGGTTGGGGGTCAAACACATGAGTATTTGTATTTAAGCTGTATTTTAATACATTTTTGGAGTATTGTATTTGTATTTAAGATTTACAAAGTGAAGTATTAGTATTTGAAATACTTCTTTTTAAAAGCCATAAGGAAGAACTAATGTTTGTCAGGTGTGATTATTTTCCCACTTAACACTTTACCTACTGTAATTGTAATGCAATTCAAAAGTATTTGTATTTGTAATTGAAATACTACATCTAAGAAACTATTTGTATTTTGTATTTGAGTTCTTCAAAGTATTTGTATTTAAATACTATTCAAAATATTTGACCCCAACCCTGCTCCATACGCGAAACCTGTGGCCTCATTTACTACATTCTGAATTCCTTCCGGAGGTCTGGGTATAAAGATGAGAATCCTGGCATGCCATTTGACTTCTAGCTCACTTCTATTCAAATTAAAAAGTAGTCGTGCAAAGAGAACCCTCCAGAATAGCTCACCATTCTTTCAGTTCGATCCATGCCACCTTTAAATTAATGAAGTCTAGCTCCTATCAATTGCCGTGTGTGTATGTCCGTGTATATGTCCAAGTATCAATTGATTGAAGATGAGTCCTCAGGCCTCAGAAGAGTATCTAGCAGTACTCAGACGGTACACGGCACATCCTGTGCAGTTGAATATTTAGCTGCGTCAATGGCAAACATTACTCCTACTCCTATTCTTTCTTTTTCATAGCCCACCATTTCCCTTTGTTATTCTCCCTGTATTAAGGTGCTCATGACTTATTTCTTACCACGTGACATTATTTCTCAGTTTTTTGTGCACTAAGTTGTTGTAAAAAGGCAAGGGTCTCCTGGGCAACAGTAGTGAAGTTGGTGGCTAAACTTCATTGTCCACTCCAGCTGTTCAAGTTGTATCATATCATCAACCACGAAATACTCCCTCACCCCCACCTCTTGTAAACATACCAGTGGATGGTTTTATTAGTGCCCACTTGTCTGTAATCTCTGAAATTGAGTTTAGTGCCAATTATGGTGGAGTTTACTACACTTGTGGAATTTTATCTAAGAAATCAAATCAGAAGTTCCCTCACGAGCTTTTTAGCGGCTGTAAAGTTCAGCTTGAAGGGATTGCAATATTTAATTCAAATTTGGAGCATCTATTTGGTAGTATCAGGTAATGTATATGTTTACACTGCAGTAAGTTAGTTTTAGCATTTGACTCAAAACTGTGCAATTATTTCTTAGAAATGCTCGTTTTAAAAGCTGCAGGGAGTGGTTGGCTACCAGGTCAATGAAGATGTATACTTGTTTCAAGAATTAAAAAATTTGACCGTTTAACTTACTGAGAGTTTGTTTCAAGAGCTGCTTAGAGAAGGTATCTATCAGCAACAATCAATAACTCAGAATAGAAGTGATAAAGTCATCAGTGGCTGTGTACTCTGTACTGCAAAGTACAACTGCTGGAAAATGTCATCTTTACCAGTGTTTCTTTCAGCTTCTCACCCAAGGATGGCTAATGTAGACTTTTGGAATTTTTGGGGGAGATATCAACATCTAAAGTTTGTTATGCCATAAACCTTATAAGATGTAATTCTGAACTAACTTTAAGTAAACACTTCACTCTAACTTTTTCTACTATTTTTTTCCCTTCATATTTAGCCTTATAACTTAATTATTGTTAGTTATTGGGTGAACGAAGGGAGCCCCTCTAAAACGAGTCTCAATTGCGATTTTGGTATATATATATACATATATATGGCCAAAGGTCAGGGAGGTCAATGCGTGTCCACCCCCAGAGGCTATTTGAAAACGTTAACATTAAGAGGCACTAGAATGCCTGAATTAACAGCCAAGAGGAGAGAAAAAAAGTTCGCAGTTAATTTGTACGGACTTCGTAGACTTCATTTTCTATTCAAGTTAGTGAATGTGGCAAGTCATCTGGTTAAGGTGCTGTTTGTCAATGTCGGACCAACAAAATTGCTCTTACTTGAAAATCTATTGCCCAATAGTCAAGTCAAGTAGAGAATACAATGGAATCTTATGCTAGTAGTATAGCCTGTGAACAAGTGTGTGTGTGTGTGTGTGTGTGTGTGTGTGTGTGTGTGTGCTTAAATAATGCTGTGTGTTGCTAAAGAATAGCACAAAAATTCTAAAAGCAATAACCATTGTGGCCTATATATGTATGCTTTGGGGAGAAAAGTCCCATGGGAGTGCTGAGGCCAGCCTGGTTATCACACCACTATGTGGTGGATACATCATCTCCACCCCTTTCACACCTGTGGCTAACGTTAGTTGTGCAGTATAATAGCACACAGTTCATAAGCTAAGAGAAGGTGCCTGGGGTGGCTGGTGGGTCTAATCAGACTACACTCGCATCAACTCTTCACGACCTGCTGGCTGCTAATCCCTTACACGTGCCTAACTCACATGCCCATGCCATCATTCCACCTGTGCTATTCGTCACGCGGGCGCCAGCGATAGGGTGACCAGCTTCCAATGTTGACCTCATTTAACTACGTTAAATAGCATATAACTGAAAACTAGTAGTTAATAGCGGTTAGCATTTAAATGTAAAGTTATGTTGCTTGCTTCAGCTCAGCCAGCACGTCACTCGTTATGTGCTGAAGCACACCACTAGTTCATCCAGTCTAGTAAGATGGAAAGAGTGCAGACAATCCTACTAAAGTACATACACACATACAGGTGTGTGTATGTGTGTGTGTATGTGTAAGTGGGTGCATGTGTTTTGGTTTGTTATGAATTATGCCAGCACAGCCAGCCAATGGCTGGTCAGCATTAAAAGGGTGGGAATTTTTTGTATTTTATTAGTTACAGTTTGAGATAAACTTTAAGGGTCACAAGTTGAACTCTCTGTTGGGTGGATGTTTTAATAGTCTGAGGGATGTGCATACAGTACTGGTCACGTAGCAGTTTCTTCTGAAATATATCCTTCATAGATCCCCCTGAAAGAAGCCCCATTAACCCTATGTAGTGAACCAGAACATTAACTTCAGCAGTAAATTATGTAACTAACAATTGTTATGTTTTATGTTTGTCTTTTTTTTTTTTTTTTTTTTCCCTTAAGTTTTGGGTACAGATCTATTTGTAGTCAGGGTAATGTTGACATGTTGCTAGGACTGTGTGTGTGTGTGCTATTTATTCTATTAATTTACTCATTACTATTACACTCCATAGTAACAATTCTCACGTTCTTGGAAATGGAAATTCTAATATTCCCACCATCTTGGGCATCATTGCTACCGTGTGTGTCGAAGATGCTCTCATTGATGACGAGCAAGTCCATCTCCGCCTTCTGTCCATAGCCAGGCACATACAGGTGTGTGTGTGTGTGTGTGTATGTAAGTGGGTGCATGTGTTTTGGTTTGTTATGAATTAAGCCAGCACAACCAGCCACATGGCTGGTCAGCATTAAAAGGGTGCAGTTTTTAGTTGGTGGGTTTAGGGTTTAGATCAGAGGGAGATTGCAAGTTGTTTGGGTAAGCCCTTCCGGTTTGAAAGAGAGTGAGTGAGAGAGAGAGAAAGAGAGTGAGAGAGAGAGAGAGGAGAGCTCGTATTTAGATTCGACTATTTTTAGAACTAAACTTGAGAGGGGTCAAATCACTGGAGTGTCTTATTTCCATGTAGTTGATGAGAATTTTGTGGCTGATGTCACTATGAAGGTCATACAATTTTCAGGAGTGGTAAATGCCCCCCTAAAATAATCCCTATGTGGAAATAATCACTCTGGCATTTACTTTGCGCCAAAGTGGAGTTCTATTTAAAAGAATATATTTTGTGGTATCATAAGATTCATTGTTTTCAGAGAAAAGTTGTAGTTTCAGATGACTCGCTAATTGCTAGGCTTGATCTTTGTGCTGTTCTTTAGGTGTTTGTTGTGAATTTTGTTTGTTTGTTTGTTTGTTTAGGCATCAGGTGAAGCATGGGAGGCTTGCCTGAACAAGTTATCAGAGAAACAGAGAACGGCCATATTACAAGCTCTCCAATGAACACCGTAACTGAAACTGATTTAACCTAACACCTGACCAAAGATGTGGCAATTTTCAGAACTATTGCACGTGCTAGTATTTCATGTAATTATGGACAGTGTCATTCTTCTTTTCTTTTTTTTGTTATTAATTTCACGTTATTAATAAGCTAACGTATTGCAATGACTTTATTTTTGCTTAATAGACCAGAATGACGCCAGCCTTCTAACAATGGAGATTGATTCAGCTTCTCATGAAAGTAAAATTGAAAAGCTTTCATGCAAAGTGAGCAGCTTTCTCTGTCCTCTCCCAACATAATTATAATAACATTGGTTTCAAGGCAAGATGTAAAATGCTAAGCAAGCAATTATATAGGCAATTAGGCTGCCTTGAAGGGAAACTAATGGGGGGGGGGGTGGGGGGGGGAGAGGAGAGGGGAGGAATTATTCTTACCATCACACCAGGACGGAACATGCTGTAGTACCAGCTATGTTCAGCTTTTACTATCTGCACAGTGCATAGCTAATACTCATTATGTGGTCGTGATTAAGTAATTTGTATGTGGCCAGCTTAATTGGTAGTATTAAGTCTAATAACATGTTATATGTCTGATTAATAAAAGTGGAGGGTATGGTAGTCAGTATATGAAGTTGAATTGCTACCAATAGATGTACTGAACTGGGCCTAATACCTGTTGCCACATAGGAAATGACCTGTGTGCGGCGTTATAAATGTGGCAGAATGGACTTAAAAGACAGTACACAGTTGATTTTATAAGCCCACTTAATGGTATGACTGTTGAGTGGGTGAGTATTATATGGATTTAGCTATACTTTTTTTGTATGATTTCAAGGATTGGTTACACAACAAGCATATGTCAGCCATGGTGCAAACTTGCCCTCATAAATTTGTTTAATTATTTTGGAAGAAGATTACGGATATCCAATTGGACATTGAAAGCAGCTAGCTTATGATTTCACCGAGAGTTGGCTCCAGAAATGTATTGGCCTTTGCAGTTTTCTTCATTATTCGAGCAACCTGTTTTGGCTTCTTTTTTTTTTTTTTTACATTGGAACGTTGATAACTTGCAAGTGTGAATAACTACTTTATGCCAGCAAGTAATATGCCCATCACTAACACTACAAGTATCACTCTGTCTATTGTACTTAGCTACACGACCAATAGTTCATGTATAAAATTGTGATCTGTATACAAACTGAAAAAATATATATATATAACATTTTGCCTGTCACGCAAATAACCTCAAAACTAGTCATGCATAAAAATAAAGTGAACATTTTTATAAGAATCAATTGGATCCTTGGTAAAAGAAAGTTGACATGAGAGAATTAGTGGCCAACTTAGCAGAAGAATTATTTTATTCTGTCCAATTAGTACTGTGTAAATGGGCACTGCCTTAGTAGTTGTTTTCTATTGGTCCAGTATTATATATTAATCTACATATAAAAAAAATAATAATAGTAATAATAACGATGATGCAGGATACTCAAGTAGCTCTATCATGAGTTCATTATGTATGTCCATGGAACATTAGGACATTTTTTGCACAAGCATCTAACTATGTCAGTTGGTAAAGTTGCTAGAGTTAAATTATATAGACATTTGGTTATTTCCTTTCAATTATTAGCCCTTCAACTTCGGGTTCATGTATTCCAGTGTTCAGATCTAATAATTATTGAGGTTTGGCCATTTACTTCTTGCCTGTAGTTTACATATAATTCAAACTAGTCTCCACACAGCTCTAATATTGTTTGTGTGTGTGTGCATTAATAAAGACTAAACATTGACGAAATGTAATATTACTAAAGTCTCCACTGTAAGCTTAGATTTCCGTCAATTAATGTGAAGTTACAATGGCTGCATACAGAAATGAATAAGATGAAAAACCATCTGTAGCAGTAGTAATAATTATTATAGTTATTGTTACTACTATTGTTATTAGAGTTGCACCGATAATCTAGTTTATCGGCCTACTTTTTCGATATCGGTATCGGTCGTCAACACTACCCGCCGCACCGATACAATTATCCGATAGAAAATTTTTCGTACGCGCCACGTGGACACTGAACGGGTGAGTTCTACTTGCTCTTAGATTGCGTAAAGACAAAGAAACTTAACTACGATGTCTAAAAGAGGTCACCAATTTGGCACTACTTTGTTCCTGACACTGAAGACTCTAGACTAGTACCATTATATTTCTAATTATGTAAAAATTAAAATTTTCAAAATTCAATGAATATATCTATCTGTTATCGGCCTCGATTCTAGATACAATACCGGTTATCGGCGTATCGGTAAAATCTTCTATCGGTGCAACTCTAATTGTTATTATTATTATTATTATTATTATTATTATTAATATTTTTATTACTACATACATTCATGAATATAAATACATACTAAAAAGCTGCTATTGTTAAATGAAACTTACTATAATGGCTATGAGTGCGACCACCACAAGAATGAACAAAGAGAAAAATTCTGCATACATTTATCCGATTTAGAGAGCACGTTTAGACAATAAAGTAGAGCAGGGTCACAAAATTAAAAATAATATCATGCCAAAAAATGTGTGAGATGTCATTTTGAAATTTGAGGTTTCCTTCACTGGCTAAGTTACGTATACACTCAATCACCTCTTGTCTGGACACCTCTACTGTGGGCATGCCTCTATACCAGGCACTAGTTAGCCACTCTGCAAATTACTGCCGACTGCACTAATGGGAAGATCATAGCCAATTGCAGGAGGCTTGAAAACAACAACGATAACAAAACACGAAGCCTCTTGAAAGGGTCATCTCAAATGTGTAGTTGGAGAAAACTGTGCCTTTTCCTGAGTATTGGAATGCTGGGATCCTCAGTGCCCGGATAAGAGGGGATTGAGTGTATGTATGCACATTCACGGCTTCAAACTAATGCAAAAATGCTAATGTCACTTTATTACACAACCGATGGGGCAAAAACTAAACAGTTTCGTACATAAATATTACAATTTTGACAGGTCCACCTTTAAATTAAATGGTCAGATTCCATTTGACCCACAAAACATCCACAATTTGTACTTACCTGTTCCGGTTGTTGTACTGGTAGATGAAGGTGTACTTTCAGGAGTGGTGGTAATTAAACCTTGAGTAGGGGTGAGGGATGAAAGTAGTGTAATGGCGTCAGCAGTGGAGTCATCAACAGTAGGATATGGGCAAACAGTTAAATTCCTGGATTCAGATGGGTCAGGATGAGATGGAATTTCAGCATTGCACATTGCAATAATAGTGTTCCCGTCACATACCAGTATGCTGATATTCGCATATTCACAGACACCGTGTGAATATGAAAGAATCCCCACTTTCTTGAGTTCTGTATCGTTCATGTGTGTACGATTACCATTAAAATAATTCAAAGTAACGGATGAAACACCGCAGCAAGTAATTCTAGTTGGCGTCCTAGTAAAGTTCAAAATTTTATTATCAGTTCTCGAGCAGAAGGCTGTTATGAACAGAGACAGGAGCGAAACAGTAGTTGCAAGAAGTGGACGAGGCATTCCCGCATCACAGTCTACCAATCCGTAATCCATAGTCCTCCAACACTTCGCTTGCAGGCTAAGTAAGATAGGGTAATAGGAGGAGCGTTAGTTTTAGAGGAAGGCGAGATAGGGCGGGGTGGGGGGGGGGGGGGGGGGGGGGTGGGTTCTGGCTAAAAAACAGGATATGGCTAAAAATTCAGACCAGACCACCAGACCGCCAGGCCACGCGCATGCCCATTACGGCACTGTGTATTTTACTCCGCCACTAGGTTAAGGGTTCCCCAAGGACAAACGACAATGGCCAGTCCAGCTGAGCATGTTGGCAATGAAAATACAGAGTTGACTGCACCAAGTGGTGACATACTTTCAGCATGGCAAGAAGGTGTCTACAATCAGTTTGCCTCCAATAAAACCCAAACGGGTGGTGATGTATACCTGTATTATGTGGACACCAGCAGCAATAAAAGTAAGAATTTTCTAAACAATAATAATATTCTGAATATGTATAAATTCCATAAACATTATTGTTACTTTTTAACCCTTTCGTTCCCAATCCCGCTTAAAAGCGGGTGAAGACCGGTTGGCTTCTCCGAATTTTTAAATAGTTACTTTATAGCTAGAACCTTCAGATTGCATACACAGGTGCCCAATGCGTTGGAGGAGCATCTAAAATAGCTTTCAGCCAGGGCTGCTTCGACAGTACCTCACAGCAGTTGCGTTTATTTCTTCCTCGGCAAAAAAAAAAAAACATCGGTTCTCCGTCGAATTTTAAAAAAAGTTACCTTCTTCACAGCAGCTTCATTTATGGATCCAGTCATCTCCAGAGCTTTGTAGAAGCAGCGAAAAATTGCTTGAGCCCAGTAGCCTTCCATAACACATTGAAACAACCGCTTCTTTGCCGACCAAGACTTTGCGGTTTGACTTACTGTCTTCTTTTTTTTTTTATAAAATCGCCAGTTCAACTGGGGGCCTCCCCATTACGTACAGGCTTAGGTAATGCTTATTACATCACAGGAAAAAAGTGAGCGTGTCGTGTGATCCAGGTAACTATGCAAAAAAAAAATTTTTTTCGAAGTCAATTTGGAAAGATGGCGTCTACCAGTTACAGTGCTGTGGAAGTTTTATACTTGCTTGATACTGACTCTAGCGACTCAGGATCAAGCGGAGAAGAGGGAGACGACATCTAGGGCTATAGGAGGCCCTGTATCAGGGTTGGGGACCAGACCCCGTCAACTCTGACACTGACAATGGAAGTCAAGAAGATGATCGATGTAAGCTTGTCTTTCTCTTGTCTTTCTCTTGAAAACTAGCAAGCTTCTGTTGTGGAAAGGACTTATTTATAGCTATATTGAGATGGAGAAAGCGGTTTAGCTATAATATATATATATTTCATTGAGTTTTGAGATTTGAAAGTGGGTTGTGGTTTGTTGAACAATTTCAAATTTTCAAAAAAATTTAATTTTTTTTACCAGAATGTACTGCTAGGACCAGATGTGTATGCAGTCACCGACCCGATTGTGAAGAGGGATTGTGAAGAGGACGCAGATAAGGCAACAGGAGCAGAGTCTTCCATTGACGAAGGAGAAGATTCTGGACCTGGCGAAGTACACTCGGAGCCCCACCCCCCCTCCCTCCCAAACAAAAATCCTGTATGAAACCGCATACAATACATCATAAAGTTGCAATTATATAGGATCATGAATAATTTGTTGTTTGTATTACAAATATCTTTGTTGTTGGTGTTTTTGTGTATATGAAATTGTTTTGTAGTGGAGCTCGACGTCCAATGGTGTATGTTCCTTGTGGACACTCATAGATGTCTCCTACATTATCACAATCAGCACCACACACAACAAACAACATATTTTATTGTTGAACTAATATAATATTGGTATAAAGTACATCAAACAATATTATTTCTATTTTTTTATTATTATTATTGATGGGAAAAGTGGAATTTTTTGGGAAAAAAATTTTTTTTTTTTAAAGTAATGGTAGAGGGCCTAAATATTATTCAATTTTCTCAATCAAAAAATGAGGGGAATCCCAAACTCTTGGTCTATTTAGTGATATATGGTTGCTATGGGGTTTTCCCAGCCAGCATCGAGTTAAAAAAATAAAACGGTAATGCACTATTCCGCGGTAGGAGATTAGATTTTTCCGCGCGCGTCCAAACAATTCGGGAACGAGAGGGTTAAGAAGAGGGAAAAATCTCTCAGAGCAACACCAGGTTTTTAAATTTACAATGTGAAATATATCACAGATTACTAGGCCACTCCCATTAGTTGAAGACTCAATTTTTTTAAATCTCAAACAGGTAATATAAAGGTATAAAATAATAACTGGTTTTTGTAGGTCGCAAACGAAGAAGATGTGGGAGTGTGATGGATGCATAATTGAAGACTGTGGACAGTGTCGTTATTGTTTGGATATGCCAAATTTGGTGGAAAATATACATTAATTCAGTGTTGTATGCAAAGGGAATGTAAGAGATTAAAAGATGATGTTGATTCCGGTCCAGAAATCAAAACAAATGGCACCATTCGATGTACTTCCATTCAACAGACTCCAAAGCAATAAAAAAAACTTGAAAAAAAAATGCAGGCCGTAAGTTGCTTGCAATTTAATAACTTTATTATTTATTTATTGTGCCTTTTAAGTTACCTTAAATGAACTGGTTACAAATAATTATTAATGGGTGTCAAATATAATACCAATGATATGCAGTGTCTTGTTGGAAGCTCGTGGTTGACAGATAAGGTTTGTAGTACTCAACTATATCACGTACATATGTAAAGTTTGTAAATTTGTTGTCAGATTAGATACTTATAAGTCTATTTGATTACTAGTATTAATGAAAAAGTGAAGAATACTGTGTACTCAGTCAGTTGCTTTTTTATAAGCAGTTGGCAAAATGTGGCATTTCTGCTGTATAATTGGATTAAGGTATTTTAAAACAATTTCGCATTACTAGACAAAAATGTGTAGGTGGACATTCAGTCTTACCAGAAAGTGTTAATTCCCATACATATTGGAGCACACTAAATGAGATATTATGACTCAATGTTAGGAGACAACATGGAATGTTTAAACAATCTCAGGTTTGTAGCATCTCGTTGGAGTTAGCTCTTATTTCATTGGCAGTAAAAAAATTTGAGATTATTTTGAGAATAAAATAAAACAGGACTTGACGATATGGACTATGATATGTCCCAAGGTAGCTGATTATTTTCTTGCTAGTTGTCAGTTGCTGCATATGAAATCTCTCTTGTAGAATATACCTACACAAGAAAATGGCAATGATTGTGGTGTTTTTCTTTGCATGATTTTAGTATCCACAACACATCAAATTAATTTACCTTTGCAGTATGCTCGATATCAAGCATTAAACCTGCCATTTACATTTGATCAAGTAAGTTTAATCCTTAATGATATCAGTGTTTGTGATATATATTCCTAGATTTTGTCAACATATCATATCAGAAATAACTAAAAAAAAGATGTTAGACTAATTTCCTAAATTTCTCACATTGTTAGCATTCAATAAATTTTAATATTCAATATTTGTTAGTGAAAAACTAATTCAGCGAAGCGAGCGGAGCTGACTCTCTAATGAGTCCGCGATATATATATATAAGAAATGAAAAAGACAGGGCAAGGAGGAGGAGAGCTAAAACGAAACAGAAACAGGTAGAAAAGTAAAGAATCTTTCTTTTTGAAAAGCCATTAAATGTTCCTAATTTATTTATTAGACTATTCCTGAGGATTACGGTACCAGGAGCCTTCATCATAGAAAAAAAGCTACCACTATTGTTTTCTCACTTTGACAGTATTTTGTAGCCACACCAAGCATGCATGGAATAGCTGCAATTACAGGGAACACATGCATCGCTCGCTTCGCTATTTTGTGCTATTAGAGCGCATCACTAGTTTATATTTATTTCCATTTATTAGATTTTAGGGTTTTACAATTGCAGTACTTTATAACTATTTCCACATATTAACCTGTAAACACCTTCTTTGGTTTTTGCTAAGAGCAGTGGAATCAATATAGAATGAAGTATAGTTACTGGTGAAACAGAACTATATAGAAAGAATAGAGAGAAGATGAGAGATATAAGTGTTAATTTTGTGATCGAGAAAAGATATACACAGGATTACCTACAGATAGATAGATATATAGCTAAATACGGATTGTATGAAGATATAATGAACAGAGAAAGAAGCAACACATACAAGCCTAGAGAAACCAAAAAAAAACAACAAAAACAAACCAAATTATGTCACGAAGTCTCATTCAACAACAAATATTCATAGCAAGACTGGTCATAGGAGTGAGGCAACTTCTTCATACCACGCGCGTTCGGGGCATGCGAGTAGTCTGGTCTGAATTTTAGCCATATAACCCTAAAACACGACCAGGTGTTATAGTGATTCATGTTCCCCCGTGGCGCGTGTTCCCCCAAACATTTAACTCTAGGGATATGTGTTCACCAATGTTGGGGTCAAAGTTCACCACGAAATGTGCAGCTATTATGTGTTCCCTGCGTGTTCATTCTTCTGCTTGCTCTTTACTTCACCCCCCCTCTGTCTGGTGTAACGACATGGATGAGGCGGTATTTAGCCCTGTTGGGCTATAAAAGCCAAGAATATCCTGCATGTCTTACTAAAGTGAAAAGTATATTTTGAGAAGGGCAAGTGTGGGGGAGATAGCTTGAACGCTGCCACCAGAGTTGCAGTCAATTACTCATACGCCAGGAGGGTGGTCTAATTCCCGCTGCGCAGTACAATTTCTAGATTAGAGTTTTACGTCTAACAAAAATGATATGAGTAACGAGAGCAACGACTAAGAACTGAACTCAAACACACGAGGACGAACTATAAATACAAAAATAAGACCACACCTACAATTGACACGAAAAGCTCTAAACATCCTGCTCTAGAGCGTTGGGTTCACGCCTAGAGCAAGCACATGCACGCACACCAAAAGTCCACAAACATACCACAAACATACGTACAATTAATCAACCTAGTTAACACGCAAGCTACATGATATGATACACAACAATAATTAAGACACAAAAATGCATTCTCTGTTCCATAAGTTCTTTCTTCTCTTCTCTTTCTTTACTTCTCTTTCTTTATATATATATATGTATATATATATTATATTATATAATGTTTGCTATTATAAAATCTGAGGATAGCTATAAGTGCTCTCTTCACTGTTAAAAATGGGGTGTTTAGTTGCACCAAAAAGAACATGATGCGCTGTTTCGACACCCCAATTTCCACCAGTTTTCTAATCATTGCATCATTTATCATGTATGTACGCTACAGCCATTGGTTGTGGTGTTGTGCTATCACTGAATTTTATTGTCAGACATATCTATTTCCCCTGTATTGAAATTCTTCCACATCTTGCTATTTTTATTAAAATGTAAATATGGCTATCATTTCTCTGTTGTTTTTTTCTTTTCAATTTTCAACAATTTTTTGGTTTATGGACTACAGGAAAACATATATCACTGGCTTTAGTCAGTGATTGTATGTTTCCCCTTTAATGCAGAACCTTCCATGTGCTATTCTTATAAAATGTAAGTGAGCACTGTAAATATTTTGGCGTGAAAACCCACCAAATTAACACCAAAATGGTAGTGTGAATGCACGCTTCAACTATTTGGTGTGTGTACTTTACACTCATTGGTGTGTAAGCACACAGTCAATGCTCCACACCTATCTAGCTTAGAAACTCGCATCATCATAACTTTAAAGAAAGCAGTCTCTCTGTTTCAATACATCACAAACAACTTACTAAGTTGACAGTTTTTTCATACTTTACCATTTTTGAGATTTGGATAAATTGTAATGGCTATAACTAAGGGGTATGGCTGGAGGTATTGTATTATTTTGAGGGTGTAGCCTCAAAGAATGTAATTTTTTGGCATCCATATAGAGTATATTTGCACTTCCTGCCTTGTGGTGTGAAATTCACACCTCAATTTGTTTTTAGTGTGAACTGTTAGGTCAGTTAATCCAAGTGCCCATGCTATACTACCCCTGCTCCAGTTATATTGGATAATTATGATAGCAACAGGAGGAAGTACAAAAAATATAAGAGGAAGAAGAGACCCAGAGAACTCAACTATATAGGCCAGGCCTGAGATCACCAGAGAAACACAAGACAATATAACTGACCAATAAGACACAAACAACACATATAGAGCACATGCATGAAGAGAAAGTTCTAGAAGGTAATGTGGAAGGGTAGGGTTACAATCAAAGTGTGAAATGGTGATAATGTGGGTGAAGTGGTTATGTTACATTTAATAAACTGTAGAGTCAATTGCTCAGGTTCTTACATGAACTTTACACCAGTTTTGCTGCGACTAGGGAGGCGAGCATTTCACACTCAATTTGGTGCCTATTTGTTTACAGTGTGGCAGTCACTTCTCTCTCTCTCTCACTTTTTCAAACAATTTTTTGGTCAATGTAACACATATCACTGATGCTTATAGTAAGTGATATCTCTTTCTCCTATATTGCTATACTCTTCTAGTACATATGTTATTCATGTGAGCTTGGCTATCATTTCAATCGTCAAAAAAATATTTTGGTTCATATAGACATGATGAAAGCATGTACTACTACTGTAGTCAGTGATATCTTTTCCCCCTACTTTAAAACCCTCTTCTGCACAATGCTTTTTTTGCTAAAATGTTTATGTGGCTATCAGTTTTCTCTATTTCAATTTTTTGAAAACATATATCACTGATTTGCGGTCAGGCATATTTGTTTTGTAATGCTGTTCGGAGCCTTACATGTGCTATTCTTATAAAATGTGAGCATGGCTACCAGTTGTTTCTTGTTAATTCTTTTTTTTTATTTTTATAATTTTCTGGTTTATAGACTGCTATTAAACATCACTGACCATTGTGGATAAGTGATATCTCGTTTTCCTGCACCATGTAAATCAGTCTCTCTTTCAGTTGTCTAACAGTTTTCTGGTTGATAGACTACTAGAAAACTTATCGCCCCACTTTTTTTGTCAGGGACATGAGTTTCCCCTAATTCATTGATCTTCTGTACCTTATATACATAGCTAATGTGTGCATGGCCATCAATCCTCTCTTAAGCATAATTTTCCATCAATTTTCTGGATCATAATATACAGAGTAAGACATTATCATTGACTTTGTATCTAATCAAGTGATATGTGATACTCATGCATGCATGCATTCTAACACTTTTTGAATCATATACACATTTCCTGGTAGTTGACTTACAGAAAACGCATATATCTATCACTGACACTGTATGTACATATTTTCCGGCAATTTATTAAGCCTCTTATACCTCTTTCAGTCTTCCAACTATATTCTGTGTAATTTTGAGGAAGATTTGTGATTGACTATTGTAAGGCAGACTCTTTTTTTCAATGCATCATACATGAACTACTTTATAATGCAAGCATGGCTATTTATACATGCCTTTTTAAACTCAATATCCATAAAATTATTTTGTATTTATTATTTATTGATTTCTTAGATAAAACTTTGTGATAGATGTCAGAGAAACACTTCACAGCTGAAATCTCCTGTTGTTGAACTTAATCCTATACTAGTTGAACCAAAGATATGGCATTTAGTGGGTATGGATTTGATTGGTCCATTAAAAAAACTAGTAAGGACTTCCAGTACATTTTAACTGTGACAGACTATTTTTCCAAGTATGTGGAGGCGGTTCCTTTGGAAGACAAGTCTGCCATTTCTGTTGCAAAGGGCATCTTCAAAGTTTATTGTCGTCAAGGAGCACCCATTCATTGTATATGTGACCAGGGAAAGGAATTTGTAAATAAGGTATTAATACTATGTTGTAAAATAATAATAGTGTTGCTACAATCACACAGCTTGCCTGCATTATATATATTATTATTAACAGTATTAGTTTTTTCTCTAATTAACAGCCTATAAATTAATTATAACTTTGATGTTCAGCACGGAGTTGAACCAATGGATTAAGTTAATAATTGATTTATAGGGTGTTAAAAAGACAAAAAGCTACTATAGTTAACCAATGTTATTGTTTTCCAGCCAAGAATGACTGAATGATTGAAAGAGCATATTATTATTATTATTGTAATGTAATAAAACACTAAATTTTGTTGATTGGTTGAACAACAACAATCCATCAGTAATAAATTAATTTCAAAAATATTATGCATTAAATTATAGCTAGCTATTACTATCATTATAATACATAGCTTAATGAGGAATTGCAAGAGAAGTTTAGTGTGAACATGAGAATCACATCTGCCTAACACCCACAATCCAATGGTCTTGATTAGCGTACCAATCAAACACTGAAGAGGTAATATTATAATCAATAGTTTCATCTCACAAATTAAATCTAAAATTTTTACACTTAATATTTAGATCAATTTCAAAATTAATGAATGAGGATACAGATGACTGGAGTCAGTATCTACACTCTGCATTATTTGCAATTAATACCAGTATCCATAGTGCAACCAAATTTACACCATTCAGAACGATGTTTGGCAGAGAACCAGTTTTCCCATTAGAAGCTGAAAAGCAAAGACAATGTATTGGTCTTGATGATATGGCAGATTCTCTCACCAAAGTTGATGTGGACAATCATGTTCAGGAAGTATTTCAGAAACAGCAATCTATTTTTCAAATTGCTGATGAACGAATAAAAGAGTCCCAAAAGAAGCAAAAGGAGCAGTACCAAAAGAGAAAGGGATTGATTGACCGTGATTTTAAAACAGGAAGCATGGTTTTGCGGAGAAATATGAAGCAGAAAACAAGGAAGGGATCCAAAAATGAAGATCGCTGGTTGGGGCCATATACCATTGTAGAGATATCAAAGACTAGTTGTCGCTTGAAAAATGTATCTGGCAAGCTGTTGAAAACTTTAATCAACTTAAGCCTTATCACTGCTATCCTCCTGCAATATCAGGTACAAGTGATCATATTGTAACAAATGTTATCATACATGTAGTTCATTTAATTTAGATACAATCACCCATTTGCATGGAGTCGAGCCAAGTGAGGATAGTTCAGGAATAAAGTCTTCCAAAAAACGAAAAAATTCAAAAGAAATCACGTCATTACTTCTACCAAGTGACAATTCCACTTTAGATAGCCTTCATTCAATCCCACCTTCTAAAAAGCCAAAGAAATTACATGAAATTGAGCCATCATCACTTACCTTGAGCAGATGCAATAATTATGGTAAGCTTGATTTCTTATTTTATGGTAATTCACTCTTAATGTCTTTGTATATTATAGGTTTGGGGCACATTAGTGATATAAAGTAGAAGATGAAGAAATTGCAATATAAGCCTATCAATATATGAATGAACATAGGATGTGTCATTTTTGCAAGAAAACTGGAATGTCACCTCTAAATTAAAGAAATTACCAAAGTAGCTACTTGTTTATCACATGTAATCGCACAGTGACTTTTGGCAATCAAATTTCAGGACCATTGAGACGATGCAATCGACCAGTCATCATAGAGAGGTATCATGCTATTGTATTTATTTATAGAAATGGGTAGCTTATATAATAAATGAGTTATAGTATGTATGATTTTGACAAATTCATTGGATCGCTTACAACACTGTACTTTGATAATACAAAATTTTAACGTATATGTACTATAGGAATATTCATTTCACACGAGATAATGGAGACATTGTCAAGTATGAGTTGCAGAGTTTCATTGTAAGTATAATTTTGTAATACATTATTAATTATGAGGTCTACATTGTTTCCAGGTTTACCATGGTACTTCAGTAAACAGTGGACACTGTGAGGAGTATATTTCATATGCTATATATAGCCATTAGGAGCATTCTTACCCGCCCCCTCCCCCCTTATTATTAGATACTGCATATTTACGGAAGGGTAATACTCTTTTCCACTATGATGATGATAAAGTGACCGAAGTCAGCATCAACAAAAAAACAACACTATGTCCAGAGAAATGTCACACTGCTTCTCTACATTACTTCACAAGTACCGGTATAATTATTATATTCTAAATGATTATAAACAATTTTTTTTGTATTAAATGAGGTTCATAATGTTCACTTTTCATCGGGGCTTAATGATGAACTATGCTCAAACGGAACTTAATTTTATTCTGTGTCCAAAGAAAACCAATATGACAGTAATAAGCTATTATTGTGAACTGCCTTATCCTTTGTAATATTTTGGCTACCTACAGGTACAGTACATGTTTTGGAACTTGATGATGATAAGAAAACAGTCCACTGTCCACGTGATATGATATCACTGTAACACCGTACCTACTCCTGTAAATCCCACCTACCTTAATGAGGCCCCAGTTCTTCTCAGCTCGTTCCTCGTCCAACAAAAGCAGCGACACCAACAAAATGACAAGAGCAGGTAAAAGAAGGAAAGAAACTCACGTATATGAACACATGCGCAGTAGAGTATAGACGCCCCTCGCATGCCCCACCCCCTTTGTCCCAGTGTGTGCACAACACAACACAAGGCAGGCGCGGGGGTGGTTGTGAGGAAGGCTGACTAGGCTGTGTATACTACGTTTGTGTCGGCCGCCCTTCTGAAGGTGCGCTTGGAATGGGAGAGTACTAGCGTATGAATTTAGTGTGAATAGTGGTGTTGCCTACAAGTATAGAATTCTTCTGAAAGAACCAGCGGCAATCGACTGCAAGTGAGTTAATTGGCGCGAGGAGGCGAAGCTAGGGAGACACTATCTATCGGGAATAACGCTATTGAAAATCTGGGATACTTTTTGTGAGCGAGAGCGGAGCAGCGAAACAGTACAAGGGGTGGACAATTGAAAATTGGGTATTTTATGTAATAGTTTATTTTGTTTTGGGGCTAGCCAGGATTTTGAGAGGGGGGGATTTTGAGAGGGGGGTTCCTTTCCATTTGAGGAAGATCAAGCTTATAGTGCCAATCCAATTAGAATGTACAGTAAGATTGTCAACTTCTCAAGTATACAGTTTACTAGAGTTATTAGTTGTATACAAATTAGTGCATTTCAGGTATTCAAACTAACATCATTTCTAAAGTTGTAGGTTTCTGCAGAACATTGATGACTATACTTTACCAGCTTCGTATCACGTTCCTTTAGTTTCTCATTTCAGTTTTCTTAGGGTAGTTAGACTAAACCCCTCCATCCCTCATGGGATATGCTACTGATGGTGAACAGGGCCTAATACCTGTTACCACCTAGGAAGCGATGAGGTTGAGCATAAATGGCGAGTGAGCTGATCTGACTGAAATTTAAATTGGAATGTTAGTCATTTGTTAGGTAAATGTTGTTTAGTTTATTTGTGCTATTCTTTAGCAACACATAACATTTTTACATACATACTTGTTCACTTGATAGTACCAGCATAAAACTTATATATAGAGGAGGGGGGGGGGGGGGGGGATACTCCCTAGCGGAAGTCCCCCCCCCCCCCCCCCCCCCCCTAGCAAAAGTTTCCTCCCTCTAGTAGAAGTTCTTTCTCCCCCTTCAATTCATCCTCAAATTACGACTTTTTTTTTTTTTTTTTTTTTTCCTGGGACCATGACATGAATGGTCCATGATGGGTACCATACCAGGGTTTCATGCAGACTGTGGGAGCCCTGGGACCCCCCCCCCTCCCCCCCCCCCCCCCCTAAAATTTTTTTCTCCAACTGAATTCATCAGAAAAATTAATGATTACTATAAATAGCCTTACAGATTAGTTACACTTCTTCAAAATCAACATTTATCTAGTTCTGGTCCTTCAATACCAATTTGTATTAAAGCATAGAAGCTGTAGTGTTTGTATAGTAACAGAGAGACTGTATATTGCTTGTCCTCCAGAGAGGAACACTATAAACTTAGTCTCCCCACTTTGAAGGCAGGGTCAGTTAGTGTCCCTCTGATTGTACTTAAAGTCCCTCATATTGCGTTGTTAAAGAGCAGTCACTACATTCTAAATTAGTTAGGCACTGTGCAGCCGTTGTGAACTACTGTTTTTAGGGTCCCTCAGGCCCTAAGTAGTTAGGGTAGTCCGAACCCCTCAAACCCTCCTTGGCTATGTTACTAATGGTGAACCAGCTAGGAAGTGATGATGTTCAGTACAAATGGCGAGCGAGCTGGTCTGACTGAAATTTAAATTGGAATGTTTACCACTAATAATATTTATTTGTTAGGTAAATGTTGTTTAGTTTATTTGTGCTATTCTTTAGCAACGCACAAAACTTTTACACACGCACACACACACATGCACACTTGTTCACTTGTTCACTTGATAATACCAGCATGAAACTTACATTACTTCTCTTTGTGACTTGACTATTGGACAAAGGAATTTCAAAAGGTAAACAATCAAATTTCCTAATATGATATAGGTAAGGATCGATGAACCAACGCATTCTGTTGAAGCTAAGCTTCCTTTCCAAAGGGCACTTCATTGAAAATGCTGTATTGTACCAGAGCTCTAGTAGATAAAGCATTACATTATATTCTCTTAGTGACTTGACTATTGGACGAAGGGTTTTCAATTAGGAACAGATTTGTTATGCCAGGCATATAGCTATGACAAACGGCTCAGTAACCATAGCAAACTTACCATTGCCACTAATAGAATAGAAAAGGAATTCTGCTAAGTTTGCAAGACCTAACTGTAGACATCTCTCCTGTTCTTTTTCCGTAGCTCTTTGCCGTTTTTTTTTCTTCTGTGGATTTCAAGTCTTTTCTCCAGAATTTCTTATGCCCACACTAATGTTAACGTTTTGAAGTATCCTCCCGGGGTAGACACGCATTGACTTCTTAGAGCTTTGCCATATTATACATATGTATATATAATTTCTATTGGGACTCGTTAGTGAGGGTCTCACTTCACTCGCCCAATCATGTGGGGTTGTTACGTCCCCCCAGGTTATACAAATGTTCATTGTACAAGAACCTTGTTACTATGGTATTTACACATGAGCAGTACATAATAAATGTATTATTCATTGGATACTACAGAATATCACTCATCTGGTTGGCGGTATTTATACTGGTGCCTGCAACACAGCAAACAGACTTGTAATATATTCCTGTATCAAATGAATAATATACATCCTGCATACATGTCCAGGACTTCCACAGACTTTCCCAGTCCTCAAAATAACTTGGGACTATTGAGGATGTCCCAAAGAATATATAATATATAGGTACCCTGCCACACAGTGGCACTAGACATATTGCAAAGTAAGAATGCAGTAGCATAAGTTATTTATATTCATAGTTATCATTCTCTACCATTGGTTAAGGTTACATCAGTTTCCCTCTCCTGCTCTCTTTTTTTCCTCAACTATTTCATTTCTTTATCTCCCACCTTTCTTTTTTCAGCTCTTTCTTCTCGAGTCAAGGAGTCTTTACTCCTCCTTTGTCTACCTCTCCTGCTATTGAATCTTTCTGTCCTTCTATCATGATTGTGGACTCAGTTTGTGGAACTTTTAACTTCTTTTTCTACTTTCACCTTTCTTTTTGAAACTTACGCCAACTTTACTTGATTTGATTCCCCCTGCTTTTTACAATATTAATCATTTCGTTTTGCCTTCTCTTTCGTACCTTCTCCTTTTTACTACACCGCCTTTCCTCGTCGATTCCACCAGCTAATTAACCACGTTTTTACCTTCTCTTTAGCATTTTAGCCTTCCTTTTTTATTCCACCTATCCTAGTCCATTCCACCTGCTTTTAGTTACAATTACAGTAATAACCTTCAGCACTAGTTTACGAGTATTGTGTGTCTGCATGTTGTAGCTCATGAATTATTCATACATACATCATAGTCAGCCACAGGTATTATTATATATCTGTTTGTATGTGAGTTAGTTAGTATGTGTGTTTGTATGTGAGATAATTAGTATGTGTGTTTGTATGTGAGGTAATTAGTATGTGTGTTTGTATGTGAGTTAGTTGGCGAGCGAGCGTTAGCGCGAGCGAGACACTTCCAGGGGTAACACAATTGAAAATCGGGGATGTTTGTTTGGACGTACGTATGTCATTTTGTACTTTGACCCTCTGTATTTTGGTGTTCGCTCCGCGTTTCACCCCGTCCCAAACTTCACTAAACAAAATCCTCCGGTTTAGCGACCATTACCCGTATCACCTTAGAAATTGAATTGTTTACCGCTTTGAATTGTTTTGCGGGTGCAGTTAAAACTAAAAAACTTATGGGAGCTCCATTTCAATTCGAGTTAGTGGCGGTGGTAAGTTAATATGCTATTTGTCACAGTTATAAGCCCTACTCAACAGTATTTACTTAAAAATTCATTGTCCACTAGACGAACCACGAAGGTAAGTCTTGCGTAGGTATGTTCAGTTGTGTGAAAGTATTGTGCGTTACAACTACTATTAAGAATATCACAAAGAAAATTTTAAATAACGTGATTTCATTTTGTTGCTTCTTTTTCAATTCAAACTGTTGCGGGAGCGGTTACTATGACATTGAAACCCCTTTACCGCATACGTAATTTAAAAACTTGACTTTATTTTAGTAGCTTGAGTGTTAGTTGTTAAAATCAAATTTAACAATAGTATAGTTTAAGGCTCGCTCGCCATTTGTGCTCAAGCACACCACTAGTTAGTATATGTGTTTGTATGTGAGATAATTAGTATGTGTGTTTGTATGTGAGGTAATTAGTATGTGTGTTTGTATGTGAGGTAGTTAGTATGTGTGTTTGTGTGTGAGGTAGTTAGTATGTGTGTTTGTATGTGAGGTAGTTAGTATGTATGTTTGTATGTGACGTAGTTAGTATGTGTGTTTGTATGTGAGGTAGTTAGTATGTGTGTTTGTATGTGAGGTAGTTGGTATGTGTGTTTGTATGTGAGGTAATTAGTATGTGTGTTTGTATGTGAGGTAGTTAGTATGTGTGTTTGTATGTGAGGTAATTAGTATGTGTGTTTGTATGTGAGGTAGTTAGTATGTGTGTTTGTATGTGAGGTGGTTCGTATGTGTGTTTGTATATGAGGTAGTTAGTACCTGTATTTTTTTCTTGTTTAATGTTTTTCTGTTAATTGGTATTAATTATATAGAAATATCAACAATGTCCTCATCAGAACCTAGTCCGAGAGAAAGCTTCTTCTCTGCTAGTAGACATTCTTCTGTATGTCTATGGGGTGGACAGGTGGACTCATATGTGCCAGTGGATGACTTGGACTACTTGCATGAATTCAACTCTGCCACAGCAACATGGACCAAACACCAGTTACAAGGTCGTCATCCTCCTGGACTTCATAATGGAGGATGTGCTAGGATAGATGACTATCTGTACTTCTATGGGGGTCTTGATGAGAGAGGACGGAGTACTGGATCATTGTATCAACTAAACTTAACTAGCAAGACTTGGAAGGAGATGTCTCCTCCAGGAGCTAGTGGTAGTCCTGGTGTGAAGTATGGCTGTCGTATTATAGACTTTAAAAGCTCACTACTAGTACATGGAGGAATGTATGCAGGTGGTGTACGAACTAATGATCTACATATATTTGACCTAGCAACTGGTAAGTACGAATTATCATGAAATATGTTAATTAGTGATATATTAATATTTAATTTATATTAGTGAAGGTTGTATTTATGGGATGGGGAGATGAACCATTCCACTTCCCCTCCAAGAAGTTCAGTGTGGTGAAATAATAGCTCTAAAGTTACTCACAAAGTCTGTAATATTTGTCCTTCATGTGATACTAGCACATTATACTCAATATAGTGGAGGCACTTGATGATCCTTACCATATCATATATGTAATTGTGTGTAGTAGTAATTAATTATTTTAGTGTATGTTTTGTTTGTTTGTATTGTTATATATGTGTATTTGTTATTGTCAGTGTATTTATGTTTACATTCTTTAATTACTCTACTCTAATTTACTATTTTTATTTTCATTATTTTAATTAAACAATTACAGTTTACTATGTTGCTAATGACTGTATGTATTGTTAGGGACTTGGTCTTATCCTCCAGTCACTGGAAATATACCTGATGGTGATGTAAACTTTGCCTTCACTAAAGTGAGTCCTCATCATGTCATACGATGTGGAGGATATGACAGTGTCATACATATGTTGGACTTGTCCACGATGGTAAGTGTATGAAATATCAGACACAACATATGATAGTATTATTTATATTGTCTCTATTTAGCACTGGACTAGACTACATTCAGATGGACCTCCCTTGGGTTTCAATCCTACTGCTACATGTATAGAGAATAATAGCAGCCACGCCCAACTTCTGATCATTGGAAAATATGGAGTGTGTTTATTTGATGTGTCCACAAGAGAGTTGAAGGAGATATCAGATACTGACTTGGTATGTAGTAGTTGTTATATTGTGTTAGTATTTATTAGATATTAGATACTGACTTGGTATGTAGTAGTTGTTATATTGTGTTAGTATTTATTAGATATTAGATACTGACTTGGTATGTAGTAGTTGTTATATTGTGTTAGTATTTATTAGATATTATTGGTATGACATGCAACAAATGATTTTTTAATTAATTAATTAACTAGTGGTGCGCTCGAATAGCGCAAATGCATGGCGAGCGAGTAAATATATGAGTATAGGTAAAGATGATTTGTGAAGGAAATCGCTAAATAATAGCAATGATTAGGCATGAAGAGTTAACAATAACAGAATTACCTGGATAAACTTCGAAAGCAGTGGCAAAGAAGCGCAGCTTGACAAAGACTTCACAATTGTTTCAAGAAGAGAGTAGCTATAAACTTTTTGGTTGAAACAAAGTTGCGTAGGCAGCAGGATTCTCCGCGCTCGTTATTTGAAAAATACTGGAACTGTGAACGCTTTACCTAACTTACGTAATTAGAAGCGCGGGCGAAATTTTTGACGTGCGCATACATACCTATATATATATATATCTGAAATCTCAATTGAACACGACTGATAGTCAGCTTCGCTCGCTCGCTGAATTAATTTAATACTTTTATTAGGGCTTAGTTACTTGAAGGACAAATATTACAGACTTTGTGTGTAACTTTAGAACTATTATTTCACCACACTGAACTTCTTGGAGGGGACCAACAGTGGTGGGGGCTTAGTCACTTCTTCTATAATAGTGGGAGGAGTATGGAGCTATGTTACTGTTACTGTCCTTATTTTATTTCATAAATATTCTGCCAATAGTTATAATGAATGTATTTTATGTGTCATAGTTGCCAAGTTATAAGTATATGAAGCGACAGACTCATAGTGCAACTGTGTTGTCATCTACTCCTACTTCAGTGGAAATACTCGTGTTTGGAGGACGTACATATAATACCATATCAGCCACTACTCTACTCATACTCAGTGAGTTGTTGTTGTGATTGGTGTCTTTGCTGTGGATGGTGTCTTTGCTGTGGATGGTGTCTTTGCTGTGGATGGTGTCTTTGCTGTGGATGGTGTCTTTGCTGTGGATGGTGTCTTTGCTGTGGATGGTGTCTTTGCTGTGGATGGTGTCTCTTGCTGTGGATGGTGTCTTTGCTGTGGATGGTGTCTTTGCTGTGGATGGTGTCTTTGCTGTGGATGGTGTCTTTGCTGTGGATGGTGTCTTTGCTGTGGATGGTGTCTTTGCTGTGGATGGCGTCTTTGCTGTGGATGGCGTCTTTGCTGTGGATGGTGTCTTTGCTGTGGATGGCGTCTTTGCTGTGGATGGCGTCTTTGCTGTGGATGGCGTCTTTGCTGTGGATGGCGTCTTTGCTGTGGATGGCGTCTTTGCTGTGGATGGCGTCTTTGCTGTGGATGGCGTCTTTGCTGTGGATGGTGTCTTTGCTGTGGATGGTGTCTTTGCTGTGGATGGTGTCTTTGCTGTGGATGGTGTCTTTGCTGTGGATGGCGTCTTTGCTGTGGATGGCGTCTTTGCTGTGGATGGCGTCTTTGCTGTGGATGGCGTCTTTGCTGTGGATGGCGTCTTTGCTGTGGATGGCGTCTTTGCTGTGGATGGCGTCTTTGCTGTGGATGGTGTCTTTGTTAGTATTCATTTATAAATATTGTTATAGTCATTGTAGTATTTTTTTATTTTTGTAGCAAAGGAACTATCAGATAAATGGTGGAGGTTTGATACTTTTATCACCGGAGAAGAGTTGAGAAGAAGTTCTTACAGATCTGATGAGACATCTCTAACTCAAGAAATTCCTGAAGGAGTTCAACATGCAGAGGAAGTCAAAGTAGCTGCTGATGGAAATGAGAAGCAAATTATAACTAATAATCTAACACTAGAACCTGAGTCTATTTCTTCACAAACTTCTCCTTCACCTGCTCATCCTTCTCCTACTCCAGCTTCCACATCTACTTCAGAAGGAGAGAAAGATGGCATTAACAATAGTCATTCAGATGGTAAGGGGATATCTAAGTTATTAATTGGATCAGGTTACAATAGTAAATTATTTATTTTTAGTATCAGTTGCTTGGTATTGTGATGGACCAAGGAGCTCAATGCCACATTTTTTCTGTAGTTACGAAATAAAATAAAATTTAAATGCATTTATTTTTTCAGGTACTTTGTTTAATGCATGAAATTTTTGTTTAAGCTTACAGTGATTCCTACTTAAAGAGTGGATTTTTTGAAACTACTGTATAGAGCCTCACTACAGTCATTTAACATACACATACCTTCTCCTCATCATCCCAATAATGTTTCCAATAGTAAAACTGCCTGTTTAGAGAATGGAATATGGGGAACAGCACTTTTCTCATTAACTCTAATACATTTTATGCCTTTTTTTTGACGTCAAGATTTTGAGTAGCTAGTTAGCGAGCTACGGTTGAACAGTAATTTCCTGAGTACTTTCCCAAACTGCAAGCGGCTGTATGGATTCTCATTGTTCTACTAGCAGCATTAAGTAAAGGCGAAATCAGTCAAAATTGTTGGCTGATATTACTAACCTGGAGCCAAGTGTATCCAAGAGGTCCTCTTTTTCAAGAGCTGAAGGTGTTTAACACTCCCAAGCATTCAGTATTCTGACAACATCAGGGCGTTGGAGTTGTACGGGTTATGCAGCTCCAGACAGCAGCTAAAACGCTGGCCGTGATAGGCAGTAGTGTCGTAAAACTTGATCCCACGGGCCTGAGATACAACCGTAGCTAAAACAGCCACATCCATGCAACAATTAGCGGTAAACTGACGCCTCTCGTGCCTTTGACACATATACACATGCGCTGTTTTGTGACGTCATGTTTACGTGTACTAAATTAAGGCCCTCTAAACGTCATCATTTGATGACCCTTACCATACAAATATTTTTTTTTGGTGAAAAGCAGCCACAACTCACTTAATTTTCAAGGTATAGCTACCAAAGTTATACGTAATAATTTTAAGGTGATTTTACATCATGTGTCAAAATTTATAGAGATATAACTCAATAAATAAATAAAAATCCTGGCTTAAACACTTTTTACCTTCAAATTTAAAATATTATGAGATTCAAATTTTGTGTGCCCACAAAATTAGGCTCACATGAAACTTTAGGTATTAAAGTATCAGTATACCAAGTTATAGAGATAAGGACAAATAATTTCTTTTTTCAGTTTAAACACTTCCAAATTCACTCTCTTGAAGCTCCCAGTTCCATCACCTATAACCACAAAAATAACCACAAACCCACAAAATGTTTTTGTCAGTATGTTAATATGACAATAATGTATAATACTACAAATTTTTAGTTGAGAAATTATAGCAGAATTAGCAACCTTAACCAAAAAGCTAAAAAAAATCCACTCTTTAAGCTGGAAGCACTGTATAGAGGGGCTGTAATTATCACATTATGTGGTGTTGGCTTGGTGAAGCTAGATCCTGAATCTCAATGTGTAAGTCTTAATAGTCTCTCTAAAAAAGATCTGACAAGGAGGGCACATCATATTCCTAATTACTGTTTTAAATGCACATAAAGTGAAAGTGTTAATTAAATGCTTTTGAGCTTAGCTAAAGTTATATTTAATGTTGTCAACCAACTATGAAAATGTTGAGTAACTACTAAAATGGCTAGTGTTTCTAAATAGACCTCAAGATACCCATGTGCTGTACACTATTCATTGTCAGGGATCTCAGAAAGTTTTGCTCAAGAAAGCGTGTTGCACACACTACTGAAGGAGAGAGTTCATCTGAACCTACAGTAGTGGTCAAAATAAAGTTCCCACAGCGGAGCGTCAAAGCCGCTACGCTAGCAAAACCGCACAGGCGGAAAAGTCGTTCCACCTCCAGTTCAATTAGTCACGCGTATTTCGGCGGAGATTGTTTAAAAAAAGTCGTTTCATCTCCGTTAAATAAAAATTACCGCGCGTATTCCGGCGGAATTGAAACGTGATAAAAATAGTCGTGTAGGCAGAGCCGTTATCCGAACAACTTATTACGGGCCCGCCCACTGTGGTTCTTTGAAGCCGCCGCCGTGTCGGCTTTTTATTTAGTAACTATCTTAGCTACTGTTCTTCTCGCAAGGAGCTCACTGGCGATCTAGCGCTTTGTTTATACTAGGGGAGCTTCAACTTCACTCCAGTTTTAGCGCAGAAAGAAAGGTGAGATTCTGAAAAAGTTTCGTAAAGGTTTTGGACTTAAGGTGGTCTCAGTTTTTATTCGAATGCACTAGTCTTATTAAAATAAAACAACAGAACTGGACCCAGAGGTGTTTGCTTGAATCTTGGTATATTAAAAAGACCAGCAACACAATCAACAGGGAAAATGGACCACTGCCTGAAGTGTACAATGCCCTTATCACCTAAGCCCTAGGGACAAGTCAAAATAAACATGTTATTAAAGTCACACAGCATTTACATCCTAAGGTCATTCTTTTTTGTATCAAATATTACCATTACACTGATGATGGCCACTGTAGAGTGGTCGAAACGTCTTTTTGTTTTATTTTAATAAGACTAGTGCATTCGAATAAAAACTGAGAAAATGAGTATACCTAGTCACACAGGAATTTTTCGTATTATCAAGGAGAAATATGGTAGGACTATCATTGGTACAGTAAGACATTACATAAAAAATGCTGAAGTGATAGCGTCTACAAAACAACACTTGACTTTTAACATCAGGGCTAAGAGGTATGGCTTGATTCCAAGGAGCCTGCAAGTAAGACCATTAATACAGAGCCACAATGGAAGGCAAATAGCTCTGAAAGCTAGTAGGGATTTTTTTACTACTTCGAATTGGAGAGAATATGAAAAAAATCAAACAAGGTGAAAAAGATTTCCTGTTCTACCAGCAACAACTTGAAAGAGATCTGTCTTTTATGGATATGACTACTTTGGATGAGGTACGGCAGAAAGCACAAGATAAAATGACAGCCAAATGTAAAGAGAGACAGAAGAAGAAATTTGATCAATTGATGGCCCGTAGTGAGGAAAAACACACCAGTGGTTCAATTGTTAACCCAGACAAATGGGTTAAAAACTATTCATCAAAACAGCTAACTATGAATGAGAAGAAAGTCCTTGCAAAGGGTTTAAACTTTTCACTAACACCAGCAAAGATACCCATACCAGAAATCATAGTATCTGTTGAAAATGGCTTGAGAAAAGTTAAGTCTGGCAAGAGTCAAGCTGCTAGAATTAATGTAATCGGGGCTCTAAAGAAAGCAAAGCTACCAGTGTCAAACATATCTTCCTCAGAATCTAGAGCGATCAAGGATCTGAACAAAGACAGCAGCATTGTCATTCTACCAGCTGATAAAGGAAGGCTGACTGTAGTTTTGGACAAAACAGACTATGATAGCAAAGTGAAATCTATGCTATCCGATAGTATGACTTACAAAAAACTGTCCCGTGATCCTGCTTCAGCACTGGAAAGGAAAATGAATAGCTTTTTACTATCTCTTAAAAGATCAGGAGTTCTACCAAGCAGTCTATACTACCAACTTAGAAGTTCATCTGGAAAAACACCACAATTCTATGGTCTTCCCAAAATACACAAACCAGGAGTTCCTTTAAGACCTATTGTTTCATTTGTTAACTCTCCTACATACAGGTTATCTAAACACTTAGTTACCTTGTTGTCACCATTAGTGGGAAAAACATCTTCAAATGTGGCTAACTCTTTTGAATTTTCAGGTTTTATAGCCAATCAATCGCTACCTGATGGAGTAACTTTGGTCTCTTTTGATGTAGTATCCCTATTCACCAAAATACCTGTGGACGTAGCTGCTGATGTTGCATATGAACGCTTGCAGGAGGATCCTACACTAGGAGATAGAACTATGCTATCCCCAGACCAAATAAAACAACTACTCCTTCTATGTCTTAATGCAGCATATCTGGCATATGACAATGAGTTTTACCAGCAGACATTTGGAACTGCGATGGGGTCACCAGTTTCCGTAGTAGTGGCAGATCTAGTAATGGAAGATGTAGAGGAAAGAGCACTAAGAACCTATCACTCTCCCCCATTATTTTGGAAGAGGTATGTTGACGATATCTGTGCAGCACTTGAGAGGAATAACATTGATGACTTCAAACAACATATAGATTCCATAGAGCCATCCATAAAGTTCACAATGGAACTGGAATCAAACAAGCAATTATCCTTCCTGGACACTACGATTCACCACCATGAAGATGGTAGTCTCAGCACCACTGTCTACAGAAAGCCAACACAGACAGACAAGTATTTGTCCTTTGATTCTCATCACCCCATGGAACACAAGAGAGCTGTGGCTACTACACTCTTCCATAGGGCAAAAAAAGATCTGCAGTTTCCATCTAGATAGAGTCAAAGAAGAAGAACATGTCACTCAAGCTTTGAGACAAAATGGCTATCCACTAAAGATGATAGAAAGAATATCTAAAAAGATGAGCACAAATAGTGCAAGGAATAGCATTATGGAGGACAGACAACCAGTTGCAACCGTAGTACTCCCATATATAAGAAATGTATCTGAGAGTATCAGAAGGATATTGACTCCTCTTAATATAAGAACCTGCTTCAGACCTCACAAAACTCTCAGGCAACTACTTGTACATCCGAAAACTCCCATCCAGATAAATCAAAGGAATGGCGTTGTCTACAAAATCACTTGTGGTACCTGCAAAGAGGTATATATTGGCCAGACAGGACGCACACTGCAGCACAGAGTGAAGGAGCACCAAAGAGCCTTGACTTCCTTTGATGCCATATACAACACTTCAGCTGTGGCAGAGCATGCAATAAGAAGGAACCATCAGATTGATTGGAGCAATGTGAAAGTTATAGACTGTCAGCAGAACTGGACCCAGAGGTGTTTGCTTGAATCTTGGTATATTAAAAAGACCAGCAACACAATCAACAGGGAAAATGGACCACTGCCTGAAGTGTACAATGCCCTTATCACCTAAGCCCTAGGGACAAGTCAAAATAAACATGTTATTAAAGTCACACAGCATTTACATCCTAAGGTCATTCTTTTTTGTATCAAATATTACCATTACACTGATGATGGCCACTGTAGAGTGGTCGAAACGTCTTTTTGTTTTATTTTAATAAGACTAGTGCATTCGAATAAAAACTGAGAAAATGAGTATACCTAGTCACACAGGAATTTTTCGTATTAAGGTGGTCTTTCTCGCCCTGAGCCCTGGCTGGTAGTTTCCACTGCTGGTACTTTCCACGGCTGGTGTACTTTCCACGGCTGGTACTTTCAACGGCTGGTACTTTCAACGACTGGTACTTTCCAGTTACTGCTTACTTTACAGCATTGCATACAAATTTAATTATTATGAACTGATGTTCTTGTCTTTATCTATTTTTAAATTATTTTATTTTTTCAAATTTAATTTAAAAATAAGTCTACAGTCAGCTGAGATACTACACAAAAACTTTCAGAGTAGCTACTGTGCATCTATTCCTTTTGGCCATGGCCCTGCTTAAATTTTGGAAAGTGAAGAAATCCTAATAGGTGGTGTAGTGCAGATGGCTGGGGGTGTGTTCTGAAGGATTAAAGTGAGCACAAAAGAAAAAAATTGTACAAATGTAAACAATTATATTAAAAGTAAAAAAAAAAAGTCATTGATCATGACCCCAGTGTGATATCATGACCCCAGTGCGATATCATGACCCCAGTGCGATATCATGACCCCAGTGCGATATCATGACCCCAGTGTGATATCATGACCCCGCAGTGTGATATCATGACCCCAGTGTGATATCATGACCCCAGTGTGATATTATGACCCCAGTGTGATATTATGACCCCAGTGTGATATCATGACCCCAGTGCGATATCATGACCCCAGTGCGATATCATGACCCCAGTGCGATATCATGACCCCAGTGCGATATCATGACCCCAGTGCGATATCATGACCCCAGTGCGATATCATGACCCCAGTGCGATATCATGACCCCAGTGCGATATCATGACCCCAGTGTATATTAAAAGTAAAAAAAAAGTCATTGATCATGACCCCAGTGTGATATCATGACCCCAGTGCGATATCATGACCCCAGTGCGATATCATGACCCCAGTGCGATATCATGACCCCAGTGCGATATCATGACCCCAGTGCGATATCATGACCCCAGTGCGATATCATGACCCCAGTGCGATATCATGACCCCAGTGCGATATCATGACCCCAGTGCGATATCATGACCCCAGTGCGATATCATGACCCCAGTGCGATATCATGACCCCAGTGCGATATCATGACCCCAGTGCGATATCATGACCCCAGTGCGATATCATGACCCCAGTGTGATATCATGACCCCAGTGTGATTTTGCTAGAAAGCAACAGCCTGCATTGAATTTAATCTGAGAAATTATATTGTGGCTGAATGGCAAACTTGCAAACCTAACTCAATTTAATTCCCCTCGCTCATGCTACACTATTTTGATCCCTAATTATGACCACATCCTCTGGACGTGTAAATATTGGCGGGGGTGTGACGGGCGACTGACCTTTGCCCCCGCACGTGATGCCGCTGGCAGCCTGTCAGCCGGACACCGGCGGCCTTGCCAGGCTCCAGCGGATGTCCGGCATCCGAGCCGGACCTCACTTCGTGCTACCGGGGGCTCCACCCAGCCGGGGGCCATGGGTACTGCAACAGTGCCTTGACTGGACACAAACTTCCACCTACAGCCCCCCCACACACACGAGCACCTTTCCTGAAAGGGTCCGTCTTGGTCGCCTTCAATTGAAATCGAACCACCCTTGGATTAACCGCCCTGTCCACTGCCACATCAGACCATGACAGATGTATTAACGGGTCGAAAGCACCCCCCTCTGGAGTAGTAAACTCTCCAACCCTTAAGAAACCAAAATATCCTACACAACATGCCACCCAAAGCATTGTTCCATCTGCCGCTGACACACCCACACACCACACAGGCTGCAATTTCTTAAGTACTGCTGGAGTTACCGGTCTCCGCACTCTCTTTGCCACTCCGGCCTCACGTCTCTGCACACCCTTCAGTACTGCTTGCAAACGTCTTGATTGCCCATCACAGAGTGTCACACCTTTCTCTAAATGGTGTGCCCGAACAGCAGCCACATAACTTCTACACGTACCCGACTTAACACCCCTCTCATGCAAACGTGCCACAAACCAGCACAACAACTCCTCCGAGGCAGGTAAAGGTTCCCTACCTACCTCAGAGCAGAACTTCATGAAGCAACGCCACCCCACGGCGTACGCCTTTCTTGTGCTCTGCGCGAGAGAGTCGCCCACGAGTCTTTCAACAGCCTCGTCCAGCCCTCTGACATCCACTCGACTGGCCTCCACACCAGAGCTTGTTCCAGCTGCCATGGCACGACTGACGGTGACGGGCAGGCTCCCTGTACAAGTGTAAAGAAGGAGGGTAGATTATCACGGGACAATGCATCTGCAGCTCCATTTTCCACTCCCGGCACATGCTCTGCTAATAATACTATGTTGTACTTAGCTGCAAACACGAACAGACACCTAACTAGCCTCATTGCATGGGGGCATCTACTGGACCCTGATCTCAAGATTGCCACCACCGCTGCATTGTCACAGCGACACAACACTGTGCCGTTTTCCCACTGAGCACCCCACACTGCAATACCCATCACCACTGGTAACAACTCCTTCACTGTGATGTGTATTGACTGCCATGAAGCTGGCCATCTGAGCTGAAACCACAGGCCCGTCGATGTGAAAGCACCGCACCTCCAGTTCCCAGAAGCATCTGTAGTTAGCACTCCTGCCGGCACTCCTCTTACTAGACCTGTCATCATATATCTGCCATTCCAGTCGTCCAAGAATAAGTGCCACCATGCCAAATCTGCTCGAAAACCTTCGTTCAGCCGCACCCTGTGATAGAGCTCTTTCGGGATTGATGACAACTCGATCATCCGTCTTAGAAATGTGCGGCCAACCCTTACTACACAGCAGGCATGCTGCAGTTGTCCTATAAGTGATAGTAGCTCCCTCTTAGTGCAGACTTTCTTCCATCTCCACTCTTCAATTGCTCTTCTCAGACGAACAACCTTCTCCCAGGGAAGCCTCGCCACCAACTCTGCTGTATCCAACTCTATCCCGAGAAAGGTTAACTTTGTTACTGGCCCCACTGTCTTGGCATCTGCGACTGGAACCCCTAGCTCTGCACACAAGGCAATCGCTTGCTCCCTGGCGGTTGTGAGGCTCTCTCCTGGTCCCAAAGGGGCTTCAAAGAACAGGAAGTTGTCCAAATAGTGAAGTACATCTAGCCCTTCCTGCTCTAACACCCAATGCAGACCATCTGCTAAGGCATTGAAAATCTTGGGTGCCGACCGCAGCCCAAACGGCAGTGCTGTATCCAAAAACACTTGCCCATCCCAGTACAGCCCCAATAGATGGCGGTCATCCGGATGCACTGGCACTATCCTGTATGCTGCCTCCACATCTATTTTGGTCAACTGGCATCCGTGACTGAGATGAAGACACTTCTTCACTGCCTGTTCAACAGATACATATGAGAGTGAGCACAGCTCTTTCTCAATCCCATCATTAACACTGCGGTTCTTAGGGTTTGACAAGTCCACAATGAGACTCCACTTCCCAGGCTGGTGTGGCTTAGGAATTACACCGAAGCGACTAATTTGTATGGACGGCCACCAAACCTCAGGAACTGGACCCCTACCACACGACCAGCCTCAAATTCTTTCTGCAGGTAGGACTTTACCACCTCTGGGTGTTCTGTCACAGAGGCCATGTTCTGAGTTGCAGACACACACTTTGCTTGTGAATAGGAAAAACCAATTCGAAAACCACGAGTCATACCCTTCACTAGATACCTCTGGAAGGTTCTGTCTGGGTGATCCTTTAGCCGTCTTTCCCATGCCTCTGACCTCAGTGGTGTGTTCACCACAGACCATTCATGTCGCCACCCCAGTGGCATCACCGTTGGGTGTCTGCCCTCCAACATTTGCAAATCCGACATGTACTGGTACTGTGCCTCACTCGAACCTGCAGCACAGGTACATACTGACTAATTACCTCTCCCATGGCTACCACAGATTGTAACCAAAAGGATGACAAACCAGCAAAACAATAATAGCATCCCCAATGCTCCATATCCCACATTCATATTCACTGCTTTACTACTACAGATATACATGAATGACCCTCTTGAGCCCTATGTTACACTTAGTAATGACTAATCCTACCCACTGGGCATACAATATCACGTAAACCCAACTGCTAGACAATTTTATTTCTATTATTATTATTATTATTATTATTTATTTATTTATTTATTTTATTTATTTATTAATTTTTTTAATTAATTAATTTATTTATTATTATTATTATTTTAATCACTTCAGGAATGTTGAGCAAACAACTATTTGCTTAGTTACACATAGCGGTACTAATCAGTCAGTTCCTTCCAGCTGCTATGACCTTGTCTCTGAGGGGCCCCCAGTCGCAGATGTTGATGCCTTCTGCCCACACGCCGCCCTCCGATGGTCACCTCCGCATGTGGCACAAATATGGGCAAAACGACATTTTGCTCTGAGACAGGAACCATCATTCCAGGCAAAGCAGGCATTATATTGAGCTCGCCCACTCTCGCCTCTTGCTCCACGGCCTCCCCTTCGAGCCTGGCTACTTGAGAATGATGTCGAAGAGAATGATGTCGAATTCCTCCGGGCGGAGCACTCCCATTCTTTGTGGTCGCCTCCCGCACACCATTGACACTCCTGGCATCTTCCCCTGCCCCAAAACTCCTGCAGATACAGGGTGACGTCTACGCTTCCAAAATCCAGATCTGTGAGCGACTGATATCCTGACCGGAATGACTGGTCGAACTTCTCTGCACATGGTAAGCCGTGCTTCAATGCCCCTTCCGCTACCACTTGGACATACCGAATCATTCCAGCTGCCTTCTCTGGGTGGTTTGATGCCACGAGATCGGCAAACCGCAGCCACCCTAGCACCCAGCTAATTACTGATGTGGGTTCTCTTAGGCCTTTCTGCTTGTCTTCCTTTCCACTGTCAGACTTCCCTCGGGTAACACGCATGAGGTTGTCCCTCATAAACTCAGATGCCGACACAAACTCTCCGGCTAGGGTTCGGTCTGATACCTGCTTAGGTTTCAAGGGTCCTGCCCGTTTCGCCCACATATGAGCTGCCACACTCGCATTGCACCCTATATATCACACCTTTGATTTTTCCTTGGGGTATTCTCTTCTTTACTTTCACTAATAGACTGCGTAGTGTCCTACTGGTCTTGAACACTGGCCTGATGTTGATATTGCCACACCCTCTCTCTAGGTTCTCACTGAAACCCTTGACATACAGTGTGCAAACGATTTTTGGCTTCTTTTCTTTCTCATCAGTTGGTGGTGGTGGTATGGGTTTCTGCGCCTTTTTTAGGCAATTTTTGACTAATAAATGTGGGAAATCATTGGATTCAAAGGCTTCTTGAAGGTAATTAAATTCTTCCAGAACCTGTGTACCTTTGCAGATATTCTTGGCACGGTGAGCTAGACACTTGATAATGCCCAACTTAGTTCTGGGGTGATGATTGGACTTAAAATTGAGATATCTATTAGTATGAGTCGGTTTCCTGTAGACTGTAGTGTTGAGTTGTTGGTGTTGTCTACTGATGTTAACGTCCAGGAAGGGAAGTTTGCCACCTTCTTCTGTTTCTATTGTGAACTGGATGGATTCTCTGAGGCTATTGATGTGCTTGTGAAACTCCATAAGTTTTTCTTTACCGTGCGGCCATAGAACAAATGTGTCATCCACGTATCTCAACCATAGGGTTGGTTTGTACTGAGCACTGTTGATTACCATTTTTTCAAAGAATTCCATGTAGAGATCAGCAAGAACTGGGGAGAGTGGTGATCCCATTGGGGCTCCATATGTTTGCTCATAGGCATCATCTTCAACCAAGAAGTAAGTGGAGGTCATACATAGCTTGGTCAAGTGACAGATTGTTGCTGGTTCCATGTTAGTCCTGTCTTCCAGTGAGTCATCTAAATAAAAATATCTATATTGAATACTACGTTCAACATAGCTCAACTAATAGCAATAATTATATTAACCCTTTGCAGACGAACGCGGGCGAGCAATTATGTAATTAAATACGCGCACGCCGTAAAACCAATTAGTTGCCTGAGACGGCGTTTTACCAGTGGAGTTCGACACGAGGAAGAAGAAAACGGGCGAGTGTTTCTTTTGTGTTAGGCCTCAAATAATCTGCCTCTAGTGTTGTAGCTATGGTAATTCGTTAGTTTATAGTTTATAGAGTTGTTTTGAATACAAACTGAGTTGGAATTATCGAGGAGGCCATAGTTTGTTAGCTATTTTATTAGCTTATATTTATGAAAGGAGAAATCACACCCAAGTGTAAGTTCTAGTTTAGTTTGCTTATTTCTAGCTACTTTAGGCCTTTACTTCTGAGTAGATGTTCTATTTGAAAATAGCTAGACACAAAGTGTAGAAAAATTTTTTTTTTTTTTTAGTTGGTGCACTTGATATAAGTTATACTTATTTTATAAGACTTATTTTGTAGAATAGAGATTGCAAAATGTATACTATGTAAGCTACTGAAAGTTTTAGCGTGCTACGCGCTCTGTAACTGTAATAACAGAGCGGGAAAGAGCTTGTCACGAATTCGTGACAGCCGTATTCTCTTGACGCACCCGGGTGTGTCACAGATTCGTGACCATCGTACGCGCGCGTTAAGTTACGGCGGTCACGAATTCGTGACGATCGTACGCAAAGGGTTAAGTGTATAACGTAGTAATGAGCCTCTACCATATCATCTATTTTCATCTTGAGTAGACTGTTCTGGAAATGGGACTCAAGCATTTGCATTAATTAGGCATGTCTGTACCAGTTAGGATTTTCTGCACTGCCTACCTCTTCCATTCCTTCAGAGTCACCAACTTTAAACTTTGAGAGGCTTGTTGAGTACCGATTATACAACTCAATAGTGTTCCATATCTTCATGGGCTCTTTGTTTATCTCTACAACGACATCATTTAAGGCAAGCTCCACAAGGTTGGACAACATTGTTGTAGTCTTTGAAGCGAACACGCCATCTCTTGGGGTTTTGGGAATCCTTAGGTATACATACATTTTGATGTGTATGTTAGACACCACTCTTGTGAAACTTGATGGTTTGAGGATTTTCTTTAATTGACTGATATACTTGATGGTGCAAGGCATTATTTTCTTTACTAGACTGGATAATATTTTCCAATCTTGCTGCACTTCCTGTCAATAGAGGGCCTTGTTTATGACAGTGAAACAAACAGGTATCTGTTGGTGAATCCATATTGTTGTACTTAGCTGACCGATCCCTTTAATCCTGTCATCATGACTACCATGCATGAACACTGACAACTGAGAAGCCACCTTTTTTCAATGAAATACTGTTACTATAATGTAATATATATATATCTGCAGAGAGTGAGGTGCACAAAACTAGTTGTAAGTTATGCTGGACAGGTAAATATAATAAAAAGCATTGATTGGAAAAACATTTGGTAGGTCTGTAAATCTTAAAGAATGCTCAAAAATATATAATAAACATTTTTTTATAGAATTATAAAGTGCTTCTTGTTATAATAAACAAGTTCAAATATATATGTTGTGTTTGTAATGGGTTCCAATTTACTTTAAATGTTAATATTAATCTTGAAACAAGAACACAACACATTCACATAATCACTGAATAAGCTAGACTGACTGGAATGAAAGTTCTAGAACATATATAGCATGCTGTAGGTCTGGGTATGAATAGAGGTGAAAACAACAATAATAAACACATACTGTAATGGATCAATGGAACTGAATAAGGTGTGAAGTGGTGGCAAATTAATTAAAAGTAAACATGTCTGGAGTAGGATACACTACAGTTTCCTCCTTATGTAAATGAAATTGGGGTTAGGAAAAACCATAGTATTCTGGTTGATGACGATTCTGGGTAGGATACTTCTTCACTGTTCCTCAACTAACACTAGTAGAAATTGGTAATGTTCCACTTGCAGAATCATCTGGTTCGGCTACAATTATTGGAATTTCTTCCACATTCTTCTCCCACAGCTTCTTGTGGCTCTACCGAAGTCTCATCTTGTTCATAAGAGACATCCAGGTCCATCTCAATCATTATTTCCAGCTTTTGGTCCCTTTCCATATACCTGGTTGATATGTCTATGCCATACTCCTTTCTCTGTCTCAATTTCATATGACAGTGGTCCCACTCTCTTTTAGACACTTCCTGATATCCACTTCTCCCCAGTTCCATAATTTCTTGCCATTACTTTTGTCCAAGCAATAGTTCCCTAAGCCTGGAGTTCTGTCCATGTGTCTGCACTTGTTTTGATTGACGATCTAGAATGTGACTCTCGCAATTTGACTTCAGTAATTCCAATCTGGTACGGAACTCTTTTTTTATGAACAGTGATGCTGGTGTGCATGTTGTTGTCGAATGAGGAGTTGTGCCATAACGCCAAAAAAAGTTTTCCAGCTAATGATAAACAGATCTAGTCGTAGCTCCACTAGCTTTCATAGCTTGCTTGAAAGATTTGACATACCTCTCGGCTAGTCCATTTGATGCAGGGTGGTATGGATTGCAACGAATATGCTTAACTCCATTTTGTTTAAAAAATTATGAGAACTCTGCTGCCACAAATTGTGGACAATTGTCCGATACTAGCTGTTGAGGTAGACAAAATGTAGCAAGATATGTCTGAGCATATCTACGATCTTCTGTGATTTCATACTTGGCATTTCATACACTTCTGGCTATTTTGAATGAGCGTCCACAATCACAAAAAACATCTAGTTCAGGAATGGTCCAAGGAAATTGACATGAAATTTCTGCCATGGCTTAGAAGGCCAGGTACACGGGTGTAATGGAGCACTAGATGGAGATTGTTTGACACATACACAAGGCAGACAACTGAAAGCTTCACGTTTTCTCTAAAATCAGCCCAAAATATACAAATAGCACAGTGACAGGTATTTAAGTGTCATACTGAGTAGATTCATACCTAAATCAATGGTTAATTGTCAGTAATATCCAAAATCAGTGCGTGACAGATAAGCAAACAGGACGACTATATAATCCTCTTGCACATGTGCTCTGAGAATGATCTAATTAGTCAGTGTGATTTATCTACGTCCTAGTCTTACGTTATCTGCAGCACAATAATGTGGCAAAATACCAGGCCAACACTATTTAGTAACAGAAAGAAAGTATGGGTAATGGTAGAGTCAGAGTTGGATGATGAGTAAATATTACTCGGCTTAACCCCTTGTCTTGCACCTCTCATGCTATTAATTTCAGATAAAACAGTTTTCCATGCTATTATATCTCAAATTGTATGTATTATTTTAGAAATAAGTAAATCTTATAATGTAATATTGTAAATGCATTTGAATTCAAATCTTGATATTTGCTTCATGTTTGAATATTAGGTAAAGTGATTCCTGAGAAGCACAAGTTCACTGATGAGGTAACATCAGCAATATTTAATAAACAAAGCATCAGAAGAAAGATAGCCAATATTCTACTGAAAGGACTCCCTGGATCTGGCAAGACATCGTTGTTGGATCGTCTCCTGAACAAGCCACTTCGTGTGTACTATCCCTCCACTGGCATGTGTGAGAAAATAGTAGTAGTTCAAATAGACCCCTCTTCCACACATATTCCAGCTTACACCTGTGAAGACAACACATGGAAAGTGACTGACTTTGATGAGTCTGTGGTTTCTCAATTGGATAGTTACAAAGAGTTTATTCCAGGAAATGCCATAAAAAGGCCACGGCTGCAGCATTATGAATCCAGTCCATACCAGCTAGACTATCCAGGGTCTGACATTCAATATCACGTGAGAGAAGTACTGAATAAACATAACATAAAAAATATTGCAGATTTGCGAACTAAAAATTCTCTTTACATCAGAGATACAGGCGGACAGGTGGAATTTCAAGAGAGTCTTTCTCTTTTGATTTTTGGTCATTCTATTTTTATCTTTGTCATGAGAACTGACATTGACATTCATACAAAGAACATCATTCAGTACAGATCAGCCAATGGAGAAATTATCAACCGGTATCAATCTTCTATTTCTACAATGGATGCTCTCATTCAATTCCTTACCAGTGTTTCTGCCATACAGACTACTGAAGACAGTGTTTTCCAGGTAGATGGTGCCTCTGTGTGTCACAAGCCTATGGTCTTTGTAGTAGGTACACACATCGATAAGCTTGGTTCTGAAGCTAGTGATATTCTTGACACAATAAACAAAATGTTGCATGACATGATTCATCAAATGAAGTTTTCTCACTTAATTTGCCCAGCTGATAGTCTCTTGAAGAAAGTGATGTATGAGGTAGACAATACCAGTGAAGAAGACAAGCAGTTTCACTGTCTTCGCTATGATATCAACCAATACATTAGAAGCAAAAGGGATTTTGAAGTCGAGTATCCGGTGAGCTACCTTTTGTTTTGCCTAGAACTTCAGAACATCAACGAAACTGTTATCTCTATCAGTCGCTGCAAAACGTTAGCAGCAAAATTTTACATTGATGAAACAGAATTCAAGTCTTTATTAGATTTTTTACATTTCAGAGTAGGAATTATTCAGTACTACAATGTTGAAGGTATCTCAGATGTGGTTATCAAAGAGCCCCAAGTTCTCTTTAACAAAGTCACTCAACTGATAGTAAATACTTTTTTGTGCAGAATACCTCTACGTATGAATCAACGAGAGAGTTTTTGCCAGAGAGGTATTTTAGAATTCTCAGCATTTGAAGGCCTCATTGGAGACAAGGACCAAATGACATCGCAGCAGTTTCTCAAGTTTCTTCTTCACCTTCGTGTAGCTGTTTCCTTTACAGACAACCATGGAGTGCTCAAATATTTCATACCTTCAGTTCTGAATCATGTTGAAAAGTCTCCATCAGATACAATCAACACTGTTATTGCTCCTCTTGCTGTCACTTTCAAACTTGGTCACTGCCCTAAAGGTCTGTTTGGTATGCTCATTTCTTTCTTATTGAATCCTGAAGGAGATCAGGCTCTAACATTTGATTTGCTAGAAGACAAAATTTACCAAGACCAAGTATCTTTACAGGTAAATTCTTCAGAAGATGTAGACCAAATTTGCCTCAGGAGTCATCTCTCTCATCTTGAAGTCAGTGTTGTCCTAGAGAATTATCCTCCCTCAACTAGTTCTACAGTGGTGTGTATTCCCAGGGCAACCACACCCAATGAAGTGTGCTGTGGTATTCGGTTAACTCTGGATAACTATCTTCAACTGTCTCTCCAAAAGCTACGATATGACTTCACCAAAATAACCCCTTGTTTTAGTCTCAAATGTACTCAGGAGAATTGTTTGAAATTTCATGAAGTTGAGTTGAGAAAGCAGTATTTCATGCGCTGCAGTGGTCATTCCGGCAGAATACAACCTCCAGAAAGTGGAATGTTTTGGTTTACAAAAGGTAAATGGTGTTTTTAGGTATTTATTTATAGAATATGGTATTAAGTATGCTTGTGTGTTATGGAAAGTTTTATTTTATTAACACCTTCTCTGCCTTGTGCAGCTACATTAAGTAAGTCACTTGAAACACTTTATTGAATTAATAAGTCTTACTAAACTATTACAATTGGATTCACTGCAAAGATAAAGTATATTACAACTCTAACAACCAGATATCTATAGATTGACAAGCAATTTAGAATACTGCACATAGCAACAATGTAATACCACTTTCAAAATTATAATAAAAACTAATCATAAGTTGAAAGTGTGCATGAACAACTTGGATTCTATTTTCTTCGAACACTTTTCCCAAATTTGGATACTTGCTATCATACTTTTTTTAATCTAACAATAATTTTAACGTTCTGAACTGCATGAAGTCAAATTAGAAATTACACCATGGGCTGTGCACTGCAATGCTTACAATATATCTCCTTTTCCTTCGTTTTGGTTAATAATTGCAGGTTAGTAAAAAAAAATTTGCAAATTCTTCTTTGTAAATTTCTTTAGAATATTCTACTAATTCAAAACTTACACAAGCTGAGACAAATATTTCCAAACTATCCAGTAAGTTGTTCAAGATTATTATGAAGGACTTCGCTAACTGTTTTCATTTCTATGTATAGTAGACTCGGACCAAGTTGACCCAAGTTGTGAAGAAACTCCAACTCAGATTACTTTAAGTGATGTCAATTCTACTGAAATACCCGACAGTATATCCTCAAGGGATGTCAAGTGTATGTCATTCTCTGTTTGTTTGTTTGTTTGTTTATTTGTTTGTTTGTTTCATTATTTCAGCCCTTCCCTTAACCATGAAAAAATTAAACATATTGAAGTGGACTGATAAGAGTGGCCAACCAAAGACTCTCAGACTCAGAGATGAGATGAGTCCCAAATGGCATGATGCTGGAGAACTGTTGGATTTAACTACAGCTAACTTGGAATGTATTTCTGCAAAACATCGCGGAGATGTCAGAGAATGTTTACGAGATGTTCTTCGAGACTGGGTCAGGAGTGATTCATCAGATTACCCAGCAACTTGGGGTGGTCTGTTATCATTACTAGATGACTTACAACTTCATGCATGTGCCAAGTCTTTACAAGCAGCTTTGGAATGCAGTCCAGATTCATGATTATAGCAAGTTTTTGAAAACGTCATTTTTTAAATATTTGTACACGATCTATAGCAAAAATCAATGTTTTTAATATTAAAATATGCTTGTGGTATGAATCTCATACAAAATGAGTAGCCTCTTTTACTTAGTTTAGCTATTCATGTATTTTTCTTAGCTAATATAAGAGGAATGTATAGTAGGAGTGGGCGGTTTGTCATTTTATTTGGTGTTGCCAAATGTATTCAGTGTTGCCAAATGTATTCAGTGTTCGGTATTGCCAGAAATCACTGCATAAAACCCGAAGATTTTTTCCTTTTTTTCCCTTTTTTTTATCTTGCTATTCTCGATCTACAGCCCAGGACACTTACGACTAAATCACCCGGAACAAAAATGCCAAGGCTGTTGAAAGCCCATTTTAACCTATTCTTAGCACTTTTTTTTTGTTTCTTTCATTTCCTTTCATTATTTTCTTTTTTCTTCTCCATTTTTTGTTTCCTCTCTCTTCTTTTACGTTTGATCCCTAATCTTAGCCCTGTTGCCATTCCTTGCTTGTATGCTTCTGCTGAAGAAAAAGTTAAAGCTGAAATTGTTAGCCCATGATATTTTACTTTACTATCATTGTTGTAATTATACCTCAAAATTTAGTTAATAATTTAGTCGTATCATGATAACTTGTATTTAGTTAGTCAAATATTTAAAAAATCTGATATCGTCCACTCCTTAGCCTGTATAACAGTACAAGGGATGAGGAATCTCAGGATGAGGAGTGTATGAGTGGTACAAGGGATGAAGTATCTCAGGATGAGGAGTATGAGTGGTACAAGGGACCAGGTATCTCAGGATGAGGAGTGTATGAGTGGTACAAGGGATGAGGTATCTCAGGATGAGGAGTATGAGTGGTACAAGGGACGAGGTATCTCAGGATGAGGAGTGTATGAGTGGTACAAGGGATGAAGTATCTCAGGATGAGGAGTATGAGTGGTACAAGGGACCAGGTATCTCAGGATGAGGAGTGTATGAGTGGTACAAGGGATGAGGTATCTCAGGATGAGGAATCTCAGGATGATATGAGTGGTACAAGGGATGAGGTAACTCAGGATGAGGAGTGTATGAGTGGTACAAGGGACTCAGGATGAGGAGTATGAGTGGTACAAGGGATATCTCAGGATGAGGAGTGTATGAGTGGTACAAGGGATGAGGTATCTCAGGATGAGGAATCTCAGGATGAGGCGTATGAGTGGTACAAGGGATGAGGTAACTCAGGATGAGGAGTGTATGAGTGGTACAAGGGACCAGGTATCTCAGGATGAGGAGTGTATGAGTGGTACAAGGGATGAGGTATCTCAGGATGAGGAGTGCATGAGTGGTACAAGGGACCAGGTATCTCAGGATGAGGAGTGTATGAGTGGTACAAGGGATGAGGCTACAAAACTATTGGAACTGTACTATAAACATTTTGATCTGCTAAAAGTGACCACTGTTGAGAGGCTATTTATTCCTTGGATCCCTTTGTCGAGAGAATTCACTGTATTAGTATGAGTAATAGCACGGGTAACTGCAGAACGACTGACCCTCACCTTTGACCTAGAGCGAGGCTGATCAAATGAACTTTGAACCTTAAGTGCGCGCATGCGCATATGGCTGATCATCTCTGAGGGACTGACCATCTTTGCGAGGCTGACCATCTCTGAGTGGCTGACCATCTCTGTGTGGCTGACCATCTCTGCGGGGCTGACCATCTCTGCAGGGCTGACCATCTCTGAGTGGCTGACCATCTCTGCGGGGCTGACCATCTCTGAGTGGCTGACCATCTCTGAGGGGCTGACCATCTCTGCGGGGCTGACCATCTCTGAGTGGCTGACCATTTCTGCACACACAGACCCACCTCGACCATGCTGAAGTACATGATCACTCGGAAAAATAGCTGTGGGCACATCAATGTTATTTTGCAACTGTAGTTTTGTAAATATAATACTTGTTCACACAACAATCAAAGTGTGTAGCTTCAATTTTGGATGTGACTGTATATTCTAAAAGTTGAAAGCAAATGTTATACTGTGTGACACATATTCTAAAGTCGACAGACCACAACTCCATAAAGTTCATGGAGCAATCTACAAGTTTATGTACCTAGAGTATCTAGTAGCGACAGTGAGAGCAGCATACAAGTACTTTTCCTGGATCCATGCATCTCACTCGCCTCCTCCCTTCCCCCCCCCCCCCACCTTTCCTCCCCAACCCAATTTTTTTTCATAGAAACGTTTCTCCTATACATTAGAGTAAATGGTAGCATAGTGTGTTAAATACAACTGCAGTACGATCAACGTGACGACTCAAGGCAGCACTAAGAGGTCACTAACTGAAGAAACCTTGAGTATTACGTTAGTCAACTTTATTCTGAAAATGCAGTCAGCTTGTAAGCTAGTATAACATTCCCAATGCCATTGTAAGCTAGTATAACATTCCCAATGCCATTGTAAGCTAGTATAACATTCCCAATGCCATTGTAAGCTAGTATAACATTCCCAATGCCATTGTAAGCTAGTATAACATTCCCAATGCCATTGACAAAATACTAATGAAATATTCTATAAAAATAGAATACTGTAAACTTCCAGTATGAAGAAGATCTTAAAGAGTTGGATTATGTCAGTGATAGGCTTAGCTGTCCTCAATACTCCAGTAGATTTCCCTTCAAACAAGGATTGAATCGTCACTGAAAACTTATCCACGGCAATTCCTTGGACACTCTTGCATCTCAAACCTGTAACAAAGAAGGGAAAGTAATCACATGTTACCAAGGGTCTAGTGCTCCTTTCAGGAACACAGTGCTGTTTTCACTACAGTACAGTACAGCACTAGATGTTACACTGCTCATCTCTACTCAATAAAGGTCTCAATAATAACCATTAAATGGGAATACTTAATTAGAAAACTAAAATATACATTATGGATGTAAGGAAAAAAACAAACAAGAAAAGTACCTCTTATTAAGATGAATGAAAGAGACCACAATGGCACTTTATATACTATACACATATGTACGTATAAGTGTATACAGTACATGAGTTTGTACACGAGGAAGCCAAGTGTGATGAGCCCTACAACAAAAATTTAATTTGTACAGACATAGCAGCAAAGATCTACAATTTACTCAAGGGCTGATACAATAATTTGAAATAATTGAAACTATCATTTTTCAATGAATTTACATGTCACAGTTGTTCATGTATGTGCATGTGATACAGAGAGTACTTATGATTGCAACATTGTGCTCGCATCTATCAGGGGAATCCTGTACAACATGGCATCAAATTGTTGGATGGCTTCACTAAACTTTGCTCTAACTACAAAAAAGGGGTGTTGCTTGCCAGTCAGAGAGCATTCAGATGGACTCCTTTCGTTAAAAACAATGTAAAAGTAGTAAATTTAAGAGCAATGCGAACAGTGGTGTAGGAAGATGATTCAGTATGGGTGGGCTCTAAGGGGGCAAGTTTTTTTTTGTGGTTTGCAGGTGTTCATGCGAGAAATCACATTTTAAGTTGTGTCAAAATATTATGCCCCCCCCCCCCCAGTTCCTACGCCACTCAAACCATAATATGTTTAAAAAAATATGCCTGATAAATAGACACACTGACAAACTTCAGTATGCACTGCCAGTATCATAATAATTGGGAGTTTTTAAAACCAAACTTACGAGGAGGGAGAGGGTGGTTGTTTGAATAGATGAATCAGGTAAACACTTAATGCAAAACTATAGCAGAGACATTTGGAAAAGCTGAGCAGAAGGTAAAGGGTAGGAGCAGGTGGTAGCATTACTTAACATCTCCTTTCCCTCACTCAATTACACAGATGCCCATTGATTGGGTTAACTGAAAAACAACAACAATCAAATAACTTCATCAAGTGATACTAATAATGGGTGAATTAATAGTGCTAGCAAAGACGTGTCAATTGGCAAGAAATAATCATGATAATCAACCCAAGCAATAGTGCCTCACAGAGCTCTGTGTTCAGTCAATACTTAACTCTACCAAAAAAAGTAAATTTTAGTTAAATAGTTTTCCATTATAAATTTCCTTTTTTTTGTACTGTTTCAACCCTGTGACAGCTGTGACCTTCTGAAATGTGCTTTAGTGTATATCTCTACTCATACAAATCACTCACTCACAAGAAAGGGAAACTTAGCATAAGGAAGAGAAAATGGTGTTAGGTTAACTAAGTTTAACTTTTATAAGAAACACTGACTTACAATATGATGCTGGCAAGGCTTATATGGTTAGTCATGGTCCACCTATTTCTCACATAAAAATGATGCAACGTTCCTGAGGTCCACAAACAACCCTCATGGGGACAAACACACAATCTGCTAATTAGCAGTTCACATCTACCACACCACCTGCATGACATAGAACTAACTTAAGAATGTTACTGCACATACACACACTGCTAATGCTCGAAGACACACACATACACACTGTTCATGTTCGAATGTGGGCGGACCCACTATTCAGTTGGGGGGAGCGCCCACATCTCCCCCTCCTCCAGATAGCGACCCTCCACTCTCCACCGTATCCGTTGACCTCACTTAGTCTCCAAAGTCCCAGCCTCTGCTGAGGTAATCTGCCACGAGATTTTCACTTACTTCTCGGTATTCCACATCGAACGAATAATCTGCTAGCTTCATTGCCCAGTTCAGGACCCGTCTGTTATGCTGCGGGTTCTTCATCAAGTTCACAAGTGGCTTGTGATCCGTCACGACTTTAAACTTCCTTCCAAAAAGATAAAACGCAAAGTGCTTGATCGCCTTATAAAGTGCCAAGTCTTCCAGTTCCTGGGCAGAGTACCGATGCTCCGCCCCTTGCAGTTGCTTTGAATAGAAGGCCACCACCCTCGACTCCCCGTTTCGCTCCACTGACAATACACCTCCAACACCTGATCCACTGGCGTCTGTTTCTAGTATAAAACAGTCTTCACATGTAGGAACACATAACACATCACTACATAACTTAGCTTTTAAAACAGAAAATGCTTCCTCCATCTGATCCGTCCACTCCACCCGGACCAGGGCGTTCTTGGAGGTTGAGGGAGTCAGTAGATGAGACCACTCATGGAAATTGCTGATAAATCTCCTGTAATAATTCACCACACCGATGAAGCTCTTCAGCTGCTTCCTGGTCTTTGGCCTTTCAATATGCCTGATTCCAGCCACCCTCGCCTCCGGAACACTCAAACCACCATCACCAATCACATGCCCCAAAAACATCAATCTCCTCTTACCAAACTCGCACTTCTTCCTCTTCGCTGTAAGCCCCGCCTTCTGCAAACAACCCAACACCTCCCTCAGATGCCTAACATGCTCCTCCCAATTCTCACTTGCCACTAAAATGTCGTCAATATACACCTTACCAAAGCTGCTACACCCACTTAACACTATATCCATTAGTCTCTGGTGCATTTGTCATTCCGAAAGGCATCCTCTAATAATGGAACTTCCCAAAAGGACAGATAAATGCCATCTTTTCCCTCTCCTTGGGAGCCACCTCCACCTGGTGGAAACCCTTAGCCAGATCAATCTTAGATAAGACTTTGCTAGACCCCACCTTCTTGATCATCTCCTCCAGGCTGGGCATATAATAGGGTTCCCTCAAGGTGATACTGTTGAGCCTCCTGAAATCCACAGAGGCGAATGCCTCCGTTCTTCTTTCGTACAGGCATCAACTAACTAACAAAAGAACTAATGTGGAAGAAAGTGGGTACAGAAAGGGCGTCATCAACATGGGATAGTCTAGTATCGGCAGACCCTTTACCTACCGCTACATGGGAAAATTGTCTGGTAGACTGACATAGAGCAGTTTTGTTACCTGGTGTCATCCTCCTAAACTACACATTGGCAGTCTGAGCTGATGTGAGCCCATGGTCATGTGTGTGCATGCTCCTTGAGTGAGGCAGCGGTATGAGCTTGTAGTAGGGCAGATTAAGGGAAATATTCGGTGTGATGGGGACACGCCTAATAAAATCACCAAATTTAAAAAAGAAAGTCTTGACACCCATAAGTGTAAATTTTTGCTAGGATCCCAACCTAAAAGTGATCTACACTTTCTATATAAGAGACATGTTTAGCTATTTTTAGTGACCATGCAGCTGCTCTCTTCCTGGAATCAGCTGACTTTTAGTAAGTTAGAGTTATATTCTCTGGCTACTTGTCATCTCTTACCATCCACAGGTTAGCAGTCAGACACAGATTTTGACCATCTAGCCCTTAAAATGCATTGGACATTGTGTGTGGTAGCTAATGTCAACAAAATTCAAGTGAAGCATTGAAGTGCCCATTGGGACCTGGTAGTGCAGATAAATCTGGCCCATACGAATCGTTTCTTTCATGATATTTACATTCAGAGAACTAAATTTACAGCCTATGCCTATGAGTCATCTAACAGAGAATATTACTGTGCATGATATGATTATAAAAGAAGCCAAGTGGCATAAGCCTTGTTACAACAAACTTAGTGTAGATAAGCTGGAAAGGGCAAAGAGAAAAATAAAGCAGGCTAACACGGAAGCTTTATCTTATAGTGAGGGCAGTACCAAATGTGAATGTCTACGACCTCAGCCACTAGACAAAAATTCATGCATTTTTTGTGCGGGTACAAGTGGTAAGCTTCACCAGTTCAGCACCCTGCAATCCGATGCCAGCTTGAGAAATATGGCTAAGGAGGATCTCCAAGAAACTTCGTTACTTACAAAAATTGAGGGTGGAGATCTGATAGCTTTGGAAGCTAAATACCACCTTCTCTGTTTAGCTACATTGTGTAATCATCATAGGTCGCACACCAAGGAAAACAATAATGCTTCCAGTGAGTGCGTGAAGAAAAAAAAAAGGAAGCAAGAGCATTTGTTGAATTAATAGCTTACATAGAGAACTCAGTAGAAGGAGGAAAGTTTTTTTAAGCTATCAGATTTGAGATTTCTATATGAAGTCGGCTGAAAGATTTTGGAATTCCCAAAGAAATTAACACAATTCGATTCAAAGAACAAATTCTTTCTCATTTTACAGAGGCTCAGACCCAGAGTGATGGGAAAAACGTAATTCTTGTATTCGAGAAAGGAATGCAGCAACTGCTAAAACAAGTATACAATTTTCACCAAAAAGACGATGCAATAGTCCTTTCTAAAGCTGCCAAAATTGTCCATGAAGATATATTTAATTCAAGCGGCTTTCAGTTTAATGGAAGCATGCCAGCAGGAGTCCGTGCCAACAAATCTTAAGTGTTCAGTTTCAATGTTACTTAATGGCTCAAAGATTCTGTTGAATCACAAACATCTCTCTCTATTTCTCAGACCATTTTGCAAGGCAAAGCATTCAAAGACCTTAACTAGTAATCACTAAAATAAATTTGAACCACCACAACCTTTATATGTTGGGTTGAAAACTCATACACTTTCTCAGTCCAAAAAATTGATTTCAGAACTTAGTCAGTTGGGCCTTTCTGTCACTTATGATTGGGATTTGCACATTGAAAGGCAGATAGCATCTTCTCTGTGTGAGCGAGGAAATGAGACTGGAGTTGCTTGTCCTAGTCTGCTACGACATGATCTATTTACTGCTGGGGCATTTGATAATTTAGACCACAACCCCTCTAGTACTACAGCAAAGGATTCCTTTCATGGAACTGGAATAAGTTTGTTTCAGTTTCCGACAGAAATCAACCAAGGTAGTTCATAAGTTGCTAGAAACTTGGCATCAACATCAAACTCTTTGAGGTTGCCTAATAACTACACTGTAGTGCCTGCAGTTGCTCTTAAGAAAGAAAATGTCGAAGTTCCTAACTATACAGTGGCAGAGATACTGGGGGGGCAGGGGGGGCGATCGCCCCCCCACTCTTTCATTAGGGAGGGCACAGCCCCCCCACTTTTACACTACAAAGAGCAGAGGCCCTATTTTATATTAGGAGAGTGATAGCCACCCCTATCCCTAAACATTTTTCAAAAGTTGAGGCCATACTCTTATGTAACTGACTATCTCACCTTTGTTATCACCTTTCATATCCACTGACTAAGTAGCTAGTACCGCTGTGGTTAATTAATCAATGCAGCTGCTCTTTGAAGGGAGAGAACTAGCTAGTAATGGCAAAGAAACAAACAAGTTTGCTAAGTTTCTGGTCAAGCACACTATAATTCGTATATTTTCAGCTGGTACTCCTGATTCATTGTCATTTTTATAAACTTTTTTGTTCTTTATTTTTGTCACGATCCAGGCTCATAATTTTTTTGCATCCTCAAAACGCAGTTTTGATTTCCTAAGCAATTTCTTTATTATGCCCCAGTTATTTTCTGCCCCCCCCACTTTTGAAGTGGTGTTTCTGCCACTGCTATAGTCTTTCATTATCCAGTGTTGCTTCAGACAGTTATTTGAAGAGCTCAATTTTAGTTGAAATTAGCTGGCTTCAGCATGCACTTGAGCTACTTTCACAGAGTGAAGTGGAGGATGGTGATAATATTGATATTGCTTGGGCAGCTTATCATGCTTCACACTGTAGAACAAGTACTTCTAATCAGGGCCGTAGGAAGCTAATTTGAACCTGTACGGCCAAATAAACCACACCCACCAGTATTAACCACACTCATTTAGGACACACCCTAATTTTTTTTTCGCAACTGCTCCTAAGTATTATTTTAAAAAAAACTAGACATCCCCCTGTGTTGTATGTCAGTTCTGTTTTCATGTATTTACTCTGTACTACTATCATCTCTATTCTATAGAATTTATGATCCTGGAGGAAACGACTGAGTACCAAGGCTTTACAGGTGGTTATTTTGCTTGTTTGAATTTTTTTAACTGATTCTCATGAGAAATCAGTGATTCTTACTTTTTTTTTCCTTCATACAATTTATATTTACTGACAAATAATGTGTATAAATGTATTTCAATGACTAAAATATGGCTATAGAATAATACATTTTTTAGTGAACAAGTCAGAATAGTATCACTATCAGGAGTTAGGTAAGATGAGATGAGATGGCTCAGGAAGAGAAGCAGCGAGGCAATGGAAAAAAATAAGAGCTAACCATCAAGAAACAAAAAACAAATGGTGGGACATGAATTCATGTGGGATAATCTGTAGGGCAAAGCAACTTGTTCGTTTGTATTTTTTATTTAGTAGTGAAACAAACTAACTAGGGTGCGCTCCAACAGCGCAGTGGTGGCGAGAGAGCTATGCTCATTTTTGCATGAGTTAATTTATTACACACCATGTGTCGTACTTGAAGCGATACTTTACCATTGATGGACATTTTTCATACGAGCTGTTTTAACCAAAGCCAAGGGCTACAGCTTGCTTTCGTTGCTTATTCTACTGCATCAGTTATACCCAAGAGTGTCTCACTCGACATGACAACCAGTGCTGTCATCGCGTGCAGTACCATGCCTTGTTGACTGGGTGTAATAACTAGTCGCATAGCTATAGCTACAAATAACTGGATTAGTTTATTAAAAACTGTGAAGTAACACAACTGACTACAATCTAAAAAGATACAGATATTTATAATGACCATGATCAAAGACTTAATGTGGTGTGAACTAGGTGTGACAGTAAAACCTAGTTGTGATATAATGAGTCCAATGATAGATAACAGTTTTAATCAGTTGTCTGAAATGCTGTTAGAAACCGGCCAAAACTATTATGGGACAATTCATGCCTGTGAGCCACCCAGTCCTAAGTATCACAATTGTTTTGTCGCTACTTTTTACAGCTGGTTGCATTTTCTTGCAGTATCCTGCAGTTTCTTATACTTTGTTTCAAGCAAAACCAATCAGTTCAATTATCTTATTGTAATTAAAACTTAACCCAACGTTTCGACTTCTTGCCGAAGTCCTTTTCAGGGGTCAACAAGAAGTCAGAACGTCAGGTTTAGTTTTAGTCAACAATATTATTGGCTGTAAAAACAAGAAAAATTATTATAATTATTTCAGCCGAGAATAATTGAATCATAACAGTTCTTTTCTTTACTCTTTTGCTGGTTCTTGCAGTCTTTTATAATAATCACTCTCATGCCATAGTATTTGCAGTTTCGCTTACTGTCACTATGTTTCCAAGACTTAATTATCTCATTCATAGTCTTGGTGCTTTTAATACATTTTATACTACCTCTTTAATTCTCTAGCAAGTTGTATAGCTCTATACAGTCTCTAAAATGTCATTGTGACGAATCTCTTACAATAATTTGTTTCATCTAAAATTTTTTATTATCTTATGATTCCTTGTAGTATCTTAATCTCTTTTTGTGTTATAGTCATTGTCCGCTGAATTGTAGTAAAAGTTTTTCTATTTAAACAGCCAATAGCTAAATACAGGATGTCTTGATTACTACTTATAAACAGTGTTACAAGAACTGCTAGAAACCAGAAGAATTTTCAATAGATACGGAGAGATGGCAAGAAATTTAAAGACTATATTTAGAAAGTATTCAAAATTTTGTTATAACAAAAATTTCCGATCAATAACTAGGTCTTCATCAAAATACATGACCGCAAGAGAATGGTAAGACTTTAGTTCAAAAGATTGCAAGAGGTTATAAAAGCCTGTAGATCTTAAGAGATTATATGACTTTTAATTGAAAGTGATCACATGTCTCCAATTCTACAGAATTGTATGATGAACTGACCACATGTAATTATTGCAAGGGACAGTTAGAGATGAAGGAGATTGCAAGGGACTGCAATAGATGCAGACGACTGTATAATACTATGAGAGTTTTAATACACACCACAAAGTACATTTGCTGGACTGCAATATAATAGCTACAAAATTAGGTCATAAACTTTGTGTTCTAAAAAAATTTGATTGCTATTATATACTATATTATTTATAAAACTGATAATAATATAATAACCTTAATGCCTAATGTTTGTAAAACATGGCTTCTGTAATCTAAGCCCACAAAACAGTCACTATGAGATTAAAAACATGATAATCTGAAACGAGATGTCGCAGTAGAATCTTTGCAACTACACAGAGAAAAATTGGTTGAAGTTTATAATATGTGATAGCTTGAGGGTAGAAAGCTGGTAGAAAACTTAACAACGATGCTTTAACAATAATGCACAGTAGCTAACTCATTAAAAAAGTATGCAGCATAAGAGAGACATAAGACAGTAAGCAACCGTCATTTGTAAGTGAATTAAAATCAGTTGATTCCCTTGTAAGACTACAATAGTAATTATAATGACAACATGGGAGACTCTATAAAGAGATTTTGAGACATGGTAATAATCTAGGAAAGGATTGCAAGATATAACAGACACAATTAGACTACAGAAGCCGTGTTTTACATACATTAGTAATATTATTTATCAGTTTTTGTAGTAATATAGTAGCTAATATCTATTATTGTATAATATGCAATTTTATGTAGTGTACCACACTTTCTAATCAAATTAGCTATAACTCTGAGTATATTATTGTTCAATAATCTGACCATATCCAGATTTTAGCTTAAAATTAGTAGTTAATCTACATGTGTTAGTATGCATCAGAGACATAAGTTTTCTTCTCCCTATAAAGTATTTTATTATAATTTATAATTATAATTATCTGATCCCCTGAACAATCTTTACCATAGATCTGGGACCTTTAGTTAGCATATAGCTATGCCAAAGCTTCAGATCAGAATCAAATGTTATTGCTTTGCATTTCTAGATCTACAATATAAATACAGTCGAACCTCCCTACAACGGGACTCCGAGAAGCGGTCAGACTCTCAACAACGGTCAGACCGTTGGGAATGGAGTATTTTCTGCATGTATGTAATGGATTTTTTGACTCCAAGTAACGGTTGACTCTCTACTCCGGACAACGGCCAAGTTGTGTGCCCCAAAATGTAATGTCTTGTACAAAATTTACTTCTTGGGACGGCCAGTTAGCCACACCCAACTTATTGATGCCTCCATTTTGCCTAGCCTTTCAATTTTAGCTTGCCACGCCTAACTAATTTATGACTTGTGTGCCTTTCAATTTAATAAAAGACATAATACTAAATGAATGCTAATACTAATTTTACATTTATTACAGATGTCCCTCTATAGTTCTCTCATTCGGCAGACATAAACAGGTGGGCCGAACACGCGGTAGCATGCGAATCAGAGGAAACTTGAATTGAATTCTGGACATTGAGTGAAAAAGAGGAGCCCTGGACTGATCCATAGACAGATCCATTTAAAGAATACTCTCAGAGTTTCTCTTTGAAGGGGTCATATAAGGTTTTATATACACCTTTGATTTGGTCAATTTACTTCGGTTGGATAGGATTACAGACACTTCAGTTGTTCTCAACAACTTCACAAGTAGAGGTTGAGGCCTTACATGAGAGGGGCTATATTTACCCATTCTCGTGCAATCTCTAACAGAAAGCTTAGAGATATCAGGTATGAGTGAAGATAATACTGATATCACTTGCTTTTGATCACTGTCTAACCTAACCTGATGTGAAGTGCCTTGAAGACATTCATCAATATTGTATATCACTAAGCTAAACTTATGTTCCCATATATTTACAAATTCTGCGCATCTTCACTTGCACATACAGTTTCTCTTCTCTTTACTGTCATTATGGAATCTCATTCCATTCCAGCTGACTGGAAGGTACACAAATTATTTCCTCTCCACAAGAAAGGAAGTGTATCTGAAGTTAGCAACTACAGGCCTATTTCTCTCCTAAACATTCTTCATAGAGTACTAGAATTAATAGTCTACTCTAAGATAATAGATTTTATATATCCAAAAATTTCAAAGACACAATTTGGTTTTATCAGAAATAGATCCACTCTTCAACAACTTCTTCTATCATAGCTATACTTCAGTTTTCGATTCTGTGGAGTCAAAGCGACACACAGAAATTGTGTTTCTTGATTTGCCAAAGCCTTTGATTCAGTCCCCCACAATGAACTTTATCTAATCCAAAAAACTCCGAAATAAGGTCAAACTCTCTACAAAGGCCAAAGGGTTCGTCCCCATGCATGGCTGTTGTTCGGAGGTTCGACTGTAATAAATAAAACTCAAAGTAGCTAAGTATTGAACGTTCATGACAGGACTTTCCTGACAGATTTGTATGTATAGTTTGATGCGCTTACCTATACCGATTTGGATTTGATGTGTCCAAATTGGGACTGATTCACCAATGGAATGGAATCAAATAATAAGTAAATTTCTATCCCAGATCAAGTAAAAATGAAAGCATCTATCCCAGATCAAGTAAAAATGAAAGCAGTTATAAGCTACATGTTAATATTGCCATGTTCTACATTTTACTTGATGCATTCAGTGTGAGCTCCGCTTTCCCCTCAGAACAGATTAGTTTTGGCTCTGTGAGTTTGTCAGGAATCTAAGCAAACTGTAGCTAGATTGTTCTCAGGAAGTAGTAGACTATTTCCTTGATCTACCCCACACCCCAAATTAGGAACACATAGGTTCCAAGTTTGAGAAATGGAAATCAGTGACAAACCACACCCATTAATTAAATCAACTCAATTGACCACATCCTTCATGTAATTAATGTTATGAATATAATTAATGACAATGACTATTGTTATATTGATTCATTTTGGAGAATGATTGTAGCTTTTTTGCATTTTGTAATCAATTCATCTGATAATTATAGTGTCAAAGCAGCAATCACTATTGTTCATCATAACTCTCAGCAAGCTAATAATAGTAGAGTGGCTAAGACTGGCCCTCTGTCAGTATGGACTTTCCTCAGCACTGAGAAGCCCCTTTCTGCCTCTGCATTTGAGCAAGGAATATTCAAAAGTCCAGACATCAACTATAATATATGTTCTATCCACTTATTATCAAAAATGAGTTAGCCTTGTCTTTCCTTTTTTTTTTTTGCTTTCTTAGGAGCAGGTGGTTGGGAAACACTCTGCCATTGCCAGTACTACCAAGAAAGAAGTATTCAAGATCAGAAATCAAAATTTGATATGTATAAGTGTTGTGTGGAATTGCATCATGAGGGCCTACATGGATACGCTGCATGGTTTTGCTGATAGAGAGTATGGTTTTGCTGATAGAGAGTATGGTTTTGCTGATAGAGTATGGTTTTCTATTAAAGCTAGGTATTAAGTAAACTGTGGTTTCTGATAGGGGGATTTCCGTGGCAGACAATAGGCAATCAGAACTTCCGTGCGTGGCAGATTGATAGAGTAAAATTCCGTGACTGCCACGGAGCTTTCGTGGCACTTGGAACCTATGGGAACATCGAGGCCCCATCTTCATGAGCGACTCCTACTCGAGGTACGGTAGCACAAGGCGTGCGCATGCCCAAAAGGCTCACGCGTACGCGACGTTTGGGTTATTTATTAACTCATCATTGATGCGATTCCCCTGGGGAAATCCCCGGGAAAACCCAAGATTGTTCAGGAGGAAACATAACTTTCTCTAAGCAAGTTCATTATTCTATGGCTTTCGGGAGTTACGGACCGTTTTCCTTAGGAGGCTTTTCGCGGTCTCCGGAATCTATTTATTGGAAACCTGGTGAAGATTTCCTTCAAAATACTTTTCATTTTCCTCCCTTCCAGAAACTTCCTCACGAGAATGAATTAGGATATGGCTATTGGGAAAAAGATAAATTCGGTGGGTATCATCCTGCTTGTACCTGGTTCTTTATGGCTGAAATTATATACGACGACGAGTCCCAGAGCTCTTTTGATCGCAATAGGGTAGGGGTTCGAGATCGTGATGGATACAAATGTCTCATTTATTTTTACCCCAAGGACCTCGGTGGTTTTGACTTCAAAACTTTGAAAAATGGTAGCACCATCTTGGTCACAAATGGACAGAAACACAACTTCTTGGACCTTACAGTGGGTATACGATGCGAATATCTTGACGGCGTTTCTGTTGTGCCATGTTCCTTGAGTGATCTGCTTCAACTGTCGAATATTTACCACACCAAGAAGGACAGCAATTGTTGGACTTGTGGAAAAAGTGAAATTTCAATGAATTCATCCGGTAGTGAAGGTAGTGAAGGTGCTGCTGCAGAAGTCAATTTAAAGAAATGCGCTTCTTGCAAAATAGCTCGATATTGTTCAAAAGAATGCCAGACAAAAGACTGGACGGATGGACACAAAAGAATATGCAAGGCGGTGCCACTGTTTCATAAACTCACACTCATCGATTATAGAAAGGCTGATGACAAGCGTTTTCTGAGGCTCCATTAATTCCCTTAGTAATTAGATTTAACTAGCTATAGCAAAATAATGTCATTGTGGTGTTCTAGTTAATTGTAGTCTGATGATTTTTCTTATACAATTAACCACTTTTGAACTATAATAACAACCACAACACACATAATAATAGTAATAATATTAACAACAACCACCAACTACAAAAACAACAACAACTATAATGGTAATAGTGATTACAACAGTAACAGTAGTAATAGTAGTACAGTAGAGACAACCAGAATTTCTGACATATTCTCAACACCAAAGTGTCCTTTGTACCAACTGAGAGTCCAATAAGAATACAGCACCAAAGGTGAGAATCCTCAGTGCTACTACCGACTGTACACTAGCTAGCTGATCAATGAAATGATTTTTTGGCTATTCTAATTGGTATCAATTTAGCTCCAGCAATGAAAACAGTAGATGAAAAAGAGAAGGAGAAAAACATACCAGCGACACTTACCATACATATTTTCAACATGAAAAACTACTTCCTGCACTCCCTAAACTTCCCAGCTAAACAAAGTACCACTGGCAGCAAAATTATTTGCGAACATGACTTGGACGCAGTGATGGGGCGTTATCAGCAAAAGCTAGTAGCTACCTACTTGGAGACAGCTTTGCGTTTTCTGAAAAAAAAAAAAAAAAAAAAAGACAACTTACCTCTTTCATTTTGAGCCGGAAAATGTCCGCTTTTTTCCCCCACGCGCAATTTCGGGCTCCCTCCCACAGAATTCTAAGCACTTTATTTCTTTCCCACGCGTTGCAAAGTTGAGGAAATTCTTGTCTTGACTACATGTCGAACGTATAGTATTTTAATTGGCACTATAGCTAGCCGGTTAGAATATTTCATGAAAGAGATGTATTAGCTATACCAGCGTAAATCAAAGCACGTAACAATCATTTTTTTTCTTTCTAATTCTTCAAACAATGGTAAACATGAAACTAAGATTATATCGTAACTTCATTAGACATGAAAATGTCTGAGTGGGTGTAACTTAATTGATTAGAAATATTCAAATTTCTAGATCTGCCCCTGCTGGTACATGTGTCAAAGAGATTCTCTTTTTCACGAGGCTATTCTTGTAACCAGCTCAAGTTTATAGCCTAACAACATCACTTAACCACGATAATCTTTTACTGTGATTTTGGGGACTGAATAGTTTGTTACTTCTCATGTTACGTTAACACCAGGTGAATTCAGTAGGGCATAGCTAAGATAGCCACGTTTTGTTACCTGCAGGTCAATATGAAGTCACTTCACCAAAAATAAGTCCACTACTCCTTCAATGGCAAATGAGCGCTCATCCTGTAAAAAGGAATTATGACAATATTTAAAGGAGTAGTAGGAAACGTCTGGACCTTTGATATGCAGAAGCACTAGAGATAAAGCATATCATTTGTCAGTTCAAGTTGTCTTTAAGGAAAGTAGTAATTCCACTGTGCTTATCTTTCGATCTTCAAGATCAGGTTACAAAGTCAGACCCACCATGGAGCATTTCATTGATGGAATGTCTATGAGGTAGACATTAATCAATGAATGCTCATGGTGGGTCCGACTTTGCAGCCTGATATAATTGATATTTTCATCAGATTTACATCTTATCCTTTGGCTTAGAAAATTGGACATACCAAAGATACCAAACAGTGGGTCTATCACCGCTCGACCAAGATTACCACAGAGTTATACAGCGACCAAATCAAACTTCTGAGCAATGAGATTACTGCATGACATGTGTGATATTCAGAGTTTCAGCTTTGTCTATTCAGGCACTGCAACAAATAGTTACTAATTTTATACCTGAATACCCAATGAAATCTAAACATGCTTTTAGATCTATTAATGTAGATAACTATTTGGCTGGAGCCGAGTCTAGCTACTCAACTATATAACTGCAGCAGCAACTCAGAAATCTTCTAAGGAGGATTTAATCTTAAAAAATGGAAATTTAGCTTTTCAGAAGTTATGCAATCTATTTCTACAGACCTTCATGAATAAAGTTTTATTATGGAAGACGCTGCTATAAACTCAACAAAGTACAGTACTTGGAATTCATTGGTATTCCTATAGATACATCCTGCTCATCTCAATTGGAACAATTTCTGTTCTAAAGCAATGCACAGACATTGCAAAAACATGTGATGTGCTTGGATGGTTTGCTCCAACAGTAATCGTTATGAAATCCTTTTTCCACATCTACCAGAGGGCGATAAAGTTGGATTGGGATGAAGAATTACCTAGCAGCATACAAGGAAAGCATCGTGAATGGAAGGAACAACTTTCACTTATCAAAAATATTTTTGTCACCTGATTCTATTTCTCACCTGAAAGTACTGTACTTATGACTGAATTGCATAGATTTCTGATGCTTCTGAAGATGCTTAGACAGTCATTGTTTATCTTCAAGTATTTTATGACAAAGGACCTCACTCTTTTACTCTGATTGTTGCTAAAGCAAAGGTTGCTTCACTCAACTGTTGATACCAAGACTTCAGCACTGTGGTGTACAAGCATAACTATTGGCAAAACAAATGACCAAGAAGCGAAAGTTTCTCGTTGAAAATGTATACATTGAGTGTTTCTGGCTAGTTTAGCTTCTTCTCCTATGAAGACAGCGTTTCCATGTACCATTTTCATTGGTCGAGCTATTTTGATACCTCATTAAAAATAGCTAACAGATTGCTTATTCTTTCGGAAGGAGATTATATTGTAATAGCTAGGTAGCTAATATTTAATAGCGCTGAGGGTTCGCACCTTTGGTGCTTCATTATTATGTAACTGTTGTTACTTTTTTGTTGTTTAGTTCATGTATAAAAAAGGTAGTTAATGTAAGCGAATAAATCATCTGATTACAACTTGCACACGATGACAATTTAGCTATAGCTAAAGCTAATATTATCAAGGGAATTAATCGAGCCGCAGAAAACACTTGTCATCAGCTTTTCTATAATCGATGAGCGTGAGTTTATGGAACAGTGGCACCCCCTTGCATGTTCTTTTGTGTCCATCATACCAGTCTTTTTTCTGGCATTCTTTGGAACAATATCGAGCCATTTTGCAAGCAGCACATTTCTTTAAATTGACTTCTGCAGCAGCTCCTTCACTTCCAGATGAATTCATTGAAATATCACTTTTTCCACAAGTCCAACAATTGCTGTCCTTCTTGGTGTGGTAAATATTCGACAGTTGAAGCAGATCACTCAAGGAACATGGCACAACAGAAATGCCGTCAAGATATTCGCATCGCATACCCACTGTAAGGTCCAAGAAGTTGTGTTTCTGTCCATTTGTGACCAAGATGGTACTACCTTTTTTCAAAGTTTTGAAGTCAAAACCACCGAGGTCCTTGGGATAAAAGTAAACGAGACATTCATGTCCATCGCGATCCCGAACACCTACCCTGTTTCGATTAAACGAACTCTGCGACTCGTCGTCGTATATAATTTCAGCCATAAAGAACCAGGCACAGGCGGCCTGATACACACCGAATTTATCTTCTTCCCAATACCCATACTCTAACCCATTCTCGTGAGGAAGTTTCTGGAAAGGTGGAAAATGAAATGTATTTTTAAGAAAATCTTCACCTGGTTTCCAGTAAAGAGATTCCTTCGACCGCGAAAAGCCTCCAAAGGAAAACGGTCTGTAGCTACCGAAAGCCATTGAACCCTGCTTTGGGGACTTTTTTTGTGGCCACCTGTAGAATCTTCGGTTTTTCCCGGGGGTTGCCCCGTGGAAGCCTTTTGAGCATGCGTACAGTACCGCGCATGCGGGACACGTCAAGAAAATGGGGCCTAAACGTTCTAAATGGGGATGTCGAGTAGGTCGAGGAAATAAGCTACTGCTTCCTGCAATGTATAGCCAGCACTTATACTAAAGCTATGGATTATTATTAACACCTACCTAGCTAATGTAGCTTGCTTAGCTTCCTGATTCCTCACAGAGCCAAATATGTTCTGAGAGCTTACTGTAAATGCATCAAGTAAAATGTACTGACATGAACATAACAATAATAGCTGTATGTGATACTTGTTAAGATGTTAAAACTGAATTCATTTTTACTTAATCTCTATAAGGCATTCAATTTTAGAATGCTAAATATAAGGGATAAATGAGGGAGGTTCTTTTACTGATGATATAATTCTTAGTATAATACAAGAAAGGATTCATTAATTAACCATTTCTGAATGGATCAATTCAAGTCTAATAGCTAGCTTAATCAAATAACTTGCAGTTACAACTATAACCAGTAGTTAAAAAATAATAGCTGGATAATTGTGTACACTCGCTTGGAGAGATATTCATCATTAATATTACATTGAATAATTAAGAAAAAAATTTCCTTAGGACTTGGGCAGGTTAACACAATTTGCATATATCCCAAGTTTGTAGGTGACTTGGAAGTAATGATAATTCCAAACACCCGTACTTTCTTAGTAGCTAGTGAAGCTACTAAAGCTGTCCAATATACATAAAAATAAGCTGTTCTTTATATTGTAATAGCATCACAGTTTAAGTAAGATAAACTTGATATTATGAATAGCAATTAGCTGTGAAAGTTACGTATTCATAGGAAAGTTAAATAGATACCTGACAAATAAATAAGTAGCTACATACAAATAATGAAGCACCATATTAATAAAAGGGTCAAGATTTTTGTCCAGTATATATAATATGCCTTCACCACCATCATCTGCAGCAGATCTTTAAAACAAATCACTTTGCTAATATTAATTGCAGATAAATCTTGGCTACCTAGTTATATCACTAGCTAATGAGATCAAACGTTCCTTTTATTTCATTTTTTTGTAATTTTATTGCTCCTAATCGTGAACAAATTATTTGTTGTAATAGATTCTAACTTATTAGCATATCACAGCCTTATCCTGCCCTATTTTGAAGGTGAATTACTAACTGAATACTACCCTTTACCTATCACGAATTCGTCTGTAATTGTATATATTTATCAACAGCAAATCTCTAGCTTGAAACACAAGTTAACAGTATGTACTACTATCAAACAGTGCATGAGTTTAGATAACTTTCAAACACAGAAGGCTTAATGAAAATTAATCTATGTTATACAAATGTTGGGATAAACTTATTTTGAATCCGAATTACTCTCTGAATGTAGCTATACAGCAGTTTCGCTGGTCAAATCTGGAATGAACAATTACATGTGAAGGAGCATACATCATTCTTTTTGTAGTAGAACACTATATTATTTTCAAGCAACAACAGTTAAAAAAAAAAGAGAGCAATAAACTAAACAAAAGCTGAACTATTACATTGAGAATTTGACAGTAGCATTAGATAGCTGAAGAGACCTCTTTGTGCAAATACATTAGGTATGTCTTTTAAAAGACTTTAGTCACAGTTACTCAACTCCGTTATTCTGCTGGTGTTCTGAACCAACAATATACATTGAATGATGCCAATAATCAGCCTGATGTAATAAGAGGACGTAGATACTGACCAGCAGGAAGAGCTTAGCTTGTTTTGAATCAAAATTATCTTCTGATCATTGGTCAAAGTAGTGACAGAAATAAATGTTTGAATCTTTTTCATATAATATAGACAGTGTTTATCTTACAAGGTCAGGTTGATTACTGGCACCATTCTGTGATGCATGTGCGTAAAATCCAGGAGGATTAGGGAAGGGACCAGATCATAAACCAGGTGGGCTTTCCTCCTTTGGATTCAGGAGAATACTCTGTAGAGTAGGGAGTATGACTCCCAAGTTTTGTAGGTAGTCTGCATCTACAGCCACAAAAATATGGCTCGCCCAGGCTGATACTTATGGATGATAGTAGTTGGGGCTGCAAATGGGATCGAATTCTTGACTGAAGGTGTATAAATGGAGAAATTGACAAAAAATAATCAAACAATAATTTAATTGTAGCTACTGGGAGATCCTCCCCACCATCTACACCAGTGTAGTGGACTATTTAACTGTTGGACAAGTAGACACTCTGATCATAGATAGTTCAGTCGACAGTTCTTCAAGCAACCGTTCAATCTACCGTTCAATCTACCGTTTAATCGACAGTTCGACAATCAACCCTTCGACAATCAACTGTCAGTTAATACGACAGTTCGGTGGGAAGTTCGACTATTAATCGTTCGACAATTAGTACAGCAATTATCTAAAATGAAGTAGCTACTAGCGGTAATCACAATTGTTGTCCAGAACAGTGTTCCTACTAAGGGTTTTTGTCCGAAATGTGACGAAGCCCAAATCCGCTATTGCATGTACGCCAGACGGTATATCCTTTTTTTCTGGTAATGGTTTGGTAAAGGATTTGGCTACTCAGGACCGTGAAGGTTTTGCCATGCGAGATTTTGGAAAGAGTCGATTGAAGGGGCAAAGGCGCTACTTGCGCCCGCGCGAAACACGCTGACTCGGAATTGACTCTGCGGAACTATAAGACACTTTTCTTAAGGCTAAATACTATAGCATTTAGTAGTTACTATAATGCAGATGGAGAACTGCAATACTTTGTTCTCATAGCAGGCTACTTGCTGCAAGTATTTCAAGGCTGATGGCTAACTACTATAACGGATTACTCACAATTTTGGCGCTAATGTGCTCAGTAAGCGGTCAAGTTGGTGAGTCAACAGCTTTAAATTTAAATTTAGCTCATTAAAAAATTATGCATGAATACAAAATTGTTTAGCCATTTTAGAAGAACCGCAATCTCGGAACATCAGCTACGGAGAAATTGCTACTTTTTTTTGTTCAGTACGTGGAGACCACCGGGGAGGACAAGTATATTGGTTAATTGGAGGTCGATTGAATAACTGGAGTGCTACTATGTATGAAGATGGGTACCGTACACAATACGCTGTTGCCAGTCCTATCAGAAGTTCTACTCTTTTTGTTAACGGGTCTTTATACGCCAATAATGGATTAACCATCCGTTGTGGGGTATTCGACATTCTCAGCAACAACACTGCCATTTTAAGAATAGAAGGTAAAAAAGAAATATTGAACCAGATTTAAAATGAATAGAATTGGTTATAGGTTTAGACAATCGCTTAAATATTTCTGCGCTGGAAAGAAAGCAGTTTGTAGCTATATCTTGGAGAGAGCCAGCTATGTTCATAGATGTTCATGACTATATGGTTATAGTCACCAACATAGCTACAGGGACAGGAACAAATACTACTATAGCTGGTGGTTTGTCTGAGTATCTTCATACAGCAAACCAAGAGGACTATTGCTCTATGCTGAAGTTCTGTGTGGTGTCAGTGAGGCCTAACAGAGTTGGAGAAGTCAGTGGATGCATCAAGGCAGCAGTGAGAAGAGGTAGTAAAACTAAATATAGCAGATTTTTCATGATGTGAATAGAAGTGCAGAGTTGTTAAATATACATTAATTCTTTATTTTTCAGTTTTAGTTGAGAAAACAAATAGTATAATATAAATTGATTCTGTCAATGTAGCTAACATGTATGTATAATGAGTGACTAGCTAACTAGCAGATATTCAATTAGACATTGCTAAGAGGGAGATTAACCCATTCAAAGTCCCGAAAGCCTTGAAATGTTGATATTGTGGGATTTTTGGAGTCTCAAACAATTAACAAAACTGAAGAAACCATAAAGAAAAGAATTAGGAGTATCTCCACACCATCACAGAATGTTGTTCTTCTATTTAGAGTTTGTCTTATTTTATTTCGGCATATTTGTCCTTGAGTTTGTCTTGATCTTAGTCTTGTCTGTTCAATCAGTGCTGAGTTTAGATATCTCCTCAGAGTTGGAGTAAGTTTAAAAACTTACTCAAATAATCCACTCATACACAAATAATTGGTGATTGACTGTGAGTGCTACCATTGCCTTAAATTCACACTTCAACTATGCTTATGTTCTCAACAGATTCAGTTGTGAATGAAAAATAGGCATAGCTAGCTATTGTCAGCTTAAAATTGATTCTAATTTTATTACACAATAAAAAGTATTTCTTTTTATGAAATAAATTATTAAAAAATTTTTTTTTACATGTGATAATGTAATGATATTCATTTCTTTAATAGTAATGTTCCTGTGTTGGATGTGATGCGTTAAGTAGGAGTTCTGTTTTCCTAGGAATAATCATTGAAGGACCAGACAACACTCCAGTCTCAGAAAACTACAATGCGAACTTTACATGCAAGATCCTATGTTCCCAAGGAGCTCTGGTGACCTGGCTTATCAATGGACAGCCACTTCACTACTGGACTCAACAACTGGAGTTCTCTGCTGACAGAGACTACTGGGACAAATGCATCTTGGACGACGAGACAAATTCAACAGCTAATTTTTACACAGAGAGATTGGTGTTGAAAGATACAACACACCCACTATTAACAGAAACACTGAAGTTGCAGTGTGTGTCTATGTTCGGGTGTCAGAATGCAAATGAAAAGGATTGTGTAGCAAGTATCTGCTTCAGCAATGTCACATATGTGGAAGGTATGGGTGTTTATTTAGCATTGAGGGAATAGTAGCTACTTTGTTTTGACTGGTTTGTGATTGAGTGTAAAACAAGAAATGAAACCTTCTGGGCACTAAGCATTTTGTTTAGCTATGTATTTTGTGTTGTTTTTGTTGATGTATTAGTTGTGAGCAAAACAGTCGGGACTGAAATGAAGAGAACAGAAGATTTATCAAATTATAGTGTATCAAATACTATAATCAACTTTGGTTAGTGGTTGTATTTCTGCACTATTGAAGTATACACAATATAATAATATGTGCAGCATTGTGAATGTTAAGTATTTTGTCTAACCCAATGTAGCCAATGTCATTCGTGGGTGATGTGAGTTTGACTATGTGTTTAGTATTTTTAGTAGCTTGTTTGTTGAAATGTTTTATCTCGGTTTCAATTTTCAGTTCAATTCTATTGAAAGAAGCTGTGCATTTTTGAATGAGTAACTAACTGGATACACAATAATGTTTTTGGTCTTTTTGGACTTACAAATTCAAAAGTGTTCTGTTTCATTAATGAATAATTTTGGGGAAAAATAAGTCAAGAAAATGACTGATGCTAAGTATTTGTTTTTGTTTTTGCTAACTTTTAGGACTCGCCAAGAATGACAGAAGTGATGCAAGGATATTTATTGGTACCAAACTATAATAAGCAATGCACGCAGTACAACTGTTATGATTAGTATATATAATTATGTGCAGGAGTCACAGCTGCTCTGGGCTTTCTCCTAGTCATTATTTGCAGTGTTTGTTTATTGTTGTCTTATTCACACTTCAGCCGCAATGCCCGTAATAACACAGGTATAATAATAAGGAAGGGTAGAGTAATGAATGATTGAGAATCTATCATCATGAGATTGAATCACCAGTAGTTATAATTAGCAACAGTCCAGGTTATTAAGTAAATATCTATTTGAAATTAGTTCCTTGGAGTCCAGCAGTAGTATTGTAGTTATGCTAACCTCATGAAGTGGTTATCTCATCTGATTTTAGTTCATATTTGTAATAGGTTGTGAATGTCCCATCAATAGCCATAACTAATATAATTATTTCTCACCACTCTGTCTTAATATAGTTACCATAATGTTTATAATTAAATAGGTGCGTAATAATGTATACTTCATTTTTGGTATTAACCATATTATATTATATCTGTATATGAATGGAGTTTATAAGTGAATACATTACTTGTCCTTGTACATTATTATATCACTAGCCAGTACCCTGCCGCACCATGGCACCTGTATACTAACTTGTGCAAATTAGGAGTGCTGTAGCATAAGGTTTTTCTGTCCATGGTTTCCCTCCCCTGCTCTCTTTCTTCACGAGCCATCTCTGTTTTTCAACTGATGGATTCCATTCTCCTTAGTCTACCTCTCCTGCTCCTCAGCATCTCTGTCTTTCTGTGTAATTTCTTTCACTTCTCTATTGAAGTATTATGTCAGTCAGCTTTCTCTTACCTGCTTCTATTTTTATTGACCATTTACATTCTCCTGCTTCTCTGCCTTTCTTACCCATTATGGTTAGCTACTGTATATGAAATAATGGTTTGTGTGCACACACACCGCAATGCGGTCACAGGTTTGAACCCGAGACGGCAGCTGTTTTCTGCCATTGTTCCCCTTGTCAAAACATTTTTTCTCCGGTCAGGTAACGATGAGGCTTCATCAACTCTGACTATCTCATGAATTCATGAACACACACACCATCGTTGGTCACTGTCATCATCACTGACACACATGAGCGTAGTATAAACCTTAAATTAGCTAAATGTGGTAGTACAGCATTCACCCTACCAGCATTTATAGACAGATGTGGTGACCTGAAGTGTCTGGGGAACATGTGAATGCAGTCTGAGACATCTTCACTAGCTAGTGACATCAACAGTTTTGTGTGTGATGTTGCTGTTTTCCAGGTTATCGTTCAAATATTTTTCTTCTGTGAGATTTTGGATCAATATGATCACTGTGTTTGAAAACAAACTTTGTAAATTAGACTATTGATACATTAGAGCAACAAAAGAAACTATTTTTTGGGTCACTTAAAGGTTAGGTTGGGAAATAGTACAGTTGATTCAACATTAGCTCTTTGAAATCGAAATCTAGACGTGTAGTGTGGAAGATGTTGTGTCATGTCCTGTCGATGTGGTGGGTTCCAGTGTTGTTTTGGTTTAGCGATTCCAGACTTTCTTAGTTTTAGTTATTCATACTAAAAAAATATCTTGAATGCTTAGTTTTAGTTTTTCCCCCAAATTCTCCCTGAAGATTTAGTTTTTCTTCAATACCATGTAGACGATTTAGTTAGTTATACTATCAATTGTCTTAGTTTTAGTTAATTTATGTTGCCTCTCAAATTCTGCAATAATGAGACTCCTGTTCATGTAGTTTTTCCAAAGAACTTCAAAAATGGCATATTTCTGTGAAAACTTGGGTATTATTAGTATTTGTTATGTAGTTTAGAGAATAATTACTTGATGGGAATTTTATTTTCATTTAATAATGACATAATTCAAGGTGAATTGTTTACAATAAAATTACTTAGTTTTAGTTTTTGTCATCCACTCTACTGGTAGTTTTAGTTATTATTGAATTAACTGTCCTCTAAAATAATTAGTTTTAGTTTTTTCATGTTCTCTACAGCTTAGTTTTAGTTATTCTTACCAAAAGTAAAATACCCCAAAACTAAGGGGTTTTGGTTTTAGTTTTAGTTAACTAAAACAACATTGGACTGGGTTCACCACATGTAGCAGTAAATATTTGTATAGCTGGAGGACTCATTATGCTGTCCAGGAGTAACAGTATAGGTTAACTTCAAGTAAATGGGTAGATTGGTGCAAGAGTTTGTTGGGTACAAGAGTTTGTTGGGTAGTTCCATTGAAATCCACAATTAGCTAGTCGTGTTCAGCTCATGCAACTAGCAAGAACGTGTTAATGAATTTCTGATGTATAAATTTCCATATCCTGGTTATCTGGAACCAACTTATTAATTGTGGTAAGTTAAACTGATTATGATTTATTTGTTTAGATAACAACCTCCTAACTTCTGTACGACAGAGATATAATACAGAAGAAGCAATTTATGAAGTCTGTGGAGGTATGTAGTGCTGATGTATGTTTGGATCTGTTTTAAATAGCTAGTTATGTTGAAATTTATTGATCTAGAACCGGTTAGCAGAGATTCAAGAGGCTTTGCTGAGAAGCTCATGAGTTCATCTCCACAACCTACCATGCACTTGTGTGAGGCTTATACCACTGTTCCAACTAGTTTGTGACTCCTGTATGACTTTTTTCTGTGTTAACTACTTTATATAACTGGTGTATTCCTATTGTTTGAGCAACTAATAGTTAGCTTGACAACTTTTATGTTATTGCCATTAGACAATAATGTGTACATATCTGTAATTAAGCATCTGTTATTGGGAGGAGGTCAAGATAAAAATAGTGCACCTTGCACTTATTCGCGACAAACTTATATATTTTATGAGTTGTCAATCACAAATTCAGATATAGCTGGTAGCTATTGATGTGTATCTTGGTGCAGACTTGGATTTGGTTTTAGCTAGCTAGTGATTCATAATTGCTCATCTCAATTAGTTTTGGTTATGTAAATAGCAAACAATTAGATGTCAATTTAAATAAGTAGATATAATAATATAACTAACTACTGCAATAGATAAAGGAAAAATGAATGAAGATTAATGAGGAACAAGTTCAGTAATCTGTGCTGCCTAGCACGCTGCTACACAGTTCCCTCGCTGGACAATAACTGACAGGCACTGGATCAAACACTCTGTCGATCTCGGTTCTCCTCTAACCCTGTGTCCCAACTCCTTCAGGAGACTAGTGACTTCGGACCAATTGCTCCCAAAAACTCGATGGCTACTGGTATGAAAAATGACTTGGAGGAAGGCTCGGATACTTGACAGCTCTTTCTCTCCTCTGCAGCTTCAGCAACCTTCCTCCACATGCTAGTGGCATGTGTTCTGTAAGAAGACACTAGAGTGTCAGGGCAAGTGGCATGCCACCCCAGCAGACTTCCAGATTTCCAAGAGGTCTGTGTCGCACCATCTGGTCTCTTCCCATCTGATTGCATGAGGCGTATGGGTTCCAATCTGGAAGGAATATGGGCAAATGTCAACCCTCACTTGACGATGTCATTGATTGCTGCTTGACACTGGTGTCTACCCTCGCTTTTCTTACAACTAAGAGCCCACAACACTGGCAAGAGTGTGGCCCACAGACTGCAGTACCCCTACACAGCCACCCTTACTGTGCTGTCATCCATCCTCAGGCCCAGATAGCTGACACTGGCAATGCACATAACCAGGTACCTGATTCTTTTGGTGGACACTGAAGTCGGGGACGTTCCTCATCATTACCAAGCAGATGGTTTTGGTCTTTGTGCAGATATCAGTGACTTAGCTAATCAAAAATTCTTGTTATCTTTTCAATATCTCCAAGTATATTATTGTTTATTCATAAAACACATGGGATAAAGCAAAATCATTTATATAGTTTTGATGACATTATATAGTTTTAGATATCACTAACTATTGACTTTTAGCTCTATTGATTTAGCTACATTGCGAGTTGTAGCAAGATTGCTAAAATGTTAGTCTACCACAATATAACTTTAGTTAACCAAAACAACACTAAAAAAATCATTACTACTATCTATATCAGACAAAAGAAGAAAAAAAAGAAAGCATGATTATAGTGGCTTTATTTCTATTAAGTTTCAGGAGTGCAGTTCACTTATCACGCTACACCAGTTATCACCTTGGACTTCAAAATCTTCTGTGTTAGAACTTACAGTATTCTTCAGGTTTACAAGAGTAGTTGAGTAGCTATGCCCTTAACAGTAGCACACTTTACAGCAGCAAGCGAGTGAGTTAGCTGCTGCACTCATGCAAGATAAGACAACCGTATAAGATGATATCATTGCCATAAATTTATCTAGCTGACCCTGCATGGTCTTGCGAGTGATCTGAGATTAATAATGATGGTGCAATGTTCAGAAAACAACAACAACAACAACAACACAAACAATATAATCCCTTCAAATCAGTGTCAGTTAAGAGCCATAACTAAAGGCGAAGCATAGAGCGATCATCAAATGTCCTAAAATCCACTCTTGTAAGTCTTTCAAATAGTGGCATGGCTTTACAAACTCTTTTATGACCTTCTCTCCAGTCTTTAGTCTGGCACTCTTTGGTGCAGTATCGTGCCATTTTACAAGACGCACATTTTTTCAGTTCTGAGCCAGAGAAAGCCAAGCCAGTAGAGTCCCTAGAAGAACTGGCCGGCAATTTAGCACATGACCAACACCTGGTATCTTTCTTTGCATGATAGATATTAGAAAGCTGAAACAAATCACTAATTGTGCTAGGGATAACAGACACATGTTCAAGGTATTCACACCTCAGCCCTATCGATCCATCCAGAAAATTGTGCCTTTGTCCATTGGTTACCAAAATAGTGCTGCCATTCTTTAAAGTTTGAAAATCAAATCCTCCGAGGCTTTCAGGGTAAAATGAAATCGGACATACACATCCTTCTCTGTCTCTAACGTCCACTTTGTTTCGCAGAAATGATATCTGTGCCACATCATCGTTTATTATCTCTGCCATAAAGAACCATGTACAGGCTGGTGCTAGGTAACCTTGCTTATTTATCTTCCAGTAACTGTCATCAAACATGTGCTCACTGGGAAGATCCCTGAAGGAAGGAAAATGAAATATGTTTTGGAGAAAGTCCTCACCAGGGTTCCAGTATGTCCTAGACTGGGCCATCTTTAAAGTTATCCACAACCTTCCACTAACCCCAGCAACGAGGTTGCTAGGACTGAATAAATTAACCAATGCTTGCGCTTAGAAACCCTTTACCATTTTTAAGGATGCATTCGTCAGCTGGTTCAGGGCCGTGGGTTCCCTCCTTGGGATTTGTCTTCCGCGCTCTGTTAGTCGCGCGTCTCCTTAGCGCTTTCTTTATGCACATCAGTGATTGCGATGAAGTATATAACTTCTGGGAGCCGGTAAGCTCTGGTAAAATATTTTACTTATTTCGAATGAATATGTATATGGTATAGCTCCATTACGTTATGTACGGAAGCGGCCAGCAGACCTGGGAATACTCTCCAGTTTATGCCCTACGTTCTTACGGCTATATTCTGCTGCATGCAGCCCCAATGCTTCTCACAGTTGCCAACAATAAAGTAAGTTAGAAACTGTCTGCAGTGTTGGGTACGGTATCGTTATTCTAAATAGTTACGTGAGGTAAAGTGTCCATACTACTATAGTGATGTGCTTGAGCACAAATAGCCAGCGAGCCTAAAGACTATACTATTATGATTTTGACTTCTAACACTGAAGCTACTGAAAATAAGGTCTAGTTTTTTAATTACGCATACACTGTAAAGGGATTTCAGTACCATAGTAAAAACTCGCTGCAACTGCTTGAATTGAAGGAGAACAACAACAACAAACAATGCTATTTAAACGTTTTCTTTGTGATATTCTTTAGCTAAATAGTGGCTGTAAAACACAATGCTTTGACACAACTGAACATACACCTACACAAGACTTACCTTCGCGGTTAGTCTAGTGGACAATGCATTTTCAAGTAAATACTGTTGCGCACGGCTAACCATGACAAAGAGCGCATTGACTTACCACCGCCACTAACTCGAATAGAAATGGAAGTCCCGTAAGTTTTCACGTTTTAACTGCACCCGTGTAAAGAATTCAAAACGGTAAAACAATTCAATTTCTAGGGTGATACGGGTACTGATCGATAAACAGGATTCTGTTTAGTGAAGTTTGAACGGGGTCGACCACCGAACTAACACAAAAACGCGAGGGTCAAAGTACAAAAATGCCTTACGTACGTCCAAACATATATATAAACTAGTGGTGTGCTTGAGCACAAATGGCGAGCGAGCCTGATAGTTAGGTAACATAAAATGTTTACTCTATGTTTTTAGCTACTACTTCATGCAAACAACTATAATGCAGTTTATGACATTTGATTTCAGCAAACAAATCAAATCACCTCTTACCTTATTAATGGTAACTTTTGTAGTATCAAACATCAACCATTCTGATAATCTCAATCACCATTAACTCTTGAACAAGCTCTCAGCTACGATAAAAAATAAACCAGTGTTATTATTTGTAATTTTAGCCAACAAATATGGAATTACTACTTACATCATTCTTGAGTATTGATAACTTCTGTAGTATCAAATTGAAGTTATTTTGACCATCTGAATTACATTGAATTCTTGACAACAAGCTCTCACCTACAAAAACAAAAGACAATCAATTTTAGCACACAATACAAAATTACTTTCTTACCTCATTTTCTTGAGCAGTGGTAACTTTTGTAGTACCAAATTTGAGCCAATCTGACGACTTGAATTTACCAGTCACTGTTGACTAGCTCTTAGCTACAAAAAAGAAAGGCCAGAGTTAATTTTGCATATTTAGCTAACAAATATGGAATTACGTACTTATCTCAGCTTCCCTCGAGAAGTAGTATCTTCCTTAGATGAATACTACGGCCATTCTGACTACCAACAGCTCTTGACACCCAACAACTGGGCACTAACAAAATCCGTATCCCCCCATAAAAAACAGCTAAGTTGTGACATTAAGAAGTCTGGAAAAGGTCTTCAATGCCATAGTAACCCTGTCCGACATCAACTTTTTTGTGTCTTGAAAACAGCGTTTATAGGCAGAATTTTCCTCTCATACTTTGGAGCTTAGTATAAAGTAAGGTTTCTTAATGCTGTAGTTTCAGAATAAACTGGGAGTCAAGCCTAAATAGCCGTGTTTTTAGGGCAAAAAATTTCCCCGCACGCGCGTTTAAAGAGCATACGTACCATCCATCCATACATACATATATATAACATATACCCGATTTTGCATTATCCACCCCTAATACTGTCTCGCTCGCCAACAAACAAACATCCCCGATTTTCAATTGTGTTACCCCTATAAGTGTCTCGCTCGCCAATTATGCTACAGCGCTTCAACCTAATAGTGTATACTACTCTAATTTTGTGAGAAGATTTTATTTAAGAAACTAAAAATAATTTAGTGGTATGGCAAGCCAAATCCTTTGCCTAATTGCTCCCTCATAATTATAGGGTCTGGTCAATAGTCTACATCAAATGTTTAACTCCCCAGAATCTGGGGGAACGTATAATGTGTGTACAGGTTATGGGAAGGGTGCGTTTTTTTATTAAAATATTATTTTGCGAGTATTTCGGTACATCTTCTTTTCGTGGGAAGTCCGGTTATTCATATGCGCAAATGTTATTGATGAACTCGAAGTTAAACGTTACATTCCAACAGAGCGAGTAGGTGTGGCCAATTGACCAGACCCTTCCATGCGGAGCGATTAGGTAAAAGGTCTTGCTTGTGAGAGTATAATTTAGGAGCATAGCCTCAGCCTTGCTCTTTATCTGGCCGCCAAGTTAAGGATTTGCTTAAAATTTTTTTCAGTCATATTGAAATGTCTTTCTGAATGATTTATTGAAGAGTAGTGCCCATGGTTGACCCATTGTAGATAAAGACAATAAATTAGCATAAGGATATAATGACAGCTTGATGTGTGAGACTCCTACAGAATGCTTCAAGGGTAAAAGGACTCTCATGCCTATTGAACAAAACTTTTTTTTTGGTACCAGATATGGAAGATAATAGCATGTGCTTAAATACACTTGGGAATCCGTGAAGTTGCATACACAACAGCTTGGTCATTGAATTGTGTGTGTGGAGACACTTTACCAGTTCCTTTAATCCCATTCTGTTGTTGTACGTTATATTTTGCAGCTGGTTGTCTTCACTCTGGTCAGAGTGGTACTGGCTATGGTGTGCACTATTTGTGAATTCTACTTCTACAGGTGAAGACTCATCCGTTAGTAACAAGCACTATAACATAACATGTACATAGTTAATAGTTAGGCCATTATAAAGCAGTAGATACTAAGACTGTTTCTGGTTTGTATAATTAAAGTATAGCACCACACTGCAGTTGAATTCAACAGCACGACAAAGTTGAAGTGCACTTAACCATTTAACAGAATTAAAGTTCTGTACAAGTTGAAGTATACCGGCTGTACTCACCATTTAATAGCGCTAGAAAACGAGTGCAGTTTTACAAGTGGGTCTCATAGTGGGCTATGCATTGTTGGTTGATAAAGTAAACTATTATCAAAGTATTCGGGTCTGCCCCCTGGAGGATAGCTTGCTTTCAGGCACGACAGTCATTGCCAAAATATGGTCGACAATTTCGTTACTCATTTCAAGTGCTGGTGTACCCATGCAGTATTGCAGAGTAAAAAAAACAACTTAGCCTGAAGTTTATCACAAATGTACAATGCAATAGATCATTGGTAAACACTATAAGGCATCGAGTTGCAATAACAACAACAACAACAACAACATGCAGCGAAGTCATTTTTTTTTGTATTATCGGTTACACACAGAAAGTAATCTCACTTGTAATTGACTGATTACCTGTGGCTTCTCGTTGAGCGTTAATCCCGGGGTTTTGGTAAGTTGATCATTTTAGCTAACGGCCTAGACAAAATTGCATCTGTTGTCCGAACCTGACTTACATTCTGAGTTCTTTTCTTGTTCTCTCTTACATTCTGCTGTACTATTGCTTGCATAATCAAGCCTTGTATATGTCTTCCTCTCTTAGTATTTTTTTCCTCTCTTCCTCACAAATAGAGCAGTGTTGTCCAAGTACGGTGGAGGGGTGGCCCGGTGGTTACTCGTCTTCATGGTGTGTGGGTGTGGCATGTACATCTCTTCTACGGCCTTCCTTCCCTCCAGTTTCTCCATGTACCTCACCATGGTTGCCATGGGGGCGTGGTTTAATCAGAACCATGAGGTAATGCCACAAAATTTAGTCTATTAGTAGTCTATAAATTCCACACCTTACCTATTGTATATCTCATGTTGAACCAAAGATATTAGCAAATATTATGAGAAATTATTATTGTTATTGTACCTTTTGTTGGTGTTGTTTTCTAGTTAGCCATTTTTTCTGTAGCCGTGAGTTCCCTGGTAGGCTGGCCTTTTGCTGGAATTCTTGGGTAAGTATCATCACTTGTAATGACAACAATTTTTCTATCATACATTCTTGTGACAACATGACAACATAAACTGAAGTTTAAATTACTGGTACTAGATTATTTGAGAAATATTAATGAATAAAGTTAACAAGTATCTTTAAAGTTTCTCTATGTTGCCGGTGTCAGTTAGTTTTGATTGTATTGTTTATTCAGAGTTCCCATTGCCTTCAGCATCATCATGAAACGTGGTGTTTTGTTCTTTCTGTTGATGTCAGCATTCAGCTTTGTGGTGATTTCGGTAAGTAGTGGTTGCGGTTACCCTAATAAGTTAATTGGGAGTCTAACATGTCAGTGCTAACGAGAGTGACCCTATAATTTGTAGACAATTTCCCCTTTACCTGGCAGTAAGTAGCCTTGCAGTGATTAAAAATTTTGTTCACTTTTCTAGCACTCCCTGCTTATTATCAGAGTGATTGTGTAATTACTTGTTGCTATAGCAGCTTAATTAGTTAATACTGTCGTGATCTATTCATCAAGTCATACACTTATTGGCTTATCGAAGTATTGACTTCAAAAGAGGTAACCTTTACAAGTTGCTACTAGCTTGTGGTAAAGGGTTTATCTGTACTCTTGTGCTTGGGAAAACTGAAAGGTTGATTTGTTGGTGACTATTTTTGGTAAGGAGTGTCAAGTCTTGGCAAGTGTAGATTTGAACCTGCATATTTCAAGTTGGGCAATACGGAACTGGGAAACATGGAACTGGAAAATATGTTGCTCAGACTGCATGTGCAGGAGAAATACTGTGTACTTGTTCCCCCCTTTCTTTCTCTCTCCCTCTCTCTCCCTCTCTCTCTCCCATATATATATACAAAACTCTTCATTGATATTACATGTGATTACAATCATCAATGAGGGGTGGTATGATCTAGCTTTAAACTTGTCTAACTATTCTACAAAAATAGTGCACAATAGACTAGTACCACACACAGCAAATAAGTTTAATATTTATGTTATTTCTGGAACACCAGATCTTATATGACCCAATAATGGCCAGTCTGGTAGTCTCTCTCATAAGAGACTTTGTCACCGTCTTGGACAAACCAACTATTTGTCGTAATTGACTGAATCCACTAATGTTGGGTAAGCCACGAGATCCTACCTCAATTGTCAAGAAGGTAGTTGCATATCCAGACCCTTTGATGCGGGACACTAGCTCATGATATTTCACTTCTTTCCTTTTAGCTGCTTCTTCAAGGAGTGTATCGAAGGGTATTGTTAACTCCAGTAGTGTTACAGACTTGGTTGTGTCATTCCACAATATCATGTCCGGTCTTTGATCAGTAGCTGCAAGATATTGTGGGAAGCTATATTCAGAGCCTAAATCTGTGGTGGTCTCAAATCCCTCTGGTAGATTTAGAATGATAGTCCTGCTGATCTCTGCAAGGACAAGGTCATGCCTTTCATTGTACCTTCTTAAATTGAGAGCCACTTCACAGTTGTTCAGTACGTGAAGTAAAGTTTGTTTTTCCTTTTTGCATAGAGGACAAATAGGGGTTTCTTTTTTCCCCCAAAGGTGAAGGTTCGCATTATGTGGAAGAGTTTCATGGGCTGCATTTAACACAAATTTCCATTCATTTTCAGGAATTGTATTTAGTGTCTGGGCCCAGATCTCTCTCCCTCTCTCTCTCTCTCTCCCTCTCTCTCCCTCTCTCTCTCCCCTCTCTCTCCCTCTCTCCTCCCTCTCTCTCTCTCCCCCCTCCTCTCCCTCTCTCCCTCCTCTTCCCCCTCTCCTCCCTCTCTCTCCCTCTCTCTCCCTCTCTCTCTCCCCCTCTCTCTCCCTCTCTCTCTCCCTCTCTCTCTCTCTCTATGTCTTTATTTTGATGTCTGTGTGTTGATAGTGGACATTGAAAATGCCCAGTATCCAGATCGTCGAGTAGAGTGGGCATCAACTGTAGCACTCACTGTTCGACTTACTAGAAGGAGTGAGTGTAGAGCAATGCAGTGTGGGAGACATACCTTAAGTTCACAGAGTGACTACAGTCGTACAGTGTTACTTATTTTTTGGGTAAAGTTAATATTAGCAGGCTCTATCTAGAAAAGTTTGTTTGGGATGAGGGGAGCTCAAGCTTGAGAAAACTGAAAGGTTCTACCATACCAAACATATGGGGGAATAGGAAATGGGTGCTGTCACATAGCAACGCCTGCACTCCAGCTGAATAGTCGCGCAGTATCTATCACAGAAGCACCCGTGAAATGCAGCTGAGCCTCGCTCACTACTATACGCGTACGGTTACGGCAGGGCGGAGTCAACTTACAATAAAAAACCCTCGCGCTCTAAAGTAATGGATCCAGAATCTTCTCTCATGTACTGCTCAGGAATGGACGAACGGCTATGGTTCGAACTTTGCCAAGGCTTAGGGCCACGAGGGCTCGACCCTGTAATGCTGAGATATTTTTAATTTATGGAATTTCACGGAAATAATCGACAATAATTCACGTGGTAAGGTGAGTAAATAGAAAACTAAAATAGAATTCGACGAAAACTCACCGTTATGGCATGCACGCAGGGATAAGAAAATAGTATACAGCAAATCATCTCTAAACTTCAGCGGTAGCCGTGCAGTATTGTGGTGAAGTCCAATATGGTGACGGGGCTACTTCTTGAGATGTGACGGACTTCCAATCTTTATTCTTGGTAGGTGCTTTCTCCTAGTAGTACTTGCTGGCCTGCAGAAATTAAATAACTCGGGGAATAGCAGAAGTAAGTTTAACACTCCCTGTCCGTTGCTTCTATGTGAGCTCCCACCAATAAACTGGTGAAACAGCCGGGCTTAACTGATACCTGAAATGCTCTGTGTTGTAAACCCACACCAGTGAAAGCTGGATTGTATTCAACAAATTGTAGATTCAAAAATTTTTTTTTGGTCCAGTACTACATTTATATTGATACACAGGTAATAATCCCCTTTTCCTGTATTGTGTTTGTTGACTGGCTTCATAATTGAATGCAGTTTCAAATCTATTGATTGTGGGCTACTTTCAATATTCAATAGAGGTCAATAAAAGGTGTAATAAAATCTCCCTGGATACTTTCTATCATAGTCCCC
>WLWD01006209.1_pt1 | contig 88604 bp, 65 predicted proteins | sample 6712731 | NCBI WGS metagenome assembly WLWD01 (sample SAMN12718690, study PRJNA576275) | sponge metagenome | isolation source: marine sponge | host: Mycale hentscheli | place: New Zealand: South Island, Marlborough, Capsize Point | collected 2014-11-01
GGGAAGTAAAGGAACTGCTCAATGATCCATCATGGAAGTATATTCACCGAAGTCCCAATAGCAGTGAATCAGGAGAAATTCAAGTGGAGATAGATATTGGTATAGCTTCTCCAGAGCCATATGCCACAAATGTGCTTACAATAGTGGGTACGAATGATGTCACAAAACGATTAGTAGTCTGATATTATGTTCATTGTATGATGTACTTGTGCTTCTGTCTACTTGTAGATTCTTTAGCTTTCTTGAGAGAAGGAATCCTGCCATTTGTTAGTATCTTTTTTAATGAATTTGGTCAAGCATTGATGTTGGAAGAGGACCACAAAGTAGTTGCTGCTAATATTTATGCTTCTATGAAGGTACTAACCAAGAGTTATGTTGTGGACTTTTAAATAATATTACCTATTAGTAACAATCTTTATTTACCTTTCCTTGTTTAATAATAGAAATTACATCCTTACATGACTGGTAAGAAGGTGTACTTTTCTGATGAAGTTCAGGTAAAGGTTTACTACAGATCTTTACTTGTGATACAGGAATTTAAGTTGGATGAGGACGACGTAAGTTTTGGGAGCATTAAATTATGCTCTTCTCTAGGAAACTATTTTCCTGTAGATTTTTCATGTGTCCTCAGAGATGCTTGAGCAGAAGCTAATGACAGCAGCCAGGAAGATATATGCTCTCAGATATTCACCAGAGACTGAAGTGAACTCTAAGTTCAAGTTGTATGTGTGCAACTATAAAGCAGCCTTTGAGGGCAGGAACACACAGAGACATCAACTTGTTAACATAAGAAAAAAGAAAGGAGTTTCTAAAACTCGTGGTAGGGAGATAAAGATACTAGTTATAAGGAAAATATAAACAGAAGTTTTAAAGGATAGTTTTAAATGCTTGAGATATTTTAAACAAAGTCATTAATACTGCAGTTTTTATTTAATATTTTAGGAATAAATTTCCATGTTGGCACACTCTAATTAATTTAAAACTATTTTTAAGTTTTAATTAATGATGAAAAATCGTATAGTTAAAACTTCATATGTATGATAATTAATTCCAGCTTACAGTGAATTTACTGATGAGGAGATGCTCAGACCAGGAGTGAAGTACTTGCCTCTAGGAAGACCTTTCCAAGAATTTGTCTCAGTAATGAAGTATGTGTTGACTAATTTCCAATCGATAAACTTTTACAATGTTTTTATTTGAAATTAGAAAAAAGGAAAGTGATATTCTTGAGGAGTTGTCTATGGGAAACACCCTAGGAGATACACTAGGCAACACTATGGGTGTAGCTTCAAGGCATTTGGTTTCAAGGCAAGTATTTTAGTGTAGTTAAAATTGGTCACTTGATCAGAAGACCTGTCTAGTTCAAAGGGTATATTAAGAAGTCCAGTAGACGAAGCATAAAGCAATAAAGAAACAGGCATTGAGTTAGTATGATAGACGTATTTCAATTCTGTGTGTTGTTTGTGAAAGTATATTTACATGTTTGTAAAGAGAGAGATAAAGAGAAAGACAACAGGGCATGACCATCAGAGAGAGAGAGAGAGAGAGTTTATGAGAAATTAAATTTTAAATGAAGTTATTTTTAAGTTGGTATTTGCCAGGCAATAATATAGCTAGAATGTATGTATATTCAAGATACTTTATCTCACTTGGTTCCTGACTTTGACAAAGAAGAATCTAGCACAGAGCAAAAACTTGAATTACTTGCAGTCACATATTTAAGAAATTTCATATTTTCACCACATTTTCCATAGAGGATAGGGCTAAATGCCCTGCACTAAGGACATTTAGCCCTATTCTCTATCAAAAAAGTGGGAGAAACATAAAATTTCCTAAATACGTGATTACAGGAAATTCAAGTTTTTGCCCTGTATAGATTTCTTTTTTTTTTTCCAACAATTTGCTTCCATGTGATTTTAGGACTAATAATATTTTTGGAAATGTTTCGGAGAGCAACGAAGTAAGTTACGTGCCCAAGGATCCAAAGGAAACTTTGATCAAGCAGTTAGAGTAAGTTTCTAAATATAGTCACGTATAATTAGAATTTCACATTACCAGTAACTATTGCACTTGCAGGATATCTCTCATGAGAAGCAAGAAAGGTCTGCAACAAGATGGCTTTGACTTTGATACTCAAACTGAACTCGACATTAAGTGCCTTCAAACACTCAGAGCTATGATATACAATGAAGTCATTCAAATAGATGAAAAACTGAAAAATACAAATCCAGAAAAGTTTAGAAAGTAAGTTTATAGACAACATGATGTTATTAAGACTGTATTGAACAGTAGAGCAATCACCTCAAATTTATTCATGAAATGAAATTTTTTATCAAAAAGAAAGAGAATTAATCAGCTACGAGAAAGGTCATTAATTGTATGTATTTAAGTACTGTGAAATTTCTTTCACTTTAAAGGGTAGAATATGAACTATAGGCTTAAAATAGTTACTGATTTAGGCATACATTTTTTTACAATTGTAGGCAATGCAAACTCTACCTTCATCCTATTCAAACTGAAATTCATAATCTGGGTGATAAAGTCTCCACTGTAAGTTTTTATTCTCCAATTATTGAATCGTAGTTTATAGTTTGTATTTATTGTATGTGTTTTAGTACTTGTCACTGTTGTCTCATCCCAATGAGAGAATAGTAAATGAAGTTTTAGCCTTCTTGGATGTTCTGCTGGAGAATTCTGACGAGTCAGTGCAAGAAGGTTTCAATCATTCCACTAGATTTCAAGATCAGAACGTCTTTCCCACCTTAAAGTCCGTGTTAAACAGAGTTTCTGTGCTGCATAATGAGAAGTAAATCTGTATATTTCATTCTACACATGATATTTACATGTGTTTTTATTGCTATTTATGTAGACATGAGCTAATTACAATGACAAAGTCGAGGAACTCATCTGATCGTCGATTGGTGAGTAGCAAGAGAGACTTAGTTGGGGAGAAGGAGGCAGCCACTTACTGTAATACATATTGGTGGGCACTTCCCTCCAAAGTGAACTTGTAGAACTCTAGTATAACTGTGACTTATTGTACTATTATCTATTTAGGTGCGCCTTTCAGAAGCAGACCTTCTGAAGCCCAAAGCCGACCAAATGCAAGAAAAGAGTCGAGTTGAAGGAGATGGCACAATTGTTATTCCAAGAAGAAGGCGTGGAGCTTTCTTTTCTAACTGGTTCAGGAGGACTACTACCACACGAGTGGTTCTGGTTGGTGGACGAAAGAGAGTTCCATTTTTAACACTCTATCAGGTACAGCTGATAAAAGAAACTTCCGTAGCTATTTGTGTATGTATTATTCACTAAGAATACTAATTAATAATTCAGCAAAGTAAGAGAAGCTAACTCAAGTGTTTCATTTACCATTTTTGCCAGCAATGCGCCTGCTGGTGCTATGAAGTTATATAGCAATCTTGATCGAAGCTTGCTTCTTTGACTTCAATGGAACGATTTTTAAGTTACAAGTTGCTAAAACAGTAGAAAGCAAGTATTGGTTACCTGCCACACTCAAGCATGTAGTACACATAAATTAAATTACCATTTTTTTGTGTTTATAGCTACATGCATTCCATCATAACTCTATGGGTTTTGTTCCATTGTCATTTGCAATGTATTGTATGCTATACTTAATTTGGATGGAGTTTGAGTTGGACTGCTTAACTGCAGTTTGTGACTATAACTGGGCATTTTAGAGTGTTTCTCTAGTATGCTACATGTCAGATTAAAAGTATAACTCAATTTTATAATGACATGCATTACGGTGTTCCATGAAATTGTAATAGTCAAGATGTTCAATGAATATAATTTGAGTCTGATAGCATATAGGTCAGGGAGTCTTTACCCAATAGTCAGCAAACTCTATCAAATATATAGCCTAGAATAACACTCCTAGGATACAATATTTGCATTGTTTTCCTGAATTTGCTTATTTACCTGTAGCATGTTGCTTTGTATCGCTTGCTCACAATCAGTCTTTTAGGTTGAGCCACATTAATTTTGTGACTTAAATGTATGTTTATGGGAATAAATGCCAACATTGTAGTACTAATCAGTAAGTTTATTGAGTAATGATTCGACATTCTTGTGAAGGAAAAATGAATTCTGTATTTACACTTACCTATTGCTTGATTGAAAATATCAATCCATAACATTCATTATTGTATCTTGAATTTTGAAATACAGACCTCTCAGTACAGTTCTTCAAGCCGCCAGGAAGTAGGAGACCTGCAGCAACTGTGTGATGTCAGTAGGGTCACTCTTGTATCCAAAGTTCTGGCCCTAGTATGTGATGGGCAGTTCAGACAAATGCAGAACTTCTTACGAGAACAGACTGAAAGCCTTCAGAGCATCAACATGGTCGCCGAACTGACTTCCTTTCTTCACCAAATTTATGAGACACGGTCTTTCAGCTCTGACACTTTACAAGTATTTTGTCAAATTCTTCAAGCTCTTGTAGAGATGTGCACAGGGAATTTCAGAAACTGTGAAGAAGTGTTTGAAGCCAACATTATGTCAGTACTCAATTATGTGTTTCAAATAGACATTACAGAAGTGAAAGGAGACAGACAATCAGCCAATGAGTTCACTGCTACTGTCCTTACTAACTTCAATGATTTAGAGAGTATGGCTGAAGGGCTAGCAACCACGACGACAAGTGAAAACAAGGTAGACTACGTGGAATTGTGTAACAGAGCACTTCAGCTCAAAGGTACTGCAGTAGAACTCCTCAAAGTAATGTTGGAAAAAATCTCATCCAAAACTGAGTCTTTGGCACAACAAATATTTGGAGGTCTAGATATCTATGCTTTACAGTGGACAATGGTGGACTTCTATACTCTCCAAGATGACAAGGGCATAGCTCAACAGCACATGTCAGACTTTGCCAGTAGATCACTGTTTGTGACTTACAATATTTTCATGGATCTTTTTGACAATAATGCAGCTCCATTGAAAACACTAGGTAATATTGATGATGTAATGAGCATGTTCAAAGAAAATATTAGAGGATTTTGTGTTTTTTTCCTTGATAGCTCTGATATATTCAAGGATAAGGTGTAAAATCTGTTACGGTAAAATCATTTTTGAAATATTCAGGGCCAAGATCATTTTCTTATTTGTTGTGTGACATATTTCATTTGATAGAGCCAAATGAGAAAGAACCACAAGGTGTGGGAGTACTGTAGGGATCAGTCCCACAAGATTGAGATTGTTTACAAAGATGAAGAATCGGGAGAAGAAGTACTCACCAACGTGCATTTCAACTTGAAGATCGAGGTAAATTGTTAGATAGTAGTACAGATTTTATTGCAGATGTCATGTTCTGATCTAGAGTGAAATTTCTGAGAGTGTGAAGGAGTCTTTGAAGTATGGAATAGACAGAACTACTTATGCTGACAAAATGCGAGACTTTCAAAAATGGATGGTAGCTGTGAAGAAGGATACCTTGTACCGAGTAAGTGTATTTAGTTTGAAAAACTCCTTTAAAAAAAGTCACAAAAAGCTGTTGGAGATACTTAATGACTCTAACAAAAGGTAGAAGTTAAAGAAAACTAGTCTCCTTAATTAATCATGGAGAAAAGTGGCACACTTATAGATACCATTGAAGGCATCATAGCAATAATATGAAGATATTCCAGGAGTTCCAGTGAATGCTGTAAACATTTTATTCCTTCTTAATGATTATTTTCAGTAAATTAGACTAGATTGTTGTAATTTGCTTATAAAAGCAAAACACTAAGTATGTTTATTATACTGAAGTGGATAAAATTAAGGCAAAACTGCCACGGAACTATTTTATACAGACTTGATCATTAGTTAAATGTCGTCAAATTGTGAATATTTGATGTAATACAGGACTGGCTGACAAAGAAGCATTTGAACAGTATTTCCTGGTTCAGGTAAGTATTAGAATAACAATATGATTAGTGTCTTTTTCTACTTTAATCAGTAAATGAGTTTAGAAACAATAGTTACTAAGGAGGTAGTGGTCAATTTAGTGCTCAAGAGTGGTTTATTAGGTCCTTCATTTTTTTCATACTTAGCTTTTATCGATAATAACAAGATACATTTTAATGCTTTGAATTGCAGTAGTAAGAGGTATTGGCTGCTTCTCTTCCTGACTCTTGTCATGAACATCATTGTCATTGTGTCTTACCGAGCTCCTTCTCCAAACACATCTACTCCCACATTTCCAGAATTCATATATGACATTGTGCCACTCCTTATCTACATCGTCGGTGGAGTTCACACATTCTTTGCTGGGTGGATGGCTATGGAATACTTAATATTAACTGGACCTCATTTTGTCCTGCCCAAGTTTCTGTATCGCATAAACATTACTCCTGACAAGTTCAACCAATATCGTCTCACTGCCTGGATGACAAGGTAGATAGATACTGGCTGAGTCTATGAAAATATTTCATATGTTCTAGCTAAAAATAATTGCATGATTAGTTGTGCATTAGTATTGTGATAATAATTAACAAGCTGATACCTGATTGTGTTAGAATACGACTTCTGCCTCGCTTCAACCGGACTTATTCTAGCGTGAATATATTCGGACCAACAACAAGCTACATATTTCTATTTGTGGCCAGTTCTGTTCTTTCCTTGTTCTTTGGAGGATACTTTTATAGCATATGTCTTCTTTATGTCACTATTAACAATGACATTCTTCAAAGAGTACTGAGATCTGTCACTAAGAATGGTTAGTGTCTTGTAGTAATTTATTTCAGTCTTTGTTCACTATACCTCAAATGATGCATTAGTAAAGTTTAAAAAATCCACTGATGTGGGAGCAGGTTTAGAAGTTACTTCAGAGTTAACATAATGAGAATATTGAATAAGCAGACTGAAGATTTAGGCTATTAATTGTACATCATAATAGAAATTATAGTTCTTGCTAATAATGTAGTTTCCCTTTTTGTTATCGTTTGATCTCAGGTAAATCTCTTCTGTGGATGGCCATTTTATTGCTGATTATCCTCTTCATGTACAGTGTGCTGAGTTTTGCATTTTTCCAGTCTGACTTTCAAAGTACGCAAGGTTTTCAATGCCAAACTTTGGATCAGTGTTTCATATCCGTCATCAGGAATGGACTATTGGGAAGTTTTTTGGTAAGCTATATATTATTTATTCTAAACAGAAGACTGAATTAGTTTTTTCCCTCTTTTATTTAGAGGATTAGAACGGCTACATTTGATCAAGCCAGAGGTCGATTCTTTTTTGACATTACATTTTTCATCATAGTCATCACTATTGGACTAAATGTTGTGTTCGGTATTATCTTGGACGCGTATAATGAGCTACGTAACCAACGAGTAAGTTAATAGAGGTTGTAAAGTATACTTGTTTATTGGCTCTAACTTAATGATTAGTTGTTTATTCTATTTTATATTTTCTTAAATTGTAACTCTTGTAATATGAAACCATAGACATTATCATAGTTTATATTCCTAATACTACAGCATTTAAATTATGTGAACCATGATACTATATGAAGGTTTATAACTAGTATAGCTTGTTGTACTGTTCAAACCAATTAAAATGTAACTCTCTGAAAGAAATTAATAGCTGTCGTACAAATTGTATTTTTATAGTATCAAGCAGAGAATGATATGAAGAGCACCTGCTTTGTCTGTGACCTGCCCAGCCACCATTTTGAAAAACGAGCACACAATGTAAGTACCAACACCACAATAGCCAGTTAAGATAATGTGATGACAACACTTATCATTTGTACTAGGATTTCAAGACTCACGTGAAGCAAGACCATAGCATGTGGGCGTACATCTACTACTCCATATACCTTGACATGATAGATACATACAATCATCACGCCATTGAACAATATGTGTATAAAAAGGTATGATAGTGTAACTAAATTGTATCAACTTCAATTACAGTAATAGGTAGGGAAAACTTCATGTATAACTTTGCATCTCATTTGAATTTTTGCAGATAAGTGAAGGAAAGACAGACTATCTTCCTTATAATAAAGCACTTGTATTGGAAGGAATAGAAGGTGATGGAGAGCAGCTGAAGAAAGATATTCAATCAATTGTTGACAACAAGTTTATAAAAATTGGACATCGCTTTGATGTACTCCAGGTAGTGACAATAGCTATTATATCATAAATGAATACCTTCACATGTCATTTATTCACCCTTACAGGAGAAGTATGACTCACTGCTTTCAGCTCAAGGAAGGAGTGGATTCAAACTGTAGTATTTCATTTCATTTTACATTTCTTGTAGCCATTTGTTTTAAATGTTGCTTGTTAATAAGAACATTTTCAAGATTAGTCACTTTTACTTGTAATGTCATATTATAATGTTCTAATGAATTTTGTTTTAAAATGATTGTAAATTTGAAGCTAAATACTTGAATGTGCTAACAGTGCCGCCGCCATTAGCTACATCCACAACATTTAGCTATGAGGATGGATGACTGGAAAGTGGCAATATTTGACAGAAAGTGGGGAATGCAAAAAAAATCAAGCAGCAGAGCAGTTTTGTGTATACTTGGCTGTTCTGCTACCCAGTCATTCTGCAGTATTCCTTGAAATTGAAACATTAGTTGAGATGTTGGTGGCACTTAACTCTGGGAACTGTAATCTAGGCAACTTAATGGGTAATAAGCCAACCAGATGATGCGTACATGAAGCCCTAACCATTTCACCAATATAATCCTGTCATGTTAGGGGCTAGCACCCTTTTAGTCAACATGGGTGGGTGGCAGCAAAACGTGAGAAAGGGTGTGGTGCTCAAATTTTTTTTTACGAATATCCCAGTTTTCACTGGCTTCACTCACTTGCAAATGTATTTAAAGTGTTGTGATAGATTTGAACTTATTCATAGACTAACAGTAGAGAGTATAAGTCCAGCTACATAACATAAAAAATTTAAGCCGTAATAAACAATACAAAAATGAAGTGCTGGCAAGGCAAAAGATCATGCAATTACAAAAATAAAATAATTAAATAAATAAATAATAACATCAGTAACAACAACAACAACAATAATAACAACAACAACAACAACAACAATAATAATAATAATAATAATAATAAAATAGTCAAACAAAACAAATAAATAATAAATAAAGAAAGTGAATGTAATTAATTAAATATTAAAAATAATAATAAAGGATAGTTCCAGAAATACACAGTTGACACATACGTTTTTTTTTTTTTTTTAATACCATCTGACCAAATCGCCAATGTCAAATCATTCCGGTAAAGGGTCTATATTATAGCGACCAATCGCGCACGAGCCAGGAAGTCCTTGAATTGTGACTAATATTTTGAAGGGTACATGTACTAACGCATCCATTTTTTTTGCAACTAAAAAAATAATCTAATAATGCTGAGACTTGCTTAGCTCCTGTAGTATCAGAAGGAATCTGGGTAATAAAGGGTATTACAAAAACAAACAACAACAAAATAAAAAAAAACAAATGCGACAAAAAAAACACAATTTGCCCAAAAATAGCAACGCAATCGCTCAGTGACAACATTTACAAGGAACACTAGTCCGCTCGCTTCCCTCTCTGGCTAAACAACAGTTAAGGAGGATAAATTCAACATTAGCTGTAGCCTTTTAGCAGAAATTCTAAATTTAGTCACACATTTTCTAGATACTCGGTGTGTTGTAAGTGCACCCGCCAAAGACCCTGCGGAGAAGTATTAAATATTTACATGCAGACAGTTGACTCGAATTGGAACACCCAAGAGTACACACGCCAATAAAATCCTAACATTTAGCGAAGAGCCGCGCCCACTTAAGTTCAGTCGGCCAATTTATCGAGTGGGCGGTCCATTTAGCCTTACTCAATCGCGGGTGAGTGTTTCCCCTATTCTGATGCTGATTTTATAGCCCCTTTCAACCGTAGCTGGACAGCCTGCTCGTTGGAGATAGGCTGCATGCAAATATTTGGCTGAAGCAGTTCCAGATTGTATGTTAAGTAGCTAAAGAAATAAAATTATGGCTGTTAAGAAAACTGAGTCCAGCAACCTAAATATTGGAGATGTAGTTCTCTTATATTATAAAGCTGAAAGCAAGCAAGCTGTACAAGGCAAGCAGAAAAGTGGATATATTATAGCAGATCTATCAGGGTAAGCCATAGTAAAATTTGGTACAGGGTTCTAGGAAACACTTAATTCAAAATCAGCATCTGTGTCTACCTTATCGCAGGGTACTATCTCAGCAACTTCTTATTATACAGCCAACTGACAGGGACAGCTCCATTTTGTCGGCCATTCAATGTAAGTATTTGCCATATAGCTATTCCCATCGATTTATCAGATGGACAGAGATTGTTGAATACATGTAGGAGGCTGAAAATAGTTACTGTCCCATTCCTTAACAAAATATTGCATTCTGCAAGAACAAACAACAACAGAACAAAAGCAGAAACCAACTTACATTTAGTTCTGTCTGAACTGAATTTAGCTAGAATTTTTAATTTTTTTGTCACTTTTAATTTTTGCAATACATCTCTAAAATCAGATTTTTGTTTGTTGAGGCCTCTGAAGCAGAAATAGAGTCCTTCATGTATGGCAGCAGTAAACATTCTGCAGGGGCATTCAATTTGAATTACAGTGTGTTGGGATTTTAATTATAGACCCACTTTTAATCATTAATAAAGCTTTATAATTAATTTATGATTCTTTTCTTATCCTAAGTATTTGAAATTAAAATATTATATTAAATAATAGACTCTTGATTGTGTAAGGAAAATAAAATTTTAGCTAATAATTGTACATTTATTTAAAAAATAGCATCATTTAATAGTTATTTATGTATACAATACACTTCTTCACAACACAGATGGCACATACAGAGTGCTAGCAGCCAACAAATATGAAGCACAAACTCGTTATCAGGCTCTGGAAGACAAGTTAAATGAAGTGAAGAGAAAGTAAGTAATGTTTTGATATTATTACTACTTGCTATTCTGCTCATGATGATAAATTACTTTATTCCTTTGGCTCACTTGAATAGCATTTTAAACCAATTGTCTGAGATAAAGATTGGAACACACTTTAGAAGATAGGATTATTAAGAACCCTTAGGGAAAGATGTGGAATTTTCTGTTGTCATGTATCTAGGAAATATCATATTTTTACACCTCCTTTTCAGTAGAAGATAGAGCTTCCATCTTTTTGCCCTGTGATTTCCTATTTTATTATCCAAAAATTATGAGTTGGAAAGCTATTCATTCAATTAGTGGTTTGTCTTAGCACAAAAGTCAAGCAAGCTAGCTTAGCTATAGTCCAATGTATAATATTTCACAGTTTCTACCACACTTTCAAACAAACTTTACTTTTTCTATGAGCAATCTAGTTGAGCTTAACTTCCTAGCATGATAAAAATAGTTGTCTTAGTTACAGTGACTATGCCCTTCTATGAATTCTAGTTATATTGAAGGTCAAGTCTAATTTTTAGTACTGCCCTAAAGCTGAAGTGCATTCTCTTGTTTGTCAGGCAAAAAAAAAAAAAAAAAAATTGTTGTTTTTTGAACTTGTAAGCTTCTAAATATTTTATTTGAAAATTAGCAGAATTCCAGCTCTGCAATGGGTAATACTTTAATTGTTCCTTCACATACTGCATGCTTGCAGTCACATGCTAATGAATTTATTTAAAGCAGATGTCTCCTCCTGTCACTTCCAATACAATTGCAATGAACAGACTTCAGTAAATTGGTTATTATACATCCATTTATATTTATATGTGGCTCAGTGGCTGGACCAAAGCTTAGCTGTAGACGAGGCTAAGAATAAACATTGGGTTCGGGCGATGGACATGAATGTTATTTTGCCGAGTTACGCCCACCTTAGACACATACTAATCGTGTTCATTATATCTCAAATAGTACACTAATTATATTTGAGGAAAATTAATCTTTCTTCACACACACACACACACACACACACATAGTGGGAAATGTACAATCATTTCCTAATTCAGAACAGAAGTGAATTTCCTTTACTCAGCTTGACACTTGGCAATTATTTCACTGGGAAGATCTAGGAAAAGCTTATTTCCTATAGTGTATTTATCAATCAACTTAATGAAGTGTTTCACTGCTTTAATGTCATTCTAAAATGCAATTTTCTCACTTGTAGAAAAATGAGTGAGAGCCTGATTCAACTCCTGCAACTCCAAGTGACTCAAGCCAAAGTAAGTTAGAAACATTCCAAGGGTGCCAGCACATACAAAACATATTATGCCAAAAATCACCAGAAAAATGGGCTAAGGCGATTTGTAATGGACTTATTATTTTTGTGTACCATTCAATGTTTAGGACATGTTTGTGCTCAAGGGTAGCTAGTTCATCATTTGTTGAATTTAAAGAATGTTTTATAATTGTGTATGTGACTTACAGAGAGATGGAGAGGTGGAGAAAGTGGAGAATGCTGCCAGACAAGCCAGGCTAAAAGGAAGTAGCGTTCGGTACGGGGACACCATCCAACTACAGCACACACTCACTGGCAGATACATTGGAGTGAGTACAACACAAACTTCTGTCACAGAGAGCTCTAAACTGAAGGTAAGATATGTGGTAGGAAACCATCCTGACAGAGAATGCTGTATTGAGCGAGCTCATTGCCCTCAAACATGCTAGTAGTTATACCAACTTTAACTTACCAGTTTTCTGATAGCCATTTACAGCTACTTGGCTAGAGAAGCCGACCCAACCAGGTTAATAGCTGCCACAATATCAGCTGGGAATGTGGAGAGCCCCTTATGAAGTAACACTCAGAATTGTGCAGCCAACTTTATACCTTGAGTTACCAACCCTTGTACAAACTACTGCTGTGAAGATATCTAGTGTGAAATAAACCACTTATTACACTTGTCAGAATGATGTCAGGCTTTGTTTTCACAAGCTTCTGGCTCAAAAATACATTAACCTGCTCCTGCAATATTTTGCCATGTCACGCTCTGACTCATGTAATAAGTATTATATACACATTTGAAATGTTGTTCTTAGGTATCCCTTCAGAGAAAGGACAGCATTGGCTGTATATTTAGACTCCACCCACATATCAAAGTTCAAACAGTTGGAGAAGAAGTCAACTTTGCAGATCAGATCAAGTTTGAGAGTGTGGCGGCCGAGTCTCAGTATCTCCATTGCAGTACCACAACATTTGGGGACTTGAACATCAATGTTTACAGTGAATGGTAAGGAATGTTATTGTATTGGTCCCAGTCATAATACTTCTCAATTGTTTTATGATACAGCTATGAATTGAATGTGGCTGCTAATGATACTCCATTAGAGATATTGCAGCATTATCAACCGACAGATGCCACTGGAGGAATTTCAAAAGACAACACTCTCAAGGTTTATTTTAGGCCTAACATTTTTGCACACACTCTGTAAACCAAACTTTGATAATTTTGCATATATTTTAGATATAATATTAGATATTTTGTGCTTGGGTTTGTTTTACATATTTTGTTGTAGAGTAATGGAATAATCAGATTTTTCCATCGTAAGCATCACTGCTACATGGTAGGAGAGGGAAGCTATGCAAGTGGAATTGTGAAGGTGTTGCCAGGAGAAAGTGAAGATCAGCCAGATATACGGAGACAATCTCAGTACATCTGTTCTACTCTCCCTAGAAGAAAGTCACAATCTTTTAGTGGAGAGAATATTCCTAAAGTTGAGGACAGGAAAGACAGTGTCCTTCTTGCCACATCTAGTATAGCTGAAGTTGACGATCAAGTTCAGTCTTATACTGGAATTATTGTCGAAGATGGTAAGGATTATAGGAAAGAAGCATTTTAAATGTGAAACTTTTGTGAAATAATGACTGTAACAGTTCACTTTAGGAAGAAGAGGACCTCCTATAGTCTCTCTGTTCAGCCATCTGACTCTCCCATCACTTTCTGGCAGATTGTAAAATGTGACAACGAAAATAGCGGTAAAGCAAAAAGCAGCTGCATAAGCCAGCCTGTGGCATAACGAATTAGTGGCTACAATAAAAGTAATTAGAGGGAAGGAAACTGTCACCACAGATAAGATATTGATTTAATAAGTAGCAATCATTGCAAGTGTAAATATTGTGAGGTTCAATTGATATTGTGAGTTGCAAATACAATTGTGCTTATTGTATAGGTGAAGCTATGAAGTGGTCGGAGACATGCAGGATCATGCACCTCCCTTCTAGGCATTACTTAGCGGTGGAGGGACGGGCTCCATTTTTCAAAGTAAGGACTTCTAGTTTCTCCATAATGATGAGGTTGTAGAATTGGATGTCGCTAATTCAGCCAATATAATATGAATTTTATAAACTCTGACATAATACATGACATTTGATTATATAGTTGCTGTATATATTATACTGCAATAGCACAAAACCTTTGTTTTTGAGTATTATATTAAAGCATTTATATATAATATTATTGGGCGAGCGAAGCGAGACTCTCAATAACGAGTCTGAGATTTTTGTATATATATATGGAAAAGTTCAAAGAGGTCAATGCATGTCCACCCCCAGAGGCAACTTTAAAACATTAACATTAGCGCAGGTGGAAGAATTTCAGGAGAAAAGACTTTGAAATAGCTAGCAAAAGAAGAAAAAAAACGGCATAGAACTACGGAGACAGAATGGGAGTGATATTCTCAGTGAGGTCTTCCAAAGTTAGCCGAGTTCATTTTTTCTTTTAGCGGCGGTGGTAAGTTAATTTTGTCAATGCGTTGTTCGTCATAGCTATACGATTTGTTCTTACTTGAAAATCCAAAGTCTAATAATAGTCAAGTCACTAAGAGCATACAACATAATGCTGTATCTACTAGAGCTCTGATACAATAGAGCATTTTGAATGGAGCGTACTATGGAAAGGCTAGCTTGAATGAAAACCGTTAGTTTATCAATCCTTACCCGTATCATCCTTGGAAATTTTGATTGCTTCCCCCTTGAAAATCCTTTGTCCAATAGTCAAGCCACAAAGAGAAAACAATACAGGTCTTGTGCTGGTATATCCAGTGAACAAGTACGCATAAAAGTGTTGCTAAAGAATAGCAATAAACTAAGCAAAAATACTTCATTAACAAATAAAAATAATTAGCGGCTAGCATTCAAATTTAAATTTCAGTCAGACCAGCTCACTCGCCATTTGTGCTGAAGCACATCACTAGTATATAATAGTGCATGTTTAAATATATTCACAGAGAGTCAGTTGGGCATGTGTGTTTTAACCCTTTCGACGCCGTAACCGCATATATGCGTGCAAGAATAGATCCGCGTTTTCTAAATTAAAAAAATCCATTTTAGATTAAGCCGTCATTTCTTTTTTATACGTTAAGTTGGCGTGTACAAATTTTGACCGAGAATTTTCAGGACGCCGAGCGCCCAAATTTTTTGTTGCGTACACGCTTCAAACACTCAGAATAGAAAGTATGAAGCCTATAGAGAGTCTCTCAGCATTTTGGAAGAATATGGATAAAGTTTTTCCTACTGGACATCAAGAGCAATCAATTAGGCTAGTTCCTCGGCGTCTCCTCTAAACTTGCTGTAAGACGGACAGGTTCCGGTTCATTTTCAGGATTTTAGAAGCTTATTTTGCTTGTTATAAGGCTATAGCTACCTACTTTATATGCCTGGCTGTTTGTTTATGGATTTTTGCGGTTGTTTTGCAGTAAAAATTCAAAAATCAAATTCAAATTCTAAAAGGCGCCTGAAGTGTTGAAGAAAGTCGGTCGTAGAAAGGGTTAAAGGATCTGTAAAGCTTAAGTACTTACATTATTTAAAATAAGTATGAAACATTGTCTGTTTGTTAGATACTTAGGAATTGGAATCAAGCAGAACAACATAAGGAGTGGTTGGTGAAATAATTGGCGAGCGAGCGAGACACTTACAGGGGTAACACAATTGAAAATCGGGGATGTTTCTTTGTTTGTATATATGTTTGGACGTACGTATGTCATTTTGTACTTTGACCCTCTCGTACTTTCGAGTTAGCTCAGTGTTTGACCCCGTCCCAAACGTCACTAAACGGTATCCTCTGGTTTATCGATCATTACCCGTATCATCCTAGAAATTGAATTGTTTACCTGCTTTGAATTCTTTTGCCGGTGCAGTTTAAACTAAAAAACTTACTGGAGTTCAGTTGTTAGCGGTGGTAAGCTATTAGTCATAAGCCCTACGCAACAGTATTTACTTGAAAATTCATTGTCCACTAGACTTACCACAAGTTAAGTCTTGCATAAGTATGTTCAGTTATGTGAAAGTATTGTGCGTTACAACTATTCCACAAAGAAAAGTTAAAGAACGTGACTTGTTTGTTGGTGTTTTTTTTTTGCTTTTTTTTTTCTTTCATCAAACAGTTGCGGGGAGTGGTTACTATGGCGTTGAATGCCTTTACCGTATAATATAATACGTAATTTAAAAACTCGACTCTTTTTTAGTAGCTTGAATGTTAGAAGTGAAAACCAATCGTTTAACAATAGTGTAGTTTTAGGCTCGCTCGCCATTTGTGCTCAGCACACCGCTAGTATCTGGTACACACCTGGACCATCAATGTGCTACACATGCTCACACATACGCACATGTGTTCATGCTCATTCGAGCACACGCACACACAGAGCTACTGTATTTATAAATTTTTTTTGTCTGGAATACATGGTACAGGTAACACTGAAGAGCTCCAATATGCCAAAGCTGTCAACCATGTTTGAGTTATTTCCAGCTGTCCATCAGGTATGATGGTTATGATGTACATAGGTTCCAAGTGCCACGAAAGCTCCGTGGCAGTCACGGAATTTTACTCTATCAATCTGCCACGCACGGAAGTTCTGATTGCCTATTGTTGCCACGGAAATCCCCCTATCAGAAACCACAGTTTACTTAATACCTAGCGTAGGCATGATGCAATTCCACACAACACTTTTATACATATCAAATTTTGATTTCTGATCTTGAATACTTCTTTCTTGGTAGTACTGGCAATGGCAGAGTGTTCCCAACCACCTGCTCCTAAGAAAGCAAAAAAAAAAAAAGGAAAGACGAGGCTAACTCATTTTTGATAATAAGTGGATAGAACATTATATAGTTGATGTCTGGACTTTTGAATATTCCTTGCTCAAATGCAGAAAGGGGCTTCTCAGTGCTGAGGAAAGTCCATACTGACCAGAGGGCCAGTCTTAGCCACTCTACTATTATTAGCTTGCTGAGAGATAAGATGAACAATAGTGATTGCTGCTTTGACACTATAATTATCAGATGAATTGATTACAAAATGCAAAAAAGCTACAACCATTCTCCAAAATAAATCAAAATAACAATAGTCATTGTCATTAATTATATTCATAACATTAATTACATGAAGGATGTGGTCAATTGAGTTGATTTAATTAATGGGTGTGGTTTGCCACTGATTTCTATTTCTCAAACTTGGAACCTATGGATGTATGCATACTAAACTATAGGCAATCGCTAGACACACCCACCCTGATTTGAAATACAGAAGAAAGGAGGCTGGCAATGGAAGCATTCAGAATTTAATATACATAGAAGTGGGAAATAGCCATTGGTTTGCTTTATTTAGAAATAAAATGAGCATCAAGTGAGTCTTTTTTTTTTTGTCAAACACTATTTAAAGGCAATCAAAAGACATACATTTACTGGTCATTATTTATTTAGATTATTATTCCAACATTTCAGGCCAGCTAAAGCTACTAGCCCTAGCCCTAGCCCTAGCCCTAGCCCCCTAGCCCGATAGAGCTTGAAAGTAATAATGGATTAAAGTAGCTAATATTTTTTTAATGTTCAGGTTATAGGAGAAATAGACTATGACTCTTATGTCAGAATAAAGCATAAGGAGACTAAAACATGGCTACACCTAAACAAAGGTAAGTCCGTGCTATTAGTAGTCTTATAAGACATTTAATATCATTATTGATGATACTTTCCCTAACCTCACTGATACTGCATAATGTACTGTGCTATATTTTTTCCTGTAATACTCCGTTTACACTAAAACTGATGAGTTTGGATCAGAGATGTACTTTAATCATTTCTGGTTGGTTGTAAGGCATAGAGTTAATACAAACTCACCCAAGCTGCCAAGTTATTGGTATAAATGGACACATTTATACATGAACAAAGTGGAAAAACTGAACACAATAGTTTTATACGCTTGCTTGTCTAAAACTTCAATCTGATTGTTACATATATTACTAATATTATAATTGGTTATAAGAATATCTTAAAAAATTGGTCATGCTTGATGAACAATCAAAACGATATTTCTTTACAATTTTAATCCTTTATAGATGTTAAATACCATAGAAAGTCTTCTGTGACTAGAGCAGACAGTCTTCAAGAAGCAAGAGAGCTTTTTAAAGTAAGTGAGATCATATCTTCATATATCAGTAATGACATGTTTTATTTACAGGTGGATGCTACAACTGAAATCAATTCAGATGATGCATTTGCAATAGAGAAAGTAAGCACAAAACATAAATATAATGACTTATATTCAATGGTCTATTTATAGGTGGAAGTTGAGCTGATAGAAGATTTCAACTACGTCTCCAGTGTCACATCAGTCTTGTCCAAACAACTGAACCAGGTATGACAAATCCTTCTGCAACTGAATTGTGATTTTTTTAAACTTTTCTATGTAATATTTGCTAGATTTTTTTCTCAAGTTAGACTGCAGTAGTTAGTTTCCCTTGTTGACATTGCTCAATCGTAGCACTTTAGTTATATGCCAGTTGTTTTGGGTTGTAGTTGTCAGAGTGCAATATTTTCAACTGCATATACTAGTTGTCCTATGGTTCAGCCAATCATCACCACATATACTGGCTGTCCTAGCTTTATTTACTAGTGTATAAGTAAATTTTTGTGCATATTATGATATTAGCTGTCCTAGGTTTTAGAAACGATGTATTAGCCTGCTAGAGTACACATTATTACGACTGAATTGTGCATGGTTGTAGTTAATTTCTTGTTGTGCTCATATATAGTGTACTCAGATTGGAGGGAAACACCATTCACCTCATGTTTGTAATCTTGCACCTGCTCTGTCTTCTCTGAAGCATCTCAACTATCTCATGAAAATTAACTCGAACAAAAAAAGTTCAAAAATTATGCAAAAGATCATCAGAAGTTTAAAAGTGGGTTGATTAGTGTAAATGAGGCCTTAAGTACTGTTCTAACACAAATAATACTCAATGTTTTTAGACATTAGAAATTGTTATCCAACTTCTGGGTTTCCATCAGAATGAGAGAGGCTATGATCAGGAGGTCAGTACTGTTTGTTTTGATGTCATCATCAACTTCCTGGAAGGAAATAGTAACAAGAATAAGTTGTACTTGTCGTCCATGATTAATGAGATATTCACTCCTGCTGTAAGTTTCACTGTACAATATATATAATTATATATATAGGTATTTTATAGGCACATAGTAATGCATTAATTATCTACATTAATTATCATTCTTACAGATATGGGAGACAGAATTACTCGGTGGTAAAACTGTTGAAAATGCTCTCATAGGAATAGCAAAAGACAACCTGTAAGAAACAGTGAGCAATGCACATTAAAGCAAGTATGAACGGTTCTTTATTAATGGCAGGTCTCTGCTTAATGAAACAAAGTTTGTGAAACACATGATAGAGCATCTAGTTCAGAAGCTGGCCAATACAAGTAAAGACAACAAAAGGGCTATAGAACTGCTTCAAGGATTGTCGGTATTCTGTACATACCAGGGAGTTCCAATCAAGAAGAATCAAAGTAAGTCTAATAGTATTAGCTACCTCGTCAATCATTCTGGGATAAATTTAGTTTACCACAAAATTGCTCAAGTTGCATGAGTAGTTGATTGTCATGGACTGAAATCTACTAGTTCTTTCATAAATAATTATCTCACTGCTGCTTTTGTGAGGTGGGAAATGCAAGTAACATCACTCTGGTGGAAAATCAGAGAGCGTATGAAGATAGCCAAGATATCTGTCCTCCTTTATTTTAGGCAGATATCAACTGGCTATACCCCACAGCTACTAATAAAATTGCATGGGGCTCACTCTTATTTCTACAAATCTGTAAATCTAAAAAAATGAGTGAGATATAAACCAATAATACATGGTGGTGATACAAAAATAGATTGCTGCAGAACAGGATGTATGCAGTCTTTACTAATACACTATCCATCATCAATTAAGACACAGTGCTCTGCTCATGTATGTCTATTCAGTGCTTTCCTCTGGGTTGTGGTCGGCTTTTAACGTGTCAGAGTGTGGCTTCCCACATGTGATAAGGATAGTTGACGATGCTTTAAATTGTAGCCAGTGTAGTCCTAAAATAGTGAAAGTTCTTTGGTGTTGTCACAATAAGAAAAAGAAATAAGCCTAAAACTGTATATAGAAGTGATGTGGATGCTAGTTCCCAAGATTATTAATACTTCATACAATTTCTTCTGTAACTCAATTCCTATTGCTATAGTTATGTTAAAATGTCAATGCTGAACATTTTATCCACTTTTTAGGGCTTATACTGAAACTTTTTCAAGCATCTTACAAGTCCAACTGTTCAGTAAGTAGTAAAATTCTGTATAATACATATATATATATATATTATAATACATATATACATATATATATATATATATATGTATATATAATTATAACTACTGTCATTTGTTTAAGTAGTAAATTATGACAATATTATTTGTTAGATTCTGTATTCATTGAGAACTAGTACATCTTCAGGGAATGGAACTGCTCATGAAAATGACTCTATTGAGCTGAAGACTAACCAGTATGTGTCACTGGAAATGGAGGAAGAGTTTGAAGGGCATCTTCAGTACATGTCGAGCCAGAGGCTTCCAAGAACACGTATACAGGAAATAATTTCAGAAGAATGGGTAAAATGGTGAAATAACTAAATACTTCTACCGTGAGACTATGTATGTATGTATGTATGTATGTATGTATGTATGTATGTATGTGTGTGTGTATGTATGTATGTGTGTGTGGTCTGTATGTATGTATGTATGTGTTAGTGTATGTATGTATGTGTGTGTGTATGTGTGTATGTATGTATGTATGTGTGTGTATGTATGTGTGTATGTATGTGTGTATGTATGTATGTATGTGTGTGTATGTATGTATTGTAATGCTTGTGTTTAGCTTCACTTACTAGCTACTAGCTAGTTATGACATTATAGTATAAGTGTTATAGATTCAATATCTCAACTGTAACTGTGACAGTGACTATTAGAACAGAGACAAAGACTATGAATACAAGTTGCACCACGGAAAAGGCGTAGTACGATAGCTCAATAAAACTGTGTGGAGATCGTCGGAACAGGTTAGCATTGATTTTACAGTTTTAACTGTTCGCTCCGCTTGGCCATTGCTTTGGGGATAGCGAGACCGAGTCATAATGACTTTCGGAGAATTTCTTGCAACTTCTTCCTGTTGGTAACTTGTAGAAGACTGGTCCGCTTGACTGGGATCGACATTGAGATGTTCGCGATTTCTCTCGATTTCTCCCCTCAAAGTCTCAACTACGTAAGACCTTGGTGTACCAGCATTGGCACAACTCTTCCTGGAATCTTCTCCCTTCTGAAGTAATCCACACTTAGTGTCCACTGGGATTTGTGGCTGAAATTGTACTTTGTGGGATTTGTCGAAGTTTCTTTTCTGTTTTTCTTTGAACTCTTTGTTCTGCTTTTTGAAGAACTCCAGGTAAGGCCACTGTGGAGTTAACATACTGGTAGCAATCGGTATAGAAGTCCTCAGCTTTCTTCCCATACATAATTCTGCTGGGCTAAGATTGCACCACGGAAAAGGCGTAGTACGATAGCTCAATAAAACTGTGTGGAGATCGTCGGAACAGGTTAGCATTGATTTTTAGTTTTAACTGTTCGCTCCGCTTGGCCATTGCTTTGGGGATAGCGAGGGTTGCTAGTAATGTGTTTAAATTCAAAAGAACTGGCAAATTCAGTGAATTCTTGTTAAGCGTACTGAGGACCATTGTCACTCCTTACTACCTCAGGAATTCCATGCCGCGCGAATACAGATTGAAGAGCCTTAATGACCACGGCGGAAGTAGTTGATGTTTATTGCAATACTTCAGGGTATCTTGAGAAGTAATCAACAACTAGTAGGAAATTAGCACCCTTTAGCTCGAATAGATCTGTGCCGATAATCTGCCACGGGTACTCAGGAAGTGGAGTAGTCATCAGAGGTTTCGTCTTTGCTGGTAAGTTTTTAGCACATTCCACACAATTTTCCACTAACTGGATGATGTGGTTATTCACTCCTGGCCACCAAACAGATTGCTTAATTCTGGCTTTGCCTCTCTCAATTCCCTGATGTCCTGCATGAACTTTTAGTAGAGTTTTTTTTGCAGTGATTTAGGTACTATAATTCTCTGATCAAACATTAACAATCCTTCATTTTCAGTGAAATGAGCTTGATATTTCAAGTATAGCTGTATTTCGGGATCAGCGTCTTTTTTACTTGGCCATCCATTTCGACATGATGATATCAATTGTTGACAAACTGTATCTTCAGTTTGAGATTGTTGATAAACTCTTAACCTTTCTGGCGATGTTGGTAGAGACTGGACCACTGCATCTACCGTAGCTTCTGCTTCATTTTGTAAAATTGCTTCTTTACCAATTCCATCCACAGGAGCTCTGGATAAAGCATCAGCAGTGTAGAGAAATTTACCTGGAACATGAGAAATAGTGTAATCAAATTTAGAAAGTCTCAATCTGAATCTCAGTATCCTTGGTGGCATTAAGTCAAGTGGCTTGTTACTCAGCAGAAGAATGAGTGGCTTATGATCGGTTTCTAGCTCAAACTTTCATCCCAAAATATAGTCCAGAAACTTTTCACAGGCCCAAGTCACCGCTAATGCCTCTTTTTCAATCTGAGCGTATCGGCGCTCTGTTTCCGATAGTGCTCGGGAAGCGTACACCACTGGTTTCCAGGTTTCTTCAGACCTCTGCAAAAGAACAGCACCAATGCCAAATGACGAGGAATCAGCAGAAACTTTTAGTGGTGCTTGTGGGTCATATTTCGCCAGCACTGTGGGTCTAGACAGTTCCTCCTTGACATTTTTGAAGGCCTCTTGTTGTCTAGATCCCCAAGTCCAAACCACTTTCGAACTCAATAATTCTCTCAGCGGCTGAGTTAGCTCCGCTAATGACGAAAATTTCCCCATCTGGTTCACCATGCCAAGAAACTTGCGCAGCTCGGGGACTGACTTTGGTTCTGCCATCTTCACAATTGCTGTAGTCTTGTCAGGATCGGTTCGAACTCCATCAGCGTTGATCAAGTGTCCAAGAAATTTGATAGACTTCTTTCTGAACATGCACTTTTCCCTGTTGAGGGTTACATTCTTTTGCTGAAGTTTGCGGTCGTGCTCATTAGCATCTCTGGCAAAAACTAGTATGTCATCCATCATACAAATTACACCGTCAAGACCATCCAAAATACCGTTGATTCGTCGCTGGAACAATTCTGGAGCACTAGAAATACCAAATGGCAATTTGTTAAAGCAGAACCTTCCGTGCGGGGTCACAAATGTAGTTAGCTTGTGTGACTCCTCCGCTAACGGTATTTGCCAATATCCACTGTTCGCGTCGAGTTTGGAAAATACTCGAGCTCCCGACAGTTTTGCTAAGGTTTGATCCACCCCAGGTATCGGGTGTACCTCTCGCAGCACTGCCTCATTGAGTGGTTTTAAGTCTACGCAAAGTCTTACTTCTCCAGACTTTTAGGCACCAATGGAGTAGGCTCATCCACTCTGGAAATCACTCCCAGTTGTTCCATGCGCTCAAGTTCCTTGCGCACTTTTTCTCGTAGTGGGAACGGAACTCTTCTTGGTGTGAACAATGCGAATGGAGTGGCATCTTCACGTAACTGGATTTTGTACTTCTCCCCAAGTGCCCAGTCCCGTAAATACAGAGGGATACTGGTTCACTATCTCAGAGTGGCATTCCTGGCTTGTACTAGTATCTACCTGCTTAACCAGGCCCAAAGCTGTAATCGCTGGTAATTCCAATAGATTTGGTATGTAGACTTTTTACGACATAGATTGTTTCCTGAATTATTTGACTTCCATGCGATAACTTTCGGTTAAACTGACCGATAACATCAAGTGTTTGTCCTGCCAGTCCGTTCAGAATTTTCTTTGCTTTCTCCAGTTTTACTTTTAGAGAAGAGGCGAGTTCCTCAGAAATAACACTTACTTCAGCTCCCGTATCAAGCTTAAAAGTGACATTTTTGTTTTCCAGTCGAATCGTTTTAAGCCACATTTTGCTTTTGCTGGAATTGATCATATCCAAGAACGCTACATCAAAATCTGGACTGTTCTCTTCGACTGTAGCTACCGTTTTGGATAAGCATTGAGACCCATAATGACCTAACCGATTACATCTGAAGCACGTAGCATTTTTGGCTGGACATTGGTCTTTAGAGACGTGTCGAGGTTTACCGCACCGCATACACTTTGATAAGCTTGCTCCACCTCGCGAGCTTTGAGGTTGCTGAGGTTGGTGAGATCTTGAGGCTTGGGGTTGATACTTGGGCCCACCTTTTGGCCTTTCGTTTCTCCCTGATAGCTTCAAGATTGAGTGATGGGTTGGATCTTCCCATGAGATCACTGCTTTGTTCATGCACCGCTTCTTTTTGGCGGATTGTCTTTTTTGCCTTTTCCAACGTAAGGTCGGCATCAATCTGAAGCTGTTCAGATAACTTTTTATCTGCAATTCCGACAACCAATCTGTCTCTTAACAGTTCGTTTTTCATAGTTCCGTATTCACACGATTCCACTAGTTTGTATAACTCAGTGATGTATGCTTCTGCACTTTCTCCTTTTTTCTGGTCTCTGCAATTGAACCTTGCGCGTTCGTAGATCTTGTTTCTGCGAACTTTGAAAAATTAATCTAATTTCTGGATGACGCGGTCATAGCTCGATCTCTCTTCGTCCGTAATACTTGTAGACGTAAGAACCTCGTCTGCATCGTCTCCCAGACAATACAGTAGTGTACTTATTTTCCTTTCGTCGTTCTGCTTATCTAAGCAGGATGCTGTCAAGAATTGCTGAAAGCGTCTTTTCCATTTCAGTCACCCATCCGAATTTCTGAAGCAAAATTTTTCTGGTGGTTGTAATGCAATGTTGGTAGATACTCTAGTGACGGCCACTGCCCCTTCGGTTTCCTCACTCATAGTTAAACAAATAGGCGATATTTTCGACGACTAAATTCAATCCTACGCTGCCACCATGTAATGCTTGTGTTTAGCTTCACTTACTAGCTACTAGCTAGTTACGACATTAGTATAAGTGTTATAGATTCAATATCTCAACTGTAACTGTGACAGTGACTATTAGAATAGAGACAAAGACTATGAATACAAGTGATAACATTATATAAGCAGACACACAGGAAATGATACTAAACCTCAATGTTAATGACAGTACAGATTATGCCACATGTACGTATGTATGTATGTGTGTGTATGTGTGTATGTATGTATGTATGTGTGTGTATGTGTGTGTGTATGTATGTATGTATGTATGTGTGTTGTATGTATGTATGTGTGTGTATGTATGTATGTGTGTGTATGTATATATGTACAATGTATGTATGTATATGTGTGTGTATGTATGTATGTATGTGTGTATGTATGTATGTATGTATGTGTATGTATGTATGTATGTATGTATGTGTGTGTATGTATATATGTATGTATGTATGTGTGTGTATGTATGTATATATGTTTGTGTGTGTGTATGTATGTATGTATGTGTGTGTATGTATGTATGTATGTATGTATGTGTGTGTGTATGTATGTATGCAGCGCACACGCACACATGCATTCACGTTTGTATTTGGAATAAATGAGTGAAGGCAAATTTATTGGAGAAAAAGTATGAAAATGGATATATAAACCAGATATTTTTCATAAAAGTAATTATTTTTTTATAATTCTAATTCTGAAATAATATTTATTTTAATCACTTTTAGAGCAACTTGTCTACAGCATCCCAAGAAGATCGTAAGTTTGTGACATCACAACTGCAGCTTCTTTGTGTCCTGTGTCAAGGGAGCAACGAAGAAGCCATCAAGACTCTTGAAGGATGTGAGGAAGTTCAGCAGATTGGAGTGAAACTTCCTTTCAAGACTATAATGGCTGCATTAAATGACGAGAATGTGGTAAAGTGTGAGCCACAGATTAGGTCAAGACTGCTGGAACTTCTTATGGGTACAGATTTATCCTTTATATAAGATGTGAAGTCATTGTGTTATGGTTTTTTATGTAGTCATGTTCATTGATATTGGAGGAAATAGACCTTATGTGGAAAAATTTCCTCTTTCATTTGTAAGTTAGAAATATTATATATATTTTCCTGAAAGTAACAAAAACACTATCAGGGTGTACAAATATGAGCCAATGGTGTGCACACGCACACGCACACACACATATACTAGTGATGCACTCTAATAGCACAAAATAGCGAAGCGAGTGATGCATGTTCCCTGTAATTGCAGCTATTCCATGCATGCTTGGTGTGGCTAGAAATATTTAATGGCTTTTCAAAAAGAACGATTCTTTACTTTGCTACCTGTTTCTGTTTCGTTTTAGCTCTCCTCCTCCTTGCCCTGTCTTTTTCATTTCTTTTCTCTCTCCTTACTAATTTTTCTTCTGGAGTTTCTAACGCCCTCAAAGCTCTTGACCGAGCGTTTCTAACGTTTTGTCTCTCTTTCGCAGAATTTGTTTCACTGGGCATCGCTACTTCGTATGGCAGGTAAACAAAACAAACTGTTGTTAAGAAGGTTAACCGGCCCGTGCAAACGCGTAGGAGAAAAGGTCCACAGGTACGCCCACGCAAGAACAAAAACAATTTCTAGACCTATATATATATATATATATATCGCGAACTCATTAGAGAGTCAGCTCCGCTCGCTTCGCTGATTTATGTGATTGAGTAATTAAATTGAAGACCATATGGTAAAGACCTCAGCTAGTGAGCGTTTGGACCAAAACACCGAAAGAAACTTTTATTAGCCTTTTCAACTTGCCCAAGTGATTTTTTTTGCAGGTTAAAGATCTCCTGTCAAAACTATGCTTAAGTGTGCCATTAGGAGGCAAATATTGGCTATGAGAGACTGCACTGTACCGGAGGTGCCACAATGGTGGCAAGCAGTATATATTTTCATGTTTTTGTTCAGTAAAAAGATATTTACACAATTCGAAGGGTAAATTCAAATTCAATACTAAAGTTGCAGGTACTGATTTATGCAAAATGACGGTATAAACCAGTATGATCTAAAATTTGTATGAGAACTAGTGGTATTGCTCCTACTTACTTTTGTTCCTCTTTTACATACTTATTGCAGGACCAATGAGCTATCCATTAGTTTCAATCAAGTCTGTTCAAGATGAAGACTATTATTTTATGTGATGTTACATAAATTACTGTATAAATTAAACTATAACTCTTCTCTCACGAATGCACGCTGAGGGTTAATTAAGGTAACTAGCACCAGGCCTTATCTCTTGCCACTTTGTGAATTTAACTATCTAAGTTAGTATTCACTGATCATAGTTACAGGAATGAGAGGCGCTTGTAGTCATAATTGTATAATTTAGTTTTATACTCAGCATATTTATAATTTTTGTTGTAATTTTAGCTAATTAGTTACAGAAATAATAATTTTTTTAGAAATTGAATACTATTGGGAGAATTCCATTTGAATCTCTACTTACTGAAGAAATTTCTGAGTGTGTAGCTCTCACAGGGATTAAGAGTGTCTATGTCCCAACTCTCAAATCCTGGATCAGAGGCTTCTTTAAGAAGAAGACTAATGTATGACAAGCACCATAGTCAATGTTGTGATTGCTGACTTCTTTTATGTCGTTTTTTTAGTATTTATTTACAGCTAATGAAAAAGAGAATAATGAAGTGGTAGTTGTAGTCCTACGGTTTGTTGCTATGCTGCTCAAGTTTGGGTACTATTTCAAAACAGATGACATAGATGATATATTACCTGTTTTATTCACTCTAATGGATGGTAAAGAAGACTATCCCTCCAAAGAAGTGAAAGAAGTTATTAATAATAGAAACATTATTCAGCACTTTAGTAAGTAATGCAGTGCTAACTATAGTTTTAATAAATCTGAGGAATTAATAGTGAAACTTGAATAGAACCTTATATCCCAAAATGTGTGTAGAAGAGCAATGGTCTCTTTGAGAGCTTTATTCTGCTAGTTTTTATAATGATTATTGAGGGACATACTATTTAGTGAATGTGGTCTCTATTATATAACAAGTGAGAATTAATTCAGGATTAGCTTCCTCTGGAACTTCGTTTTCAACCTGTGGCTCCTCCTAATTGGTTGGAAAAAAATCTATCTAATATGGTAGAACTTCTGTGCTAAAGAACAACGTAGACTCCAACTTGAAACTACTCAAACTGTATGTTTCCAAGGCTAGAGCTGCATACATGCGCACTTACCCGTACTATTTTACTTATGTAGCTACCGTGTATTCACTTAGTTTTTATGCTATTTCACTTAGTTACATGCTATTTCACTTTCCCCGTGTGATTTTAATTGAACAGATATTTCCCCCATACATTTTGAATGAAAAGTTTACGCACTGTACTATTAATACTATTAATACAAATACCTTGGGTATAGGAAAGTTCATTTCCTAGCAGTATGAAATGTATTTACCGTGGCTTGAGTAATCTGATTGGACGGTTTGAATGAACCATGGTACAAACTAATGTATATTCTTATCAAAATAATATTGCATCTCAAATTGCCTAATAATATAAATTTCTTTGCACATAATTCACCACAATGATCACGAAATAGTCATGCCTATCAATTCTTCTGTCCATGCTGCTTTAGTTTGTTCAGTAGAGGAGCTAATGTACTCAAGGAATGAGGGCTGCCATTGCTGGTGCTCTGTTTATTTGGTGCTAGGCTACATAGAGATTTAGCATTTTGAAAAGTGTTTTTCTTTTTACATGTGTATCCTTCACAAATGACCGACATTGTATATCTATACTATCATCTCAGAGTTAATTTTTTCTCCAAAGACAAGTTTAACAAAATTTTACGACAGGAGCGAACTACAATTGAGCTTTAATCACCTGACAATACTGCATTATTTTAAGGAACATCCCTAGTTGTAGACTAACATCATGATCTACTGATTTATTTTAAACTAAAGTGAATTTGCGTCGGCAGAATGAGAATGAAATACTGATTAATGACATATGAGCTGTACAATCCAATCATTTGCACTGAATTTAACAGCAAGCATAGTTAATGTTGCATCAGTTATGGCCAAGCAAGTTTATTATAAAGGAAAATTTAATTTAATGCACACTATGAATTGAAATTTGAAGCCTGCAATATAATCCAGTGTCTTAATAGTCATCGAAACAATATATGCGTTAGCAATTTGGACTACCAGAAGATCTACCAGGCATAGTTCCAGATATGCTGCGAGGTTAGCTCGCTTTGCAACACGAGAGCAAGAAGAGCAGGACATGTTTATGACAGAGTTAGACCTGGAGACTGCCAACAAACTCCTGAGTGACTTCAGAGATAAAGGAGGCAGATATATCTATGAGACAAGTCATCATTTCCACTTTAAAATTAAGCAATGGTAAGAAATACAAATAAATTGGCTGACAGAAAATGTGTTTGTACTTGAGGACTTAATTGTAATATCAGTTTGTGTAAGTATCAGAAACAAGTAGCACATTAATAATTTCACAGGATTCTGGTTGTTCTTAATCTCCTCTTCAACTTGCAGTTGTTCAAGAGTCTTCATGTAAGTAGTCAATCATCCCTAGTCGTTTGTTCAGTGATGAGATATAATCTTCTTACAGCATTTTGTTCATGACTACCGGTGGCTGGCAAAGAATAATTCAGGACCACGCCAGTCAGGGATAGAACTACATGATGTTTCCTTAAAGAAGCCAAAGAACTTGAGAACTGAACTTATTTATCTTATATCTAACTTCCCTTGGGATTCACAACATGGGAGGAGAGGCAGGAACAAGGCTAGGGTGTAAGTATTATGAAATATTAATAAAAAAATTGGATATCATATTTTTGATCTAATGGGAAGTATTTCTTTACATGGAACAGTCATATTTATCAAATTTGTGTCAATTAAATGACATAAACGGCTAGTCTATTTTGTTATTATTATTCAATAGTTATCATGTGGTCTTTGGGTAGACATTTATAGAAAATGCATATAATGTTCTAGAATTGCCTCAATAGCTGGCTATCGCCTCAAGTGCCTTGTAGAGAAGCGTGGTAATCCAGATCTGAGTGATCACAACCAGCTTCCAACTCTCCTCCTGGACCTCATGCAGTACCAGAGCGATGATCTGGTCCAGTACTCTCTTCTTGTGCTGGATAGACACTTCACAACAAGAACAGGAATCTTTGAGAAAGCCATGAAGCTGCAGCTACTAGTGACGGAGGAATCTATGGCTGTCCACAATCAAATAGAGTCTCTGCTGGTAAATTTGGGTTCTTACCTGCAGTCTGGAGACAGCATGATTACCAAGACGAACTCTTTATCTCCACTTGAAGTACTTACAAACTTCTGCTGGTTAGAAGAGGAGGCAGTAGGCTACGAGCCTCATCAAATCAACCAAAGGATAATTTTAAGTTTTGGTAGGCGACTTTTTTTTGTAATTTAGTTTTTATTATAAACGATTGTTGTTGTTTTTCCAGGAATATTGTCAGATGTATTAAGTTTCATTATCAGAGAGTGTTCCCATCTTCTTGTTGGAAGTAACATTTCTAAAACAGTAGTGGAATGTTTCAGTCTTGTGAGAGCTCTTACATGCAAAAATGAAGAAGTTAAGATAAGGTGGAGTTGAATAGTATGTACATATATTTATAGCTAGACCTTGATAAATATTAACATAATAATTTTTTTATTGGCAAGCGAGCGTAGCGAGTGAGACACTTACAGGGGTAACACAATTGAAAATCCGGGATATGAGTTTGTTTATATGTATGTGTGGACGTACGTATGTCATTTTGTACTTTGACCCTCGCGTATTTTTGTGTTCGCTCTGTGTTCGAATCCGTCCCAAACTTCACTAAACAGGATCCTCCGGTTTAGCGATCATTACCCTTATCACCTTAGAAATTGAATTATTTACTGCTTTGAATTGTTTTGCGGGAGCAGTTAAAACTCAAAAACTTATGGGAGCTCCATTTTATTTGAGTCAGTGGCGATGGTAAGTTAATATGCTATTTGTCACAGTTATAAGCCCTATGCAGCAGTATTTACTTGAAATTCATTGTCCACTAGACGAACCACGAAGGTAAGTCTTGCTAGGTATGTTCAGTTGTGTGAAAGTATTGTGCGTTACAACTACTATTAAGAATATCACAAAGAATATTTTAAATAACATGACTTGATTTTGTTGCTTCTTTTTCAATTCGAACAGTTGCGGGGAGCGGTTACTATGGCATTGAATCCCCTTTACTGCATATATACGTAATTAAAAAACTCGACTTTATTTTAGTAGTTTGAATGTTAGTTGTTAAAATCAATTGTTCAACAATAGTGTAGTTTAAGGCTTGCTCGCCATTTGTGCTCAAGCACGCCACTAGTTTTATAGTTATAAGCATAACACTTATGAGAAAGCAAGTAGAGAATTGGTTAATTACTATTTTCTCAAAATAAATTATGCATGGCCACATATTGTAGCTAATACAGTGACAAACTATTCATTATTTTATACTGACTACCTTCCTGGTTCTTTTATTTTTATATACTTCATTCCTATTAAACTAGTGGTATGCTTGAGCACAAATGGCAAGTGAGCCTGCCTTGTTAGGCTACATAATACTACAATAGTGTTATATTATGTATTTTACCTGAAGATTCTCTTATTTCATGGTGACAAAAATGGATTCTATATATATACAACAAGTGGCTAGAGACTATCTTTTCCAGCTCTCTCAGTGGGAGCAATCACCACCTAATCCTTATTATTTATTTATTTACTTGTTTTGTTTGACTATTTTGTTATTACAATTATCAAGTTCTGACCCTTCATACAAACTAGATAGAAACTTTCTCATCTAAAGGGGTGTGGAAAAAAGAAAAGGAAAAAAATGAAAATGTTTCTATCTAGTTTGTATGAAGGGTCAGAACTTGATAATTGTGATGATAAAACCTTTTCAATCTACAAATTATGGCTCCTCTCTGGAGGGAGAGGTGTTTCCGGTCGACACTGAAAAGGTGTTCTGACGGCACATAATTGGTGGTCTGTTGAGTATGAGACTGCAGCAAGCGGTATACTACTCACAAAAAGTTGAGTTTTTAAATTACGCATATACAGTTCAACGGGATTCAATGCCATAGTAACCACTTCCCGCAACTGTATGAATTGAAAAAAGAAAAAAAAAAAGCAACAAAAATACAAGTCATATTATTTAAATGTTTTCATTGTGATATTCTAAGTAGTAGTTGTAAACACAATACTTTCACACAACTGGTCATATCTACACAAGACTTGCCTTCATATTTAGTCTAGTGGACTTCCAACTAAATACTGTTGCGTAGGGCTTACTTACAGGGGTAACACAATCGAAAATCGGGGATGTCAGTTTATTTATTTATTTATTTGTATATATGTATGGACGTACGTAAGGCATTTTTGTACTTTGACCCTCGCGTTTTTTGTGTTAGTTCGGTTGTCGACCCCGTCCCAAATTGCACTAAACAGAATCCTCTTGTTTATCGATCAGTACCCGTATCACCCTAGAAATTGAATTGTTTACCGTTTTGAATTCTTTTGCCGGTACAGTTAAAACTTGACAACTTAAGGGACTTCCATTTCTATTCGAGTTAGTGGCGGTGGTAAGTCAATGCGCTCTTTGTCATGGTTATAAGCCGTGCGCATAGTATTTACCTGAAAATACATTGTCCACTAGACTACTGCGAAGGTAAGTCTGTGTAGGTGCATGTCCAGCTGTGTCAAAGCATTGTGTGTTACAACCACTACTTAGCTAAAGAATATCACAAAGAAAACTTTTAAATAACGTGTATTGTTTTGTTGTTGTTGTTTTTTCCTTCAATTCAAGCAGTTGCAGAGAGTTGTTACTATGGCACTGAAGTCCCTTTACCCTGTATGCTAAATTGAAAAACTTGACCTTATTTTCAGTAGCTTCAGTGTTAGAAGTCAATAAAAATAGTATAGTCTTTAGGCTCGCTCGCCATTTGTGCTCAAGCACACCACTAGTAACTATGACAAATAGCGTATTAACTTACTGACGGCCACTAACTTGAACAGAAATGGAACTCTGGCTAGATTTTGAGTTTAATTGCACTGCAAAAGAACTTAAAGCAGTAAACAATTACATTTCTGGGATGATACGGGTAATGATCACGAAACGGGAGGATTCTGTTTAGTGAAGTTTGGGACGGGTCGAACACCGTGCTAACGCAAAAATACGTAAGGGTCAAAGTTCAAAATGACATACGTATGTCCCCACATATGCATAAACAAGTATCCCTGATTCTCAATTCGTCACCACTGTATAGTGTCTCGCTTGCTTCACTTGTTTGCCAATTAATATATACTAGTGATGCGCTCTAATAGCACAAAATAGTGAAGCGAGCGATGCATGTTCCCTGTAATTGCAGCTATTCCATGCATGCTTGGTGTGGCTACAAAATACTGTCAAAGTGAGAAAACAATAGTGGTAGCTTTTTTCTATGATGAAGGCTTCTGGTACCGTAATCCTCAGGAATAGTCTAAGAAATAAATTAGGAACATTTAATGGCTTTTCAAAAAGAAAGATTCTTTACTTTGCTACCTGTCTCTGTTTTGTTTTAGCTCTCCTCCTCCTTGCCCTGTCTTTTTCATTTCTTATCTCTCTCCTTACTAATTTTTCTTCTGGAGTTTCTAACGCCCTCAAAGCTCTTGACAGAGCGTTTCTAACGTTTTGCCTCTCTTTCGCAGAATTTGTTTCACTGGTCATCGCTACTATACTTCGTACGGACGGCGGGTTACCTGCTGAGGTACTGAGCACAAATGGACATTTACCCGAAGTTATACATACTTTTGGCCTTTACCCATTTCAGAAGTGTGTGTGCCAGAGATTTGCAGTCGCGCGTGCCGCCGCCCGGCCACGCCTCCACCGAGGTCCTGCTGGGGGCTTGCGCGCCCCAGGCCGTGCCGGAGGCTCGCCCTTGTGCAGCTGACCCTTACCTATCCTGTGGCAGCTGTACATACCCCACCAACACCCCCCCAACATGACCCCACGGAGAGCCCCGACTGCTCCGACGCACACACTCCCCCATTACATCTAGGACTAGCCCTACTTACTGAGACCACTTCCCTCACTAGCCCTTGCCACCCCACACACATAAGACAAGAGCGTCTTTGACAACAATCACTCTGAAATATCATGAGGGAAGTGAATGACAACATGATCACTGACTAGTCCTGGCTGCAGTCCTCAGCCTTGATTGACTCCGTCCACTTCTTTGCCGAGGAGGACTGGTCCCCCTCCTCTTTCCTTATGTAACTCTTGTATTCTCTGCTCGTCCATCTCCCCAGAGCTTTCACTTCTTCCTCCGAGGCCCCTCCCGCAGCAGCAGCCGTAGCTGCCCCGATGCGGAAACTGTGCCCGGAGATACCCGACTCAGGTATCCCTCTCTCCACTAGTGCCTTCCGGACTTCCACCACGAAGTCGCGTCTGGTGAGACTCCCTCCACCCCCTTCCGTGAAGAAGGGTCCTGGCCCCGACCCTCTGCACACCATGAACTCCAGCACCGTCCTCACTGGGCAGATGTCCCTATCGGTCCTGTGCAAGGTCACAGATGCTCCCACTCTCAATCTGTCCGTCTTGGACTCCTTTATCCTGACTCGGATCCAGACCGGGCTCTTGGCCTTCTCCAGCTGCACGTCCCCCCATGTCAGGTGGGCCTTCTCGTCGAACTCCCCGCTCTCAGGAGCCAACGCCTCCCCTGCCCTCAGACAGCCAAAGAAACACATGCAGGCCACTGCCCACAACATCTTTCCTCTCTCTCCTTTTCCCCTCCACACTGAGTGCATGGCTCTCATGTTGACCCACTTCACCGGCTCTCTCACCAGGGTGACCCTACCGCCCACGGCCTCCATCCGAGCCAAGCCCTTTCTCAACTGGGCCAACCTGTCCATGGTACTCCAATCTGGTGCCCTCATGCCTGCCTTGATCTGAGCCATTCTCAGCCCTGCCAAGTGGTACTTTACTGTCCCAGCCTTCAGCCCCGCTCTGACCAAGACCGCCACGTACGCCATGGCCTTGTCCTCCGTGACAGGCAAGGGCTCTTCCTCCAGGCTCCTGCACCAGCCCAAGTACCTCTTCCACGCGGAGGCATACCGCCTCTGCGTGTGCCCCGCTATTGACATGTCAATAGCAGCTCAGACAGTTGCCTCCACTCCTGCCCTGACCAGGATTGACTTGCCGTGGTCAGCATCCCCATGAGCTCTACTGGCACTGTCACTGGCTCCGCCTTCGGCACCTGCATGATAGACAAAGCACTCTGTAATCTGTCTCTGGACAGATCGTCTGCCACCCCATTCTCGACCCCTCTGATGGGCTCTGCCCTCACGGTCACAGAGAGGGTCGCCTCCACAAACGCCAGGCACCTGAGCAGGTGCATGGACCATCTCTCCTTACAGGCACCCGCCTGTATGGCCGCCACTACCGACATATTGTCACACCTGGCTCTAATAGCTCGCCCTTTCCATCGAGCTCCCCACACCACTGCCGCGACTACTATCGGCAGCATCTCCTTAGGCATTATGCCCCACTCACTTGTACCTGGCAGGGCACCCCACTGGATCTGGAACCACTCGCCCTGCCAGGTTGCTCCACACCCCCAGCTTCCTGATGCATCTGAGAACATCTCTTCCTGGGGGTCTCCATCCACGACCACGGCCTTCATGAGTGAGGTACCGTTCCACCTCAACCCAAACTGGTGCCACCACTCAATGTCCGCCCGAGCCTCCACATTGAGTCTCACCCTGCGACCGTCTCTTTCCACCGTGGTTATGAGATTCTGCAGTCTCCTTTTGAAGGCCCTACCTGGCCTTACTGTCCTGCATGCATGATTGAGGGACCCCACCAATGACTCCAGGTCCCTACTTTTGCATGACTTCATGCCCCTCCACCTCTTTAGGAGGGCTCTCATCTCGGTCAGCTTCTCCTGAGGCAACCTCACCTCCATTTTGACCGAGTCAATTTCCATTCCCAGGAAGGTCAGCACCTCGCTGGGTCCCTCCTTGTTCTCGTCCAACGGCATCCCCAGCCGTTGGCACGTCTCCTTGAACACGGCCATGGCCCTCTCGCACTGATCAGTGCCTCTCTGCCCTACTGCCACGAAATCATCTATGTAATGCCTGAGCCAAACTGCTCCTCTTTTCGTGGCAATCCACTCTATGGCATCCCCCAGGGCCGTGAACAACAAGGGAGCTGACCTGAGGCCAAACGGGAGGGTGCCATCCACGAAGGTCTCGCCTTCCCACCTCATTCCCAACAGCCACCTGTCTCTGGGGTGGACGGGAACGTTCCTGTAGGCTGCCTTCACGTCAGCCTTAGCTAGTCTGGCACCCTCCCCCAGCTCCAACACTCTTTTCACCACGTCGTCCACCGACGTGTAAGACACACTCGACAGCACCCTGTCGATACCGTCGTTAACACTGTGGGCCTCCGGCGCAGACAGGTCCACAATCAATCTCCACCTGCCTGGCCTGCCCTTCTTGGGAATCACTCCAAATGGCGAACACTGGACCCCCTCAGCGTTCACCTTCCAGATTCTCCTGCACTGTACCTCATTTTCCAGGTACTCATGTATCACTCCTCTGTGTTGGGAGGCCTCGTACATGGTCCCCCGTCTCTCTTTCAGCACGACTTTGCTCTGGTCGTGACCCAGACGGAACCCCTCTCTGACCCCCGTCACCAGGAACTCCACTCACTCTCTGTCCGGGTGCTCTCTTAGTTCCTCTTCCCACTGCTGCCACACCAGAGGGGTCACCACCTCCTCTGCTCCCTGCAGCACTCTACTGCTCGGGCCCTCTGATCTCCGCTCGAGTTCTTTTAACTGGTTTGTGAAGCAGTAATCTGGAAAAGCGAATACCCTTTGTCAGCTTATGCCCGCTCGTACTGCAACACCTCCCCGCCCTAGACTACGTGTGTGCGTATGTGTCGTATCTAGCCACCCCCTCCCCCTACAAGCGCCACTACCTTTGTCCTTACCCATGCCTCCCCTCTAGAGCTATCCCCCCCATACACTCTCGCTCACTCCTTTCACGGCAACTACCCTGCCCACCTATGGTTAGTATCCTGACTACAAATGACTAAGAATTCGGGCAGAACATTTATCAATAGTCAACAGTGAATAATTCACTAGATGATCATGGAGCAGTACAACGTAATGATGGATTTGACCATAGTTTATTTCCTATCGCCAGGCCTGCTGCACTGGGTTGCTGGATGACCACCTCCACAGTTGGAGCAAGTGTGGCTAAACTTGCACTGGGCTCCGAAAGTGCACCTGCCTTCGCCCCTGTTGAAACGAAAGCAAGCGCCCTTCTTCCTTGGCTCGGCCCTTCTCCCCAGGGGATCACCCCCTCCGGCTACCTGCCTCGGCTCTGCCTTTGGCGTCGGCGTGGAGTGGACCACGTCCAGCAGCAGGGACAGGTTCTCGTCCTCCCACTTTACGTCGTCTTTGCCTGCCGCCTCCTGCCGGAACCTCCTGTCATACCGGGCTACCTGGTTCCACTGGTACCTCTTAGCCAGTTTGAATATCGACTCCCTGTACGTCGCCAGTGGAACCCACATCTCCGGCTTGCTGGACGCCCACGCCACTTGAAACAGCGTGAAGCACGTGCTCCACCCTGCCAGGTCCGGCACCTCCTTGGGACTCTTCCTCTTGCCTCCTCCCCCGTTCGAACCTTCACTGGCCTCACCCGTGCTGGACCTCCAGTCACCTGCTTCGCCAGTACCATCGTCAAACACAGGGAAGAAGGCGAAGTCCATGAAGGAGCCCTTTTTAATTCTCTCGACCACCTTGGTCGGCAACGGCGGTTGATTCTTAATGAGGTGCACCACTCTGGCTGCCTTCTTATCCTCACTCTCCTCCGCCCTGACCTCCTTAGCCCGTCCAGCAACTTCTGGACCAGAGGTCTCTCCTCTCCTTTCACACCGGCAGGTGCCTCTGCCGCCCCTTTGCTCCTGGCAGCCTCCGCCAGCTCCGCCACCTCGTCTGTGATCACAAATCACACCGATGTGAACATGACATACATGTCCCTCCCTGGTGGCCCCACCCTTGTTCCTTTGTGCACCCATACCCGAGCCTTTTGACAGGCAACCCTCTTCCCTGGTGCTCTGTCCTCCCTGCTCGTTTGTGCACTCACTGCCGGGAACCCGGCACTCACTCCCCCGGGCGAGACACCCCTATATCTAGACCCTCATGTCTCGCCCCTTCGTGACTTTGCTCTCCTGACACCCTTCACCAGACTGCCCTCCCCAGTTTAGGACCACCGTGTCACTCGTCACCGCATCCTTCCTTCACAGGACTGCCACCCAGACCTGGACCGCCAGCGCTCTTGTGCCTTTAGAGCTCCTGAAACCCTTCACAAGGCTGCCACCCAACCCTGGACCACTACCACTCATACTCATTCCGTGCCTTCACCGAGTTACCCTCCAACTCGGGACCTCTGGCACCCTTACTTCCCCCTCCCCCCCCTTTTTTTTTCTTTTTTTTTCAGTGACCTCCCAGCGTTGCCACCCAACGCCTTGCTCCAGACACTCTCGTTAACACTTCACGGCTTCACAGCGTTGCCCCCCCCCAACGCTGGACCCCCGCCGTCTCACGCGGCTCCACAGTGATGCCCCCAACACTGGACCACCGCCGTCTCTTACCTACCTAGCGACTACCCTACCTTAACTATCCCTACTACCTCCCCCTAGTCATTCTATGGGGACCTCTCCTCCGTGCCCAACCCCGCACGACCACCATCCCCTTTCCAACTCATCCAGGCTGACAGGGAACTCACCTCCCCTGTCCCGCCACCTCCGGCCTGCCTCCAGTCGGTCCTCACCCCCTTTCCAGCCGAGGAACTCTTAACTACCCCCTATTGCCTAAACTAGTATTGTGGCTTCAGGCCCGCTCCGCCATCACCACCAATTCCAACCAGCCTCTGGCTCACCACACTTTCTTATGGCTCTCACCGCCGTCTCCCCCTTCCTCGGCTTCACGCATCATAAACACGTCCTAACACTCTCCCACTGGATGCCTCCACAAACACTGAGCTCGGTTTTGTCACGCACTATTGCTAGCACGAAGGTGAGCGTCAGGAACGTTTGCCATGGCCTTCCAGCCCCCTCTCCCACGTCCCTGATCACAGACTCTCCACTCACCCTTACACCTCTAGCCTACTTTGTACTACTACCCAGGCTCCTACTCAGGACATACCCTTTTTCTCCGGAAGCCTGTCCAAGACTGTCTTTTGCAAGATACCCATCTGCTCTACCAGCCGCTGAATAGCCTTCGAATTCTGTTCCACCTTGACGAATCTGTCCCCCACAGAACCTTCGTCCTCACTATCCACCGACAAAGCTCTCGCCCCCTTCCGCCTCTTAGGCGCCGGCAAATCTTCTCTGCCGCGGACCTCAGCCGCGGCCTTGCTGGCCGTTCTGGGCAGCTTCTCTTTCTTATCTTTCTCCATTTAAATCTTTTTCTAACTGACGCTCACTGCGCGAGGTCGGCGTCCCTTACCCTTCCCGGGACCCGCCCTCACCCCACTCATTTGGCCCTACCCCTTTAACCGCCGGTAACCTCGGTCCGCTGCGCTCTACCTGCCGTAAACAAAACAAAATGTTACTAAGAAAAGGTTACCCGGAAGCGCGTAGGAGAAAAGGTGCACACATAATCCCACGCAAGAACAAAAACAATTCTAGACCTAAATATATATATATATCGCGGACTCATAGAGTCAGCTCCGCACGCTTCGCTGAATAATGTTAATCAATTTCTTTTCTCCAAGAGACCAACTGTAAACAGAATCATTGTACCCGCAGCTTGAGTGGGTACATCTGGGGAAGGTTGGGTGGGGGAGGGGGGGGGGGGGAGGGGGGGGGGGGGGGGGGGGAGAGGAATGATGTTATTATAATACTCTTTGTGGGTTTCAAAGTTAGTGTTTTGTGCCATAATTTGCCCAAACACTACCTCTTGCTCACAATGTACTTCTAACTTGTTTACCTTTATTGTTTGCTTCAGCCTCCTTCAACATCTGGACCTGTTCTTGAAAGTCTCACATGGGGGTCTGGGACCCCACATTGGGATCCTCCTGAGAGAAATGTTTGCTGGTAGTCCTGCAATTTGCCTGTCTGTGAGGGAAGTTCAAATAAAGAAGATGATGGCATTAGTGTTTTCCAGAGGAAAGGAAGCAGCTATGAAAAGCAATGCAGCAATGATTGATGCCCTTTTGTGCCTATTAATGGTAAGCATGCAGCAGCACCATTGCGACTGGTATGTATGCTGCACTATTTCATTGTACAGTGTATTGGTATAAAGTAGTAGTAATTTGAGCAAGAAATGTGAACATGAGCTTGTCATTTGTGTTCCTCAGAATAATGATTTGAACTTGCCATTGAGTTACTGCCAGAAATTAGTGTCCAAGAATTTCAGTTTGATTAGAGAAGACGACCAATTCTGGTGCAACTCTTTACTCAAAGAAGACAGTAGGAGCTTGAGGATGGACCTTCTCAGATCAAAGGTGAGTAAAGTGAGTTAATAAATAAAGCTGTCTTTATTATGAAACTAAAGCAGACAACTAAAGTTTGCTTGTGTGCACACACACACATTCATCATTATGCTTAGGAAACTTCTGATCCTGATTTAGTGAACCTGCTGATGATCACTGATCTCTTAGCAACCACTGCATTTGGAGAGATTTCTGGTGTCGTGTCAGTGTGCTGCACTATTTTCACTGAAGAGGAACTGATTGAAATTCTTAGCTGTCCTGAGATAGATCTTTATCGCAAAAGACCTTTTTTCAAATTTTTCATATGGGTCTATGCCAATATCCGAGGATCTCAGAAAGACCAGCAATACAAGTCCTACAGCACTAACAGGTTGGTATAATTGCATTTAATGCTAGTACAAATAACGGCAGGTATGATAGCCTACAGATAGCATCCTTTTAATGTACAATCATTTATAAATTCAGTCATAAATTAAATTATTTTGTGTTCATACAATATACTGCAATAGTATAAACATATATTCACAGTTATCAGTTAATAAATATCTTACTCGTTGTTTCTTGAAACATCAATCTTGGATGCAATTAAGAATTGAATTGTGCACTTGCATCAATAGTGTTTTATTGATGTACTAATTAGTAATGCATTATTGCAATAGTTTCTATCTGCTTACTTTTATGTAGCCTCCTTTGGAAATTTATTTCTTCCTTGACTGGAATAGTACAAGACCTATCTGCAAATCTTAAAGACATCCCCATGACAACATATAGGGAAGTAAAGGAACTGCTCAATGATCCATCATGGAAGTATATTCACCGAAGTCCCAATAGCAGTGAATCAGGAGAAATTCAAGTGGAGATAGATATTGGTATAGATTCTCCAGAGCCATATGCCACAGATGTGCTTACAATAGTGGGTACGAATGATGTCACAAAACTATTAGTAGTCTGATATTATGTTGATTGTATGATGTACTTGTGCTTCTGTCTACTTGTAGATTCTTTAGCTTTCTTGAGAGAAGGAATCCTGCCATTTGTTAGTATCTTTTTTAATGAATTTGGTCAAGCATTGATGTTGGAAGAGGACCACAAAGTAGTGGCTGCTAATATTTATGCTTCTATGAAGGTACTAATTCAGAGTTATGTTGTGGACTTTTAGATAATATTACCTATTAGTAACCATCTTTATTTACCTTTCCTTGTTTAATAATAGAAATTACATCCTTACATGACTGGTGAGAAGGTGTACTTTTCTGATGAAGTTCAGGTAAAGGTTTACTACAGATCTTTACTTGTGATGCAGGAATTTAAGTTGGATGAGGACGACGTAAGTATTAGGAACATTAAATTATGCTCTTCTCTAGGAAACTATTTTCCTGTAGATTTTTCATGTGTCCTCAGAGATGCTTGAGCAGAAGCTAATGACAGCAGCCAGAAAGATATATGCTCACAGATATTCACCAGAGACTGAAGTGAACTCTAAGTTCAAGTTGTATGTGCGCAACTATAAAGCAGCCTTTGAGGGCAGGAACACACAGAGACATCAACTTGTTAACATTAGAAAAAGGAAAGGAGTTTCTAAAACTCGTGGTATGGAGATAAAGATACAAGTTATAAGGAAAATATAAACAGAAGTTTTAAAGGATAGTTTTAAATGCTTGAGATGTTTTAAACAAAGTCATTAATACTGCAGTTTTTATTTAATATTTTAGGAATAAATTTCCATGTTGGCACACTCTAATTAATTTAAAACTATTTTTAAGTTTTAATTAATGATGAAAAATCGTATAGTTAAAACTTCATATGTATGATAATTAATTCCAGCTTATAGTGAATTTACTGATGAGGAGATGCTCAGACCAGGAGTGAAGTACTTGCCTCTAGGAAGACCTTTCCAAGAATTTGTCTCAGTAATGAAGTATGTGTTGACTAATTTCCAATCGATAAACTTTTACAATGATTTTATTTGAAATTAGAAAAAAGGAAAGCGATATTCTTGAGGAGTGGTCTTTGGGAAACACCCTAGGAGATACACTAGGCAACACTATGGGTGTAGCTTCAAGGCATTTGGTTTCAAGGCAAGTATTTTAGTGTAGTTAAAATTGGTCACTTGATCAGAAGACCTGTCTAGTTCAAAGGGTATATAAAGAAGTCCAGTAGACGAAGCATAAAGCAAAATACAGAAACAGACATTGAGTTAGTATGATAGACGTATTTCAATTCTGTGTGTTGTTTGTGAAAGTATATTTACATATTTGTAAAGAGAGAGATAAAGAGAAAGACAACAGGGCATGACCATCAGAGAGAGAGTTCATGAGAAATTAAATTTTAAATGAAGTTATTTTTAAGTTGGTATTTGCCTGGCAATAATATAGCTAGAATGTATGTATATTCAAGATACTTTATCTCACTTGGTTCCTGACTTTGACAAAGAAGAATCTAGCACAGAGCAAAAACTTGAATTACCTGCAGTCACGTATTTAGGAAATTTCATATTTTCACCACATTTTCCATAGAGGATAGGGCTAAATGCCCTGCACTATAGGACATTTAGCCCTATTCTCTATCAAAAAAGTGGAGAAACATATAAACTTTTTTAAATACGTGATTACTGGAAATTCAAGTTTTTGCCCTGTATTGATTTCTTCTTTTTTTTCTTCCAACAATTTGCTTCCATGTGATTTTAGGACTAATAATATTTTTGGAAATGTTTCGGAGAGCAATGAAGTAAGTTACGTGCCCAAGGATCCAAAGGAAACTTTGATCAAGCAGTTAGAGTAAGTTTCTAAATATAGTCACGTATAATTAGAATTTCACATTACCAGTAACTATTGCACTTGCAGGATATCTCTCATGAGAAGCAAGAAAGGTCTGCAACAAGATGGCTTTGACTTTGATACTCAAACTGAACTCGACATTAAGTGCCTTCAAACACTCAGAGCTATGATATACAATGAAGTCATTCAAATAGATGAAAAACTGAAAAATACAAATCCAGAAAAGTTTAGAAAGTAAGTTTATAAGACAACATGATGTTATTATGTATTGAACAATAGAGCAATCACAACTTCCAAACATATACATTGTATCAGTTATGTATGTCTATCATCTTGTGCCGTTATATTGAAGAAGATCAACATCTCAAAGAAAGAGAATTAATCAGCTACGAGAAAGTTCAGTAATTGTATGTATTTAAGTACTGTGAAATTTTTTTCACAGTTACTGATTTAGGCATAAAAGTTTTTACAATTGTAGGCAGTGCAAACTCTACCTTCATCCTATTCAAACTGAAATTCATAATCTGGGTGATAAAGTCTCCACTGTAAATTTTTATTCTCCAATTATTGAATCGTAGTTTATAGTTTGTATTTATTGTATGTGTTTTAGTACTTGTCACTGTTGTCTCATCCCAATGAGAGAATAGTAAATGAAGTTTTAGCCTTCTTGGATGTTCTGCTGGAGAATTCTGACGAGTCAGTGCAAGAAGGTTTCAATCATTCCACTAGATTTCAAGATCAGAATATCTTTCCCACCTTAAAGTCCGTGTTAAACAGAGTTTCTGTGCTGCATAATGAGAAGTAAATCTGTATATTTCATTCTACACATGATATTTACATGTGTTTTTATTGCTATTTCTGTAGACATGAGCTAATTACAATGACAAAGTCGAGGAACTCATCTGATCGTCGATTGGTGAGTAGCAAGAGAGACTTAGTTGGGGAGAAGGAGGCAGCCACTTACTGTAATACATATTGGTGGGCACTGCCCTCCAAAGTAAACTTGTAGAACTCTAGTATAACTGTGACTTATACTATAATCGATTTAGGTGCGCCTTTCAGAAGTAGATCTCCTGAAGCCCCAAGCCGACCAAATGCAAGAAAAGAGTCGAGTTGAAGGAGATGGCACAATTGTTATTTCAAGAAGGCGTGGAGCTTTCTTTTCTAACTGGTTCAGGAGGACTACTACCACACGAGTGGTTCTGGTTGGTGGACGAAAGAGAGTTCCCTTTTTAACACTTTATCAGGTACAGCTAATTAAAAAAACTTCTGTGGCTATTTGTGTATGTATTATTCACTAAGAATACTAATTAATAATTCAGCAAAGCAAGAGAAGCTAACTCAAGTGTTTCATGTACCTTTTGGCCAGTAATGCGCCTGCTGGTGCTATGAAGTTATGTAGCAATCTTGATTGAAGCTTGCTTCTTTGACTTCAATGGAACCATTTTTTAGTTACGAGTTGCTAAAACAGTAGAAAACAATTATTGGTTACCTGCCACACTCAAGCACGTAGTATACATATAAATTAAATTACCATTTTTTTGTGTTTATAGCTACATGCATTCCATCATAACTCTATGGGTTTTGTTCCATTGTCATTTGCAATGTATTGTATGCTATACTTAATTTGGATGGAGGTTTGAGTTGGACTGCTTAACTACAGTTTGTGACCATAACTGAGCATTTTAGAGAGTTTCTCTAGTATGCTTCTTGAAGCTATTTGACCAACACTTGCTTTCTCTTTTTTAAAAGTATCCTATTGCTGTAGAGTTGGTCTTGTATTGTGTCTACTTCCAAATTATAAGTAGCTTATTTTAAATCACCTATTGAGTGGAAATATGCTACATGACAGATAAAAAGTATATTTCAATTTTATAACGACATGCATTACGGTGTTCCTTAAAATTGTAATAGTCAAGAATATAATTTGAGTCTGATAGCAAATAGGTCAGGGATTCTTTACCCAATGGTCAGCAAACTCTATCAAATATATAGCCTAGAATATCACTCCTAGGATACAATATTTGCATTGTTTTCCTGAATTTGCTTATTTACCTGTAGTATGTTGCTTTGTATCGCTTGCTCACAATCAATCTCTTTTAGGTTGAGCCACATTAATTTTGTGACTTAAGGGTGCTGGCACATAGCAACGCTCGCGCGCGGCTTAATTGAGCAATAAACCACGAAACCACCGAGTTGTAGAGGTAGAGGGCGGACCTTAAATACCCGCGCATAGATAAGAGCTTCCTGGCAGACCGTGGTAAGTATAGTTAACTCGGCTAACGGAGGGCGGGGCTAGAAAATTGCACAGTAGCAAAAAAGTGCGAGACAATTGGAATCGATTTTGCTGTCCAAGTCCAGAAGGACGAAGAGTTAGTCTTTCATTTTTAGTACTGCGGCATAACTTAACAAGGTAATTAAAGTTGTCGATTTAGTTTTTTAATATAGTGTACAGTCGTGACCCGACTGGAAAAAAATCACGTGAAAATGTGAATAAATATAAAACAAAATAGAAATGAGACAAACAAAATCGACAACTTTGTAACAGTTAGCTATAGCAAGCGGTGTATGAAATTCCAGCTTCCGTAGTCTTCCTCTGTTTCCAAATAGTGGCGTTTACTTTTGAGACTTTGAGGCTTCATAACTCTTGCAGTTCCGTTTGTGTGTTAGTCATTCTTGATCAGTTGGCTGTCAGTTGACGGGTCTCAGAGATCCCCCGGGCAGCGTGGACCTGCAAGGTATAGAATCGGAGTTACCTTCCATAGCAACAGTTAATTGATTTGTGTGGGCGTACCGCGTAACCGGATGTGTGAGCACCCTTAAATGTATGTTTATGGGAATAAATGCCAGCAGTGTAGTACTAATCAGTAAGTTTATTGAGTAATGATTCGACATTCTTGTGAAGGAAAAATGATTTCTGTATTTATGCTTACCTATTGCTTGATTGAAAATATCACTCAATAACATTCATTTGTATCTTGAATTTTGAAATACAGACCTCTCAGTACAGTTCTTCAAGCCAGGAAGAAGTTGACCTGCAGCAACTGTGTGATGTCAGTAGGATCACTCTTGTATCCAAAGTTCTGGCCCTTGTATGTGATGGGCAGTTCAGACAAATGCAGAACTTCTTACGAGAACAAACTGAAAGCCTTCAGAGCATCAACATGGTCGCCGAGCTGACCTCCTTTCTTCACCAAATTTACGAGACACGGTCTTTCAGCTCTGACACTTTAGAAGTGTTTAGTCAAATTCTTCAAGCTCTTGTAGAGATGTGCACAGGGAATTTCAGAAACTGTGAAGAAGTGTTTGAAGCCAACATTATGTCAGTACTCAATTATGTGTTTCAAATAGACATTACAGAAGTGAAAGGAGACAGACAATCAGCCAATGAGTTCACTGCTACTGTCCTTACTAACTTCAATGATTTAGAGAGTATGGCTGAAGGGCTAGCAACCACGACAACAAGTGAAAACAAGGTAGACTACATGGAATTGCGTAACAGAGCACTTCAGCTCAAAGGTACTGCAGTAGAACTCCTCAAAGTAATGTTGGAAAAAATCTCATCCAAAACTGAGTCCTTGGCACAACAAATATTTGGAGGTCTAGATATCTATGCTTTACAGTGGACAATGGTGGACTTCTATACTCTCCAAGATGACAAGGGCATAGCTAAACAGCATATGTCAGACTTTGCCAGTAGATCACTGTTTGTGACTTACAATATTTTCATGGATCTTTTTGACAATAATGCAGCTCCATTGAAAGCACTAGGTAATATTGAGGATGTAATATTGATGATGTAATGAGCATGTTCAAAGAAAATATTAGAGGATTTTGTCAGTTTTTTCCTCGTATTAGATAAGAGAATAGCTCTGATATATTCAAGGATAAGGTGTAAAATCTGTTACGGTAAAATCATTTTTGAAAGATTCAGGGCCAAGATTATTTTCTTATTTGTTGTGTGACATATTTCATTTGATAGAGCCAAATGAGAAAGAACCACTGAAGGTGTGGGAGTACTGTAGGGATCAGTCCCACAAGATTGAGATTGTTTACAGAGATGAAGAATCAGGAGAAGAAGTACTCACCAATGTGCATTTCAACTTGAAGATCGAGGTAAATTGTTAGATAGTAGTACAGATTTTATTGCAGATGTCATGTTCTGATCTAGAGTGAAATTTCTGAGAGAGTAAAAGATTCCTTAAAGTATGGAATAGACAGAACTACTTATGCAGACAAAATGCGAGACTTCCAAAAATGGATGGTAGCTGTAAAGAAGGATACCCTGTACCGAGTAAGTGTGAGATAAGTTGTATGATTGATAGGGCTATGGAGAGTTTGTTGACTCAGTCAATGATTATAAAGTTATGTCTTGGGGCTGTTTGCAAGTGTTTTTTCCCCTCTATGCTGCTTCTATACATATCAATTGACTTAAATTTTATGAAATAGCTAATACAAAGCTGGTTATTATTTCCACACAGACTTGATTTTAGCCATGTGATAGGAAAATCAGCAAGCACTAGCACGGTATAGAAAAAATAATTGTCATATGAGTAAAATAATACTTCATAAAACTATTCTCCTGTTCTTGTACGACATCCAGTTCATTCTGTTAACTCATTACTAATAGAAAATCTGAATGAACTGAAATGTGCTCAATTTATGACTAACACAAACCTTTGCAGTAGCTGTGAGAGTGCATGACATTTCTGGAAATAATATTTGAGTTAAAACTGAATTAGAATGAGCAACTCAGTGGATATATGATGTTTACTCAAGCCACTCAGTATGCCCAAAACAATACATAGTAAGCATGTTCACTCTAACATACATTTCAGGGGCGTCGTTGATAGTCTGACCTGTCTGACTTGAGCCAGACCATTTTCTTGTGTAGTTTTAATTGGCTTCATTGTTATGAACTGTGGACTTTGTTCACTGTCATTTATGCTTAAGTTATTTGTAGTGTAAGCATTTAAGCTTAAATGGGCTCTTGAAGAAGTGATCCTGCATTTGTGAGTTAGTTAGTTGACTATATTATTAAACTAAGATGATGTTATCAAAATATAAAAATAATGACTTGAAATACAGAGTTTAATACTCAACTTCTGATCCTTGCTTTCATTCTTCTTGCAGAAATTACACAATGTTGTACATAGCTAGCTAATTAAAAAAAAATCTTCCAGCATCACAAAAGGAAATATTTAATGAAGTGGTAATTTTGACTAGATTCATGTTTTAATTCCTTAATTACATCTATTGTGCTAGTTCTCTATAAATAGTATTATTTAATACATCCTGCTTTTCCCTTGATCATTGACAGTACTACTTCCTGTTTTAGGCCACACCCACTTCTTAGCCTAACCAATTTGGAACCCGAGCTGCCCCTGCATTTTATTATTGAGATGATATGTTATATTGGGCTAGCTGGTATCCAAACTGAATCACTAGCCAAGTACATTTTAACTACAAATTGAACAATATAAGATTTAACAAAAAATATTTATATTGGATTTTTTTTTTAAAACATAGGACTGGTTGACGAAGAAGCACCTTAATATTGTGACCTGGTTCAGGTATGCTTATAGTATATTATAAATCAAAGTTGTCTAAAATATAAATTCCACTGTATGTAATTAAATTTAAGCTTTAGGAGACAATTTGAACTCCTAAGTGTTCATATTGATATTGCTATAAACTCTATGTTATCATTCGGATATAAGAAATGATAATCAGTTTTTATTTAAATTTTTGTTTAGTTTCTGTAGTGATTGTTCAATTCATTTGACAAAAATTTAATTTAGATATTGGTTTCATTTTTGAAATATCATGTTCAATTAAATGACCGTTTGAACTCCTCCTTTTAAAGCATTCTGTTACCTAGAATATATAATAGTCAACACAACTAACTGCCTAAGATAGTGTGCTTTGAGTAGCTTCACTAGATACTTTATCAAAATTTATGGTATTGGCTTATTACTTTCCCCAAAGGATGTGGAAAAGGTTATTGAGTGATGTATTTTTTTTCAGTGTTACGAGATATTGGTTACTTCTCCTCCTTACCCTGGTCATGAACATCATTGTTGTTGTGACATACCGAGCTCCATCTCCTATTACTTCTGCTCCAACTCGGCCAGAATTTAGCTTAGCCATTGTGCCACTCCTTATCTATGCCATTGGTGGAGTCCACACATTCTTTGCTGGGTGGATGGCTCTGGAATACTTCGTACTAAATGGACCTCACTTTGTCCTGCCAGAGTTTCTGTATCGTATTAAAATCATTCCTGCTAAGTTCAGCCAGTATCGTCTGACTGCTTGGATGACAAGGTACATAATAACATGTTAGTGCACTTGAAAATATTGGCATATGAACATGAGAGCAATTGAGGCACTATCAGATGTGTACTGTATAGTGTATGGGAGCATATTAGTGGCACATATAATACAGTAATGAATTATATATGTTAATTTGGATACAGTTTGCTCATCTATTAGAGTTATAGGGCTTATTACATATTGTACATAGAATACACATGAAAATCAAGTGTATTTTTGAGATATTATTACTTTAATTAATTTTTATTAGAATACGACTCCTGCCTCGCTTCAACCGGACCTATTCTAGCGTGAATATTGTCGGGCCTACAATGGTATTTGTGTTCGTGTTCTTGGCTAGTTCTGCTCTTTCCTTGTTCTTTGGAGGATACTTTTACAGCTTATGTCTTCTTTATGTAGTCATTAACAATGACATTCTTCAGAGAGCATTAAGATCAGTCACTCAGAAAGGTTAGGACATTAAAACATGGCAGAGCAGCTATAGCTGTCCAATAGCCAATTTTAACACAGTAAATGGAAGGTTTAAAATATGTATTATGAAATGATACTATATCACATTAGAATAATATATGAATAAACATGTAACTGAAGCCTCACTATTATTGGCTATTGTTCACCTATTAGTGCAAATTCATTGATGTTAACTAATTTAGTATTTTATTAATTTAAATAGACTTTTCTCAATTTCAACAAATGCCTTTTTTTGTCATCATCTACGCTTATCTATCTGGTGGGCAGAATTAATATCTCGTACTTGATAGAGATAAACATGAAATTAAATTGGAGCCTCTTTATTTTGTCTCTTTAGGGAAATCTCTCATGTGGATGGCCATTCTGCTGCTAATAGTTGTCTTCATATATAGTGTGTTGAGTTTTGCATTTTTCCAGTCTGAGCTGGACACCTTCTTTAACTTCCAATGTCAGACTGTGGGTCAGTGCTTCATATCTATTGTTAGAAATGGGCTCATTAATAATTTCATGGTTAGTTTCATGGATGCAATTATATATGTCTGAGGTGACTTTTCTCTCTATGTATATAATTTAATAAGGATGCTGGAGAAGCTGCATTTTCTCAAGTTAGAATTCGATTCTTTTTTGATATTACTTTTTTCATTATTGTGGGCACTATTGGACTAAATATTGTGTTTGGAATCATCTTGGACTCTTACAGCGAGCTTCGTGACAAACGCGTAAGCACCATTTATTTATCCACTCACTATACAGTAGTCTATACTTTCAGTGGTGAGGTTAATTTAATAGTGTTTCACATTTATTTTATATCTTATAATGCATTTTCAATTCCCTTCTTAACTAAAACATGTTCACTGAAATATCATGAAAGCTAGCTAGCTAACATTAGCTAGTTCAGGTCACAGCATCATATGACTTTGTCTCCTATGGTCATTTGGAAAGGTCTGACTTGTCTCATAGGTGAGACTGAAGGAGCTTACCACTGATCAGAAGGATCAACTGGTTAATCTACTCTTACCGTAATTAGGAGGTGTGGCCAAATATTAACTATTCGTGAATCACTTTCTATTGATGTGTCATTTTACTAACTTGCTGTCTTTTGTCTGGGACTTAGAGGTGATTGTTGTTCAGGTAATGTGAATACATTACTCTTAGTGGATTTTCAGTAAGTAGATAGACCACTGTCTGGTAATGAGTATAATGTCATTATTAGGGTTGCCCTTTATGGAGAGTATACTTTTAAGAGGAACAAAGTAATGGAAAAAAATTATGATAACATTTACCCGTCTTAATCGCTCCATTAATTATCTAATTACTAGAATAAATACATTGTTGTTGATGCTTAAATTGCTATAATTAGAAATAGAGTTTATTTATTATAGTATCAAGCAGAGAATGATATGAAGAGCACCTGCTTTGTCTGTGACCTGCCCAGCTACCGTTTTGAAAAACGGATGCATGATGTAAGTTATAACATCGGAAAACATCGTTCCTAATGTATGTAATTCTGTACTATACAGGGTTTCAAGACTCATGTGAAGCAAGACCACAGCATGTGGGCGTACATCTACTACTCCATATACCTTGACATGATAGATACATACAATCATCACGCCATTGAACAATATGTGTATAAAAAGGTATGATAGTGTAAAAAAATAACCTGCTACTGGTCTGGCTTGTAGGTTAAACTAAATGCAAATATAGCAATAAAATTATCACCCATAGTGTTAGCTTCATGTTTCATAAACACCAGCTGACAAGAGCACAATATCTAAAATTTAATACATTGATTAAAAAAAGGCTATTGTCCAAGTGCTCTTGAGTCTATTTTCAAAATTGAACACATGTGACAGTCTTTTAGTAACTTTCACATTATCCGATTTTGTCTCAACTGGGGATATTAATGTGTGGTGATATATCTGATATTGACATTTAAGTACCAAATAGCTAGTTGAGAGAATTATTCAAGTATGTTAAAATTAGCGCTAAAGTGTATTGTCCTAAATCTGTGTAAATTCTCCGTTATAGCTTGTATCTTAAATGTAAGTTCTTTAACTTAAAAGAGGTAAATTGGACATCAAGTATCTTAGAGATTTTCCTTCTTAAAAAAAATTTCCCATGAGAAGTGTCCCACTAGAATAGCTACATTGATTACTCTTAACAGAAGCACTTGTCATTCAAATAAAAGGAGCCATTATACTTGGCAGTACTGAGCCTAAGTAAATCTTTCTCCCCATCAATATGAATTTGTTACTTGATTAATTTTAAACTGGAGGTATAAAGATCTGCAATAATGTGTCACCTGAATGGTTGGTTGTATTCAGATAAGTGAAGGAAAAACAGACTATCTTCCATACAACAAGGCACTAGTGTTCAAAGGAATAGAAGATGAGGAAGAGCAGCTGAAAAAGGATATTCAAGAAGTAGTAGATAACCACTTCGCTAAGCTGAGTCATCGTTTTGATGAACTTCAGGTTAGAGGCAATAGCTAGGAGTAAAACAATTTTTTGTCGCATCTTTAATTGTTAAAACTTTCTATATGTACAGGAAAAGCATGACTCACAAGCTTAAGAAGTTATATCAATTTACAGTGCGTGCTTTAGAGCATAGATCATAGTAATACTGTATGTTGAAGTGTATAGTGTATTGTGTTTGCATTATAAGGACTTTGATTGTTATTTATGTATTATGTGTTTTTTACTTGTGATTTTTAAAATTAATTGTGAATGAATTAGTAACTATCGGATGCTATATTATGTGTCAATCATTATTGAGGTCAAAATGTTGTGACCAGACCTGGTTCTTTATAATTAGTGGAATGTTCCTGAATTCATGGCCATGGTCAGGGGGTCCCTAAAGATTCTCATTTCTGGATAAATAGAGCCTGTGCTTATCCAGAGATAAAATCCAAGATCATGCAGTTATTTTCTGGACCTCATATACCTAAATGAATATGAAATAGAACATGAATTTTAGGCCATGATTTTATTTATTAGTTTTGTGTGAAGAATAGAATTACTTTTGAGTAGTTTAACAACATAGCTAAATGTAAAGATACCATAGGTAGAACTTAAAATGTTCATGCTGATCACACATATTATTTTGTCATAGCAGCAGGGTATCAGTTACCTCAATTGATTCTTGTTGATCAGCTTGACCATGACATTTCTAATTTGTCTGTTTTAATCACCAACCAAAATAAACTATGTTTACTTGCACTGTTTAGCTGTTATTACAGTGATAGCTACTTTTAATGTGAATAAGTTATTTCTGTACCATAAGAAATGTTGCTCTCAGAACAATAGCTTAAGCATTACCTATAAGTGTATATACAGTGGAACCTCTCTACAAAGGGACTCTGAAGAACAACTTGACTCTTAACAACAGCCAGCGTAAATGGACCACAGTGATCTACTACAATAAAAAATAAACTCTGAAAGCAGCCAAACTCTCTACAAGGGTCAAAAGACTTGACCCCAAGCATGGCCTTTGTAGAGAGGTTCCACTGTATACATGTACTCTCGATAATCCAAATTTTTCACTAATCCCAACACCTTTTGGTCGCTTAATGTTAGGATAACTGAGGCCCTATGTAGTAGTTAATGATCTGCATGGTTTGGGCTTTCTTCAGAAGTCTAGACTTTATCCCCATTTATACATTTTTGCAAAAAAAGAATGTCTTCAAAAAGAAAGGTATGATTCAGCCATTCTGGCTAAAATAATTATGATAGTAAATTTTCTCAGCTAACAGCCAATATTAAAAAAAAATTAACCTGACGTTTCAGCTTCTTGCCCGAAGGACTTCGGCTAGAAGTCCTTAATTAAACATATTATTATATTGGCATTTACTACTAAGAATAGTTGCTATTATAACTATAGCTAGTATAAATGACAGACCTGAAATATAACATTGCAGTAAAGCTATCACAAAATAATAGGCGCTGAGTTGGTGTCACGTACCCACGCCCTTCATCCAATGAGTCTCACAAATTTTCACTGTATTTTCAATGTATCATAAGTGGTCCATTAAAAAAAATTAATCACACAAAATATAGTCTTGCTACTTGAAACACACAAATTTAAAACATGCAATAAATAATATTTAGCTAATTCTTGGGTTCATATTTACAATGGAGTTCAATGATTTTGTCTTTAGCAGGAGAATTAGAAGATCCTAAAATATGAAGACAAAGATTTAGTGAGACTTATTAAAGACAATAATTTCATTTTACCCAAATTATATTGATGTTGGATACCTTGAACCATTGCAGTACCGAGTGATGGTACAGTGACTAGACCCACTTGAGAATGACTAATCTGAAAAATATAATTTAAAATGACTATAAAAATACTAATGAATTAAAGTTATTGTTTCAATGCTCTATTGCAACAAAGACCGTTTTCTTACCACTTTAACTTTATTGTTTGGAATGTATACAAAAATATAACTGACAACTGTGGGCACAAATTCGGAAGAACAACGCAAGATATTGTTGGACCTGCAGCAAGAAGAGTAATACAGTAGCTGCAGTGTCTTAGAGGAGACTACCACATGTAACTTACACTGTGCACTCCACAGACAACTCCTTGTACTCTGAAGTTTTGTTGTGAGACACAAACACCCTAGCGACACTATGTGATGATAACACATGCTTTGTAAACCTGCACAACACACATGATGTACATGATAGTAAATTACCTATAATTGGAAATTAAAAAAAAAATTAAAAAAAATTAAAAAATTAAAGTAAAAAAGAATGAAAAGGTACAACAACAAATCTAAACAAGCAATAATTATAACAACAAAATTTAGCAAACACCTCTTATGCTATTAAATTTATAAGAATATCTCAATTATGTATATTGATACTATTATCATCCACCTTTCTATAGATGAGAGTTTAATAATTCTATGGACCTACTAACAATGGAACCATAGAAAGAAATGTGCTGTATGATTACGTACCATAGTCTTGTCAGGTAATAAGGTTGGCATAGGAACATCAAAATTCTATCATCTTTTTCTGTATTCCAGGTTTGAATACTTTGGGAAAAGTGTTTGTATACTTCACTGTCAGTATTGCCTATTGAGGATTGACAGGCCAACGGCTGTATTTCCTGTACAGGAGCTAAAAAAAAATTTATACAATTGGTCTGTAAACAAATTAATTAGTCTGTGATTGAATTACGACTTATAAATGTGCTCAATCATTAGAAAAAAATACAAAAAATACAAAAAATAAAACTAAAAAATAGAAAAAATATAACTCGTCTGTAGTGAACTGTAACAGGAAAAAAAATCACTGTTTAGCTTTTTTAGCAATTAAACAATATTATGCATTTACCCAAGATCACCTGGCTAGACTATGATGAGAGTATATTTGTTCCTGCTCCTTGCTTCAGTGCGTTATTCTTTCTGCCTTCTTCTCCTCCCGCCTTTTACTTCATAATCTTTTCCTTCCTTTTGTTCTTGTTCTTTCTTATATGACCATGGGTTGCTGAAAAGTGTAAGTTGAGTTAGCAGCACAATAAACTTGCGAGCTGAAGCAGCTATTCGTCTGGGGGTTTCATCATTGGAAAGCCAGTGACAAAGCAGGTAAAAATAACCCTTCAGCATACTCTAAAACTGGAGGGAAAGTACTATTCCAAAACTCGATCTAAAAGTAAATGGGAATAGAAAAAAAAAACCCAGCTTTCCTGCTCTACACATTCTCAAATTCTGTCATCATTTCACTTGTTCAGGTTCTCCTTGCAGTTTGGCACAACGAATTGTGTGAAGTTACAATGAGCTTGTAAACAAAGAGTTTGTCCCTTCTCTGGTAGTTGCTGCTTTTCTAGTCTTGTATTCCATTACTAGTGTACTGTGAGAGTGGAAGCATGTTAGACTGGTCATGTTGCTGCATCAGGGGTACAAGAAAGGCTGCAAATTTCTTTCCTTTCCATTAATTTTTTTTCTTTTTTCTTTTTTAGAAATACTGTGGCAATTTTGAGTGCTTGTGACTGTCTTTTACTTCAATTCGATGTTCACCAAAGATAACATTTTCAGTAAACAGACAAACAACTTGGGGTTAGCTACACCTGATTTTATTTTCTTCATCCTTTCTTTTATCATTTATTTTTTGTAATATTGGTGTTAATATTGCAATATTTTATAACAATTTAGTCGTAATATTTTCACATTCTGTTTTTTTTTTCCTCGGCGGACTCTACCTGGCAGTAGGAAGCAACTAATTATAGTTGAAAAATCGATGATACAAACAGAACAGGTCAGAAAAAAAAATCTTTAGAACTTCAAAACAAACTTTACTGAACTCTAGCTAAAGTGATGTCATTAATGTGCACCCGAGTAACCGCCCCTTTTTCATGTCATTTAAATTACATCTGGTTTTGCATTCAGTGCAATCCTCATATACTTGCAGTCGTGCCAACTCAACTTGGACACATAGTAGTTTAGCAATTATGGTGATAAATATGTGCACACAAATTAAGTTTAAGTAAGAACATGGTGACATTGGTTAAATCACGCTATTGTGTATGTGTGTGCATTGTGCAGTGGCGCTGAAGGTTGGCACCACTGATTCACTTTTTCTCTCTCGAAGCCTGAGGGTTAGCACTTTGTGAAGTGCTTTTCTAGTTTAGTGAACTCTCCAACTGTTGAGGCAAATAGTAAATTGGAAGGTTTGTGGCTCACTCTGACCAAAATTTCAGTTTTCAAAGGTCAATAAACATTTCTAGCTTTTTGCTGATGCTGTAAATTGCCACATAATCCAATGTGAAAGGTATTTTATACATAAGATATACAATTAATTAGTAATATCTGATTTTAACACTAGTTCATCAGAATCAACAGAAATATTGACCAAGATGTGGCATATAAATGCATTTAATTCACTTCGATAATCACTATTTGGGAAATTTAAAGATGAACACAGGTGTGAAGGTACCTACTACTACTAAATTTATTCATAGTAGTAGTTGCCATATTAGAAATACTCACCATGTGTACCATTTGGTCCCACTATGAGTTTAGTACTGGAGTCTTCATACATGCACTCTCGAAAGCGAACAGAAATTGGAATATTTCTCTTTAGTTCAAACAAAATGTATCTATAGACAATAAAATATATATTTACTAAGTATGTCTTAATTTAGTAATAAAAAGAACACATCAAAAACTAAAATCATGATGTTGAACCATTTCATGAAACAAATACTGTTGGGTTGGAAATTATTATTAGGTTAAAAAGGGCTTTGGGATTACTGCTTTGTATCTCCAATGCTCAAATTTTAGAAATGAAGTCGAAATAATTTTTGAATAAATCTGGTCAGTGGTAACATGCTGTCTAATTATTCCTACTGTGTTATTAGTAACTGCATGGAAGATGTGATTTATCAAATAACTTAAACGATACATATATGTATTTTTTTTAAACATTAAAATTGCCCTTCAAAGCTATTATGATAGTTACAAATTATTAAACTTTTTTTTTTTTTGAAACTTCCATAAATATAATAACCTCATAGCTTGACTTGGGAAAACGAGTGAAATTTCTCCCATGCACTCATATCTGTCGTAGTTAGCTATAGACAATCCACTGCCATCGGAATCTTCTTTTGTTGCTTTAAGAATGAATGAAGTTTTCAAGGCATCTGAGTCTTTCTCATTCATGGAGCATAAATTTTTACTGCTGGATGGTCTTCGTGTAGTCTGCATCCCTTGATTACGAAAAACTTCAATCTTTATGGTATTGATCAAATATGCCTTGTTCAATGTTATTTTCACACTTGAGGACTGTTTATTGAGATCAATGATTCCATCGGTTAATAGTGGTGGTGGTAGTGGGAGATGCTGGATCACTTGAAACCCTCCTTGCTGCTGTTGTAGATAGCGCAGATGCAAGTTTGATGATGCAGTTGACAACATGTTAACATTTGTCACTGCAAACAAACAAACAAACAAACAAGCAAACAAAGAAGACAAATTATATATTTAACTCAACCTTTGAGGAATAAGATAATAGCTATTTTAGCATCCTACCTTTAGCTCCCCTTCCACGAATAGAATTCAAATCATTCTGTGCATTGGCTCGAACACTCTCCAAAATTGCCTTTTCAGTAAAATAACCTAGAGGCTCCACTTTACTGAATACATCTTTGATGTCCACAGAGCTCAGACGAATGCATGACTCTAGAAGATCTGAAGCTTCTGATGAGACCATGCCAAACTTCTGAATAATTTTGGACAGGCACTCAAAAATCTTTATTTCAGGAGCATCAAACGTATCTCTTGAAAGAACTTTCTTAATCAAGTGAGGATCAAGAGAAATAAACTCCTCTGAATTCAAAACTGTAGTCGAAATTTTGTCCAGTTGACTCAGGCAAGTTTGTTGAAGATTTTCAATGCAATAAGCATCAGCAGGTGACAAGAACTTGAGAACATTTTGTGCATTTACTTTATCGGCCAAGACAGCACCAACAGCATTCTTTAGAAGCAAAAATCCAAATCTGTCAGCCAGAGTGATGATGTCAAACATACCCTATTAATAGTACACAAAACCCATTTAAGGTTAAGTCAAACATTTGCTATCAAATACAATCAAATATACAATCAATAGTCACACACACATGAAGAAGAAGAGTGAATACTTATTGCCATGTATAGTGCATTACCTGAACATTAATTCCATTGATAGCTATACTACCTGTATACGCATATTCCAAAATATTCACAAATAGATCTACATTCTCGATTTCCTTTATCTCAATCTCATCTTGGTCCCGCTCCTTCATGCTGCCAAACACAAGGCGGTCAAAGTACTCCGATCTTGAAGCCAAGATAACCTTGTGAGCTTGAATTCGCTTGTTCTTCACCAGTAATGTGATATCGGTATGAGCCTTGTTCTTCCATAAATTCTTCAGACCACTAAAAAGGCGATCTTCCAAATTGATATTGACTACAAACATATTAAAAATAGGTATTTCGATTGACTGGGATGGTGACTGGAATAGCTACTGAATTCACAACATAAGTAGTTTATAAACTATCTATTGTAAAACACCACTGAACAATCATTACAAACTGCAAACTGGAATGTGTTTGTTGTGACTATCTTTAGAGTATGTCATTCTTGTACACTGTAAGTTATAACAGAGTGTTGTAATATGAATACTTGTTATAAAACATAAGGTAGCTTGTGGTAAGTTATTTCTGGTCATAGTAGTCAATAGCCTTTAAATTTCCAGAAATATCATGTGAAGAGAGGCTCAACCCCTCATAACAAAGTTACCCACGCCTTCTACAAAATAGTATTAATGTTTTCCACATTTCTTCAACTTTAGCTTTTCGTTTAAAGTAAACTTTTGTTGTTTAGAATTTGAACATAGCACCCACAGACAGTTTAAAGTAGTAATTTTAAATATGTAAGGTGAAATTTTTGTGACTCATACAAAACTGAACTAAGACACTATGTAAAAGCTGTAAAATTATACTAACTCTTTTAAAAACTCATGCTTTAGCTATGAGAACTAGCCTAAATATTAACTCACTATTATATGATTCATCTTGTTCCATTGGCTCGGAGAGCTGATCTTCGTCTTCATCTGACAATTGATTGTTAGTTCCTAAAGGTATGGGTGCTCCAATAACCTGATGTGGTGCAGGCTGAAGTTGTGATTGCTGATAGAATACATGCCGAAGTGGTGGCTGCTGACGTGGTGCAGGAAGTGGCTGAACATTGGGGGAGTTTCTACTTCTGTCCACATTGGGTAGTTCTAAGTCTTTCACATAAAAGCCAGTTTTTCTCCCAGCTAATTTGGCCTCCCAATAGCCTTGATTTTCAAGTAGCATCACAAGAGTTCCCTTCAGATATTGACAAGCTGGCATTAAATCCGAACTAGATCTTCCTTGTCTTTCCTGATTCACACACTCTTTGAAATTCTTCAGTGCCATTTTAAAAAGATATAAGCCTGGAAAATCATACCGTTCAGTTTCCATCAGAGCTCCTTCAATTGTCTCAATAGTACCAAAAAGATTGTCATATTTGTGCGGTACTCTTCCTCTTTCATTTCTCCCTGATCCTAAACTAGATCCTACTAGCAAAGAATGTGAATTACCAGAACTTATAAAAACTTGAGCACCCCCCAACCCCACCCTTGCTAGACCAGAGGGAGCTGTTGCTGGCTCTCCTTTTCTGTTTTGGCTCCAGTCACCAGAAATGGAGTAGATTTCGGCAAGAAGTTTCCTTAGTTCCTCTTTTAGATCTTCTTTGAGGCAAGTAGCCGCCCTAAGATAGCGTGATATTGTAATCTCTTCAAGGGTAGACATCTTCTTCTACGACGCAGCCAACTGCCGAATAAAAAACCTGGCGACCTTGCCGAAAACTATCAATAATGATGTACACGTACCACCCATAATGGCTTTTACGGTCACACCCCGCCCCTTTCCCCGTCAGATCACACCCACTACCTAGTCTCACAGCCTTTGCCCGCCTAAATTTAGAAACCTAGCAGCGACAGTTCCTAACAACACAATTGGAGGGACTCTACATATAGAAGTCCTGTCCCTGATGGCTGATGGCGGGGGCACTACATATAGAATCCCTCCCTGAAGGACCTAAGAGATTTATAGTCCCTCTGTCATAATACAAAAACGATACCAGCTTTGTTCTATCCAGCACAGTGTTGTTCAAGTGAGTGCACAGGGATACTAAATGCCAGAAGGGAGGATACTACTGATAGTATCCTCCCTTCTAGTGTTTTATTATTAGTTTTTGGTTTATGAGTAGTGCAAGCATTGATAAAAGAATTGTTATTTTATAAATGGTGCAAGAATGTTGTTAGCGGGGATTCCCTGTCAGATGCAAAAGATAAGATAGATTCGGATTCATCGCATGCCTTACACACTAACAATGATTTCATATCTAATAACAATCATTACCAAAATGAGAAGTGATAAAGAAACTATAATAACATAATGAACAATAAAAAATGGTTATGTCCTCTATTTCTATTTAAAAAGTTTTAGTACTGTTCTTGTAGATGTTATATCACCACAACTATGAAAATTAAAGCACCACTTCTAACTAATAGAAAATATCCCAGATTTTCGATTCAGTTACCCCTGATGGTGTTTCGCTTGCTCGCTTGCAAATTATGTAGGATCCCGAAGGCCTTCATTTAGAATATAACATGCCTGGCTACAAACGCTTAAGTTAACTCAAAACCACTGAAGAAGTAGTTTTGGAAGAACAGCTTGTTTATTATGTAAATCCAGACTGTTTAGGAGAGCCTTGGTGTTCCTGGTGGGAATATGTGAGTCCCCCCACTGGTTAAAATGTCCCCTCACCACCTACCAAATATACAGTGGGTATTCTGGACTAAAACTAATGAATGTGAAGTCATTTCAGTTTTTGTGGTGTGACAGTATCCTTAAGGCTATTGTAAGAATCATGAGAGTCCTTAGACATTAAGCTAAGGATAATTATAAAGTAGAAAAAGACAGTCTATTTTATTGCCATCGAGAAGGCCAGGATGAAAAATTTTCCTGTTTAGTTGAAGTTCACAACACATGTAGGTAGCCAGAGTATGGAGTATGGTATCATGATATAATGTGGTTCTTGCTGTAAATTGTTTCACAGGGATCACATTAAAACTCTGAAAGCTGCTTGAAGTATCGCATGTTATGTTCAACTCAACATAAATTCAAAATCAGCCAAATATTGTAGCTTGTCATCCTTTCATATTGTGCCAATATTTCATTTTGTAGTCAAATCATTATTTCATATTAAAATTTTGAATATTCTCTTTGTGAAAATTTCAGTTGTCTGCATTAATGTGAAGTAAATAGCTCTCAGCATGCATTAAAAATATGCAAGAACAAACATTTCACATTTTCTTTATTTTACAGTGGAACCTCTGATAGTGAACTCTAGTCCAATGAACAAATTACCTCTAATGAACTTTTACACTTATGCCCCTACAAATGCATTGATTGTCACTTCTTAAAGCGAAACCTTGTATTCTTTGTAAAGTGAAAGGCCTGGTCTCAAATTGTTCTCAGTTGGGAGGTTCTACTGTTGCTATTCATCCTGAAACCTAGCCAATTGATAGTCAAAGAAAACACGCACCTATTGCATGCTTTACGTTGATACTATATACTCAGTCTCCTGTATGTTTAGCTACTTGCTTTAGACAGCGATTAGCTACATCTGCTGTTTTCATTGCTTGAGCCGTATTGATACCTGTAGGAATAGCCAAAATACATATTTTTTTCAGACCAACAATTGATTTTGTTATAGCTAGCCAGTGTATAGTAGCACTGAGGATTCACACCGTTGGTGCTTCATTGGCATTGTCTTAGTACTGATAGTGAGCGAAGCAGTATTTTATACATATAGGTGAAACTAGATATCAAAATATGATATTTCTCCAAAATAATATAATTTCAGTTAGTTGACAATCTTTGGGCTTCTGGGATCAGGGACAAAAGCTCAAAATCCGGGACTGTTCTGGAGATTCCGGGACAGTTGGAGTTTCTGGACCTAGCTCTAGTGTGAAGTTTTACTAATAATCACGATTAGCAATGGTTTTCCCTACCTTACCCATTCTAAACCCCCTAACTCGTCTCTCTTCCATAACCTTAGATTCACTCCTCCTCCATCCCCTCTTCGATTCACTCTCATTTTATCATTTCCCCCCAAAACAAAACCCAACAAAACATAACCCAACAACAACCAAAAAAAAAAAAGAAAAAAAAAAAAGAAAAAAAAAAGAAGAGCATGTCATCCTTCATAAATGCTTGAAAGTTTTAGTACTCACTTTATCTGTCAGTCTCACACAAACAATGGATCTTGAAGAGGCATCAAAGTATTAAAAATACATGTAGCTATATATTATATTGTAAGATTATAGCAGCGCACACACAAAGTTCAGTAGTGTTCAGTAGTTTAGTGCAAGAAACCAATGCAACAGACATGAGTTAATAAAAAAAAAAAACTTGAGCAAATTTGTATGACTACATAAAAAATATAACACAAACAGAAATTTAGCCTTGTTCTCTCTTACACAACAAAAATATGCTTAGCTACCCAACATTCTTGACTATCTGCAGGCAAAGAAGGATAGTGGAAAGTCACTTTTAAAATGTATGAATGATGCTCAGAAGACATACAGATCGACTCATCCTACTTGTTTCAAATGATTCCTCCACTACAGAGTATGTCAGTCCAGACTGACCTGGACATCCTCTGGGGCAGAAGAGAACCAGAAGGCTGAGTTAGCACCAGCGTAGATATCCTCGTAGTAGCCGGGGACGTTCTCCTGGATGGACCAGGAAGCTCAAAACACCCATGACCTCTGTGGTTCTGGCCGACAAAATCTCTCTAGTTGTGCTATGATAATTTAAGACGGGAAGAGAGAATTCATATTGCCACGAAAACTATCTAAAAGCCTTAATTAATTGTATCTTCTGTGGTGGGAATGATTGTTGGCTAACTCCATGTAAAAAAAAAAAGGAAAAAAAAGGTCTGACCTATAGACGCGCTGTGCGTCCTGGGGTGTTTCTGAATCAAAATGGTAAGTGGACGATACAGAAATGGCCTCTTCGTCTTTCGTAAGAGAAGTTCATTGCTCTGGTGGCGCAGCCCTTCTGCGGATTAAGCAGTTATACGTTGGTGACGTGGGATGCGTGGTGTGGGACGCTGCCCTTGTACTGGCTAAATTTCTGGAGAACGGTACTCATTTCGAGCCTAACTATTGGCAGGGAAAGAGAGTGGTGGACATTGGTTCTGGCACTGGAGTGGTTGGATTGGCAGCTGGAGTGTTGGGGTAAATCCTATACCATGGTAACTTCTAGCTTGCTTCTATGACAATATTCTTTTTTTTTTTTTTTTTTTTTTGGTTCAGCTTTGTGGGTATGGGTGGTTAATGGCTGTTGAAACACAGAATGTAAGTCATACCTCACAATCTGGTATATTTTATTGTTTGTGTCTATTGTGCAAGTAGCAAGTTATATTAAATCACTTGCTGGACATCTGTCACCAGTGGGAAATTGCGAAAATTAAAATTGGACCAAACATATTCTAGCATAGGGTTTTCTGGGGTGTAGAATCACTTTCTGACATTAGTTTTTAAATTGGAGTTCAATTTTATGTGTTATTTACTCAATAACATTTTTGGTGTATTTATTTAATTAGAACATAGCTGATCCCTTTTTTATATTGTGAAGTATGCATTCTATGCAAGAATGTTGTTTGCGCAGATTCCCTGTCAGATGTTAAAGATAAGATGGATTCATCGTGTGCCACTACATGTAAAACTACACTATTGTTAAACGATTAATTTTAACTTCAGCAATCAAGCTACTAAAAAAAAGTCTAGTTTCAATTACGTGTATACGGTAAAGGGAACTCAATGCCATAGTAAATACTCCCTGCAACAGTTAGAATTGAAAAAAACCCAACAACAACAAAACAAGTAGCATTATTTACACGTTTTCTTTGTGATATTCCTTAGCTAAGTACAGTAGAATGTCAGTTATCCGAACACGTTGGGACCGAGAGTTGTTCTGATAACTGAACACCACAGAAAATGTATTATAAAACACTAATAAAAGGGTGTGGTCAAGCAATTCTTCATGTCTGCCCGTGCTACTATTAGATTTTGTGTGTTCGGTTAATTGAAGTTCGGATAACTGACATTCTACTGTAAAGGCACAATACTTTCACACAACTGAACATGCCTACACAAGGCTTACCTTTGTAGTTACTCTAGTGGACAAAGAATTTTCAAGCAAATACTGTTTAGTAAGGCTTGTAACTGTGACAAATAACCTTACAACCACCACTAACTCGAATAGAAAAGGAACTTCGTTAAGTTTTTGAGTTTTAACTAGAAATTCAGAGTGGTAAACAATTCAATTTTTAGGATGATACAGGTAATGATCACTAAACCGGAGGATTCTGTTTAGTGAAGTTTGGGACGGGGTCGAACAACTAGCTAACACAAAAATATTAGAAAGTCATGGTACAAAATGACTTATGTATGTCCAGACATATATATATAAATAAACAAACATCCCCGATTTTCAATTGTGTTACCCGTGTAAGTGTCTCACTCGCTACGCTCGCTCACCGATAACAATCACCACCAAAATGAAAAAGTGAGAAAAACAACAACAATAAAAAACGGTTATGTTCTTTATTGCTATTTAAAAGTTTTAGTATTGTTCTTGTACATAGATGTTTATATCACTACAGTTATGAAAATTAAAGCACCACTTCTAACTAATGGAAAGATTGTTTGACTTGGTAACAGCACTATCTTCACAGTATTTTTATTTTATTTTGCATCTTATGTAATCAAAACCTTCTGTACTTCTGTGTCCAGTATGCTCTATCACAAGCTGTTCATCAATGTCAGATAAATATGCACAAACTTTTTGTATGGCCTAGCTTTATCTTTCAACATCATAAGGTTGACCAAATCTTGATTGCAAACCTAAAAACTGCAGATTGGCTGCAAAGACCAAAGCTGGAGTACTGACTGTGAGGGGCTTGACTTGAGAGTTGATGGTGAGGAGCTAGAGCTGACAGAGAGCTAAATAAAGGAGAGATGACTGTGAGTCGAAGAAGGTGGAAGAGGAGTTGGCTGAAAGAAGATGTAGGAGAAACAAAACCGTTTTAAACATTTTATCTCACAAATTGAGCTGAAACGTGAAAATACGTAGTGTAGATGGGTGGGCTGGAATGTTTTTTCGACTAAGTTCACTGAAAAGGTAGTGATATTAGTTCTCCTGACTGTACTTCTATCACTTTTACCGGTTCACTGGAGTCGAGCGAACAATATATGAAAATATCCTACTACGCGCTATGGCTCCTTATATTTGCTGCAAATATTGACTCTTCGTAATGTCCATATCGTCTTTGTCGTAGAGTGTCAATATAGTACAAAGGAGGAAAGAAATTATTTGGTAACTAAGGCTACAGTTGCTATGTTCTAAAACAGACAGACAACGAAATCTCGGGAACTACCGCCTGTCGAACCTCTCGGGCCGCTAGTATGGCCCTCGCTACGCTCGGGTCGGTACAGCCCACACCCCTCAAGGTTCTGTGGACGGTAGATCCCTTGATGTTGTTGTCTATCTATTATATATGATATAAATACAACATAGATTTTGTGGGTGCTCTTGTGATGGTATTGTCATTGTTGAACCTGTATCATGGTATATTGTGACATCACAGAGAAATTGTTGAAGCATGTCAGATATATTAAGACAGGCAAACGATACTCTTTGTGGATTTGGCTTCATTTAATCATCTGACTGCATCATGAACTGGGCCATACTAAGTTTTCCATTTTGTGAACTACTTTCTTGATTTGTTATTCACCTCTTGTATCAGACTATCTGCCTCACTCTTCAATCCAACATCTATGTTGGCATTTGCAGCCGATTTCTTGAAATGCAAAAATTCGGCAGAAGGACAAATTATGCCAATATCATAGAAAGCTCTGATAAGTTTCTTTTGAATATTTGAGTGACACTGACAATGTTAGTTGAAGAGGAGTAGCTAGACGTTTCATCACTGATATTGCTACATGTATATTATCTATCAAAAGATTTCTTTCTGGCTGACTTTTGGCAATACTTCCTCGAGTGTGTTGCTTCTAAAATCAGATATCTAGGGTCAACATGACAAGTAATATTTCCTATCATTTTCAATGCAGTCTATTTCAGCTTTAGTCTTCTTGTCTACATTTTCAATAGCCTCACTTATGTCATCAGTATAATCAGGAATTGCATGGAATAATATTCCCTTTTTCAGCCACCTTTGATTATTAACATTCTCCTGGAAAACTCACTTTCTCCTGCTTTTAAATACTTCACATTTTTTCTCTGCAGATATTAAACAACAGAATCTAACGTAATGTCATTCAGCATGGTATGTATTTGCCGCACAACAACTCTGGCAAACCGCAAACATTTTTTGAACAGGGAGACAAGAAAGCTGTTTGAAGTCTACGCGACACCTCACATTTTCTGCGTTAAAAATAGCTACCAGGGTTTCATACAGGATTTTCAGTTGGGGGGGGGGAGATGTTGTGTGTGGGTTAACTGGGATGGGAGAGTATACTTTTTACTAGCACTTCCAGTTGGAACAGCAACCGTCGAAAGATCGTTTAGTCACATGAAGATGATAAAGACCAGGCTAAGGAATCACTTGTCCGATGAAAACTTGACTCACCTTATGAGAATTGCCATTGAAGGCCCAGACTTAAGTGAAGTTAATTTTAATGAAATTCTGGACATTTTTAAAGAAAAAAATAGGCGCATTAGACTGTAATTGGTATATTATTCTATTATAAAAGTTTGTGTAAAGAAATGAGTTTGGAGGGGGGGGGGGGAGATCCCAGGGCTCCCCCACCCCCTGTATGAAACACTGTTAGCTTTTTTTATCTGAATGTCTCTCTTCCTCCCTGCAAGTATACATGCTGAATGTCATCTGTTTGGGGGCCTAGAAGAGCCCTCCACTATGATGTAGTCCTCACCCCAAAAGAGGCAATATTGTTATAAAATAAATTTAAACTGTTCAGTTTGGTAGTATTCCTTCTTTTTTTTTTAATGAAGCTTTCTGAATTGCTTTCTTGTGAAAGTGCTAGTTGACACATTTTCAACGAACACAACATTATCTGTGTTACTTGCTAACTGCTCCAGCTCAGTGTAAAGAGCATCTTAGTATAACTTACATGCCCTCACTATTCTTTCTGCTGGAGTTTGTGAAAAACAATACTGAAACATCTGTCTTCCATTGTGTATGTCCAGACTAGAAACTTGGTGCAGCAATTTGGACACTCTTGTCTATATAGGACCAGTCAAAGGTGTCCCAGTAACACTCACACCAATATTGGTGTTGCGGACCAGCCAAAGGTGTCTCAGTAACACTCACACCAATATTGGTGTTGCCTTCAAACAGAAACACTGACGGACAGTTCAGGTGGGGCCTACAACATCAGGTCAATTATACAAGTTACCAGAGTGAAAGTTTTTTCTTTGCCTTATTAATTATGTTCACCATTTAGCTATCTAGCTATGTACTTTACTGAACATTAGAAGGCAACACAATGCCCACGAGATGTTACTGATAAAATAGTCCACATGAAGGCAGATGGAAAAACAAACAATAAAACAAACAAACAAAATGTCATCTTCAATGGACTATTATCATGATAAGCTGCTTTGCTTGCATGCAAAATAGCCATAATGCTAAAATATTTTACTCTAGTATAATATTTAAAAATTAGTAATATCACATAAAATTTAACTTAATTTAGAAACGAATGCCAGAAAATGATCTTACACCCTGGAAAACCCTATGCTAGTGATATTACACATATTTCTGGAATGTTAGTCCAAATTTAATTTTCGCAGGCATGAAATAAAAAATTCGCAATTTCCCCCTAGTTCTTCACTTCTCACATACTCTGTGGCAAACAAGTGATTTTATGAATTTTACAAAATAGCTAGAAACTATGTATTGACAATATACTATGGACCTAATTGCAAACTCTTGCCACTGAATTTAAAATATTTCAAATTCCCCACTGCTGACAGAAAGCCAGCTCAAGTTGTTTTGAGAAGCTGACTACATGAACATTTTAGGGCAAAAATAAAAACTATATACTTTGTTGCGAACTTTGACCAAGTAAGCCCTTATTCTTCTGGACTAAGTTTATCTGCATGCTAATGCAAGTGCTTGTGTTCTGATTGTAGTTGTGTTTCAGAATTCATAGTTTGTAATAACTTACCAATTGTCTTGCTTTGCTTGTTGATGGAGAGGGTACAAATGAAAGTGAATTGTTTGACTGACACTGAGCCAGAGGAATGGCTTTATACCACGTCAGCTATTACACAATTATACGATGTGTTCCTCCATGCAATGGGTAGTTAAATCGTGGTTTAGTGAGCTTTTAAACCCCCAGGCAGTATATAATTGAGGATTTTTTTTTCATAGTTAGGAAAGAAATAGTTTTTCATAATATTTCGCAAAAATAAATCAACCCTGAACCTGTTAGCTATTTCACAAATGTCCAATGCGTTATTCATACGGTAGTTTAATTATTGTGGCAGTAACCTTAAGAATATTTTATGATATTGGTGGGTGAATTTTTATAATATGTTCTCATTAGCAGCTGATTTCTACCGCCAAAATTAGCCTAATAACAGGCAGCAATTGAATTGGTTCTGCCATATACACACACCTGCATATGTGGTCACTAGAGTACTCTCTACAAAGTTCTCACTGGCTTTGCTCTAGCTTGGCGTCGTTGATGGAATGTCTGTACTAGACTACAAGTTCTAAGTTTAGATGTGGTGTGTTGTTTACCTGGAAGCTGCTGCTAGGATACCAATATTTTTAGTAGTGGGTGGGTGTCAGTGGAGCATGAATTTTAAAGACGCGTTTTCAAAATCTCTCATTTCTTCTTCTCAGTGCAGGGCGGATGTGTTGGTGACTGACCTGCCAGAGTTCGTAGATTTAATGAGGACTAACGTGCAGATGAACTCTTCAACCCTTACTGGTAGTGTGACTGCTACAGAACTCACTTGGTAAGGTGTGGACTTTAGTCCTAGTACATACGCCATCCAATTTTGTGACATTATATATACTTTTTTCTAGAATGTTTTTACTGTTAATATTACAATCTTAATAGAGTGGGTGGAGCTTTAAAAATTTTAAAAGAGTTTCAACTTCAACAATTAAGTAGTTCATCTTCTTAGAAGTCATTGACAATCGTATTTCCTTTTGGTGGAGCTAATGTTTCAAAATATTTCGATGGATTAGTTCTGACACTTTGTCCATCTGAATGCAAAACTATAATGATAATGAGATAGAAATATTTTCCAAAAAGAAACTGCTTATCTCGTCTGAGGTTCTCTGTGTTATTACTGGTATAAGAAAATATTCATTGATATATTGCTTACAGTAAAATATTGCAACAATAAGACACAACTACAGTGCTGAGTGAGTCTTTAGAAGATGTTCAAAAATGTGTGTCAGAATTTAGATTGCAAACTTTTCCAACATATAAACATTATATATTACTAGCAAGTACCCCGCCACACATTGACGCTTGGCGTATTGTGTGTGTGTGTTTGTGTATGTGTATGTATGTGTGTTTGTAGGGGTCAGCCTCTGTCGGAGACAGTGCGTAGTCACGTGCCTCAGGTCATTCTCATGTCAGATGTTGTTTACTATGAAGAGGCAAGTAGATTTGGGGTGCTGTGGGTGTAGTTTCATGGATTTGGTAAAGGGTCTATGGTGTCATGGATTTGGTAAAGGGTCTATGACATAGGGTGTCGGTATAGGGGATTTATGAGAATATAGACAAATACAACAACTCGATGTTTAGCGTGAGTGGTTGATTTTGCAGCATCATGCCCTTAGGCCTCGTCATTTAGTTGTTGCTCCGTGAATTACACTACTTGGCGGTAGTTGATCTCAGTATGCGCACATTCTTTATCTTTGTGTCAGTTTTTCTTGATGGTGATAGTTAGTAGGTATTCAAGCATGTGAAGAGACATCAGACTCTGTGCCTGAAACCATCCCCTCCTCCTTCCACCCCTCAGGTTGTGTGAGCTCTAGCTTTAACACTGCAAGTGACACTCCCTTACAATTTCGTCATAATCATGTTAAATAAACCCCCCCCCCCTTCCTCACCTTGTTAAACCTTGTTGTCATTGATGCTTGCGTTAGAGTGAAGATGAGAACCCAAACTGGTTTATACTAATATAATCAGATGAAGGAGATAAAAAAGGCAGTTTTTTGAAAGCTTTTGTGTGTCCAAGTTTTTTTAGAACTGAATTTGTGAGGTGTCAAATTGACATTTTGAAATTTCAGGAGAGGTCTCTTATTCCATGAAATTGATGAAATTTTTGTGGCAAATGTCATTGGAAGTCATAATAATTTTCGCTGGGGCGAAACTATTTTCAGGGAAGGAAAAATGACCCCATAAAAAGGCCTAAAAATCCCTTGTAGTGTAAGTGAGCCTTTGAGTTGCTCTTTCTAATCCTAAGAAAGCGAGCGTATTAGTGTCATGCCTTCACCCCTTTACCATCCTCCCCCTCCCCTCTCCTCCCCCTCCCCTCTCCTCCCCCACCCTCTCCTCCCCCTCCCCTCTCCTCCCCCTCCCCTCTCCTCCCCCTCCCCTCTCCTCCCCCTCCCCTCTCCTCCACCACCCTATTTATAGTAACACCACTTCTGTCATATGATGGTCTTTTCTACAATACAGAATTAAGATCTGTTTATGACTATTGTAATGGAATTAATTTAAAAATAGCATTAGTGAGTATATTCCATTAGCTAAATTTGAATGAGTAGTAAGATTATAAAATCATGCATGTGGCCAAACACTAGATCAGTGTTAACTATAGACACTTTCATAAAGGCGTGTGCATTAATGTTGTGTGGGTTTAAAAATGGGTGTGGCTAAATACAGCAATGCTTCCCACCCCCAGTGAAAGATCCTGTATAAAACCTTGTGTATGTATATACATGTGCTTTTAAATTCTTCTGCCAATGCAGCGCAGCTGTTGATAATCCTATAAAGGTTGAGAAAACATTTTATGTGTTATACATTAGTCACTACATGACCTGGTTACCACGCTTGTTTCTCTTGGCAACCAAATTACCACTATTATCATGTCTTATGAGGAGAGGACTACTGGCAACAAACCTGAGGTGGAGAGACAGTTCTTCTCAGTAAGTTCAGTGCTGTGAGTATCTGTCGAGTAATTTAGTTTAGTGTTGACACTTTAATGGACTTACTTAGCTTTCGATTTAAATGGTTATCATTTCTAACTCTAACTGTTTTGGTTCCATACTTTTCCTTTGTACTCTATTTTCACCAGTCATGTGAATGCACTTGTGACATGGATTTTTTTAAATGGGCATGATTATTTCAATTTATTTCCCCCTGTAATTAAATGCTTGACAATTATTTACTTTGTCTTTTTCTAGCACTTTGCGAGTGTAAAATGCATCATTGATATACAACTCCTTTTAATGGTTTTGCACCATTGATATAGGGATCCTTTAGATGACTTTAATGTGAAATTCCCCCCCCCCTCACCTCCCACATAGTGTAGGAATCACTAGTTGCCAGGGAATCTGACTGAGCATAACCAAGTGCGAAAGTTTATAGTTTGACAATTAACCGTTGATTTAGGTAGAACTTACTCTGAAAGAAGATTTAGGACCTTTCATTGTGCTACTTTTTTAATTTCGGGCTAATTGTTGAGAAAACGCGAAGCTTTCAGCTCCGCGTAGGTACCAGCTTTTGTGGATAACGCCCCCCTACTGTCACGTCATAATCACGTGAGCAAATAATTTCTTGCAGCCCGCAGTGTAGTTTGCTTTTTGCTCAGGGAAGTTAACGGAGTTGAAAGAAGTTAAGTTTCGCGTTGAAAATGTATACTGGTGAGTGTTTCTGGCTAGTTTAGCTCCTTCTCTTATGAAAACAGCAGTTCCATGTACCATTTTCATTGCTCGAGCTATATTGATGCCTCATTAAAATGGCTAATGGATTAGTTCTTTTGGAAGGAGACTATATATTATAGCTAGGTAGTGTTTAAAAGCACTAAGGGTTCGCACCTTTGTTATATATGCAAGGGGTTTATACTTTAGATTAGCTACAATTAATTATCACACCTTTTTGACTAATAAAATCTTGCCCAAAATCAAATACACCATCATTTTATTACATCACCTGGAAATATTTGAAAAACGATTTTTCAAGAATTTTAAAGTTTGTATAAATACTGAATACTATTTTGTGAGAGTCTGGAGTGCACAGTCTTTGCTGTAAGTCAAGGTACATGTATGAGGTTACTGTAGAGTCTATTCAATGTTCAGTTGTACAACCATTCGATTCTTAATTTATATTCTGCAGCATTTCATGTTTGAATGAATTTTGAATAAAATAGTAATTAATAATTTTGACATATAGTAGATTTTCTTTTGCCTAATTTGTATGCTAGTATACCATGAAAGGCACAACTGTCCGCTAGGTCCATGCATATTTATCGGAGCATCCTCCCACTCATTTGGGTGTGTCCTATTGTCTTATTTTCTAATTAACCTGTATCGCCCAAAGCATGCATTTGTGACAGCACCATGTGGGGGGAGTGGCCTAGATCCTGGGCATCGAGGGAGTACAAACACAAGAAGCTAGCGTGACGACTATTTGACACAAGAAAGACATCGTGCTGTGAAAGTTTCCAATTAAATATATCTGAATATTTTGATGGGACAGGGGATGATGTCGATGGTGGGCCACACAGGTTTTGAGTCATATGCTAAAGTGTAGGCATAACAACACCAATGTTCCTGTGTTCATATTGTCAATGGGTGTGGCATATTAGTAAATTGCATCCCTGCTTTTTTCTGGACTATCCCTTTTGCTCCTTTGACTTCTATGACTTTTTATAATATGTTGAATATTTTATGCCTAAGAGTTCCACACCAGCCAGAATCTGATTTAGACAAAGGCCTGTCCAGAAATGCCATAAATTGTCCATGCCATCCCACGGTCTCATGGGACTATGGGATTACATGGGATTGTCCATCCCATCCCACAACCCCATGGACATTCCATGGCATGTCTACCTGTCCCTCTTGCAGATTCATGTGTGTCCCGCTGTCCATCTTATCCCACGATCCCATGGTTCTGTGAAATAATTTTTGTGTAATACGAGAGTTGTTTTTATTAATTTTTGTATCATCAGCCATTCAACATATTGTATGTTTGTATCCTTATCAGCATTAACAGTAGGAGACAAAGTAAAGTTCTGAATTCCATTCCGTAGTATAGCCATAAAATGGTAGTCTTTTTACTGTAGTTTTACTGTTGCGTTCCATACCGTTTTGACTAAACAGCCAACAATGTATACTAAAACGGTTAAAGTTAAGCTTTTCTGCCGATTCACCGATATTTTCTAGCTAGAAACTCTTCCATAGCTATATCAGTAAGCTAAGGCCTTATATCGACCATTAAACACTACGGGGATAGTGCAAAAAGCTCGTACTAAAATTTAACATGCTTTAGTAAAGCTGTAGACCGAAGTTTCGACGGGCACACAGCTATGACGAGGTCTGCACTTCATAGGTCTTCTGTTAGCTACTGATGGACTTTCAGTAGTTAAAAAATCTAAGCCTAAGAAGGCCCTAACATCGAGAAAACATCGACACTGTGTGGTAGTCGAGCTAACAATTCTCCGCGAGACAACTTTGAATAGGACGGCTTCAAATTTTTTTTTTTTACCTGAGAAGCTTCGCCTCAGGAGCCTGTAAACAAAAATTCGAAGTTTTATTGGATAAACGATTTTTTATAATTTCTTTGAGCGAGGCTTGCAGTGAACGAGAAAGATTAAAATGGTAACGCCGGTCAAACGGAACAGCCGTTTTTTTTACCAAACGGAACAGCCGTTTTTTTACCAAACGGAACAGCCGTTTTTTTACCAAACGGAACAGCCGTTTTTTTACCAAATGGCGTACTGTTTCCCCCCGTTTTTTTTTAATCGTGTGGCGGCCGTTCTACGGAACGGAATTCGGAACTTTATTTTGTCTCCTACTGTACCCTTTCTTGCATATTAAACCTAATATGACACCTCCTTCATTCGCTCAGTCGGCTTATCAAAGTATGTCATCACGCCTTCGATGCTCCATTGATTTGACACTAATCACACCACGCACTTTGCGCGTGCGCTCTAGCTCAACTCTAAGTGTTCATTGTGACACTTAGAGTTGAGCTAGAGCGCACCTACATATGATCATTGGATGGAATGAACAGTGGGAGTATCTGTAAGAGGGACAGGTGGACATCCCATGGAATGTCCCACTGTCCCATGAGACTGTGGGATTGGATGGACAATTTACAGCATTTCTGGATGGAAGCCATCTTAATTTACTTGGCAATTCACAGTTCCCTCCTGGTTTGTGTACTTCTAGCGATTCTATTTTCACAGCATAGCTAAATACAAAATGTAATATTAGGTCTATACATAGTAACTTCTTGTGGTAGTAATAACATTACGTTTTTATACTCCATGTTCCTCAATGATTGGATGAAAATGGCATTGTTGTTTTGCATAATACAATTTTTAATTTGAAGTTTTGTTGGTTGGTGTGGTCTAGCCTGTTCATTTGTTCTGGAAAGTTAGCAATTATGTATCTGTATACTTTGTATTTAATGAACATACAGTTGATGTGTATTATTTCATGCACATTTCCCCTCTATGGTTTAGCTGATGGAGAAACATTTTAAGAAGACTGTAATTCCTTATGATGATTTGGATCAAGAAATGAGAAGTCCCGACATTCATATTGTCATCTTTAGAACACTGGAATTACAAACAGAATAAGTAATCCTTTATTTCACTCTGTGTTCAATTCTGAATCAAATTAAGACTTTGCTAAAGTTAATTCTTACCCTTAAGTGTTTTACAGCAATTATCTATACTTATGTCACTAGCTGATGCTAATGTGATATAAAGTCTATGAACATTTTGTGACATACATACGTAGGGTATGTGAAGAATGACAGCACTAAGTCTTGTTTATTTTGTTGCCATATTCTAGTGAATTCTCTCAGTAGTAACTCCTTATACCACATTCCCATTCATCTCTATAGACTCTTCTGTGCCTGATAGTTTTGAAGTAACTCCATAGACCTGGTTCTTTTCCATATCTTCTTCACAAAAATTATGATTTTTTTCCGGTATAAATTTTCTTTACAAAATACCACTAGCACTTTCTTTTAATGTCAGATGTTGCATGTAGTAGTTTAATCAGCAGTAGCTGTTTTAGTGATATAATAAATGCTTTTTGTTCATTATCTTTCTGTTCTTGTTGTGTTTTATTTCATAATAGGAAGTAGAATAAGAGTCACCATAGCTAACAGCTGCTGCCAGAAGTGATACTAGCAAACTGTTGAATTGATTCCTTAATCATCAGCTTCTAAAATATGTAGATAATAGGACAGTCGAAGACAGAGGCAAATTAGTATCTGGAGATTGTAACTACATTAGCTAAACTAATTAATACTTTGAAATAGTTATAATATTAGCAAGTGTCATTCTGTCACAAGTCTAATGGCGAGAGCCAATCACATACATGCTGATTTTTTTTTGGCATGCAGTGACCGTTTAATTGCTAATTGTTTGATTGATGAATGAGCTTTTTCTTCTGGGTGCTAATGATACATTGTAGCAGTTCGATTGAGATTCTTTAAATCATACAAGCCTTTTTGTGTTTGCAGGACTGGGTGCTATTTATAGTGATGGTGTGTATGCAATCTACTAATGGATATTGAGGAATATTGTGTTGTGTGTTAGCTAATGAAGATGATCTAAGTGGCTAAGTGCTATATGTAATGAAAGTGTTCTTGCTCATTCCCTGTTGTCACTAGGTCCGCCACAACATGAACATTCTCAAGTTAAGCTGAGCAGTGGGAAGATGGGCAAACATTTATTAAGACAAGCTAGCTAGCTGAATATTTCCAAAGGAACATTTGTAGTAAAATTTATTTTTAGGGAGGGTTAAGGACTTTTTAGATTATTTTTATTATTTTGTATTATATTATTATTATTACTAGCAAGTACCCAGCCACACTGTGGCACTTGATGTATTGCAAAGTAAGAATGCAGTAGCATTAGCTTTTTTATTTTATTTATTTATCATTCTCTATTATTGGTAAGGTTACATCAGTTTCCCTCTCCTTCTCTTGTTTTTTCCTGAACTACCTCAGCTTTTAATCTTACCTTCCTCCTTTCCTTTCTTCACATCTTTCTTGTTGAGTCATGGAGTCCCTTCTCCTCCTTTCTCTATTTCTCCTGCTTCTGAATCTCTCTGTCCTTCCATCATGATTGCAGACTTAGGCTTTACGTAACTGTTGCCTTCTCTTTCATACTTTTGCCGAAAGAGAAGGCAACAGTTACGCAAAGCCTAAGTCTGCAATCATGATAGAAGGACAGAGAGATTCAGAAGCAGGATATAATACACCTGTGTGTCAGTAATGACAATGGTTACCGACAGCGGTGTGTGTATTCATGAATAATTCATGAGCTTAAACAGTTTCTTACAATTTCGCCTTCATCTGAATGGGTAAAGTGTAGTCACATTCAGTAGAAGGAAAAGTGGATGGAATCGGCGAGGTAAGGCAGTGTAGGTTTAAAATGGAAGGGAAGAGAAGGCAAAAAGGCGAGCAATTTGTATAACTAAAAAGCGGGTGGAATCGACGAGTAAAGGTGGGGGTTAGTTTTCAAAAGAAAGGCTAAAGTACGAAATAAAAGACAAAAGTTTCTCAAAAGGACAGAAATTCAGAAGCAGGAGAGATAGACAAAGTAAAAGGGGTCTCCATGACTCAAGAAGAAGAGCTGCAGTTAGGAGCGGTGGGGTAGAAGAAAAACTCAGATAGTTCGGAAAAAAGAGTGTAGGAGAGGGAAACTTATGTAACCTTTACTTTGCAATACGTCAAGCGCCACTATATGTGGCGGGGTACTTGCTAGTTCCTCAGCGTGCATGCGAGAGAGGGTTATAGTAGTCGTCCTGTCTGTTTGTCTGTCTGTCTGGCTGTCACACTCTGATTTTGGAGATTACTGACAATTAACAGTTAATATAGGCATTAACTTACTCAGGACGCCACCGGGAATCGAACCCAGGACCACTTGTATAGCGCACAAGCACTCTGCCACTGATCTACGACAACCACCCGGCGAACAAACACTCCAATTCTGTATTTATACTGTTAATTATTCATTGAATTTTTTACTCCTCTGGCATAACACTAACATACTAAATGATCTAGTGAATAATTTGCAAGAGTTAAAACAAAAACAAAAACATGATTGTAGATAGTTACTAGCTAATAATGAAACCAATAGGATTACGTACTTCTAATACACACACTTTACAACATAAGGCTATATTTTTAATAACAGTGTACTTATACATATATATATTATATATATATATTATATATAATATTATATATATAATTTTTACATTGTTTCCATCTTCTTCTGGATTCTCCCAGTAGTAACTCCATACACCACGTTATCATTCATCTTTATATTCTCTTCTTCACCAGTTCTGTTCCTTGAAGTTATTCCATAGACCTCATTGTTTTCCATCCTTATCTCATTATTTTCTTCGGAGGAAGTAATGTAACTTTTCTTACCTGTATTAATATGTTAAGTCATCAATAGAATATAACGTTTTGCAAACAGCGACCACACCCTCTTTTCACTAATTAATTGAAACATCAACTGGAAGATGAATTGTTTAATCTTCTACCTCTTCTCTTCTTGTAGTGTTTTACAGCATGATAGGATAGTAGAACAGCAGTTACCATGGCAATAGTCACAAAAATTGCAGTAATAGAAAGTGATATCAATAAAGTCAATGAATTGATTCCAACATCATCAGCTAGAATGAGACAAAAATAAAAATTGAACTAATTTGTGTCATCTTTATGCAATATAATCTGTAGCTAGACTAATCAAGTCATAAACTAACTATGTGGCATAATGTGCAGTAAAGACTAGGAGTGCTCATGGAATCATTTATTGATATTTACATTTTTTGGTAAAATTGTTTAGGTTAAATCAAATACTGTGAACTAATTGCACTGAATTCCTGGATATTTTCTTATCACTAGATTGATAGGAGATTATAATGACTCCTGAATGATAGAAGTACCTACTTGTGTATATTAGGCTAACCTATTGCTCAATGCAGACCTTAAATCTGTTTCTCTAAATAAATAAATGTAAATGAATTTGTTTTCAGTTGTTTCACTGTTTAGATTGAGTAATCAGAAGCTTGCTGAAATGCACACACAAAAAATGATGTAATTAAAATTATGCTTTTTTAATTGTAAGATTTATGACAGGGCATATGTATGCATTTGTTATGGGATGTTTTGTATAAATATTAACAGGCTAATTTTAGTACTTGAACATTTACAGTTGTAAGATGCTCATTTATGCAAAGTTTTAAATGGTGATTATAGCATAGCTCAGGTAGTTCTGTTCATTTAGTGAATAGGAAGATTAATTTCAAATTTACTCTTTTACATTAGTCAATTAATTTGAAGTAATGATAGCATAAGCAATTAGGTGTAACTTTTAATTTGTTACTGAATGTATGAACAGAAAAAGAATGCAACCAGTTCCACAAGGAAACTCACACAGGTTGCTTATAAAATGAATATAGTTGAAGGATCTTGCAAACTAGCTGAATATGTTTGAATTATTGTACTATGATAACAACTACTGAATAATGAGCACATGTTATACATAGACAACTACTATACACAGCTATGATTCTTACCTTTGCAGATAAATCTCCACAAATATTGAGTTGAATTCTTGGATGTGTCTATTTCGAAGAATTCGGCCTCTTGTCCCACAGTAATTGTTTGTGCATGACCGGGAGGTAGGATTCTGTTTTGTATAGAGTTTGCTGTGTAATAGCTGACTAAGCAATTCTTGTCCACTTCAGTTCCACATGATATAGTTACACTATTATTGTCATTTTTACTCACATCAGCAATGTTTGTGTCTAAGAATAAAAAATTTTTTACTTGAATAGTTTTATTTTCATAAAACACAAAATGCCATGTTTTTTTTTTTTACTTTAAGGATTGACTAACTAGCAATATACTGGCTGATTGCTTATTGCTAAAAGCCAAAAAAGCTTTGTGATTTTAAGAGAAAAAAATGTACCTCAAGTGCATTTGAAGGGCATATGTACAATCTATACGTATAATTATGTTGAACATATAGCTACCACCAATTTTCAATTGTCCGCCCGCTTCGCTCACTCACCAACAATATCCTCAATTTTCAATTGTGTTACCCTTGATAGTGTCTCGCTTTACTCACTTGCCAAAAGCTTAAATGCTTTGGTTTAAACGTGTCAGATAGACACCACAGTTAGATACGTTACAGAATAGTGCATTATAAGAATGAGTAATGCTTCATGATGCATGCTATCTCAAACTTAGACAACCATGATGCATTAGCCAAAATTCCTTTATTCATTTATTTTATAAATTCCTGTTATAATTAACTTTAAAAGCATAAATATATAACTTATTGCCAATAAATTGGCATTCAAGCAACAATAGACCATAATTAACTACATATGTCACGTACATTATAGTGCTTGTCTGATTTATAAATAGCAATGAATGTATGATATTAATATATTCATTTTTACTCACCTAAAGTACCAGATATTGTTAGAGAACTAGTAGTAGTAGCTGTGTCACAGGTAGCCATTACTGTCAGCTCATACCACCTGACATTCCAGTGGTGTTCAGGAGTGAAATATACTGAGCATTCATTAGTCATACACTCACTACTAGTCAATTGTGTTCTCCATAAAACTTCATCACCATTAGAAATATTAACGGAATACTGAGTAAGAATAGGATACGGACATTGTAGAACCTGTATAATAAAATGTAAAAATTATATCCATTTTATTTTTAGAATTTCTGCGTATACTACTACTCAAGTTACATAGCTATATCTAGTGGTGACCAGCATATATATAGTTAATGTTAACACCACACACTTAAAATGGTTCAATAATATATAGTTCAGAGCGTGACATGTAGTAGACAGACAAGATGACTACAGCAACCTTTTCACGCATGTGTGCTGTGGGCTAATGACTCACCTGATTCTGCCATTTGGTTACCACTTTGGATAATTTCTTACTGTCTCCATAGAAGTTTGCAGTTGCTATTAAATGCAATGTACTCAAGCTGTTCATTTCTGAAATCAATACAATTTTTTTTATTTATAGACAACAAAATTGGATTATATATAGATTAAAGATTAAAGTAATATTCATGGTAGTAATTCTGGTTAGCTTAAATTAACAAGTATAGATGTAGAGATAATAGACAGAATTTTAACGAGAAGCACAGTTTAAATTAAATTTTAGCTTTTCTTTTTACTATTTTGACCTAAACTTCATAACAGTTCATAATAACAACAACTGTGAAATCATTATGTCACTTTTATTATATTCTCTTACCCAACAATTTCAAATTGTCCACAGGTATGGCACTACTCCTCATTGATGTTGTCCCACAAGTAATATTCTGTCCTTGAAATGGAACGAGTTCATTCAAGTTTGTTGATAGAATAAAATTGAAAAAGTTGAAAGTAGAAGTGAAATTAGCATGTGATATTTGTGCAGTAGCATTAATAGACTCAGTCATGACCTCTTTTGGATATACATCTGTCAGGATAAAGTTGTATTGAGCTAGGTCAGTGTCTCCAGCAAACCAACTGATTCTTGGACTATTGAACTCCAGAGCATTGCATGTGAGAGTAACCTCACGAGGACATTGTGGTCCTGATAACCCGAGCCATCTATACTCTACTTCTGGGATGCCTAATACTGAGTGTAATAATAGGAACATTCACATCAACAATAGTAATATCTTCTTAGAGTTCTGAACATTGCAATGCATAATTCCAAGCATCATGCAATGAAAATAGATGTGTTGTTACAAGTACAATGAGAAAAGTATCAAGAGTCACCATTTTTAACGTACTAAGAAAGTTATTAACCCTCAGCGTGAATATGCGAGAGTTATAGTAGTCTCTTTGTCATACATTCTATGTCTGTCTGTCTGTCTGTCACTCTGTCAACAGCAGATCTTGAAGACGGTGGACTTTTTATGCCTTGAAAGAAGAGGACACAGACTAGAGGACTATTTTAAGTCCCTTGAATTTGCCGCTATTTTTATTTCAGCCATAATATTTCAGCCATAATTTTGAGAAAACAAGAGATAAGACATATGCTATGGTAAGACAGCCACACCCATTCATTCCTTTAAATCACCTGCATTTAGAATCACGTGCACTCGCATGAGCGTACAGTATTTACTGTGCATAGTTCATAGTTCCAGTGCTGATTTTTTTTCCTCTGGTGTATTTTACATGACAAAGTCTCATCTGTTACTGAAGGTGTGATTTTTCATCAACTGTAAGAATGCTTGCTCTCCAAAAAAAAGTGTGCAACGTGCATGTTCCTGCGGTTACCACACATATAAACTTAATTGGTTGCTGAAAAGCCACACATCAGCATGTAGCATAAATTTCTTTACACTGTTAGACTAAAGTTGTCCACTAAGCCATAGCTAGCATAATTATACAGCTAGTTAATATGTTAAAAAGTTATAGTCATAAATAGAAAAAATAAAACCATGTAAGCTGAAAATTAAAGAACTGTTTTATTCAACAGTAGTGACTTGGTTTGCAAATTATATTGCATTTTTTTAACAATCTAAATAATGCCGAGGGTAGCACTCTTAGAGCTCGAGTTATATTATGTATAAAAGAAATTCCTTACCTAATATTTCAGATGACTTCATTGAAAAAAATATACAGAAAAAGAATAGGAAATTATAACTTTTCATTTTTGATTTCTATGAAAAAGCTGCTTACAGTTTTGTTTAAGTATGCCCTCAGTGTTGATATAAATATAATTTGGGAAAGATACATAATCTAATCTAGCTAATTCTAAACCTTAGTGACAAAAACAAGTATCATGTCCAGCTATTAGGTAATATTAATTTATTTGTAGTGCCAGGCTTCAAAAGTCCCAAAAAAATCAGTAGTAAATACAAATTGAGGCAATACTGCATATACATTAATAAATTAAAGTGCAAATAAACTGTAGCACCAAAAAGGTGCAAACCCTCAGCGCTACTAAACACTTACCCAGCCAATACAAAATAATCTCAGAACAAAGGAACAAGCAATCAATTAGCTATTTTAATCAGTCATCAATATAGCTCTAGCAATGAAAATGGAAATGCTGTCTTAAGAGAAGGAGCTAAACATGCCAGAAACACTCACCGGTTTATTTGCTCACGTGATTATGACGTGATGCTAGGGGGCATGACCAACAAAAGCGGGTAGCTACATGGAGCTGGGAAGCATCGCGTTTTCTCAACAATGGGACACTTTCTTTGAATACTTCTCCTGATGTCTTGAAACAGAACATGCACAGTGCACAGGAAATGAGGTAAGAAGACTGATATCCCAATTTATTCATGTTATACATGACACTAATTTTACAATCAGAAGTAGACAGGTTTTGACTGTTAATTCTCTGTCAGTAAGATTCAAAATCTGATTATGCTAATCATTCGGAATATATAATATATAACTAAAATCTTTATTTTCAAGTAAATGACCAAATCAAAGAAGCTAAATGTGGAGTTTAAATGCTACTTCTCATTAATTTTTTTCTTAATCTCTACAGATCTTGTTATTAAACTGAAATTATTTATCATTAGAACTATGTCAATAATATGATTGCTAGTTGATATTGTTTTTATCATGATGAATGTGGTACAGGAATGATTGGGAAAAGAATGAAGGAAATGTTTATGTTATGAAAGAAACAACAATATGGAGGAATCGAAATGAAGCTTTGATAGATAGTGGAGACTTTGGGAACTGGGGAAGTAAAACCAAAGAAGGGTTTGAAATGTAATAAGTGAATGGAAGTTATATTGAATTGAAATAATACAGCTAGGAATACACACAAACATACACACACATGCAGGCTAAAATTGAATATCAATTCACAGTGATTATATTCACATTAATCCCAAGTTTGCATTTATCGATGTTAGTTTCATACAAATCTGTTTTTGGGAAGAAATATACGGAAACTAAATTTTGTTGAGTGTTTTCAGTAGCAATAAATCGTGCTTTTTTGTTAGTGTAAACCACAACTCAGAAAGAATTGTAACAATAACTATGTTGTAAGTCTGATATGGGGTGAAGTACTTGGTACTCGTGCTTAAGCACACTTAAGTACAGGTCATAAAATACTCGTGAAATTAGTAAAAATACTTGTACTGTATTTAAGCACTTCCTATTTTTACCACTACTTCTACATACTTTGAAGTACTTTAAAGTACATGTAAATAGTCTCATAATGCGTAATTAGTTCATTCAGCAAGCAGTCACTACAACTGCTAGTGATGCCATCATCTTCTTACCAGCTCCATTAAGATATCAGGTGTCCTCCATTTTTATTCTGAAAGGCAGACAGTGACACACAGAAACAGATTTTTTTAAACCTTATTCAACAGAAAGAACCAAGTTAATTGACTTCTGAAAGTATTCTTCCCCAGGCGTCACTTCCACAAAGTCAATGAAGTGCATATTACGTTTAGCCCAGTTCAGAAAAAAACCTAATCACATGTATTTCATTTGGTACTTAAGTACAAGACCAATGTACTCGTACTTTTTTTTATGTCAGATTTCACATGTAGTAGTTTAAACTAGTAATGTGCTTCAGTGCAGATAGCGAGCGAACTGGTCTGACTGAAATTTAAATTTGAATTTTTTGTTAAGTTAAATTTTTTAGTTTAGCAACACACTGCACTTTTATACATACTTGAATATACCATCTTATATTCTCTTCGTGACTTGACTATTGGACAAAGGATTTTCAAGGTGTATGCAATCAGATTTCCAAGGATGATACAGGTAAGGATCGTTAAAAGCCAAATTACGCTCCGTTCAAAATGCTCTGTTATACGAGAGATCTGGTAGATGTAGCATTAGTTTCCATGAAAAAGGTTGAAAATGGCCACCATGAAGAACTCATTTTCTAGCACTGTAAAAACATCGATGGCTGCAATCATACACTTCCTAGAATCTGTTAACTCAGCTCATTTACATATATTTTAAACTATTAGCTATAGCTTACAGCTAATCTAGCTACCTTCTTCACAAAATCTGGCAATTAGTGAAGACTTCCCAAGCTGGCAAATGCCTCTCCACTAACTTATAATACCAGGAGGAAAACGTAACATATTGCAGTGCAGCTCAACACAACGCGAGCCATATCGCCACAGCAAATCGACCACTTACCATGACCACGCCTATCCACCACATACCGCGAGTGACGACGTTTACCTATGCTAACTTACTCTCCTTAGTCGCTTCCACGTTATGGCATTTAGCTAGGGGGACAGCACGACACCTCCACCACGCCTGACAGCTAGATTTCGATCTTAACAGGTAAGCTTTTATATAGTTTTTAGTTATTTATGACGATCCTTACGACTGTGAGTTAACTGCACTCAATGGGGAATCCCCACCCGCGCGGACAAGCCTTTCATGACGTCAAAACCGCTACATTCCTTGAGCCGCAACGCGGATTTTTGGAGATCTGCTGTTACTACAGTTGATTTTTCTTTGCAACAAGTGAGTCAACCGCTCCCAATCTTTGCACCAAGTTAGTGGAGACATAGATAAGTAATATTAAGTAAGTTTCAACATTAAATATTTCATATATATGAATTGCAGTCTCCAAACTATGAAACTCACCAAAGTTGTCCAAAATTGGCGATATATTGCACTACTGAGCAAAATATAAGTGGTCAATCCATATGCAGAGCCCTTCATTCCAAAATTTGGTCTTTTAAGAACTAAATAAGTTCATAATAGACCTTAACTCCATGGATCTGAAAAATGCCAGCTTAAAGCAATTTGACACTCAAGTGAAAAAAATGCATGTTAATTCACACCTTATAAATTAAGTACATGATGTGTTGTGAAAATTTTAAACCACATGTGTGATGAGTAGAGATGTCTTCATGTCTGTACCAAGTTTAGAGCCAGTAGAACCTGTACTTTGGAAGAAAATAACAAAAGATTCAGAAATGGACAAGAAAAACAAAGTTCTACTTTTTAAGCCTGTTGCACTGTAACTACTGAGCAAATACCACGAGATCATAGCTATATGGTCGAACAGCAAATCTGCAAGCTTCACACACTTTGTAATTTGATTGTGTACAAAAAACTCTGTAATCACTGCAAATACACACTCTATCTCATTTAACTTCAAAATGCTTTAAAATACTGTCACTTGCTGAGCCGCACACACATGCACAAACACACCTTACACACACACACACACACACACTTACAGACATGCACAAACACATGTTACACACATACTGACACACACATGCACAAACACACTCACACACATGCACAAACACATGTTACACACACTCACACACATACACAAACACAGATTACACACAAATGTACACACTTACACACACACATGAATAGACACACACACATACACAAGTATCACACTCATCTCATTCTCTCATCTCATACAATAGATACTTTTTAATACAAAACCCCACTATATTGTTTTAATATACGACAGATGTGGGGCAAAATACTTTGAAAATGATTTGAGTACTTTAAGACTAAAGTGGATATGAGTACAAATACCTAAATTTGGTTTTATGACCTGTACTTAAGTGTACTTAAGCATGAGTACCAAGTACTTCAACCCATATCAGAGATACAACAGTTATTGATATAATTCTTTCTAAGTTGTGGTTTACACGAACATCATCCTCTCATTTGAAAAAAAACACAATTTTATCGCTAACGAAAACATTCAACAAAATTTAGTTTCAGTATCAGTTGGTTTGCTGGAGACACTGTCCTAGCTGAATACAACTATATTGCAACTTATGTATATCCAGTACCAGTCATGACTGAGTCTATTAATGGTGTAGCACAAATATCACATGCTAATTTCACTACTACTTTCAACTATTTCAATTTCACTCTATCAGTGAACATAACTGAGCTCCTTCCATTTGAAGGACAGAATCTTTTCTGTGGGATAACATCAATGAGGAGTAATGTCGTGCCTGTGGACAATTTAATACTGTTAGGTAAGAAAATTTCACAAATTTGTATGATCTGAACAGTTCTTATGAACAATTATGAAGTTTATATCTGAATATTATGATATACAGACCATGCAACCTGGCTATGTTTAAACTGAATGAACAATTATTGGTATTTCTATTCCGTGTTATCAACTCACGGGAAGGGATATAAGTAGCATGATAGGAATAACCACCACCACAAGCCTCAGAGTACAATCAATACATGCAAGTGTGGGTGGAGCTTTGTTGGATATATCTAAATGTGTTGTGTGGTTGTGTAATTTAGACTGATAAAAACTGATGTTTCTTTAATTGTAAACCTGTCTCGCTATCTGCACTGGAGCACATTACTAGTTTAAACTACTACATGTGAAATCTGACATAAAAAAAAAGTACGAGTACATTGGTCTTGTACTTAAGTACCAAATGAAATATTATGTGATTGGAAGACTTAACTGCAAAAGTCTCTCCCATTATGTCTCCGTAGCTCTTTGCCGTTTTTTCTTTTCCTTGCATAATTTCAAAGTCTTTTCTCCCGAGTTTGTTGCACCCGCGCTAATGTTTACGTTTTTAAGTAGTCTCCCGGGATGGACACGCATTTGACCATTTTGAACTTTGCCACATATATAAAATCTCAATTGAGACTTGTTAGTGAGAGTCTCGCTTCGCTCACCTAATTAGCAATAGCAGTAGTACTAGCTGTTTTAGTGACATAATATTATATTTGGCATTTGTTGATTACTTTCTATTCTTGTTGTGTTTATTGCATAGTAGTGAAGTAGAATAAGAGTCACCATAGCTAACAGCTATAGCCAGAAGTGATACTAGCAAAGCTGTTGAATTGATTCCATAATCATCAACTTCTAATATAAGTAGAAAATAGGACAGTCGAAGATAGAGACTGAGTTTCTGGAGTGCTCTTGATTTAAATTATTTTCCTTATTTATATTATCATTATTGTAACCAAATTAGCTAATCTAATTAATACTTTGAAATAGCGATAACATTAGCAGGTGTCATTCTGTTACAAGTCTAATGGTGAGAGCCAATTATACCAGATACTTAATATTCATGCTATGATTTTTTTTTTGCCATGCAGTGACGGTTAAGTGCAAATTGTTTTGATTGATGAACAAGCTTTTATAATTTAGTATAGAATGGCTCATTAATTGTTCTTGTTCTGGGTGCTAATGATCCAAGAACATTCTCAATTAGAACTAAGCAGCAGTTGGAAGAAGATGTGCAAACTTTATTAGGACAAGCTAGATGGATATTTCCAAGTGAATATTTGTAGATTTTTTGGGCGGGGTAGGGACTTTTTAGATTATTTTATTATTTTGTATTTTATTATTATTATTATTATTATTATTATTATTATTATTATTATTATTATTATTATTATTATTAT